>Ga0157378_10006248_pt1 | contig 10429 bp, 9 predicted proteins | sample M65metaG_FD_115309 | JGI IMG/M metagenome (GOLD analysis project Ga0157378, IMG submission 115309) | Miscanthus rhizosphere microbial communities from Kellogg Biological Station, Michigan, USA - M6-5 metaG | ecosystem: Host-associated > Plants > Roots > Rhizosphere > Soil | place: USA: Michigan...
GCGCTGCTCCAGTTCGGTGATCTCGTTCGCGGCCAGTTCGCGCATGTCCGGATCGGCGAGCATTTCGCGCGCGGCCTCGAGCGCGCCGCCGGCGTCGTCGAACGCCTTGAGCAACGCTGCGACCGGCTCGAGCTGCGCATATTCCTTGCTCAGTTCGCGGAAACGCGCGACGTCGCCGGCGCTCTCCGGTTGCGCCAGCAGCAACGCGACTTCCTGGTGGCGTTCGGCCAGCTCGGCAAGCTTGCGGCGGATCGAGGGCGTCATGCGTCCTTGTCCGGCGCGGCGTCTTGCGCCGAGGCATCGAACAGGCGCTCGGCGGCGCGCAGCAATTCGTCGTCGCCGCGCTGCGCGGCGGCGCGCAGGTTCGCGCTGGGCGCATGCAGCAGTTTGCTGGTCAGCGTGTTGGCCAGATATTCCAGGGCCTGTTCCGGGCTGCGTCCGCCGGCCAGCAACGCGCGCGCCCGCGTCAGCACGGCGTCGCGCTGCTGTTCGGCGTCGCTGCGTATCGCGTTCAACGGATTGTGCGCGGACAATGCGCGCCGCCATGCCGCGTAGTGCTCGACCTGCAATTCGATCATCGTCTCGGCATCGCGCGCGGCGCTCTGGCGCGAACGCAGGTTGTCGTCGATCACCTGCTTCAGATCATCGATCGTGTACAGGAACACGTCTTCGATCGCGGCGACGTCGGCTTCGATGTCGCGCGGCACGGCGATGTCGACCAGGAACATCGGCCGGCGGCGGCGCGCGCGAATTGCCTGCTCGACCATGGCGCGCGTCAGGATCGGTTCCTGGCTCGCGGTGGAGGCAATCACCACGTCGGCTTCGGCCAAATGCTGCGGCAGGTCGGCGAGCGTGATCGCGTAGGCAGAAAACCGGCTTGCCAGTGCCTGCGCGTTTTCCAGCGTGCGGTTGGCGATGATCAGGCGGCGCGCTTTCGATTCGCCCAGATGGCGCGCGGCCAACTCGATCGTCTCGCCGGCGCCGATCAGCAGCACGCACGCCTGGCTCAGGTCGGCGAACACGCGTTCGGCCAGGCGTACCGCGGTGAAAGCCACCGAGACCGGGTTGGCGCCGATGCGCGTATCGGTGCGCACGCGCTTGGCCACGGCGAACGTCTGCTGCAGCAGACGCTCCATCGGCGCGCGCAGCGTGCCGGCGCTGCGCGCGGCCTGGTACGCGTCCTTGACCTGACCGAGGATCTGCGGCTCGCCCAGCACCATTGAATCCAGTCCGGTGGCGACGCGGAACAGATGGCGCACCGCCGCGGTGTCGGCGTGCCGGTAGAGGAACTCGTCGAGCCTGCGCTCGGTCAACTGATGATGCGCCAGCAGCCAGCGCTGCGGCACGATCTCTGCGCCGGATTCGACGTCGACGTAGAGCTCGGTGCGGTTGCAGGTCGACAGGATCAGCGCTTCGTTCACGCCGGGTTGGCGCGCCAGGTCCGACAATGCCAGGGGCGTGACGTCGGGCGCGAACGCGACCTTTTCGCGCAGCTCCAGCGGCGCGGTGAGGTGGTTCAATCCGAGGGCAATGAGGGCCATGCGTGCGACAATCGGCTAAGCTTGCGACTGCGACCAGGCGGTGCAGCGGATGGAAATTGTGCGGTGCAGCTGCGGCAATGGCAAGCCGCAACCCGAGCAACGACGCTGCGGCGGTCGCGGCAGGCGAAAAGTATACATGAGCACATTTTTCTGGAATCGCCCGAATCGATGCGTCGCAGTGGCGCTGCTTGCGCTGCTGCTGGCGTCCTGCGCCGCGGCACCGGGCCGCGCGGCGCGCGGCCCGAGCAAGGAGCCGCTGCAACGGATCGAGGTGGCGCAGCCGGCGCTGAATGCGGACCCCTTGACCAATTCGCTTGCCGCCGAGTTCGCCTTGGCCGATGCCGACCTCGAAACGGCGGCGACAAATTACGTGCGCGCGGCGCAGGCGAGCAGCGATCCTGCGGTCGCTGCGCAGGCGACCCGCGTGGCGCTTGCGGCCAAGCAGTGGGATAGCGCACGCACGACGCTGGCGCGCTGGATCGAACTCAGGCCCGAAGATGTCGGCATCCATCAGGCGCGCGCGCTGCTCGCGCTGCACGACGGCAAGGCCGACGCGGCGTACGAAGACTTGCTCGCACTGACGCACGAGCCCGAAGGCAAAGGGTGGCGCACGATCGCGCAGACGCTGCTTGAAGCGCCGGAGCACGACGCGGCGGGTGCCTTGCTGGAACGTCTGGCCAAGCCGGAGTTGCTCGGCAACAAGGTCGAGACCTGGATCGCGATGAGCCAGCTCGCGCAGCGTCTGCAGCGCAAGCCGCTGGCGCAGTCGCTAGCGGATCGCGCGGTCACGAAGTTCGCCACGGCCGAGGCGTATACGTGGGCGGCGCAGCTGAAGTTCCAGAACGGCGATGCCAAGGCCGCACGCGAGTTGTTCGGCGAGGCGCTGCGGCGCGATTCGAAGGACGTGCACTTGCGCGCCGCCTATGCGGCACTGCTCGGCGAGCTGGGCGACAACGCCGAAGCGGCACGCGTGCTGGCGCAGGGGCCGCAGGACGACTACACCTACACCGCGCGCGCTGCCTACGCCGCGCGCGCCAACGACAAGACGCTGATCGAACCGCTGTACAAGGAGCTCAAGGCGTTGCCGACGCCGCGTCCCGGGGCGCGCCTGAACCTGCTCGGCGAGCTGGCCGAGTTGTCCGAGCGCAAAGCCGAGGCGCTGGCCTGGTACCAGCAGGTGCCGGCCGAAGACGAGCATTGGTTCGAGGCGCAGATGCGCAGCGCGCTGCTGCTCGACGGCGAAGGCAAGAACGCCGAAGCGATGAGCCTGATCCATCAGCTGCAGGCGCGCGCCGGCGACGACTCGAAGCAACTGGGCGACGCGTTCCTGCTCGAGGCGGAAATCCTCGCCAAGCACAAGCGCGACGAACAGACCGTCGCGGTCTACGATCGCGGCCTGAAGGCGCTGCCGGACGATACGCGGCTGTTGTACGCGCGCGCGCTGCTCAACGACGATCTGGACCATGTCGATGCGGCGGTGCGCGATCTGCGCCGCCTGCTCGAACTCAAGCCGAACGATGCCGACGCGCTCAACGCGCTCGGCTACACGCTGGCCGATCGCACCGAGCACAAGGACGAGGCGCTCAAGCTGATCCAGAAGGCGCTGCTGCTCAAGCCGGGCGAGCCGGCGATCATCGACAGCCTCGGCTGGGCGCATTACCGCCTGGGCAACCTGGACGAGGCATTGAGCCAGCTCAAGGTCGCGTTCCAGAAGCAGCCGGACGCGGAGATCGCCGCGCATTTCGGCGAAGTGCTGTGGGCTGCCGGCCAGAAGGACGAAGCGAAGAAGGTGTGGGAGCAGGGCCGCAAGAAGGACGCCAACAACAAGGTGCTGCTGGACACGATCAAGCGTCTGGCGTCATAACCGGCGTGCGCGCCGCCGACCGGGAAGTCTAAATGTATACTCCTGTCTCGAAGCGCGCACGCGCGCTGACTGGCTTGTCGCTGATCTGCCTGCTTGCCGCCTGCGCGCCGGTGCGGGTGCGCGAAACGCCCGCCGCCGCGGCTGCGCAGGATGCGCGCGAGGCGCAACTGGCCACACAGACGCGCTGGACCATCGTCGCGCGCATCGCGGTGTCCAGCGCACAGGATGGCGGCAGCGGCGAACTGGTATGGCACCAGGACGGCGCGCAATACCAGTTCACCGTGCGTGCGCCGGTGACGGGCCGCACCTGGAAGCTTTCCGGCGACGCGCAACACGCAACGCTCGAAGGCGTGGATCCGGCGCCCGATGTCGGCGCCGATCCGGAGCGGCTGCTGCACGAGCGCCTCGGTTGGGACGTGCCGCTGCGCGACCTCGGCGCTTGGGTACGCGGCTTGCGCGCGCCGGCGAGCGGGGCCAGCGTGCAGTACGACGAGCACAACTTGCCCGCCGTGATCGAGCAGTCAGGTTGGAAGGTCGAGTATCGCGATTGGTTTTCCGATCGCACGCCGCCGTTGCCGCGCAAGGTGTTCGCCAGCCGCGGCAGCGCGCGCGTACGCGTCGCGTTGGAAAGCTGGAGTTTCGATGAGTGAGGCCTGGAGCCGCTGGCCGGCGCCGGCCAAGCTCAACTTGTTTCTGCATATCGTCGGCCGCCGCGCCGACGGCTACCACCTGCTGCAGACGGTGTTCCAGCTGCTCGATTGGGGCGACGAACTGCGCCTGCGCGTGCGCACGGATGATGCGATCGAGCGCCATGCCGGGCTCGACGGTATCGACGTACAGGCTGACCTCGCGGTGCGCGCCGCGCACGCGTTGCGCGCGCACAGCGGCAGCACGCGCGGCGTCGACATCGCGGTGGATAAGCGCATCCCGGTCGGCGCCGGACTCGGCGGCGGCAGTTCCGACGCGGCCACCGTGCTGGTCGCGTTGAACGAATTGTGGCAACTGCGCTTGTCGGACGATGTGCTCGCGACGATCGGTTTGTCGCTCGGCGCCGACGTGCCGGTGTTCGTGCGCGGCTGCAGCGCCTGGGCCGAAGGTATCGGCGAACTACTCACGCCGATCGATTTGCCTTCAATGAGTTACGTCATCGTCGATCCCGGCGCGCACGTGCCGACGGCGGAATTGTTCCAAGCGTCTGAATTGACACGAAACTCGCCGCATCTGACAATACCTGGCTTCCTTGACGGAGTTGAGACAGCGAACGCCTTCGCGCCGGTGGTGCGTGCGCGTTTCCCGCGGGTTGCCGCGGCGCTGGATTGGCTTGGGCGGTACGGAGATGCAAGGCTTTCGGGCAGCGGCGGCTGCATTTTCGTCGCCGTCGCTTCGGATGAGCGCGCGGCGGAAATCGCGCTGCAATGTCCGCCGCCGTATCGGGCGTATGCTGTGCGCGGCATGAATCGTTCGCCGCTGCGCGTTGCGCTCGATGCATATCGAAGCAGGCAGGATTGCGCGCAGCGCGAACATCGCGATGCGCTGAAATGATCGGTGGGACGTCGCCAAGTTGGTAAGGCACGGGATTTTGATTCCCGCATTCGCAGGTTCGAGTCCTGCCGTCCCAGCCACGTTTGTTGTGCGGTTTGCTGGCGCAGTCGGGGGTTGATGTGAACACGGCGATCACGGTCGGCAATACGGGCGCAGCTTATTCGCGCGAACGCGAGGAGCGCGGCTTGCTCGTGTTCGCAGGCAATTCCAACCGGGCGCTGGCGCTGCAGGTGTGCCACGAGTTGAACGTGCCGCTGGGCAAAGCGCTGGTCAGCCGCTTTTCCGACGGCGAGGTGCAGGTCGAGATCGAGGAAAACGTGCGCCGCCAGGAAGTGTTCGTGATGCAGTCGACCTCGGCGCCGACCGCGGACAACTTCATGGAACTGCTGGTGCTGATCGACGCGCTCAAGCGCGCATCGGCGGCCAGCGTGACGGCGGTGATACCGTATTTCGGCTACGCCCGGCAGGATCGGCGGCCGCGCTCGGCGCGCGTGCCGATCACGGCGAAAGTGGCGGCGAAGATGGTCGGCGCGGTCGGCACCGACCGCGTGCTGACGGTCGATCTGCACGCGGACCAGATCCAGGGGTTTTTCGATATACCTTTGGATAATGTATACTCTTCGCCGGTTCTGCTGGCGGATATCTGGCGCTACTACGGCCAGAGCGACTTGATCGTCGTCAGTCCGGATGTGGGCGGCGTGGTGCGCGCTCGCGCAATCGCCAAGCGCCTGGACGACGCGGATCTGGCCATCATCGACAAACGCCGGCCTCGGCCGAACGAGGCGACGGTGATGAACATCATCGGCGAAGTCGAAAACAAGGTGTGCGTGCTGATCGACGACATCGTCGATACCGCCGGCACGCTGTGTGCGGCGGCAGCCGCGCTGAAGAAGCACGGTGCGCGCAAGGTCGTGGCCTACTGCACCCATCCGGTGCTGTCCGGCGCGGCAATCAAGAATCTGGAAGGTTCGCAGCTCGACGAACTGGTGGTGACCGACACGATCGCGTTGTCGGAAGCGGCCAAGGGCTGCAGCAAGATCCGCCAGCTCAGCGTGGCGGAACTGCTCGGCGAGACGATCCGGCGCATTGCGTTCGGCGAGTCGGTCAGTTCGTTGTACGTCGACTGAAATGCAGGGATGAGGGCGAGGGACGGGCGAGAGTGGAATGCCGCACGCCGGCATCGTGCTCGCTCCTGGTTCCTGGCTCCGCGTCTCTTTCACCCAACTCTCCTGGTCGCGGGGGAGTTTCATCGCTGCCGCGAGGCAGCCTAATGTAACGAGGCAACAACCATGGCAACGATTCATGAAATTCCGGCCGAGAGCCGCAAGGACGAGGGGAAAGGTGCGAGCCGCCGCCTGCGTCTTGCGCACAAGGTGCCGGCGATCCTCTACGGCAGCACGCAGGAACCCGCGAGCATCCAGCTCGACCACAACACGGTGTGGCTGGCGTCGCAGAACGAGTGGTTCTACTCGGCGATTCTCGACCTGAACCTCGACGGCAAGACCGAGAAGGTCCTGCTGCGCGACATGCAGCGTCATCCGTTCAAGGCGCAGCTGCTGCACCTGGATTTCCAGCGCGTCGACGAGAACAAGGCGATCCGCATCCGCGTGCCGCTGCACTTCCTCAACCAGGAAAAGTCGCCGGCCGGCAAGATGGCGGGCGTGCTGATCTCGCATGCGATGACCGACGTGGAAATCTCCTGCTTGCCGAAGGATCTGCCGGAATTCATTTCCGTCGACCTGGGCGAGTTGAAGGTCGGCGACATCGTGCATATGTCCGACCTGAAACTGCCGAACGGCGTCGAGGTTCCGGAACTGCGTCTGGGCAAGGAACACGATTCGGCGGTCGTGACTGCGCAGGAAATGAAGGTCGAAGTCGAAGCCGCTCCGGTCGTGGAAGCCGAGGGTGCCGCTGGCGCCACTGGTGCCGCAGCTCCGGCCGCAGGCGCGACGGCGGCCCCGGCGGCCGCGAAGAAGGACGAGAAGAAGTGACGCGAGGATCGCGTCATCCCGGACAGTGCACGGATGTACGCTGATCCGGGATACTGTTCTTCCCGATGACTGCTTTGCGACTCATCGTCGCCCTCGGGCGAGCCGGGGATTTCGCGAGGTGCGCTGAAACGCATCTCGCGCCGGCGAGCGACTCGGCAAGGATGCCGAGGCCGGTGTGCGCGCCACGGATGGTTCGGAGCATCTGGCGATGTCCACACTGCGATTGATTGTCGGCTTGGGAAACCCCGGGGCCGAACACCTCCGAACCCGGCACAATGCCGGGTTCTGGTTTATTGACGCTCTGGCACAGCGCGAAGGCGCGCGCTTCGGCTTCGAATCGAAGTTGCATGGCGAAACCGCGAAGATCTCCCTGGATGGAGTCCCGCTGTTGCTGTTCAAGCCGACCACGTTCATGAACAAGAGCGGCATCGCCGTCGCGTCTGCCTTGCGCTATTGGAAGATCGCGCCGGAGGAGATGCTGGTGGCGCACGACGATCTGGATCTGCCGCCGGGCGCCGCGCGTCTGAAGTTCGATGGCGGGCATGGCGGACAGAACGGATTGCGCGACATTTTCGCGCATCTGGGGCACGGCAAGTTCCATCGCCTGCGCCTGGGCATCGGTCACCCAGGCCACAAGGATCGGGTCACCCCCTGGGTGCTGGGCCGGCCCGGCATAGCGGACGATAACGCGATGCTCGATGCGGTCGGCGCGTCACTGGATGTATTGCCGCTCGTACTGCGCGGAGATTTCAACGAAGCGATGAAGCGGTTGCACACGAGCAGGGAATAGGGACGAGGGACGCGAGGCGAGCGATTTGCTCGTCCCTCGTCCCTCGTCCCTGCTCCTTCCCGGATTCAAGACATGGGCATCAAATGCGGCATCGTCGGCCTGCCGAACGTCGGCAAGTCGACGCTTTTCAACGCGCTGACCAAGGCGGGCATTCCCGCGGCGAATTTTCCGTTCTGCACGATCGACCCGAACGTCGGCATCGTGCCGGTGCCGGACTTGCGTCTTAACGCACTGGCGGCGATCGCCAAGCCGTTGAAGATCATCCCGACCACGATGGAGTTCGTCGATATCGCAGGGCTCGTTGCCGGCGCGTCGAAAGGCGAGGGGCTCGGCAACAAGTTCCTGGCGCACATCCGCGAAGTCGACGCGATCGCGCATGTCGTGCGTTGCTTCGAGCATCCCGACATCGTCCACGTCGCCGGCAAGATCGATCCGATCTCGGACATCGAAACGATCGACACGGAACTCGCGCTGGCCGATCTGGAAGCGGTGGAAAAGGCGCTGAGCAAGGCCGAACGCGCGGCCAAGGCGAACGACAAGGAAGCGCTCGCCAAGCGACCTGTACTGCAGAAGCTCGCGGCTGGGCTCAACGAGGGCAAGTCGGCACGCAGCATCGGTCTGGACGACGAGGAAAAGGCGCTGGTACGGGACTTGTTCCTGCTCACGCTCAAGCCGCTGATGTACATCGCCAACGTGCGCGAGGACGGCTTTGTCGACAATCCGCATCTGGACAAGGTCAGGCAGCGCGCCGCGGCCGAGGGTGCCGAAGTCGTGCCGGTGTGCGCTGCGATCGAAGAGGAACTCTCGCAGCTGGAGGACGCCGACAAGCTGGCGTTCCTGCAGGACATGGGTCTCGACGAGCCCGGCCTGAACCGGGTGATCCGCGCCGGCTACAAGCTGCTCGGCTTGCAGACCTATTTCACGGCTGGTGAAAAGGAAGTCCGTGCGTGGCAGGTCAAGGTCGGCGCGACCGCGCCACAAGCCGCCGGCGTGATCCACACCGATTTCGAGCGTGGCTTCATCCGCGCCGAGACGATCGCCTACGACGACTACATCAAGTACCGCGGCGAGAGCGGCGCCAAGGAAGCCGGCCGCCTGCGGCTGGAAGGCAAGGAATATCTGGTCAAGGAAGGCGACGTGCTGCACTTCCGCTTCAACGTCTGATAGCGTTGCCAGACCCGCAAGGAGTTCCAGCCATGCCCGGACAAGATCGCGAGGTCAAGTTCTGTTTCCTGGCCCAGCCGACCGATGTGAATTTCGGCGGCAAGGTGCACGGCGGCATGGTGATGAAATGGATCGATCAGGCCGGCTACGCCTGCGCCGTCGGTTGGAGCGGCATGTATTGCGTCACCGTCGCGGTCGGCGGCATCCGCTTCGTGCAGCCGATCATGATCGGCGATCTGGTCACGGTCGATTGCAAGCTCATCTACACCGGCACCACCAGCATGCATTTCGGCGTCGACGTGGTCGCGCGCAACCTGACCACCGGCAAGGATGTGCTCGCCACTCATTGCGTGGTCGTTATGGTCGCGACGGACGCTGCCGGCAAGCCGACGCCAGTGCCGAAATGGGAGCCGCAGACCGAGGACGACAAGTGCCTGGCTGCCTACGCCAAGAAGCTGATGGAGCTCGATAAAGGCATCGAGCAGGAAATCTCGCGCTACCGGGAAGCGGCGCACCTGGCGGCCGCCCACTGACGGCATCAATCTTGCCTTGACAAGGGTACTAGCGCGCACGGACAATATGCGGCTCTGTGCGGACGGACGTATTTGCATTCATCGGGGCCGGTGGTAAGTCCCTGATTTTGCCGTCCCTGCGGAATTTGCAGGCAAACATTCGAGGTTCTGAGAATTTCGGAGGGATACCCAAGCGGCCAACGGGGGCAGACTGTAAATCTGCTGGCTCATGCCTTCGGTGGTTCGAATCCACCTCCCTCCACCATCTCGAACCGGAAACGGTTCGCGGACGTTGACCGGAAATCTCGGAACGCAAGTTGAAGGAACGTGTGGTACCCCAGGGCGGGAGTAGTTCAATGGTAGAACTGTAGCCTTCCAAGCTACTAGTGCGGGTTCGATTCCCGTCTCCCGCTCCATTGAGGCGCTGTCGCAGGTCGGAAAATTTAGCGTCGCTCACGTAGCTCAGTCGGTAGAGCACCTCCTTGGTAAGGAGGAGGTCGTTGGTTCGATTCCAATCGTGAGCACCAGATTCGCCAAAATATACGACTGTACAAAGATACTTTTCCACCTTGAGCAACCCGAGGTTTTAGGCGTATGGCAAAGGGCAAATTCGAACGGACCAAGCCGCATGTCAACGTAGGCACGATCGGCCACGTGGACCACGGCAAGACGACGCTGACGGCGGCGCTGACGAAAGTGGGCGCGGAGCGGTTTGGCGGCGAATTCAAGGCGTACGACCAGATCGACGCGGCGCCCGAAGAAAAGGCGCGCGGCATCACGATCTCGACGGCGCACGTGGAATACGAAAGCCCGAACCGGCACTACGCGCACGTGGATTGCCCGGGACACGCGGACTACGTGAAGAACATGATCACGGGCGCGGCGCAGATGGACGGCGCGATTCTGGTGTGCTCGGCCGCGGACGGCCCGATGCCGCAGACGCGCGAGCACATCCTGCTGGCGCGCCAGGTGGGCGTGCCGTACGTGGTGGTGTACATGAACAAGTGCGACATGGTCGACGACGC
>Ga0157378_10006249_pt1 | contig 10429 bp, 3 predicted proteins | sample M65metaG_FD_115309 | JGI IMG/M metagenome (GOLD analysis project Ga0157378, IMG submission 115309) | Miscanthus rhizosphere microbial communities from Kellogg Biological Station, Michigan, USA - M6-5 metaG | ecosystem: Host-associated > Plants > Roots > Rhizosphere > Soil | place: USA: Michigan...
ACGATTACGGCCCGCCGGAGTACTTCGATCCCGGCGTGAGCCTCGCCGAGCTGCAGTTCAACACGGTGAACTTCGGGGAGGATTTTCCCAGCGATGGAACGCCGGCAACGCCGGGCGGCAAACATGGCAGCGCGGGCAATGCCGGAAATCTTCACGTGATCGCGGGTGCCAGCTTCGGCTCCTACACGCAGGCGAATGCAGGTCAGGGCACCGGCAACGCCGGGTTGTACTTCGGTGGCAACCCCGGGAGGCCCGATCCGGCCGTGAAGATCGCGTCGGCCAAGTGCGACTCGTGGTGCTACACGATAGAGATCGGCGGCGACGGAGGCACGTCGATCCAGTGCGACCACCGTCTGGTCGTGACCGGCGTCGAGAAGCGCGACATCCTGCCGGGCGCCCGTGCGCAGTCCCTTGACGCCGATCGCCCGACCGGCACCTCCGGGACCACGAATTCCGATTTCACGGCGTTTGCCTGGTACCATCCCCACGCGGTGGCGATGACCATCGCGTTCGCAGAGGACGCGTTCGCGACCGACTTCCGCGACCTGGCGACCACCGAGCTCACCAACCAGGACACCCTCCTGACGCAGCTGGCCGCTTCGACGACCTGGGCGACGCTGAGCGACGCGGACAAGGAGCTGTTCACGCAGGACGCGCTGCGCGTGCGCAGCCTACTCAACCAGCTGGCCTCGCATGAGGACTACTGGGGCAATCCGAGCGCCTGGGTACCGGAGCTCTCGCTCGAGGCCAATGTGGCGCTGTACCAGCAGGAGGTCGGCTGGGCGATTCGCACGATCTTTGTCTCGGACTGGCTCACCGACACCAGCAACGCGGCCAAGAACAAGGCGGCAGCGCTGACCCAGGCCAAGGGGCTGCTGACCACCGAGATCGCGCAGCTGCAGGCTCAGTTCGATGCTGCGGTCGCCAGCCTCCCGGGGCTCAAGGTCGATGCGAGCAACGCGGTCGACGCGCTCGCGCAGCTCGGCGCCGATCTTGAGGCCGTCGACCAGCGGCTCACCGAGCGCGCGACGGAGGACGTGCAGGCTCGCCAGAACCTGCCGTTCTGGAAGAAGGCACTGAAGGTGCTGTTCGTGGTCGCGCGCGCGCTCCCGATTCCCGCGGTGCAGCCGGAGCTCGGCGGCGCGGCCGCGGCGCTGGACGCTTTGATCGACTTCGACTCCGACAAACCCTGGGAAACGCTGGCCAAGGTCCCGGACGTCGTCGGTGCGTTCAAGGACTCCTCGATCGACAAGGCGGCCAAGGACGTGAAGGACAAGACCGCCGCGGACAAGCCCGGGGACAAGACCACCAAGGGCGGCCTCCAGGCCGCGGTGGCCGACATCCAGAAGTACGTCGGGCCCGTGGTCTCTGCTCTCAAGACGCAGAAGGATCTGTTCAAGGGGCAGGAGGTCAAAAAGGAGGAGCTCGACAAGCAGGTCGCAGCCGAGCTGGAGAAGCTGAAGGGTCAAGACGAGGAGTACAACGCAATCGTGGCCAGCGTGAAGAACGTGACCGACAGCCGCGACCAGCTGGTGAAGTCGATCGCTGCCACCACCACGACGCTCGAGCAAGCTGCCACGGGGATCAGCGCGCACTGGCTCGAGCTCGCCGAGCTGTTACCACAGCTCGATGGCACGGATGCCTCGATCGCGAGCCAGCGCGCGCTGATCGCGCTCGGCGACATGCGCTCAAAAGCAGTGCGCCGGCTCCAGAAATATCAGTACCTGCTCGCGCGGTCCTACGAGTATCGCATGCTCCACAAGTACCAGGGCGATCTCACCCTCACCAATCTGTTCAACCAGATGGCGACGATGGTGCGAGCATCGGGAGAGACCGGCGTCCTGCAGGCCGCGGAATACGATCAGCTGTACGCGCTGTACCGGAACGAGATCTCGGCGATCGTCGAAGAGGTCGTTGATGGGTACTCGAGTGGTCAGCGCCGGTACGACACGATCAGCGTGAATTACACGTTGTCCGCCAACGAGCTCGCGCAGCTCAACACAGGCGGGTCGGTGGACTTCAATTTCTGGGATCGCGGCGCGTTCCGCGACACCGACGAGGACGTCCGGATCGTAAGCTTCGCGGTCACTGACATGCAGGTCGATCAGATCGGCACCGGCGACTTCGCCTACCTCGATCTCGACACGCACCACAATGGCATGTCGCGTGTCTGGCGCGATGGCCAGGTGAGCGTGTTCCAGCACTACAACAAGCAGACCCTGCAGCCGCTGCACTGGGCGACGCGCTGGGAAGCTGGGACGATCACCCAGCATCAGCCGAGTGCCTCGTCGGAGTCGCTGCTGCACGCGCTGCTCCCGAATGCGTCGGCCGACATCCTGTTGTTCAGCCGGCCTTCGGCATGGGCCAAGCTGTCGATGCAGAAGCTGGTCCACGGCACGAACGGGGTCAACTTCAACCTCCGATCTGCGACGGTCAGGCTGACCTACGATTACACCTCGAGCGTGACCTCCAAGCGTTGGACCCAGTACCGCGACACGCAGAACGCGACCATCAACGGGCTGTACCAGTCGGTCCTGGCCCGACCGGCCACGAGTGCCGAGCTCGGGGACGCGCGCGAGCTACTCGACGTTGGCTATGCAACGGCCGATCTGCAGGGCATCATCATCAAGACCCATAACCAAGAATATCTGGGCTTGAAGGTGACGGGGTTCTATCAGGCCCTGTACACGCGTGCGCCGACCTCCGCCGAGCGCGACTTCTGGGCCAACCAACTCGTGGCCGGGCGCCCGGAGGCGCAGGTGAAGGACTATATCAAGCAGGTCACCGACGCCTACAAGATCCTCTTTCACCGGACCCCGACGTACGACGAGCTCCAGGCCTTCATCGACGGGCTCGACCAAGGATAGATAGATCGACAGAGCCGAACAGGATCGCGTCCACTGCGCGCCCTGGCGCGCAGTGGACGCGACGTTGTGTGCGACACGCTCTGGCGGGACCTCATCGAAGTGGATCTCTGCCCATCACATCGTCGCAGTCACGGATGCGATCGCCTAGGCGCACGGTCGCAACGCGATCCATCGAGATCTCAAGCCAAGCAACGTCATAGTGCGAAGCTCGACATCGTGCTCACGGCGGGCCGCCAACCGACGCGTCGGCGTCGTCTCGAGTCTGTTAGCTGCCGGGCGGTAGCGCCGGATAGCGCGCTTCGCGCAGCCGCCCGGTCCCCCACACGTCGCAGGTCGACGGCGACGTCGGCGTCGTAGCGCGTCCGGATTCACAAGCCGGTTTGGGCTCGAACTGCTTGAAGCTCCGAGCGGCTGAGCGAGTACCCAGGCGAGCCGATACACACGCACACACAAACGCACTCCGACATACAGCAGTCATATCGGGCGCCTACACCGGAACTTATCGAATATACTAAATATTCCAGGTGGCGACCTGATAAGCCACAAATATAACTTTGGGACTTGATCGTAGCAAGCGGAACATATATGGAACACCTCGCGCAGCGGCGGGCAACACGGCTGTACAGGTTCGAGCACTCGGAAATGAAGCCGCTTCTGCCAACTGCTTGATTCGGAAGGGATTTGCATGTTGTCTAGAGGGTGGCGGGAACGTTGATGCGCCGAAGCTCGGATTGCTCGGCAACCGCGAGTTCACGACGCGATGAAGTCGTTTCGTTCAGCGGTGCGATCCCCCCGCCGTGCAACAACAGCGTTGTGGCGCTTTGGTCTGCTGTCGCGAGCCATGACATGCTCCGCACCATCTTGACGCGCACATGACGCCCCTGCGCGACGATGAGACCCTGCCAACGCAGCCGGCGGGCCCGTCGGCTGCTCTGCCGTCCATGCAGAGGGGGGCATTGCCTACCGTACCAGGAGCGGCTGGGGCAGACGAAGATCCGTTCGGCCCTACGCACCGGGATCCGCGGCAGCGGTACCATGTTCTCGGAGAGCATGGTCGCGGCGGCCTGGGACGCGTCTCTCGCGCGCACGACCGCGATCTTCACCGCGACGTCGCCATCAAAGAGCTGCTCGCGAGAACCAGCGTCAACGAGCTCCGCTTCAGGCGCGAAGCGCTCATCACAGCGCGCCTCGAGCATCCCAGCATCGTACCGGTTCACGAAGCCGGCCGGTGGGATGATGGGACCCCGTTTTACGCGATGAAGTTGGTGTCGGGACGACCGCTGCGCGAGTTGATCGCCGAGCGTCCCACGGTCGACGCGCGCATTGGTCTGCTTCATCACGTCATCGCGGTTGCTGACGCCATGGCGTACGCGCACAACCGCAATATCATTCATCGCGATCTCAAGCCCGCCAACATTATCGTGGGCGACTTCGGTGAGACTATCGTCATCGACTGGGGCCTGGCTAAAGACCTCGCGATTACTGAGGAATCTACTAGCGACGACCAGCTCCAGGGTTCGAACCGAGAGGACGATCTGACCGCTACTGGTAGCGTCCTCGGTACTCCAGCGTACATGGCTCCCGAGCAGGAGCGTGGTGAGCACGTCGATCAGCGCGTTGACGTCTTCGCTATCGGCGCCATGCTGTGGGAGATCTGTGCGCTCGAGAGGGTGCCGCCAACCGACTCTCGTCTCCGACACCGCATCCTCAGCCGCGCCGGCATCGACAAAGACCTCGCCACTATCATCGACAAAGCCCTCGCGCCAGACCCCAGGCACCGCTACTCCCACGCCGGCGCACTTGCCGCGGATCTCAGAGCCTTCAAGTCCGGCGCGCGGATCGCTGCGCGCGACTACTCGCTGCCCGCGCTGCTTGCCCACTGGATCCGTCGGCATCGAGCCCTCGCTGTCTCGGTCACGACGGCTGCCGCGCTCGCCGCCGCGGGCGTCGCATTCCACATTCACGACATCGCGAGCGAGCGAGATCGTGCAGACGCCGCGCGCGTCGAAGCCGAAACCCAGCGGAGAGACGCTGAAAACGGTCGATCGGAGCTCATTCTCCAGCATAGCAAGCTCCTCCTGCACAGCGATCCTACCGCTGCAGTCGCCGCCCTTGCATCGTACCACGGCGACGATGAGGTGAGCCGGCGTCGTCTGCTCGCGGAGGCTCAAGGGCGCGGCGTTGCAAGTGCAGTCTTGTCGCCACACAGTGACACCATCTGGTTTCTCGTCGGCGAAGAGAATGGAGCGTTCGTCTCGCTTGGCGAAGATCGCAAGATCCGACGCACACAGGGCGCGCAGATCATGACGCTGGCCGACGACGTCTCGACGAATGTGCTTTTCGACTCTACCCCGGTGAAGCGACTACTTGCGTACGTGACATCCCCGCCTGGCATTGCAGTGCTAGATCTGTCAACCCTGGCGTCTACACGTCTCGCTACAACCGCACCGATTGCGCTCGCGATTGACCCCGATGGCTCCAGCATCGCTGCGCTCGACGCGCACAAAATGCTCACAGTGTGGTCCCTCGCGTCTGGACTACCGACTCGGCGAGAGTCGATTCCTGGTGTTATAGATCTCAAATTCGCCACCCCGAATCGATTGGTTGCGGTAGAGCGCTTAGCGCTTCGAATTATAACACTTGATGGCTCACCCGGCGCCTCACTCACTGTGTCATCTCCTCTACGCGCGTTCGATACGCGGGGAGATCAGCTACTCGTCGGCGACGAGGCGGGGAACGTCGCTCTACTATCCTCCAAGCTCGAGCTGATCACTCAACTTCCCCTCTGCCGCAAGCGAATTAGCTCGATCCACTTCGTAGGCGAGAAAAACCTCGCAACCTTCGCTTGCCATGATGGCATATTCGGCATAATTCATCTGGACAGCAGAACACGGTCGATGTCTGCTTTTGATGTATTCACTACGCTTGGCCCCGCATTTGATGCGACTCCGGATGCATCGGGCCATTGGGTGGTGGCGCACAGTGATTCTAACGTGGTTTATGTTTACGATATCACCACTCGTCTAGTTCACCAATACGAAGGGCAAGCTGCCAGGGTTTCATTTACCGCGCCACCTCTGCCGGGGTTCAACAACATCCTCGTTGGTGACGTTAACGGAACCGTGCGCGTATGGGCATTGCCCTCGGACGCCAGTCATAAGATCCTTGGAATTTCAAGCGCAATATTTGATCTTGCATTCATCCCGGATGGCATATCCCTCGCGGTCGGCGGAGTCGATGGTATCGTACGTCTCATCGATATTTCCAACAACGGTATCAATGAGCTCCGTGGACATACGGACATGGTCAATCAAATTCTAGCCGCTCCGGACGGTCGATCGATAGCGAGCGTTAGTAGGGATCAATCCGCCCGGGTGTGGAGCACAAGCGACGGAGCTGTAATCCGAACATTCACTGAGCATAGGGCTGATATCGGTGACGCCAGCTATGTTGATAACGGGCGAGGAATCGTATCAGCGGGCGCAGATGGTCGACTCATGATGTGGTCAACCGACGGTATTGATGAGACATTGCTCTTCCAGAGCCCTACTCCGTTGGTGAACCTTGAGGTGCTCCGATACAATAACCACGTTGTCGTTCAAAGTGCGTCCGGATCGGTGTGGGATATCACATCGCCTGGCGTTGCTCGCCTCGTGCGAGCCGCAAACGGGGCGACGATAACGCTACTCAGATCTTCACAAGACGGGCGACTGCTTGCTATTGGTACTGATGGAGGCCAGGTCAGTGTATACAATACCTTAAATTGGACCATTCTCTTGACGACTACAGCGACCGGAGGGATCCGGCAGATCGCTTTCGACCCGAAGGGGCGAGAGCTCGCGATTGCGTCGGAGGACGGACACGTGCGCATCGCTACGCTGGACGCCAAGCGCACACTATTGTGGCGCGACGTGCTCTCCGAAGCTCGCGACATCGCGTATTCTCCTGATGGCGAGACGCTTGCATTCGTGTGCTCCGATGGAGGCGCTTGGTTATATGCTATGCGCAACGATGCCTGGGTATACGTACGCGACCACTTCGCAGACACCATCTCCGGCGTATTCTCACCGGACGGCAAGTGGTTTGCGAGCAGTGATCGCAGAGGCGTGGTTACGCTTCGTGATGTCGCAGCAACTTTCATGGCAATCCCGAATTTGATCAGCTCAGAACGACAGAATAAGAAACAATGAAGAAGATATGCCCCCCAAGGAAGCGCCTGGTGCTTGCACTCGACACCATTCGAGTACTCTCAATCAATAAGCTGCCGCTCATCGGCGGCGGCCATACAACCGACCCGAGTGCGCCCTGTAGTGGACAGGAACAAACCTGTACCTCAAAACCTGAGGACTAGATTCAGATGATGCTACATCGATCTTTTCTGATCGCCGCTCTCTGTGTTCTGGTCGAGTGCGTGCCATCGCGCTTGGGAATCGGGCCACGCGTCGCGCCGCGCGAAGTGTTCCGCGATTCATTCCACGACGCGTCGCAGGTCGAGGCCAACTGGCTCGCCGTTACTCCGAAAGTTGAAGGCGCATCAGTCCAGGTCGAGGAATCTGCAGTCCGATTGACGATGCCGCCTGGTAGCCAGGGCGACGTCTCATTCGTTCACCATTTCGATGTATCTGATCTGAGAGGAAAGCGCGTGCGTGTCACAGCACGCGCGAAGGCTGACGCGGAGAGTGAGTCGGCGGCGCGGTTGACCGTATCGACGAAACCCGCGCAGAGGCCAGCGTCGTATTCAGATCGCGCTCAATCACGCGAAGTCAACGCTGCGACCTGGACGAATGTGCGCGCAGTTTTCGACATAGCTCCGGCTGCGGCGACTGGAGAGATCTCACTTACCTTGCACGGCCCGGGGCGGGCTTGGTTTGAAGATGTCGCCATGCAGATCGTTGGTGATACGCCTGCGAACGCTGCCAGTCAGCTCTCGCGCCAACAACTCGACAATGTCATCGCCCTGACTCGTGCGGTCTCGCTGGTTCGGTACCGCCACCCGGCGGACCAAGCAGCCGACCTCGACTGGAATGCATTCGTTCCCGCAGCGATCGATCGTGTCCTTCGCGCGACCGACACGGCCGCACTCGTCGATGAGTTACGTGCGCTGTTTGGGCCTATTGCACCTACGGTGACCTTCGTGAGGCACCCGGAACGGGTGGTTCCGCTAGATCCCCCGCATGATTCGGCTGATCATCTTGCCTGGTGGTGGCATCGCGGGCTTGGACCCTCCACCCCCTATTCGAGTTATCGCGAGGGCCGAGGCAGCGAGGATCTCGTGACGATCGAGGAGGCTGTGACGGCACGACTCGCAAAGCCCGCGGACTGCAAGCTCGCGCACGTTCACGCCACCGTGCGGCGCCCTACCGACACCGGTAAGCCGTCGCTGTTCGTCGAGTTCCTGCGTCCTGGCCGGCAGCAGACCGACGCCGACCAGGCGATCGCCGTCGGTGAGCATGAGGTGACGCTAAGCAAAGAAGTGCCACCGGATACACAGCAGATCCGGATCGGCTTGTACGCAGAAGGGAGGGTCAGTGTGACACTGTCAGCCCTTTCCCTCACATGCGACAACGGTGCTCGCGCCGCTATCGACCTTGGCTCCGAGGCATGGGCAGCACAAGGTTGGTCTCAGCTTTTCACGTGGAATGTAGCGAAATGCGGTAGTGGCACGTGTGCAACACTGTCCCGCAATCCTTATGATTCGGTGTTCGACCCCAATCGAGACGTGCTCGATGAGGAGCTGGGCAATGGTGTGCGGATCCGAGTCCCGCTGGCTGTGTGGGCGGATGCGCAGCGCACCCTACCCGTTCCTGCTGGCGAGCCATTGCAGGGGGACTTCGCGATCGACGACCTTCCAACTCGGCTCGCCGCGATCGCCGCAGCATGGGGAACGCTGTCGGTCTTCTATCCGAGCTTCAAGGATCAGCACATCGATTGGCCGGCGTCGCTCCCTACGGCCCTTGTGGAGGCAGCCGCAGCGAATTCAGCAGCGGGGACTCACGCAGCTCTCGGACATCTGGTCGCAGGGCTTCATGACAATCATGCGCGAACGTTCCACCCCGCGATCGACAGGTCCGGCCTATTGCCACTTGCGTTCCGGCGCTTCGGCGACAAGATCGTCGTGATCGGCGGGCTGCCCGACCATACGAAGGTGATCGCGCCGGGCGCAGAGGTTCTTTCGTTCGATGGCAATCCAGCGCTTGCGGAATACGCTCGTCTCGAGAAGCTTGTCTCGGCGGCTACGGATGGCTGGCGAGCCTACTTCACGGAGTACAGCCTCGGTCTCGGTGCGCCCGGAACCTTCCGGCGAGTACGAGCTCGACTTCCCGATGGGACGATCGTCGATAAGCTTTTGCCGGTGGTCGCGCGCGATCTGTACGGCGGAGCGATCCGGGATCACCGACCGAAGACTGGGACGGAGGTCGCGCCCGACGTTCGCTACGTCGATTTCGACACGTTGTCAGCCACTGGGTGGAACGATCTGCTGCCCACGTTGCAACGCGCGCGCGCTATCATCTTTGACTTTCGGGGTTATATGTCCAGTGGAGCATTTGCTTCGCTTGCCAATCTTGCGAACGAGACTTTATTGGCTCCTCACATGGAGATTCCTCTCGTAGGTCCACCCGGATCCAAGCGTTCAGCTACACAATGGCAAATTCGCCCGGCTCAACCTCACCTGGATACTCCCATCGTAGTATTGATCGATGGGCAGTCTATGAGTGCAGTCGAAACGTTTCTTCAGATCTTCCACGATAGCCGTCTCGGTTATGTGGTGGGCGAGCCTAGCGGAGGAACGAACGGAAACATGAACGCATTCAGCGTGCCCGGTGGGTTCGGCATTCGGTTCACCGGTATGCGCGTCATCAGTGCCGACGGGACCTCGATTCAGGGTCGCGGCATCGTGCCCGACGAGATCGTTCATCCGACGCTGGAGGGCGTACGCGCCGGCCGCGATGAGATCCTTGAAGCGGGCATCGCGGCCGCGCAGCGGCTGACCCAGCAGAGCACTACGCGGCGCGGCGCTCCATGAAGCGCCGCCAGCGCGACAGCAGGCACACCTGTCGCATGCGGCCCTGTGTCGGATTTCGAACACAACGCTCTGTCATCGGTTCGCACGGGGAGGGGACATATGTTCGCGGTACGCTTCTTTATTCTACTTCTCATCGAATCAGCTTGCATCGGGACGCGCTCGCCGGAGGCAGGTGCCACCGTAGGCGCACAGGGGCACTCGCCTGCGCCGCTGGTCGACGAGCATTTCGACCAACTAGATGCTGTTCGCCAGACGTGGCTGTCCGAGATCCCTGGGGTGAACGGAGCCACCGTCTCGGTCGAGGATGGCACGTTGCGAATGACCCTGCCGTCCTCGGGAGAGATCAAGCTGACGAGGCAGCTCGATGCGGTTGCCCTTCGGGGGATGCGACTCCACGTCCGGGCCAAGCTGCGCACGGATTCCACGAGCGCTTCCGCGCGATTGTCATGGAGGTCAGCTGATGCAACGCTGGTCGATGGCGAGCGGCTCTATGCAGAACCAGTGTCATCCGATTCCTGGACCGTGGTGGACTCGCTCG
>Ga0157378_10006251_pt1 | contig 10429 bp, 4 predicted proteins | sample M65metaG_FD_115309 | JGI IMG/M metagenome (GOLD analysis project Ga0157378, IMG submission 115309) | Miscanthus rhizosphere microbial communities from Kellogg Biological Station, Michigan, USA - M6-5 metaG | ecosystem: Host-associated > Plants > Roots > Rhizosphere > Soil | place: USA: Michigan...
CGGAGATGGTCGGGACCGCGGTCGGCAGCGCGCGGACAGCCGCTGCCAGCGTTCCGCGCTGCCGGTGAATGTTCACCCGGAAGCGCCAGGTGCGGTCGTCGACCTCAGCGGGAGCCGCCAACCGCAGCGAAAAATCGACCGCGCCGTCATCGACGATCCGCTCGCGCACGCGCGGCGTCAGGAACGTCTCCAGCAGCGCGGCGACGTCGTCGCCGGAAAGCGGCGGCCCATCGCCGCGCACGAGCCGTCCGCCGATGCGGAAGATCCGCGGCGCCCCGGCGATGATCAGCAGATCGCTGGCCCCCCGGCGCGCCACCTCGATCAGCAACGCCTCCAGCGGATTCCCGCTCGGCACCTGCGCCGCCGGCCAAGGCGCCCGCTCGCCGCCTTCGAAGGCGGCCTCACGTTCATTCAGCTCGCGAACGAGCTGTTCGAGCTCCGGATCTGGAAGAAGTCGGGTCATGTCGGTGGAGATACGAAGGAAGCGTGCCAGAGGTAACGGGAGGAAGAGCCTGTCATTCCGAGCGGCGCGAGGAATCCCCAGCTTGGAAACCGCGGCCGATGTGCTGACGCGATTGATCCGAGGGTGGTGGTCTCGCGTTGCCGAACGTTTCGCGCGGGACCACCGCCCAACTCCGGCAGGGTGTGTAACGAGCCGCGGCCGCCAGCCGGGGATTCTTCGCGTCGCTCAGAATGACAGGGCCGTTCATAATCTAACGATGCCGCGCTCGGCATTCCTCGCCATCCTCTTCGCGACAACCGTGGCCGCGCAGCAGCGTCCGGGTGTGGTCTCCTTCCGCCGCCTCCCGATTCCGGACGATGTCCCGGCCCATCTCTGCAGCGCCATCGCCCAGGATCAGCGCGGCCTCCTCTGGTTCGGAACGCAGGGCGGGTTGGTGCGCTACGATGGCTACGAGTTCCGCGTCTTCCGCTCGAATCCTGCGGATCCAAAAACGCTGGCCGGCAACTACGTTCGTTCTCTGCTTGCTGCCTCGGACGGCCGGTTGTGGATCGGCACCTTCAGCGGCGGGCTCTCGGTCTTCGATCCGCGCACCGAAACCTTCACCCGTTTCGGCCGCGAGTCCCTCGGGTACGACCGCGTCGAAGGGCTGGCTGAGGATGGGGGAGGAAGGGTGTGGATCGCCACGACGGCGGGGCTGGACCGGCTCGATCCGCGCACGAACAAGGTCACGCACTTTCGTCACGACGCCAACGATCCGCGCTCGATCGCGGACGATCGCGTGCGGGGATTGCTGTCCGATCGCGAAGGGAGACTATGGGTCGGATCGCGCAACGGCCTGCAGCGCTGGCTCGGCGAAGGACGCGGCTTCGAGCGCGTCGCGCCGGAGCTGGCCGGGCAATACGTCACCCGCCTTTTCGAAGACGGCCGCGGCCGGATCTGGATCGGGACGGAGGAATCGGGAGCGGCGGTGCTCGATCCTGGTCTCGCGGTTGCGCAGTCTCGCGGTCTCGGCGGGGTGGGGCCGCGCGACCGCGAAACCGCGCTACCGCGCAACCCGCTGACCCGCCTCGCCCCCCGTCCCGCCGATCCCAACGGCCTCAGTCACTACTGGGTCTACGGATTCGCCGAAGCGGCTCCCGGCGAGATCTGGATCGCCACCTTCGGCGGCGGCATCGACGTCGTCGATTCCGCGTCGCTGAAAATCATCGACCGGCTGCGCAACGATCCGGTGCTCGACGACACCATCGGCGCCGATCGCGTCGGCGCCCTTTTTCGCGATCGGTCGGGACTGGTGTGGGTGGGGACGTGGGGCGAAGGGCTGGCTTTTCATGATCCGCGCACGCGGGCCTTCCGTTCGCTGCGCTTCAGCCCGAACCGGCCGGATGGACTCACACATCCCGCCGTCGTGCGCGCGCTGGAGATGCGCGACGGCCGCATCTGGGCAGGGACGAACGGCAACGGCATCGACATCCTCGACGGCGATCTCCGCCGCGTCGGCCACATCGCGCCGGGCGAGCTCACCGACGGCGCCATCACCTGTCTGGCGCAGGCGGACGACGGCACGATCTGGGTTGCCACCCTGAACTCGTCGCTGCATCGATTGCGGCCCGGTGCCACGCACTTCGATCGCGTGGCCGGAGTGCCCGGCGGGCCGATCCGGACGATGGCCTTCACAGCCGACGGCGCGCTGTGGGTCGGCGCGGCGGAAGGAATGGCCCGTGTCGATCCGCACACGCTGGCCACGAAGATTTACCGGCAGTGGCCGGGCGCGGCGAAGTCGTCACCGGCCATCGAGGCCATCGTATCCATGCCCGACGGCACGCTCCGGATCGGCAGCGACAACGGCCTCTACTCGTTCGATCCGCGCACCGAGTTGGCGGTGCGCATCGCTAAGGATCCTTCGCACCGCGATGGGCTGCCCGACAACTGGGTCCCCGATCTCATGCTCGCGCGCGACGGAAAACTGTGGGTTGGCACCGCCGGCGGAGCGGCGGTTTTGAAGGACGGTACGCACTTCGACGTCGTCGCCAATCGCTTGAATCGTGCGCCGTCGCCGGCCGAAGCGCTGATCGAGGACGGCGAGGGAAAGGTCTGGATCGGTCCGCGGCTTCGCGTCGATCCGAAAACGTGGACCGCGCGCGCGCTCGGCCCCGCCGACGGCATCACCTTCCGCAACTTCTTCATCGCCAGCCGCGCCAGGATGCATGATGGCCGGCTGCTCTTCGGATCGCCGCAGGGCCTGCTGGTTGCCGATCCGAAGGCGATGAAACCGTACGTCGACGACGCGCCGATCGTGGCCACGGCGTTGCGCGTCGAAGAGAAATCGCGATCGTCGGTGATCCCGTCGCTCGCTCTCTCATCCTCCGAGCGCAGCTTCACCCTCGACTTCGCTGCGCTCGATTTCGCTGCGCCGCGGCTGCAGAACTATCGCTATCGCCTCGACGGTCTCGACCCGAACTGGACCATGGCCGGACCGGGGCAGCATTCGCTGACCTACAGCCGCATCCCGCCCGGCCACTACACGCTCCGCGTCGGCGTCACCAATCGCGACGGACGCTGGAGCAATCGCGAGCTGCGGATTCCGGTGGGCGTGCTTCCCGCCTTCTATCAGACGACATGGTTTCTGGCGCTCGTCGTTGACGCCGTCCTGGCGCTGCTCTATGCCGCCTACCGGCTGCGCATCCGCCATCTTCGCGCCCGTCACCGCGAGCTTGAACAGCTCGTGGCGCAGCGCACCGGCGAGCTGGCTGAGAAAAATCGTCAGCTCGAAACCGCCTACCAGCAGATCGAAGAAGCCAGCCTGACCGATCCGCTCACCCGTTTGCGAAATCGCCGCTACCTGGAGCAGACCATCGGCGGCGATCTCGAAGTGGCCGCGCGCGGCGGCACCGATCGCGATCTGATCATCCTCATGGCCGACCTCGATCATTTCAAGAGCGTGAACGATCAATATGGCCACGCCGCTGGCGACGCTGTCCTGGCCGCGCTGGCCCGACTCCTTCAGCAGACCTTCCGAACGTCCGATTCGATCGTCCGCTGGGGCGGCGAGGAGTTCCTGATCGTGGTCCGCTTCGCTGACCGCGCCTACGCCGCCGAGCTGGCCGAGAAGCTGCGTATGGCCGTGGCCGCGCACCCGTTTGCCATCGGAGAGGCGAACATTCTCCGCCGGACATGCTCCGTCGGATTCGCCGCCTGGCCATTCTCGCGCAAGCATCCGCACGCCGTCGATTTTGAGCACGTAGTCGGCCTGGCCGACGCCGCGCTCTACGCCGCCAAACACGGCGGCCGCGACGCCTGGGTCGGCGTAACGCTGGCCGATGACGACGATCCGATCGGCGCGGCAGAAGCGTTCCGGGAGGATGTGAATCGGTCAGCGGCCAGCGGATTGGTGATTGTGGAGAGGTCGCGAAGGGCGGAGGTGGCTTAGAGGAGCGCTGCGCGGAATGACAGGCGCGCCCTCCTCCGTTCCCTCCAACCAATGCGCAAGTTATTTGCGGCGCTCCTCCTTCTCGCCACCGCCGCCTACGCCGATGACATCTCCTTTCGCGCCATCCAATCCGGCTGGGACTCCGGCGAGACGCCGCTGTTCGATCACGGCATCTACGGCCAGCGGCAGATCATCGCCGTGCTCGACACCGGACTCGATTGGGACAGCTGCTACTTCGCCGAGCCCGATGGCTCCGCGCCGCCGGTAAACACCGGCTCGCCGCAGTTCGGGCTGCATTCGTCGAACGTCGACCCCAATCGCCGCAAGGTCATCGCCTACGACTTTCTCTACTCCTGCGACCAGTTCCCGAACGCCGCCGGCTGCGACGATCCGAAGGACCCCACCGCCTACGACAACGCCCGGCACGGTACTCTGGCCGCCGCGGTGGCGGTGGCCGACGCCCACGCGCCGCTGATCCACGACGATGCCGCCGACGGCATCGCCCCCGGCGCAAAACTGATCGTGCAGGACGGCGGCTTCATCGGCGGCGACAACTGCGGCCAGCGCCCCGGATTCGGCTGCCCGGTCAACCTGACGCCGATCCTCGAGCAGGCTTACAAGCAGGGGGCGCGCATTCACTCGAATTCGTGGGGCGACCGGCAGGGGACGCCGGCCGTTCTGCCGGCGCCGGTGGCCAACTACTCCGCCGGCGCCCGCGACATCGACGATTTCGTCTGGTCGCATCCAGACATGCTGGTGGTCTTCGACACCGGCAACACTTCGAGCAACGCACCCGTGCCCGCAAACAGTGTGGCCGCTCCCGGTTGCGCCAAGAACACGCTGCAGATCGGCGGCACGCGCGTTCCCGGGGCGCATCTGCTCGATGACGTCCTGGCGCCGTTCTCGCTCATCGGCCCGACGCGCGACGGCCGCATCAAGCCCGATCTCGTCGGTCCGGCCGTCGTGCTTGCGGGCAACAGCGACGGCGACGTCACCGTGCACACCTGCCCCGCCACGGTGGAGGCGGGGACGTCGTGGTCCGCACCCTCAGTCGCCGGCGCAGCCGCATTGGTGCGCCAGTACTTCACCGACGGTTTCTATCCCACCGGCGTGGCCACGCAGTCGAACGCCTTCGTCCCCAGCGCGGCGCTGCTGAAGGCCACGCTGATCGCCGCCGGCCGCGCCGTGCCGAACAGTTGGATCAACAACGCCCTCGCTGCCGCGAAGCCGGTCCCGTCGTACGACCAGGGGTTCGGTTTCCCCGTGCTCGACGATGCGCTCTACTTTCCCGGCGATCGCGTCCGCATGCGCATTGCCGATGTGCCGCTGGCACAAGGCCTTGGCGGGAACGAAACTGCCACGCTCCGTTTGAATGTGTCCGGCAACGCGCCTCTGAAAGTGGTGCTGGTCTGGACGGATCCCGCCGGCGTCCCGCGCGGCGTTTCCGATCCGACGCCGGAGCTGGTGAACGATCTCGATCTCCGCGTGACCACTCCCACCACCACGATCCTAGGTAACGACTCCCTCCACCCCGGCCAACCCGATCGCCTCAACAATGTGGAGGTGGTGTCGATCAACCCTCCATCCCCCGGCCCCTACACGATCTCCGTCACCGCCCCGCACCTCGGCTTCGGCACGCGCCAGAGCTACGCGCTGGTCGTCACCGGCGATTTCACGGATGCCATTCCGCCGATGCCAAATCCGTCTGCGCGCGTGCGCGCCGCCCGGCACTAGGCGTAGCGCCGGCGGCCTCGCCGGCTGTACCGCCGCCGGCTCGGCGGCAATCGACCCAAACTGCCAGCGAGCCGCTGGCGGTCCAGCCGTCGAGCCGACGGCGCTACGAGAAGCGCCTGCTAGAATCCCCCGCCATGCTTTCCCGCGAATATCTCCGCGAACATGCGGATGCCTATCGCACCGCGCTGAAAAATCGCGGTGCGAACGTTGATCTCGAACGGTTTCTCGATCTCGATGCCGAGCGCCGCCGCACCATCGCTAAGGTCGAAGCGCTCAAGGCACAGCGCAATGCCGCCACGCAGGAGATCGCCAATCTCAAGAAGAACAAGCAGGACGCCACGGCCCGGATCGAGGCGATGAAGGGCGCCGGCGATGAGATCAGGCAACTTGATGAACGCCTGGCCGCGATCGAAACCGATCTGCGTCAGCTCGAGATGTATTTCCCCAACGCCCCGCACGAATCCGTCCCCATCGGTCCCGATGAAACCCACAACCGCGTCGAGCGCACCTGGGGCGAGAAGCCGTCCTTCTCCTTCGCGCCGAAAGCGCACTGGGATATCGGCGAAGCGCTCGGCATCCTCGATTTCGAGCGCGCCACCAAGATCACCGGCGCACGTTTCTCGGTCCTCACTGGCGCCGGCGCCAAGCTTAATCGTGCCCTGATCAACTTCATGCTCGACGTCCACGAGCAGCAGGGGTACGTCGAGGTGGTCCCTCCGTTCATGGTCAACGCCGATTCGCTGATCGGAACCGGCCAGCTGCCGAAGTTCGAGGAAGACCTCTTCAAGCTGACCGATCGTGACTACTACCTGATTCCGACAGCCGAGGTGCCGGTCACGAACCTGCATCGCGAGGAGATCCTTGATGCGGCCACGCTGCCGCTGTCGTACACCGCCTACTCGCCATGTTTCCGCAGCGAGGCGGGCTCGTACGGAAAGGACACGCGGGGACTCATCCGCCAGCACCAGTTCGAGAAGGTGGAGATCGTGAAGTTCACCACGCCGGAGACGTCGTGGGACGAACACGAGAAACTGACGGCGGATGCCGAGGCCGTGCTGCAGGCGCTGGGGCTGCACTATCGGGTGGTGACGCTCTCCACCGGCGACATGGGCTTCACCGCCGCCAAGACCTACGACATCGAGGTGTGGCTGCCGGGGCAGGAAACCTATCGCGAGATCAGCTCCTGCTCCAATTTCCTCGACTTCCAGGCGCGGCGGGCGAACATCAAGTACCGCACGGCCGAGAAGAAGACTGGCTTCGTCCACACGCTCAACGGATCCGGTCTCCCGATCGGGCGGACGCTCGTAGCCATCCTCGAGAATTATCAGAATGAGGATGGGTCGGTGCGGGTGCCTTCGGTGTTGCAGCCGTACATGAAGGGCGTGGAGACAATCAAAGGCTGACTCACGCGGAGGCGCGGAGACGCGGAGGGAGATTGCTTTTCTCCGCGTCTTCGCGTCTCCGCGTGATAATCGTCCTCCATGAAACGGCTCGCCGCATTCCTGCTCCTCTTCGCCGCCTGCACGACAACAACGGCCCCTCCTCCCAAACCAGCCCCAGTTTCCGACAAGAACCCCATCGAATCCAAGACCGCCAAGCTCCAGAAGCTCGACGGCTACATCCCCCTCTACTGGGATGCCGAAAACGGCAAGCTGCTCATGCAGATCTCGCGATTCGGCGAGGAGCTGCTGTATCAATCGTCGCTCCCCGCCGGCGTCGGCTCCAACCCCATCGGCCTCGATCGCGGACTCCTCGGCGCGACCCACATCGTCACTTTCGACCGCATCGGGCCGAAGGTGTTGATGACCGCGGTCAACTACCGCTTCCGCGCCATCAGCAGCGATGAGGCCGAACGCCGCGCCGTCGCAGATTCGTTCGCAAGGTCGGTGATGTGGTCGTTCAAGGTCGAAGCGAGCGACCCGGGCTCCGTCCTCGTCGATGCCACCGACTTTTTTCTCAGCGATCAGCAGGTTGTGACGCGCTCGCTGCGCCAGTCGCAGCAGGGGAGTTACTCGCTCGACCGGAACCGCAGCGCCATCTACCTGCCGCGCACGAAGGCGTTTCCGCGCAACACCGAGGTCGAAGCGATCCTGACGTTCCAGACCGGCGAGCGGCCGGGCAACTACGTCAGCGGCGTCACGCCGATTCCTGACAGTCTCACCGTGCGCGAGCATCATTCACTGGTGCAACTCCCGCCGCCCGGCTACACGCCGCGGCGGGCCGATCCGCGCGTCGGCGTCTTCAGCATCGACTTCTTCGACTACGCCAGCCCGTTCACGGGACCGATCGAGAAACAGTGGATCGCCCGGCATCGCCTCGTGAAAAAAGATCCCAATGCCTCGATCTCCGAGCCGGTCGAGCCGATCGTCTATTACGTCGACGCCGGTGCGCCGGAGCCGATCCGCAGCGCGCTGGTCGAAGGCGCTTCCTGGTGGGACCAGGCCTTCGAAGCCGCCGGCTTCCGCAACGCCTTCCAGGTCAAGGTGCTCCCGCCGGATGCTGATCCGATGGACCTTCGCTACAACATGATCAACTGGGTCCATCGCGCGCAGCGCGGCTGGTCGTACGGGGCGGCAGTCATCGATCCGCGCACGGGGGAGATCCTCAAAGGCAACGTCACACTGGGATCGTTACGGATACGACAGGACGTGATGATCGCCGAGGGGCTGGTGCCGCAATTCGACGACGACCGGGCGCTGTCGATGCTCGATCCGAAGACCTCTCCCTCCCTGATGGCGCTGGCGCGCATCCGCCAGCTGGCCGTGCACGAGGTGGGTCATACGTTGGGACTCGGCCACAACATGGCGGCGTCGAGTTACGGGCGGGCATCGGTGATGGACTACCCGTCACCGTACGTCAAGATCACGGACGGCAAGCTCGATCTCTCCGACGCCTACGCCACCGGCGTCGGTGCCTACGACAAGTGGGCGATCCGCTACGCCTACGCGCAATTCGCTCCTGAAAATGAAGAGCGCGAGCTCAATCGCATCGCCGGCGAAGGGCTGCTGTACATCACCGATCCGGAATCGCGCCCTGTGAGCGCCGCCCATCCGTCGGCATCGGTGTGGGATGCGCCCGGCAACAACGTGGAGATGCTGCGGCATGAGATCGAAGTGCGCCGCATCGCCCTCTCTCAATTCGGCCTGCGCAACATTCCGATGGGGACGCCGCTGGCGCAGCTCGAAGAGATGCTGGTACCGCTCTTCCTCCATCACCGCTACCAACTCGAAGCGGCGGCCAAGTCAATCGGCGGACTCGATTACACCTACAGCGTGAAGGAAGTCGGGGGCGTGGTTCCGACGCCTACCCGCCGCATTCTTCCGGCGGCCTCGCAGCGTGACGCCCTTGCCGCCGTGCTCTCAACCCTCGATCCCGCCTTTCTCGATGTCCCTCCCGGCATCCTCAACCTGATCCCTCCGCGCGGCGACGTCGACATCACCAGCAATACCGAGCTGTTCGAGCACCGCACCACGCCAGCGTTCGATCCGGTCAGCGCGGCGATGTCGTCCGCCGACATCACCCTGGCCGCGCTGCTCGATGCCCGCCGCGCCGCGCGGCTGGTGCAGTTCCATGCGGAGGACGCTGCCAATCCCGATTTCAACGAAGTGATCGACGACATCATCGCCACCGTCACACGACGCGAGTCCGGCTACCGCGCTGCCATCACCCGTGCGACGGCGCGCCTCACCGCCACGCGGCTGATGGATCTCGCCGCCAATCGCGACGCCGATCCCCAGGTGCGCGCCGAAGCGAGCGAAGGATTGCGGCGGTTTGCGTCGAAACTGAGCGATGTGGGCATTCGCGACGACGCCGAGCTCGCCCATCGCCACGCCCTGCGCGACGACATCACCCGATTCCTGGAACGCCCCGATGCGCCGCGGACGCAGCCGAGGTTGCCGGAGGTTCCGCCGGGGCCGCCGATTGGGGGGGACTAGAGAGGAGCGCTGGCGTCGCGCCGGCTGGCTCGGCGCGCGTCCTCGCCGCCGTGGTGCTTGGCAAAATGTTGGTGTCTTGCCGGAAGGCGGCGGGACGCGCGCCTGGCCAGCCGGCGCGGACGCCAGCGCTCCAGCGACTCTCCAACTTGTAGATTCGCTCGCAACCCAAACTTCGTTACTTGCCTCCCATTCGCGTCTTCGTTCGCTACTCCGACGGCGTCTACGCCGGGTAGCGCAACGTGCAGGATCTCGCACCGGTTAGCGGCCTAGCGCTCCTCTTCTTCCAGATCGAACAGGTCGTTGGCCCGTACTGGCTCGTGCGCCAGACGCCGGCAAGCCGCTACGATTGCGGCGATGCAACGGCGTGTCGGTTCCATCCGTCCCATGCGGATCCGCAAGAGATGCTGGCGGCTATACCCCGATTCGCGTGCGAGGTGTGCCGGTTTGATCCCGCGGCTTTTCAGGTACTTCTCGAGTCGTGTCGGCATGTGCAATATAGTGCATCTTATGCCGATGCATGATAGGTGTCAATCGTTACGGGCGGACGGGGGGAGCAAAAACCGCCCAATTCTGGCAATCAAAGAGCAAAATCCTGCCTTCGTGACTTCGTTCCTGAGCAATCATCACCCCATGTTCCTTTTTGCCGGTCAAACTATTTGTGGTCCACGGGGGGTGGAAATCCCCGGTTTCGTCACCCCTTATGCGAGTCTGTGTCGGCAGCGGCGGCTTCGCAACCGCCCGGGCCGGCGATTTGAGGGTCGGTGAACCCTCCGAGGTCTTGGGCGGTAGCAACCGTCGTTAGTTGCTTACATCAGCGGAAACTAGTAACTTATACGTTACTAATCGCCCATGCTCGGAGAAACCGTACGC
>Ga0157378_10006253_pt1 | contig 10429 bp, 3 predicted proteins | sample M65metaG_FD_115309 | JGI IMG/M metagenome (GOLD analysis project Ga0157378, IMG submission 115309) | Miscanthus rhizosphere microbial communities from Kellogg Biological Station, Michigan, USA - M6-5 metaG | ecosystem: Host-associated > Plants > Roots > Rhizosphere > Soil | place: USA: Michigan...
GAGCCGAACTGGGATTTGCCGAGGTAGTTCAGCGTGGTCGTGCCGAGGTCGGAAGGGCTGGACGTAATGGTGCCGGAGCCGGCGAGCGAGCCATTGACGTAGATCGAGACGGTGGTGCCGGAGCGGGTGACGGCGACGTGGGTCCAAGAGCCGGCGACGAGGGCGATGGTGCCGCTTACGCTCTGCTCGGCGACGCTGGCGGTGCGGATGGCGAAGCGGAGTTTGGCGGCGCTGCCGCCGGTGCCATACTGGGTGGTGAGGAACATGTAGTTGGTCGTGCCGGTGCCGAAGTCGAAGATGCGCTGCCAGGTGGCAAAGGTGTTCACCTTGATCCAGGTGGAGACGGTGAAGTCGGTGAAGCCGCTCACGATACCTGAGGGCAGCGTGGCATACTGGGCGAACGTCGAGGCGAGGGTCAGGCCGTTGTCGAGCCTGCCGGCGGCGAAGGTCGGGCCGTTCACCAGCGTGGCGTTGCGACCGGTGCCGCTGGAGTCGGCGGCGACGGAGCCGGAGCTTTCGTCGAACTTGAGGCGGAGGCGCAGGGTGCTCGGGGTGACGGCAACCTCGGAGGAGTCGGGACCGGAGCCGCTGGAGTTGGAGCCGCTGACGACATAGTAATAAGTTGTGCCGTTGGCGATACCGGTGTCGGTGTAGGTGAGGTCCGTCACGCCGGTGGCGATGGTGGAGTAGGGGCCGCCGCTCGTGGTGGAGCGTTTGATGGTGTAGGTGTCGGTGGCGTTGGGGAGCCAGGTGAGGGTGACCTGGGCGTCGCCGGGGACGGCGGCGAGCTGCGCCGGGGCGCCCGCGGCGGGATGGGCCAGGGCGGCGATCTGAGCAGCGCTCATCGCCTGGCTGTAGAAGCGGAATTCGTCGAGGGTGCCGTTGAGATAGGGATCAGCGGACCACTGGGATCTGGCGATATAATTGAGCGTCGTAGTCCCCAAGGTCGACGGCTTCAATGTCAGCCCGGTATTGGTTCCAACCGACGTGCCGTTGATGTAAAGGGTTCCCGTCGAGCCCGACTGCGTTAATGCGACGTGCGTCCACACTCCGGTTGGCAATGTGTAGGTGGTGTCGATTCGTTGGATGGTTCCGCCCGACACGATTTCATACCGCATAAAGCCGGTGGCCGAGGCTTTCGGGCAAAGTTCCATGTAGTTGTTCGTGCCCGTTCCAAAATCGAAAATCCGATTGTTGTTTGCCGCAGCATTGAGTTTGACCCAGGTGGAGACGGTGAAGTCGTTTACCCCGCTGGTGATGCCGTTGGGGAGCTTGGCATATTGGGAGGCCGTCGCGGGGAAGTTGAGGGCGTTGCCAATGGTGCCGGCGGAGAAGGTCGGGGTATTGAAGAGCGTGGCGTTATAGGCGCGGCCGCTGGAGTCGGCGGCGGTGGTGCCTGCGCTTTCGTCGAACTTGAGCTGGACCACCAGGGTGCTCGTGGTGGCGAAGATCTCGGCGGAGTCGGCGCCGGTGCCATTGGCGTTGGAGGCACTGACGACATAGTAATAGGCGACGCCGTTGGTGAGGCCCGTGTCGGTGTAGCTGGTGGCGGTGACGCCGCTGGCCACCGTCGTGTAGGGACCGCCGATGGTGGTCGCGCGCTTCACGGTGTAGCTCGTCGCTCCGCCGGAAGCCGTCCAGCTCAAGGTGACTTGATTGGAGCCCAGGACCTTGGTCAGTCCGGTCGGGGCGTCGGGCGGGGCGGTCAGGGTGGTGGCGCTGGTCTGGGTGGAATCGGCGCTCTCACCGCTGCCGTTCACCGCCGACACGACGTAGTAATAGGTCGTGCTGCTGGTCAGGCCGGTGTCCGAAAAGTTCGTCGTATTCACGCCCGCTAAAACGGTCGTGTAGGGACCGCCGCTGACGGTCGCGCGCTTGATCGTATAGCTGATCGCGCCGGGGCTGGCCGTCCACGAGAGGTTGATCTGGCTGATGGAGGCCGCGGTGGCCGCCAAGCCGGTCGGAGCCGGAGGGATGGGCTGCGGCGCGACGCCGATGCTCGGCATCCAGAGCTGGCTGTCGCCGCCGCCGTAGGTCGATTGGACGATATTGGCGCCATCGGTGGTCGCGCCGCCGCTGACGTCGGCGACCAAGCCGCTGTTGGCGGAAGCGATGCGGTAGAAGCCGTCGCTGTCGGGGACAATCGTCCAGAGCTGGCTGGTGGCTCCGTTCGAGGGTTGGATGACCAGATTGGCGCCCGCGTTCGCGGTGCCTCCGTTATCGATCACCTTGGAGCTGGCGACTCCGGTGGCGCGATACCGGCCATTGCCCTGCCAGGCAATGTCCCACTGCTGGCTGTCGGCGCCGTTCCAGCCCGACTGCACGAGCGGTGTGCCGTTGGTGGTGGCACCTCCGGCCACGTCCGCGACCTTGTTGCTCTTGCGGTTGACGATGCGGTAGCGGCCGTCCGGGATGGTGCGGCCACTGTCGCTCCACAGACCGAGCTCGGCGATCGCCATGGTAGAAGCATCCCCGTTGTTGGCGGTGACGTTGATCCGGTAGTAGCGGTAGGCGGTGGTGTTGCCGATGTCGTAGACGTTCTGCTGACACCGGTTGGCGAAGGTTTGGTTGGCCTGTGAGTCGAGAGTGGTCCAAGTGGAACCGTCTTGTGAGCCAAGGAAGGTCCAGTCTTTCGGGTCGCGCCCCGCCACGTCGGCGCTACTCACCGTGTAGCGTTTGATCACCTGCGCGTTGCCCGAGCCGAAGTCATACTGAAGCCACCCCGTGGTCGTAGGAACAATCCACTTGGTGCCCGGATCGAGGTTAAACGCCTGGTCGGATTTTTCATAGCCGGAGCCACTGTTGGCGCTTGCCGACGGGGTGCCTCCGAAGGCGAGGTTGACCATCGGCGAGGTCAGCAGGGCGGCGCTGAACTCGGGGGAATTGCCACTCGTGCCGACAGCGTTTTTCGCCTGGACCACATAGTAGTAGGTGGTGCCGGCGACTGCGGTCGTGTCCACGTAGCTGGTCTTGTCGGTGCCGAGGTTGCTGGCAATGGCCGCATAGCCGCTGCCGGAGGTGGTGGAGCGGAGGAGGTCGTAACTGGTGGCGCCATAGGAAGGCAGCCAACGCACAGTGATCGCCTTGGAGGAGCCAGCGGTGAACACGGCCGCCGGTGCCGCCGGAGTTGTCACAAGACCACCGGTTCCACCCGTGAACGCCACGTTGGCGAACGTAGCGGTGGTGTTGGCGGTCGCCGATCCACTCGAGACGAACAAGCCGATATAAGCAGTGGACCCGAGATTGCCGTAGTAGTCACTGATATGGGGGCACCAACTGGTGCCATCTTTTGAACTGTAGGTGGTAACCAGGTTGCCTCTGCGTTCAACTTTGACCCAGTAAGGCAGGCCGCTGCCCGAAGGGAAGTCGGTCGTCCGCTCGACTCTTCCGGCCCAGACTTCAGTCGCACCGTTCATGCGGCTTTGCACCTGGTTACTGCCGGTCGTAATCGCCATCCAGCCGCGCTGCGAAACGGTGGAGGAAAGATTGTCGCGGATCATCACCCCGGCCATGGTGGAAGTCGTTGTTGCCGGGGCCGAGGTGACCTGGGCGACAATGGCGCAGTCACCGGTCATCTGAACATAAGCAAACTGGCAGTCGTCGGTTGTGTCGGACGAGACTCCGGTGCCGAGTCCGGTCACCGTCCATACGCCATTTGCGTAAGCAGAGCTGCGGCCTGCGGAATTGCTGCCAAGGGTGGTCAACGTCAAACCGCTCGAGGCCGGTGAAACCGCCGGGCGGACAATGGCCGCCGGTGGAGTGGCGGTGCTGAAGTCTGCCGGCTTGGCATACAGCCAGTTGTCGTTATCCAGCCATTGTTCCCCGAGTTTACGGTCAATCCAAGGCGTGGGGATGTTCTTTCGGTTCTTGTAGGCGTTTTGGATGATGTGAAAAGCCGCGCGATTGGCGCCGTAAGGTCCGGCCGCATCGGTGAAATAGAGGGCATCAACGGTGCCGAAGTCCACGTAGGGATTATCCAGGAAAAAGGTGTTGCGGCAGTAGTATTCGCCAGCGGCCAACAGCCGGTTGTCCAAGTCGGAATAAACGTCGATGCCTTGTTTCCAGATGCATTCGGCAACGAAGGCGGCATTCAGGATTCCACCGTAAACGTGGCCTGCGTCTCGACCCGTCTCACCCGTCTCGCCAATGGGCAGTAGATTGAACAATCCCGCGGCCGGGTTGGTGCGGTAGAGGTCTACGACGTGGTTGAACTTGGCGGTGTCATCGCAGAAAACGGCGATCGCGATACCGGCCGACATGTTCAGCAAGCCTTTGTTGAAAGTGCCGGGGACATTCCAAGCGTTGGCGGTCGCGGGCCAGTAAACGTTCAGAAAGAGGTTTTTGACCTTGGCGGTGTCAGCGGCTGTCCAACCCGGCCAGGTGCCGCGCAGGATATCCGCGCCGCCGCCGAAACGGTAGGCGTAGTCACCGAGGGCGAGGCCGGCTTGATTGCCGCCCATGTTCGTCTGCGTGTTCGCCCACGCGATGAGGATGTCACGCGCTTTTTGAGCGTAGGCGCTGTTGCCCGTGAAATACCACATGTGCGCCAGATTATACACGGCGGTCATGTCATTATTCCATGCGCCGAGGTTTAAGTCGGGGTTGCGGGTGACGCTCGCAAACGGCCCCTGCATGGTGTAGGTCAACGAGGAATGGCCGTCCGCCGCGAGCTTGGCGTAGCCGGACTTCCAAGGCTCCCGATTGAGATTGGCTTTGATCGTGTCCAGGTCCGCGAGGGAGTTCGGGATACTGGGATGGGTGAAGGCGTAAGCCTGGACGGAAAGGCCGACGAACGCCGCGAGCAGGCAGGCTGCGCGTGCCATCAGGCGGTAGCCTAGGGGGGAGAAGCACATGGGGAAGACGCGGAGAGGATGGCGTGAATGTTGGAAAGGGACTACTGGCGGACGGTTCAGAGAACAATCGCGCTGGAGAGTCAAAACTTACCACTCATTTTACGCCGCCGTAGAAGCGCACTTCCGCAACGTTGCAAAACCAGTTGTTCCGGTTGAAAATCCGAATGTAGCGCCAGGATTTGCCGGACGGCTTCATTTTCAGGTTTTGCCAGTCCTCCGTCGGCGCGGCCGCCTCGCTGAGCGTCGTCCAGTTTTTTCCGTCGTCGGATCCTTCCACCACGGCGCCGGCGGTCCGCTCCCGGTATTCGGGCCGGGCCAGAAGCTCCACTCCGGAAAGCTGCACGCGCCTTGTCCCCCCGAAATCAAAGATCAGCGGCACCCCCGCCCCTACCCCTTTCAAATCGAGTTGCGGGAAGGTGCGCGGATCGTTGTCGAACAAGGAATCCAGCATGCGCTGTGAATTGGCGGACACGGCGCCGGTGTTGGGATCGAGGATCTTCGCGATTTTTGGCACGTCCCGGATCAGCTTCGACTCATCGACCAAGAGAAGGCGGGAGCCATCCGTCGTGACGGAAGCCGTGTCGCCGGGCGTTCCATCCCGGCGCCGATAGTCGATGGAAAATTCCAGCGGACCCACTTTTGCCTGGCCGGGCTGCAGAATGGCCTCGGCAACGTAGGCGGAGGCGCCCGTTTGTTTGATCGCGGCCTCGATGCCCTGGATGCGCACGCGGAGGTTGTTAATCGGCTCCCGGGCCTGGATGTTCACCCGCACCGCCTCTCCCAGAACAACCCGATTGCCGCCCGTCTTTCCCGAGCTCAACGACACGGACTCCAGCTTGTTGCCGGTCTCGTGGCGGCTGCCGAAAACTCGCATCTCCGATGACTCGAGGCCTCCTCCCCGTTTCCAGACGCGCAGGAACCGGAACGTCGAGCTGGTCAGCTTGTCGGCCACCGGGATTTTCGTAAGCTCCGTGGCCGTTCGCGTTGCGTCGGGCGTGAGCTCCGTCCAGGTCTTCCCGTCATTGGAGCCGTAAAATTTCACGCCCGCCATGCGATCCTCGAAGTTCACGCGGCCTTCCATCGCGAAGGCGGTCGCGGAGAACTTGAAATCGGGCCCGAAGTCGAACTGGTAGTAGCTGTCCGGGGTCAGGTAATATCCGGGGAAGGTGTCGTCGTTGCCATCGACCAGCAGTCTCATGGCCTGGTCGATGTTGGACGACGCGACCGCCTTGGGGAAATCCATGCTGCCATCGGGCAGCAGGGGTGTGAGTGGTTTCAATCCCTCGACGGCCTGTTGGAGCGCCGTCAGCGTCGCAACGAATTCCGCGTCGGAAGCGGATTTCAATGTCTGCATCGCGCGGGCGTGAAGCGCCTTGCAACGGTCCAGAGTGGTCGTGACATACGTCGTCTTCGGATCGTATCCGGCTTCGATTTTTTGGATGGCCGCCGTGCGATCCGGAGCCACCGAGATCGACACTTTTTTCGGCGTAACGGCGGTCCCGTCCGTGGCCTGAACGACGAACGTGCAATCCCCGACCTTGCTAGGAGTCCACGAAAACGCGCCGGTTTTGGCGTCGAGCATGGCCCCTGCGGGCATGTCGAGGCTCTGGTATGAGATCGGCGTTTTCCCGCTGGATTTCGCGACGGAGAAATCCAGCCGGATCGGCGCGCCGGGCCAGGCCACGAGTCGCAACGGCGCATCACCCGACGCGAAAACGGGCGGCTTCTGGTCCGGCTTGCGCAGGAGCTGATCGAGATCGACGGTCGTTCCCGACGAACCCTTCACGTTGAAAAATACAATATCCCCGAAGCGCTCGAGCGGGCTCATCGTGTAGAACACCTCGCGCCACGCGCCCTGCGTGTTCGGGAGCAGCCACGGCTTTTCGAAGCCGGACATCTCGATCTCCGCGACGCCCGTCGTGCGGATGCGCAGGCCGATTGTCTTTGGCTCGGTGCCGCAGCTCAGGATGGAAAGGCGCGTGCCCTCGGACGATGCCTGCACGCGGACAAACGCAGTTTCGCCCTCGCTCTTGACCGAGGAATTCGGCGTGAGATTCGCGGAGCGTTGCTCCACCTCGACGACGGCCGGCTCCTGCTCCGACGGCGCGATCCGCAGCGCATCGCCGCTGGCATTCTTTGGCAGAAAGAGCCACTCGGAGTCGTCGCTGACGATGCGCTTGAGGAAAGTCTCGTTGTAAAACGGCGCCTTCTTCGCCAGGTCCACCCCCTTATTGAAGGTGTAGTAATTATACAAATCCCACATGTCGTGCTGGCGGATGCGGCCGCGGTAATTGTCGGCAATGCGGGGATAGATTTGCCGCACCGTGCCGTCCGTCGCGATATCCGACGGCGTGGGAATCCAGGTCGTGTCGTAGCCGAGCATGAACCGGCAAAAATGGTCGGCCGCCGTGAGGATGCGGTCGTTGAGAAACTCGTAGGGACCGACCGCGCCGGCCGCCGTGGAGGGAATGCCGGTCACGGGATCGACCTTCGTGCCCTGTGAGTTCAGGATGCGAGCAATCGTCGTGAAGATCGTGAGGTCATCGCCGGCGTGGGCCTGGTCGCGCCCCATTTCCGTGATCTGGACCTGCGGATTCGCGACCTTCTCGCCGGTGAGTGCGTTTGTATCGACAAGGCGTGCGAGGTCCTGAATGGAAAAGCTCGAGCCCTTGTTCGGGCCATCCTTGTTCACCGTGAAGCGCTCCACCCGTTTCGCATAATCCTGCGCGTCGCTGCGGAAGATCGCCCCTGCGATGGCCGGCGCGTAGGCGAAGCCGTTCTGGTTCATGAACCAGCCATTCCCGTTGAAAAATTCCGTCACGCCGGGGATGACGAAATTCTTCGCGAACGCGTCCGTGTCCTGCTGCGTCCAGGCCAGCGCGGAAGTCGGCGCATCCATTGCGCGCAACAGCTCGGCGACGAGGATCATGTCCTTGAAGGCGAAGGAGCAGTGAATATAGACCTCGTGGTAAGCCTTGAACTTCGCGGGATCCATCTTCGACCAGAGCCGCACGATGCGCAGCGCGTTGGCCCGATAGACGGGATCGCCGGTGAACCAATACATCAGCACCTGCCGGAGAGCCGTGCTGGAATCGCCCTTGAGCCGCCCTTCGACGCTCCCGCTGTCGAAGGCATCCACCTCAGGCCGCGCAGGGGCCGTCTTGCTTTGATTCCGGCTGGAAACGGTCTTCGCGGCACCCGGGTTCGCCGCGAATTTCAGGAACCCGGAATACCAAGGCTCCCGCTTCGCCAGCACCTGAGCGCGAGCATCCTCGAGCATCTCCTTCGTGAGGCCGATGCCCGGATGCACGAATCCATTCACCTCCGTCTTCTGAATCTGCGCCCTGTCGGTGACCTCGACGGAGGGCGCCTCGGCGGCGGCGGAGACGCCGCCGCGCGAGACAAATTCCGCAACGAGCACGCCGGTTAGCAGCGTGCGGGTCCAAAAATGGGAGGATCGTAGCTTCATCGAGAGGCGTCCACGCGTTACCGAAAAGTCCCGATGGGACCTTGGAGGTCGCGATCCATGGCTGCCCCGTCGAAGGGAATGACGACGATCTTGCTGCCGTGGCCATCACTGCCGTTTTCCTGTTCCTTCTCCACGTCAACCACCGCCAGCGTGACAGCCGCGACGTGACCGTTCTCGATGTAAATGCTGGGGCGCTCGAGTTTTGTCCAGTGATTCACCGTGCCGTCGGTGTAACGGACGAAGTCCTTGCCCGGCTCGTAAGCGACCCCGCGGTAGGTCCAGTCGTGAATGCCGTCCTTCGAGGTGATGTGGTAGGCCTTCTTGTCGCTCCAGTTGTTCACCGTGATGTGGTAAAGGCCACCGCTATACCAAAGCGTCGGGTCCTCGAGGTGCCCGAGTTCGTGCTGCGGGAAATCCTTAATGCCCGGGTAGATTTTCGGCCCCTGCGCGACGTAGGGCCCGAGAATGCCCTTGTTGCTGATCATGACGACACCGGCACGGCCGAACATCTCAAAGCGCCCGTCGGGCCGGGCGAGAATGATTTCATTCGAGCCGTGCCATTTCGGATCGCCCTGCACAGTGATCCGGCCGAGCAACTCCCACGGACCATCGAGCGACTTGGAAACGAAGACCGTGCCGGGACGGGTTTCGCTGATCACGATCGCGTAACGACCATCGGGAAGCTGAAGCGCGGTGACGTTGTGCCCCTTGCCGCCCTCATTGCCCGGCCAGCAGAGGCCCTTGTCCACATACGGCCCGAGGAGTTTGTCGCTGACCGCATGGATGGCTTTCGACTCGAACCAGCCTTTATGCCCCTTGGCCTGCTCCCAGCGGCTGCCAAAAAGGTGATACTTTCCATCCGGACCTTTCAGGATTTTGCCATCCCAATAATCCCACTGCGTCATCGTCACGTCTTCGAGACCGTTCTTCGGATCGCGCGGACCGACGGTGGCCGCGCCCCAGATGTCCGTCGAGAGCGCGCCGACAATGGGCGTCGGCAAAAAGTAATCGATGAAGGTTTTGGTAGGTTTCGTTTGCTGGGCGAAGCCACAGTGAACGCCCGCAATGAGAGCAAGTGCGATGGGGAGGTTTCTTTTCATAAATTTGACAATGGAATAAGCGGAGTTTTCGGCAGGATTCCTCAATAGATGCGGAACTCCCACAGCCCCGAGGCCCAGACGACTGGTGTGCCGGAGGTCGCGAGCCCCTGCCCCCAGCCGTCCCTCGTGGCGTAGCAATGGAACGTGCCGTCGATCTCCGAGATGCTCGGGTCGGCCACCATTCGAAGGGATTTCATAAATTTTATTTGGCGAAAGCGGCGGCTCCGGCGGGGGCGGCCGATGAATCGTAGCGGTAAGTGAAGGAGTCGCAATCGATGAAGCCGGCGTCGCTCTTGTTATTGAACGTGAAGATGCCGATGCGGTCGCCGCGGTAGTCGCCCCAGGTGAGCTGGTAGGGCGCGCCGAACGGCGTGAAGTTTCTGCCATCGGTGCTGTAGGAGTAGTGGCTAAGCCCATCGAGACCCCAAGTGGAGCGGAGCCAGATGCGCGGCGACATGATGCGTGGGCCTTTCGTGAATTTTCCGTCCTGGGAACTCTCCAGCGTGACGACGGTCCCCTCGCGCCGAATGCCGAACGTCGAGGTGCCGCCCGCGTAATGGCAGATGCCGGCGACCTGGCCGTCCGCGATGCCGGCAGCGTCGAGCGCGAGTGTGGCAACGCTGTTCGCCGCGCGCATCGAGCGCTGGGTGAGCGTGTTGCCGGCGGTCTTGAGCTGGTCGGGGCGGAGCGGCTTCCAGGCATGCAGGCGCAGGAACCCGGGGCGCTCGGTGAGCGACCACTTGTCCTTCCGCGGCTGGTAGTTCCATTCCCACTGCAGGCCGAGCTTCGGACCGTTGAAGTCGTCGCTGGACTGCGGGACGACCGGGGGCGTGTTTTTGACGGGCTTTTCGCCGCCCCAGACCATGGTTCCGATTCCGTCGCTGGCGACCTTGCCGAGGACCGGCCAGCCATCCACCCACGTAACGGGCAGGAGGCTGGCGGGGCGGCCTTCCCAATCGCCGTGACCGTGGTGCGTGAGGAAATACCAGTCGCCTTTTTCCGTCTGC
>Ga0157378_10006254_pt1 | contig 10428 bp, 9 predicted proteins | sample M65metaG_FD_115309 | JGI IMG/M metagenome (GOLD analysis project Ga0157378, IMG submission 115309) | Miscanthus rhizosphere microbial communities from Kellogg Biological Station, Michigan, USA - M6-5 metaG | ecosystem: Host-associated > Plants > Roots > Rhizosphere > Soil | place: USA: Michigan...
CAGCCTCACCCGGAAGAGCGATCACGACCTCCAGCTTTTGAGCTTCAGCGACCGCAAGCTGACCATGGGCGGCGCCGGCCTCACCACGACGATCGACGATTACATGCGGTTCGCGCGGATGCTCCTCAATCGTGGTTCGCTCGACGGCGTTCGCATCCTCAAGCCCTCGACGGTCAAGCTGATGAGCACCGACCAGCTTGATTCAAGGATGACTGAGCGGCTGTGGCTTCCAGGCAAGGGCAATGGCGGGTTTGGGTTCGATTTCTTCGTCCGCGACGGCCAGCCCAAGGATAGCACGGAAAACCGCGGCGCGACCGGCGAGTTCTTTTGGGACGGCGCCTGGAGCACCCTTTTCTGGGTCGACCCCGCCAACGACATGGCAGTTGTCTTCCTGGTTCAGAAGGACCCGTTCGACGGCACGCTTCACCATGACATTCGCGAAGCCATCTATGGCCCAAATTACCTCGGCCCCAAGGGGGATTAGCTCCTTTCAAAGCCATTGAATGGCGGTGACCGGATTCCCATATCCTAGTCTACATGGGGGGAATTCAGACGATCGAGGTGCGCCTGGAGCCTTTCCATGCGGGTTGGCGGCTCGACCGCGCCCTCGCAGCAAGCATCCCTACCCTTTCGCGTGAACGGCTAAAGAGCCTGATCCGCACTGGCGCGGTTGAGACCGCCGGAGTCGCATTGCGCGACCCCGCGACCAAAGTGCGCGGCAACGAGGATTTGATCGTCGCGGTGCCCGAGCCGACCCCGGCGCACAATTTGGCGCAGGACATTCCGCTCCGGGTCGTGTTCGAGGACGAGCATCTGCTGGTTGTCGACAAGCCTGCCGGCCTTGTCGTCCATCCGGCGGCGGGGAATCTTGACGGGACCCTCGTTAACGCTTTGCTCCACCATTGCGGTGGCAGCCTGTCGGGCATCGGCGGCGTCGCACGGCCCGGTATCGTCCACCGGATCGACAAGGATACGTCGGGCCTCCTGGTCGTCGCCAAGACCGATGTCGCCCACGAAGGTCTCGCAAGGCAATTCTCGGCGCACAGCATCGAGCGGCGCTATCTCGCCATTGTCACGGGCGTTCCGAAGGCCAGCGAAGGCAAGGTTGATGCACCGCTCGCGCGGTCGTCGACCAACCGCAAGAAGATCGCCATCGTCGAGGCAAATCGGGGCAAACGCGCGGTGACTTACTGGCGTCGCCTGACGGTTCTGAAGGAGGCCGCACTGGTCGAATGCCGGCTCGAAACCGGGCGGACTCACCAGGTTCGAGTGCACATGGCGTCGCTCGGCCATCCCCTGGTTGGCGATCCGGTCTACGGTCGTTCGGGAAAGACGCACGGCAGTTTATTGAAAGAGCTCGGTTTTCATCGCCAGGCTTTGCACGCGGCGGAGCTTGGCTTCATTCATCCGGTGACCAAAAGCAGGCTGTCGTTCGCAAGCGCCATGCCGCCTGACATGCAGGAACTGTTCAACGCACTTGGTGTATAAGGTCTAACAAGCTAGGGCGGCCAGCTGCCCTCGCCCAAGGGAGAAGACGAAGAGAAATGGCTACGCAAAAAGGGATTGTCTCGCTCCCATCGTCCGGTGGGGAGGCCGGACTCAACCGCTATCTCGCGGAGATCAAGAAATTTCCGATCCTCAGCCCTGAGGAAGAGTACATGCTCGCCAAGCGCTGGCGCGAACATGGCGATACCGAGGCTGCGGCAAAATTGGTCAACTCGCATCTGCGTCTCGTGGCGAAGATCGCCATGGGCTATCGCGGCTACGGCCTGCCGGTCAGCGAGCTCATCAGCGAAGGCAATATCGGACTGATGCAGGGCGTGAAGAAGTTCGAGCCAGATCGGGGCTTCCGTCTCGCGACCTACGCCATGTGGTGGATCCGCGCGTCGATCCAGGAATTCATCCTGCGCTCGTGGAGCCTCGTCAAAATGGGCACCACCGCGGCGCAGAAGAAGCTGTTCTTCAACCTCCGCCGGATGAAGAACCAGATTGAGGCCTTCGAGGAAGGTGATCTGAAGCCCGCCGACGTCGCGAAGATCGCCAAGGACCTCGGCGTCACCGAGGAAGAAGTCGTCTCGATGAACCGCCGGATGGGCATGGGCGGCGACACGAGCCTCAATGCTCCGTTGAAGGGCGACGAAGGTGCCGAGAGCCAATGGCAGGATTTCCTCGTCGACAGCGGCCCGCTGCAGGATGAAGTCATCGCCGAGGATCAGGAAAGCCGCGTCCGCCACGACCTGCTCGTGACCGCGCTCGACAGCCTCAACGACCGTGAGAAGCACATCCTCATGGAACGCCGCCTCACCGACGAGCCGAAGACGCTCGAGGAGTTGAGCCAGGTCTATGGCGTCAGCCGCGAGCGCATCCGGCAGATCGAGGTTCGCGCGTTCGAGAAGCTGCAGGCGGGGCTGCTGCGCCTCGCCGGCGAGCGCCGGCTGCTTCCCGCCGCCTGATCTCACCGCCGGTCCGTTCCGCCTCCGCGACGAAGCCCCCTTGCCAACCGCCCAAAACAGGCGGACGGTGAATCTTTCACATAGGCGCCCGAGCGCCACCTTTGTGCGACTCGCGCGCCGCAACGGCACGAAGGGAGAGTCGCATGGCCGGACAACCTACCTCAGGCACCCGAGTAATCGCGCTGGTGGGACCCGCCGGCGCGGGAAAGACAAGCCTTGCCGAGGCAATGCTGTTCGCAGCCGGAACCACCGATCGATTGGGATCGACGGCCAACGGCTCCAGCATCGGCGATTCGAGCCCGGAAGCGCGACAGCGAGGCGGCTCGACAGAACTCAATCTCTACAATTTCAAATATCTCGGCGATGAATTCGCCATTCTCGATGTGCCCGGGTCGGTCGGCTTTGCGGCCGACGGAGCGCGAGCCCTGGCGATCGCCGATGTCGCCATCGTCGTCGTCGATCCCGACCCCGCACGCGCCCCGCTCGCGGCCCCTGCCCTGCGCGCACTCGATGAGCTCGGCATCCCGCACCTGATCTTCGTCAACCGCATCGACCAGGCGCATGGCCGCGTTCGCGATCTCCTGTCGGCGCTACAGCCGATGAGCGTGTCGCCGCTGATCGCCCGCCAGGTTCCGATCTGGGATGGCGAAAAGGTGACGGGCTTCGTCGATTTGGCGCTGGAGCGGGCGTTCAAATATCGCCCGGGCCAGGGATCGGAGCGGATCGAGATACCGGAAGACCTTCACGACCGCGAAATCGAAGCCCGGACCCACATGCTCGAACAGCTTGCCGATCATGATGACGAGCTCCTCGAACAATTGCTGATGGATCAGTCTCCGGCGCCGGAGAAGATCTTCCAGGATCTCGCGCGCGAGACCGGGGAGAGCCTTGGCGTTTCCGTCCTGTTTGGCTCTGCCAGCAGTTCGTGGGGCGTGCGCCGGCTCCTGAAGGCGCTCCGCCATGAGGTTCCCGGCCCGCAGGTTGCGGCTGCTCGCCTGTCGGTCAGCGACCCATCGATGTACGTGTTCAAGGTCCTTCACGGGTCGATCGGCCGGCTGGCATTGTCGCGGGTTCTGGGTGGAAAGATTGCCGAGGGCTCCGACCTCAGGACCGAAGGCGACCACAGCCGCGCTGGATCGCTGTTCAAGGTGCAAGGCGAGAAAACGCAGAAAATCTCGGAAGCTGGCAATGGCGACGTCGTCGCGGTTGCGAAGATCGACGATGTGGGCGCGGGCCAGTGGCTGAGCGCAGGCAAACTTCCGCCGCAGATCGACATCGAGTTTCCGGCGCGCAACTGCGCGTTCGCGATCGAGCCGGCCGACCGCAAGGACGACGTCAAGCTGTCAGGCGCCCTCCATCGGCTCACGGAAGAAGACGGGGGCCTCATCGTCGAGCATGACGAGGCCAATCATGAAATCCGGCTGCGCGGCGTCAACGACGAGCACCTCAACTCGGTGCTTGCCAAGCTTAAGCGCCGGTACGGTGTCGAGGTAAAAGCCCACCCGCCGGCGATCGGCTATCGCGAATCGATCCGCAAACCGATCCGGCAGCACGGCCGCCACAAGAAGCAGTCGGGCGGCCATGGCCAGTTCGGCGACGTCATCATCGAGATCCGTCCGCTGAACCGGGGCGACGGCTTCGTATTCGAAGAGAAGATCCACGGCGGATCGGTACCCAAGCAATGGATACCGGCCGTCGAGGACGGCGTCCGCGAGGCGATGGTGAAGGGACCGCTCGGCTTCCAGGTCGTCGATTGCGCCGTGACTCTGGTCGATGGCAGCTATCATAGCGTCGACAGCTCCGAGCTTGCGTTCCGCTTGGCCGGCCGAATTGCGATGCAAGAGGCCCTTACAGCGGCGTCTCCGCATTTGCTCGAACCGATGCACAAGCTCACCGTTGTATCGCCCTCGAGCGCCACGAGCAGGATCACATCGGCGGTCGCCGGACGCCGCGGCCAGATGCTTGGGCTCGGGCCGCGCGAGGGCTGGACCGGTTGGGATCGGGTCGAAGCTTTGATCCCGGAAGCAGAGCTGACGGGTCTCGAAGCCGAACTTAGGTCGCAGAGCCAGGGCCTTGCGACCTATGAGGCCGAGTTCGATCATTTGGCCGAGCTCAATGGACCTCTGGCCGACAAGGTCGTTCAGCAAAAGGTGCCCGAGACCGCCTGACAATATTGTCAGGCGACAGCCGTTGCGGGCTCGCTTAGACGGGCCCGCATATGAAGCATTGGTTCAGGGACCAGCACTTTCGGTCGCTGCTGAAGAACACCAGCTATCTCGCGATTTCTCGCGGGATCGCGGCCGTCTGCTCGCTCGCGACACTCGCACTCGCCGGCCGCGGCCTTGGCGTGTTGCTGTTCGGCATGCTGATCCTGATCACCAGCTACACCCGCGCCGCCAGCGGCCTTGCCAAGTTTCAGTCGTGGCAGCTGATCGTCCGCTACGGCGGCCAGGGACTGGCGTCGGGCAATCCAGAGCAGTTCAAATCATCCACCGGTTTTGCGGCGGCGCTCGACATCCTGAGCGGCGTAATTGGCATGATCATCGCGGTCGCGCTGCTGCCGTTCATCGCCAGCTGGGTCGGAATTGACCGGCAATATCTGTGGCTTGCGATGCTTTATTGCACATTGCTGCCAACCATGGGCGCGGCGAGCCCCAATGGCGTGCTTCGGACGCTCGACAGGTTCGACCTCATCAGCTGGTCGAGCACGCTGACGCCAATCACTCGCGCAATCCTCGCCATCATTGCGTTCCTATTTCACGCCCCGCTCGCAGCCTATGTCGCGATCTGGTTCGTCACCGATCTCGCCGGCGACATGTACCAATGGTTCCTCGCCTGGCGCGAGCTTAGGCGTCACGATTTGCACGTCGGGCTACGTCCGACGCTGCGGCCCAACGACCTTCCGGGCGCCTGGAAGTTCGCCATCCAGATCAACCTTGCCGTTGGCGTGCAAACGGTCTGGGGCCCGATCGCTCGACTGGCGGTCGGCGGCCTGCTTGGCGCAACCGGAGCGGCGCTGTTTCGCATCGCCTCAAGCCTCGCCGACAGCGCGCAGAAGCCCGCGGACCTGCTCGGCAAGGCCTTCTATCCCGAGATCGTCCGAATGGACCTGAAAACGAAGAAGCCGTGGAAGTTGATGTTCCGCAGCGCTGCACTCGCGACCGCGATCGCGGCACTCGGGGTGCTCATCCTCGTGATTGGCGGCAAGCCGCTGATCGGACTGCTCTTCGGCAAGGATTTCCTTGGCGCTTACAGACCGCTCATGGTGCTGATGCTGGTACCGGTCCTCGGCGTTCTGAGCTTTCCATTGGCGCCAATGCTTTACGCGCTCGGCAAGGCCGGCGCGCCGCTTCGCGCAAAGATCGTGGCCAGCCTCATATTCTTCATCAGCCTGGCCCCGCTGTGCTGGGCCTTTGGTGTCATGGGCGCTGCGATTGCCTTCGTCCTCGCCAATGCCACGAATGTTGGGATCATGATCGTCCAGGTCAGCGGGCACTACCGGCGGCTTAGGCGAGCATGAGCAAGCACCCAAAGGTCTGGCTCCTGCTCGGCCACCGCAGGGGCGACAACAACCAGGTGCTTGCGCTCGGCGAGGCGCTCGGTGTTCCGTTCGAAACCCGAACCATGACCTACAAATGGCTCGCGCGCCTCCGAATGAAGCTGTTCAGGACCGATATCGGGCATTTGAAGCCTGAATCCCGACGCTGGCTTCAACCTCCCTGGCCCGACCTGGTGATCGGTATCGGCCGCCGTACCGTGCCGGTGGCGCGCTGGATCCAGGAGCAAAGCGAGGGCCGGACGAACCTTGTCCGCCTTGGTCATCCACGTGCGCCGAATGAATGGTTCGATCTCGTCATCAGCACTCGCCAGTATCCCGTTCCGCCCGGCGAGAATGTCCTGACCTTGCCGCTGGCGATGAACCGCTACCGCAAGTCGCCGAAGCCGACCGATGCCGAGCAGGACTGGATGGACCAACTGCCGCGTCCCCATCTGCTCCTCTCACTCGGCGGGCCGTCAGCGATGTGGCAGCTGGACAATGCTGCCCTGCGCCTCGCTGCAACAAAGCTCGTTCGACGTGTCGAGCGCAAAGGCGGCACGTTGATTATCGTCGGGAGCCCGAGAACTCCGAAAGACGCCTGGCAGGTCATTGGCGAAGCAACCGCCGACAGTTCTCACGTAGCGATCGTCAGCAACCAGGTTCGCTACCCGGTGCTGCTCTCCGATGCGGACGAGCATCACGTCACTGCCGACAGCGTGTCGATGATCTCGGAGGCGGTGGTGACGGGCAGACCGGTCGGCCTGATCACGGTCGAGCCCGATGCGCGAGGGCAACGCCGGATCCGCGGCCGACAGCCGGAAGCAACCAAGATGCGCGACCCGCGCCGCTTCTGGGCCGACGTCCAGGCGCGGGGCCTTGTAGGCAGTGTCGACGAGCCGCAGAGAGGCAAGTTCGACGATCCGGTCGAGACTGCCGTGACGGCGATCAAAACGCGGCTAGGCAGCCTGTTCGATTAGGTGCCTGCCGCCATAGCGCTCGATCAGGTCGAGCGAATCATGGCGGATATGATTGGCCGCCATCTCAGCCACCAGTTCCTCCATCGTCACCAGCTTCTGGTCGACCATTTCCGCGAGGAGCGAAAAGACCAAAGCTTCCTGGTTGCGGTCGGGATGCGGCTGGTACCGACGGCTCGCTAGCCGGCGCAGGAAATCGAACGGACCGCTTTCGCGCAGCGTGTAATCGACGGGCAGCCCCGTCTTCCACGGCTGGGTTCGGCGCTTCGTGGTGTGGAGGATCTTGGTTCCAGCATCGAGCCGGTCGAAACTGTTCCACTCCGGCTCCAAAGCGCCGATGGTCGAGCGGTCTTCGCGCTTCAATTCGACCCAATCGACATAGTCGAGGCGGTGCGCGAACAGCTCGTCCAGCTCCTTGTCGAAGTCCCAATGCCTCAGCTTGGCGTTGTCGAGCAGCATCACCGACGTCGCGATATAGTCCGCCTGCCCGTTATGCCCTGGCCTCGGCACCGCCATGATCGCCTTGCCGCCCATGTTCCGCTTGAACAGCTCGGCGATATCCCCAACGCCAAAGCAGTCGGGATCGGTCACGACGGAGCGGCCCGCCCACTTCAGAAGCGTCGGTGGTGCAAAGCGCAGCGGGGAGAAGCTCTGGAGGTCATCCGGATTCCACGCGCGGATGTGGCCTGCGCGAAGGAGTGATTGCCCCGGCCGCTTCAGCCGCGGGAAATCGTCGAGCGTCATAATCCGGACGTCAAAGCTGCGTGGCGAGCGGCTGTTGCGCTTGTAGCTATAGGCGCTGATCCGCGCGCCCAGCATCTGGCGCGGATTTGCCTGGATGAAGACCGTGTTGGTCAAAGCTCAGATTCCTCGAAACCTCGCTCTTTCACTAGCCGATCAATCTTAACCAACGTTGTCAGCAAACTCTCCATGCGCTCCAGCGGCCAGGCATTCGGGCCGTCGGACTTGGCGTTCGCCGGGTCGGGATGCGTCTCCATAAAAATACCGGAGATACCGGTGGCAACTGCTGCGCGCGCCAGCACCGGAACGAACTCACGCTGGCCGCCTGAGCTCGTCCCCTGCCCGCCCGGAAGCTGCACGCTGTGCGTAGCGTCGAACACTACCGGGCAACCGGTCTCGCGCATGATCGCCAAACTCCGCATGTCGGACACGAGATTGTTGTAGCCAAACGACACGCCGCGCTCGCAAACCATGATGGTTTCTTCATTGATTCCAGCGGCCTGCGCGGCGTTCTTAGCCTTGTCGACGACATTCTTCATGTCGCCAGGAGCCATGAACTGCGCCTTCTTGATGTTCACCGGCTTCCCGCTCGCGGCAACAGCGTGGATGAAATCGGTCTGGCGCGCGAGGAACGCCGGTGTCTGGAGGACGTCGACGACTTCGGCGACCGGCGCAATCTGCGGGATGTCGTGGACGTCGGTCAGGATCGGAACGTCGAGCGCATCCCTGACCTTCTCGAGGATCCGCAACCCTTCGTCCATTCCGGGCCCGCGGAAGCTCTTGTCACTGCTGCGGTTGGCCTTGTCGAAGCTCGACTTGAAGATGAAATGCACACCGAGCTTGTCGGTGATGCTCTTCAGGCGCTCCGCCGTGCGCAGCTGCAGGTCTTCGCTTTCGACCACGCACGGGCCGGCGATCAGGAACAAAGGCTGGTCAAGCCCGACTTCGCGTCCGAGTAATTGCATGACGTCTATTTAGGCGAGACCGTCAACAACCGCCACCGGGTGCCAATGGTCGAGGCCGTTGCGCGCCGCGAAATCGCGCGGGAACGTCATTCCGGCACTGATGCCGTTGCTGACGAACACGGCGCCTAGCCCCATTTGGGCCGCGCCGAGAATATCGGTCTGAAGGCTGTCCCCGATCGCAAGAACCTCATCGGACGGCGGATCGCCGGCGAGATGCAGCGCGTGCCGGTAGATCCTGGGGTGGGGCTTTCCGTACCAGCAGACTTCGCCGCCGAGGTTCTCGTACACATCGGCGAGCGCGCCCGCGCACGGTTCCGGAACGCCTCCGCGAACGACAACCCGATCGGGATTGAGGCAGTGCATGATGACACCGCGCTTGGCGAGGCGCTCGAGCTCTTGCGAATATTGCGCGACGTCGGGCCGGCTTTCTTCGATCCCAGTGCAGGCGAGATCGGTGAAATCATCACCATCGGCGATGCGGACCCCCCGGCCCTCCAGGATTTCGCGGTCGCCGGCCGTGCCGATGAACCCGACTGGCGCATCGAGAGCGAGCAAGCCCGCAATGCCGGCCTCGCCACTGGTCGCGATCCCGTCCCAGGCCTTGCGTGGCAGCCCGATGCGGCCAAGCTGCTGTTCCACCGCTTCCGCCGTTCGCGGAGCGTTGGTGATGAGGATGACCTTGCGCCCCTCACCGCGCCATTGGCTCAATCGCTCGGCTGCGTTCGGATAAAGGTTTACGCCGTCGTGGACGACGCCCCAGATGTCGCACAGAATGACCGAGTAGCGCGCTGGAAGCGCGTCCCAATAGCTCATTCCAGGCCGGCTTCGGCGAGTGCCGCCTCGATCGGCGCGACGTCCTCGGGATTGTTGAGCTCGCGCAGGGTGAATGGCGGCGTTGCGACATCGACCACGGCAATCGGCATTCCAGCTACCAGGAAACGAAGCTGCTCCAACCCCTCGAGCGTCTCCAGTTCTGTCACCGGCGTCGCGACGTAGCGCTCAAGCGCCGCCGGCCGATAGGCATAGACACCGACGTGCAGGCGCACCGGCGACATCTCGGTATCCAATGTTCCGCTTGGCAGGTGCGGGATCAGCCGCTTCGAGAAATAGAGCGCATGCCCCTGCGCGTTCATTACAACCGACGTGCCCCCGACGCGGCCCGCTGCTTCTTCTGCCTGAAGGGCGCGCACCTCATCACTGCGCAAGCGCATTGCCGGCGTCGCGATCAAGGCATCATGGTCATCGGCCATGCGCGCGATCAGCGCTTCGACGAAACCCGGTGGGGTCAGCAGCGCATCGCCCTGGAAATTGATCACCAGGTCGGGATCGTGAAGTTGGGCCATTGCCTCGGCACAGCGCTCAGTGCCGTTGCGGCATTCAGGTGACGTCATGATGACGCCAACGCCAAAGCGGGCGCAGGCTTCCGCAATGCGCTCATCGTCAGTGGTTACGAACACGCCAGACACGCCGGCAATTCGCCGGGCGGCCTCGACGCTACGCTGGATTAATGGCTTGGCAGTCCCGGTCGCGCCCTTGAGCTCGACGAGCGGCTTTCCCGGATAGCGCGTCGATTGAAAGCGCGCCGGGATCAGGATGACGTTGTTCACCTCGCGGCCGGGCAATCGTGGATGTGGAGTATGCCGACGGGCCTGGCGCCGTCGACCACGAACAAGGTCGTGATCCGATATTCGTCGAACAATGCCAGAGCTTCATCGACGAGCGAGTCCGGCGCAATCGTCTTTGGGTTGGCGCTCATG
>Ga0157378_10006255_pt1 | contig 10427 bp, 28 predicted proteins | sample M65metaG_FD_115309 | JGI IMG/M metagenome (GOLD analysis project Ga0157378, IMG submission 115309) | Miscanthus rhizosphere microbial communities from Kellogg Biological Station, Michigan, USA - M6-5 metaG | ecosystem: Host-associated > Plants > Roots > Rhizosphere > Soil | place: USA: Michigan...
CAGAAAGGCGAGGAAGCTGTCCGCGGCTACGAGAAATACCGGACGTTCATCGATACCGGAAACTGGCAGACAAGGAACATGAACAAATAAGGCCACGACGGGAAGGACGGACGCGGCTGGCGTCCGTCCCACGGACATAGACCGGATGACACGCGCTGTGTCCGTTACTCAACCATCGCAGACGCGTGATTTACGGCTAAGCGTCATGCATGCAGCTGACCAGCAAGCCGTAGAACAGTGACGAAGGGCGGAGATCCGAAGTGCCTAGACCCGCAAAGCGTGATGAGAAGCTCACAGCCCTGACCGAGACGCGTGACCAAGTGAAGGGCCGAATGAGCGCCGCATGGGACAATCCTTCGCCTGATATGCCGGCATTGGACGCCCTTCATTACGAACTCAAGAACCTTGAATACAGGATCGCGACGCACAAGCCTGGTGGGCAGTCTTGAAATCCGCGACGAGGACTTTCGGACTAGAGATCTCTTAGTAAGCGTTGGACTTCAGCGATGCGACGCCCTGTCGTCGTGTCGATCGCGACGATGTTGGTGAAGCCTTGATGTTTTAGCTCGACAGTTCTCAAATAAGCTTCCCTTGCCGTCAGTAGCGACTTCATACGGACGATCCCACCCTCGCTAGTCGCCTCAAGTGTGTAAAATGCCACCTCCGCCTCCTGCTCAAAGTCCCCGAGAATCGTATTCCTCTTCCGTGGGCAGCTTCTCGAATGACGGCCTGTAGCCCTTTGCGCGGTACGTCGCTTCGGTCATATAGGAAGGCGCTGCTCCGCCCCGTACATAGACCATGGCCTCGCGATCCCCAGTAGGTTGGGTGCGGTATTGGCCTTCAAATCTTTGTCCAGCCACTGCGTGTCTCCTGGCTTTTGCGGCACCCCCGTAGGCGTTCGGAACGCTCAGACCTTACTCGTACTCTCGACTTGCCCAGGCCATTAAATTGGCGTGGCCATGAATTGACACCCACTGCGTTCGTCTTGGTATCAGCTGCGCTTCACCGCGACCGATCGCGATTGCTACCACTGAGGTCGATCATGGCCTCAACCCGTTCCAGATGCTCTCTGAACTCGCCAGCCTCCAGGACGTCCCCGCGGCGCTCTGCTTCTTCCATGAACGGAATGCAGTCGCGTTTTATGCGGTAGAGGTTGTTCAGAAAATCCTCTTTAGTAGGCAACGACTATACTTTCGTTGGTGCCTACGTCAGCGCGGTTCGATCCTCTACCTACCGCGAATCCTCTTGGAACCTGGCGTCTAGGTTTGCGAGGCGTTGCTTCACGCGCTCAATGCTCTCCTCGGTGGTGTTCCTGTTCAGTTCGCCCGCACCGCCTTCATCCCAATGGGAAACACGTCCCGCCTCCAAGTCCCGGAGCTGACCGATCAACGCTTCACGCCTCGTCCGCCACTCGTCAGTGTTCATGCGGATCTCCAAGATAGGGCCGGAAGGCTGATATCCCCGTCACGCCTGCTTCAGGGGTGTCGCGACCTTGGCCAGCGAGACCGGGTGAAGCTTCTTCGGCCGATTGAACGCATTCGCAGTCCTTGCGACCTTCAGTATCGTATTCATTCGGAAATTCCTGGCCGGATAATCCGGCTCGCATGGTCTCCTTCGGCCTCTACGTCTACACTTGCAACAGCTAAGGAATTGACCGCTTAACTCGCCGGGCGGTGGCGCGAGGTGCGCTAGCTCTTCGAGGTCGAGAACCTCGCGTTCGCAGCAGGGGACACGCGACGCCGAAGCCGGAATGTTAGATCTCAATCCAACCTGACGTTAGACCCCACCCAGCTATGCCGCGCTCACGGCCTGCTACAAGACCGCCCATCGCTGAAACATGATCGAGCCCGTCGTGTTTACCACCTCGGCTCTCTGGGCTTGGCCGCTACCCAGCGCCGAGAGGGCGAGCTCTTTGGCTTCTTCAAGAGACCCGTCAATGAGCTCGGTACTAGTAAGCTTGGATCGGGAATAAAGGTTCAGGCGATATCCCATCCTGCCGATTTAGCAGGGAGTTGTTAACAGACATGGTCCGACTGTGTTGGATTGGATTTCGTTCGAACAATTGACGCTGGACTCGCTGAGGAAAGGGTCTACGCCCTGACATTCAGGGTTGGCGCCTTCCTACCTCACTCCCTTCCTTGTGTTTGAGGAACCCTAGGCGAGGTCATCGTACTCTGCGAAGCGGCTTGGCAGCTGGGGGCTGTCGAGCCGCTTTGTGGTTCGAATGCTCGTCATGGTCTTGGGCAGCTTCAGCCCGCGAAATGTCGCCACTCAATGCCGAGCCGGGCTTTGGAAACACGCCCCTTCAATTTGGAGTTCCGTTGCGCCATGCAATCGCGCCCGCACAATGGCATCCATCTCAACTGCTTGAAGTCGCAAAGTCGACGGGGCTAGCCTCCATCACTGCTATGGGGAACGCAGCGAAGAGTTGTGGGATGATCGTAACCTCGAAGAGGTTAGGCAAATGATGAAACGCTGGGTCAGCGAAGGTTCGGCAGATCTGGCGGAGATCTATGACAATGCGAACCAGCTGTTTTTCCAGTGGCCGCGCAGGTTGGTGGTCGGCTGAGGAGGCGCGGGGGCTATCGCGATTGAGGCTCAGCCATTTTGCTGTGGCTTCGCTTCTTCCCCTTCGATCTTATCGGCTTCATCGTCGAGGTCTTTGGCGAGGGCGCGGAGTTCCCGTTGGGCCTCTATGTCTTTGGTGCCGTTGGCAACATCGCGACATTGTACGGCGCGACTGCGGAATGATTCCGCGTCTGAACTCACATAAGCAAAGCGAACCAACCTAGGCTAGGTTCCTCCGGTTCGATGGCAAATGTGCGCATCGACTCAAATCTGCCACAAAGGTTGTTGGCTGCTTCCGACGCAAAGCGGATAATACAGGTAGGCCGAAGCGCCCCCATGTGATACAACTGACGTATCGCGCGGCACTCTGCTGTAGGCCATCGCGCGGCTGAGAGACCTAAGTGCGCTCCCGCTTACCGCAGGGAGAGTAGCATGGACCTTAATTACCTCTATCACCGCCGTGGCCAGTCACTGATGATGGCCGCGCACGCTGCGTGCGAATCTTCGCGGGCTGCGCATCTGGCTCTTGCGAGCGGCTACGTAGCGAAAATCACCGTGCTTCGGGGCATGCAGCGCGCGGCAGCCGTCGCATGATCGGGCCTCTATCACGCGAAGACGCAGCCGACGCTCTGCGGGAGCAGGCTGCGTCCTGTCGTCGCCTATCGAAGTGCGCGAATCGCGTCAGGCTCTACGGCCCTCAACAGCTCTGAGCAGTCCGATACCGATGCCCGCCGCATGGACCCGCGCAGCCTGCGTCGTAACCTCCATTCAAAGGAACATTCGAATGAACACCAACGCTATAGACCAGGCTGAGCTTGATCGGCTCGGCATAAGACGCATCCCCACGGAAGTGTTTGTGTGGGGCGACTTCCGCTACTCCAACGCGCACGATGCGATTGCAGCGGCTCGGCGGGCAGAGAAGAGGTGAGCCGCGTTGTCCTCGTTAATCTGGACGAAGGGCAGGTCGTGGCCAAATGCTTGAATGAAAAGGTTGGTGTTTCGGCCATCGAGCGGTTGCCCAGCGGTGGCGTTCGCTTGGTCTGCAACAGCAGCGAAGGGGCCGGAACGATGATGCGCAAGCTGAACGGCCATCTTATCAAGGGGCCCGTGGTGCGCCAGCGACACCGCCCGGCCAACCCTCTTTGGTGAGCAATCGAGCGGAGCCTGTTGTTGCACGTCAACCGAGGAGCAAATGCATGGCGGACGTTGTGGAGGTGCAATGCACAGCAGCGACTGGGCGGGTGAGCTGGTTCAATCTCAAGAAGCAGTTCGGGTTTGTGAAGCTCGAGGATGGCAGGGGTGATGCTTTCCTCCACATGAGTGTGCTCAAGGCCGGCGGGTACTATTCGCTACCCCGAGGAACCACCGTCCAGGTCCGCCTCGAACCCGAGCGTGGCAAGTACAGAATTGTTGAGGTGCTGCACGTAGATACGTCGACGGCGCGACACGGAGAACCTCCGCCATTGTTGCGGAAGGCTGCGGCATGAGATCGGGGGAGCTGCAAACGGGGGGTGTCGAGCGATACACCACCCGACGCATTAAGTTCGCAAGTCCCTTCACGTTGGGCAAGGCCTCCGAGGTCTACCCGGCGGGCACCTACGACGTAGAAACCAAAGAGGAAGCGGTCGAGCGCGGAGGCTACACGGCGCATGTGCGCACGGCGACTGTGCTGATCGTACCCACGCCCACGGGAACTATCTCGCGCCAGATCAAAGAGAGTGATCTCGACGAAGCGCTAGTGCGCGATGCTGGGGACGACGGACAGCGAGAACCAAGCGAAAACCCGGACCGCGGTGAAGCCGACCAACGTGGTGGGAGACGAACGGGGCCGCGGCGGCTGAGAGACCCGGGGCTCCCGCCGATCGCCGGGGAGTGAGCTGTGGCCCTTTATTCAATGCATCTACGCGACGGTACCGAGGCACTCTTTGATCCCCGTGCGAGAGAGTTCTCGGACCTAGACGCGCTCAGAACGGCTGTGTTGATTGCGGCACGTGACCTTCTGAACCGCGACGCAGGGAATGGAATGCTGGATTCTCGCTTTCGCATCGACGCTGAAGATGAAGAAGGCGCCATTGTGTACAGCCTGCGCTTGGAGCACGCGAACTACGCAACTACGCCGACGCTCAAGCCAGACCCGATCGATGAGCTGAAAACAGGAGCGTCTACCGAGCGGGCTTCTCGCCCATCGGACGCTCAGGAACTGAATGAGAGTCCTGAATTGCGTCCAGCTGCGCCAGCCGCTCGTTCAACCTAAGGATGTTGTCGGCCACGACACGCTCATCGCGTGCTCGGCCACCATTATCGTTTTCCAGGATATAAAGCCTGTCGAGAAGCGCTTCGCGCTGCCTTCGCCATTCAATCGCGTCCATGCAACCTCCTTATCCTGTTCCAAGCCTATCGCATGGAAGCAACTTAAGCTTCGTCAACCTGACACCCGATTTAATGCTTCACATCCCTGCATCGTCGTTCCTGGATCACCGACGGGTGGTGGGACCAACACAAAAAGAAGGGTATGGACGCTCGTCAATGTTCAGGAGGCCGACGTGAGCCGCAAGCACATTGATTGCAGGGAGTTCCCCAGCGAGTCCAAATGCACGATCGCAATCTCGGCAGACAGTGAGGATGAACTCGTCAGCGCTGCAGTTCAGCATGCCATCCAGGTGCACGGACACCAAGATACTCTGGACTTCCGCACCAGAGCAGAAGCGTGATTAAAGACGGCGAGCCAGCCGCGTGATGCGTTCGACCCTTCGCAGATATTGGAAAACCCTGCTCGAACAGGCGTCGGTCTTGCATTCGGTGAGCCGAGTTAAACGATTCTAACTGTAGCCGCGCGGATTCAGGAGTCCAAGCGATCTCGATGGAATTCGACTGCCGCTCGCGCGCTTTCCATTTCGCGTCGCGCAATCTCTCTTCGGAAGGGACTCTGAGCATCCTGTAGTCGGGCGCTCGCGGAGGTCGCGCGCGAGGTCGCCGCACGCAACATCTGCCGATGGTATTCGAGCGCTTCAGCTGCCGCAGGCCTGTTCATGTCGGAAATCCGCAGACTGCGTCATCAGCGCCCAGCCCGTTTCGAACCATCCGGATTTGAACCGAGTAATCGCGAGCAAACTGGGTGTGAGCGCGGCGTTCCTCATCACTGACGGCCCTGTCGAGGCGCATTAGCGAAAGCTGGTGGCGGTATAGCAATCGGTTGAAATCCATCGATTGCGCTCCTCATGCTGTAAGCGGGAGCGCTCGGTCTCTCAGTCGCTAACGCTTACGAAAGCGATGTCAGCGATACGACAAATATGGGGTCTGTCTGCCGAACTTACTAGGGCGAGAACGCTAAAGCGCTAACGTCCGTTTTCCACCCAAATGCGACATTAACTAAGCGTCCGCTTTCGACCCGAGACAGACATTAATTGCGTCCCCTCATGTGCAGTTCACATTGAGGGTGTATAAGCGCCTCATCACCTGAGATCGCTACCGGGCGCCCTGTGACTGGGAGACACTGCTGTGCTCTCGCTCGCAGGAGATAATCATGGAAAAAGAATATTGGCTCAGCCGCAAGCGAGCTTCAGTGCAGATGGCTCGCGACGCGACCAGCTCCGAGGCTCGTCTCGTGCATTATGATCTGGCCGGCCGCTACAGTTTGAAGGCGATGTCAGCCGGGTCGCTGGCGAGGGACCTAGCGGATATTCTGCCGCCGCCGATCATGGCAAACCGCAAGAGCGGCACACTTCGGTGCAGCTACGATGGTTGAGGCCGGAAAGGTATTGGGAGTTTTAGCGGCCGTCTTGCTGCTGATGGCGACGATCGCATGGGTCAAGCTTATCCCCGGTCCACTGATGCAACAGCCTGGGGCGCTCACGGATATGGATCCGGTTCAGGGCGAGTTCGCGTCGGAGCTACTGTTTTGGGCGGCGGGGTTGAGCAGCGCGGCAATGGTCCTGGCTGTCGCCGGGTGGATCTTTCGATAGACATGATGTCGGACCGGCTGGATTAGCAGTGCCAGACCGCCTGATGGCATGGAACAGGCGGTCCTCGTTGGCTGCTTTTTTGCAACTCCCCGTCATTCATCTCCAGATCGGAAAGAGCTAGAAAAGCTTCGGTGCGAGGTGCGCGTCGGCTACGGTTTCCGAAGGGGGTATCCAAGGTTTGCCCAAGGCTCAGCCATGCCGCGCCTCGTGGGCCGTCTCGAAGCTCTTGCCGCTGGCATCAAGCCAACGAGCGCCGCCGCCGGGCGCAGTCACTCGCCTCGGAAATTTCCTTTTTCTCAGTCCATCAATCCATCTTCTGACTAGCCCCCGATAATCCATGAAGTCGATACTCCGTGCCGGGCGGCGAGAGGAACTACTGCGCCGGTAACTGAACGGGCGCAAAGTTGGCGTGGACCAGCATCCAGTGGCCGCCTTCCTTCACGTAGACGCGCGACGATTTGGCGATCGATGCCTTGCTCTTGCCATCGGCCCCAGCGCGGATCCCGGCGAAATTGTAGGTAAGGATCGCAGTGTCGCCGTAGACCTGCACCCGCGGATTCTGCATGTCCGAATACATTGCCTTGTCGTACGGCAGCACCGACGCCATCCTGCTGGCGACATCCTTACCGACCAGCAAAGTGGGATAATCCGCGTTGAACTCGGTGTAATCGTCGGCCAGCGAGACAAGCTGCTGCTCGGGGCTCTGCCCGGAAATTTCGGAAGCCCACTGAGCACGCGCCAAGGCCATCACTTCGGCCGCGACCTTGGGGTTCTCGCCGGCCAGGGCAGGACTGCTGAGCATCATGAGACCGGCGATCGCGCCAGCGCTGGCGCTGCGCGCGAGCATGGAAAGAACAGTCATTTTGAATTCCTCATCTGAAGGGTCGCGCGCGGACCGCGCCAGTCGCGCTGGAATATTTGCCGAGGGTGACAGCGCGACGCGTCCGCACGCCAAAACCGTTAGGCGGGCGCCGCGAGGCGCCCGCTGTCTCGATTAGATCGTCTGCAAGTTCAGCGCGCGTGGCTGGCGCTCGTTGTTGGCACCCCGCTCATAGCTGAGGCGCTGACCGACTGTCGGAGGATTCTCGTTTCCCCAGGAAATCGCGGCCTTGTCGAACTGCAGGTCGTCACCGCCCGCTTCCTGCTTGATTTCGCCAAAACCCTTGGCGGTGTCGAACGACTTGACGGTTCCAAAATATTTCATGGTCAGTTCCTTTGTTGGCGCGCGACAAGATCGACACGCGACCGCTAGGAGACGTCAAAGATGGAGGAAGGTGCGACTTAGCGCCAAAGACCGTCGATTTCGACTGGTAGCAAGAATTGTATGCTCTTTTATTTCGGTATGTGCAATGGCGTTAGAAATATAAATCCTTGGCTAGATTCAAGATTAAATAATTGCTCTGTGCTCTATCGTATAATGCATCGTCACGTATTATATGAAATCTTCAAGTCTATTTTAGACGGGAGACGGCCATGTTTGGTTTCAGGGGCGGAGAAAGCCCGGATGTCGTCCGCCGCAAGAGGGGTCACATGATCGAAGCGCAGGCGCGCTGGCCCTTCCTGACCCACTTCGACGCGTCGACTATCAAGAATGGCAGGCAGCTTGAGACCATGGTGAAGGAACGCTGCTCACTGTCCGACGCAGACGCTCAAGCCCAAGTGAAACACTGGATGCTGGGAAAGGTCTTCTAGGACGTGGCGCTTTGGTCAACCCCGACTGAAGATCAGGTCGATCGCAAGACGGATCTAACGTGAGTCAAGATCGCAGTCTCGCTGTCGCCCAGAGCATTCGCAGCCATGTTTTGCGCTGTTGGCATGAATGGGAACTCGACGGCAGCAAACGGCATATCGTCCTCTGCGTGGAGACAGCCCTGGAGCTGCGGCCAGGAGCCGACGGCTTCAATACCAAGCTGTTGGACGAGCTGATGAGCGAGGCGACTGAGTTGATGCATGCCTGCTCTAGTCCGATCGACACTGTACGGATCATACCTCAGCGCTGATCCAACTCGGCTTGTTCAGCACCTCAAGCCAAAGGACGATACTTTGACAAGGAAAACACATTTCAGCGTGTTTCGGTCTGCTTCCGAGGAGGCCGAGCACGAAAGCTGGGACAACGAGGGCGGACACGTGAATCACATGGACGGAGTTGTCGTGAGCACACCCGGAGGGGTGATGCCCTATAAGGCCGTCCTGACGAACAGCGCAGCCGATCAGTCGGAGGAAAGCTTCGCCACGATACGCGAGGCAGAAGCCTTCATTCGACGCAATACGCCAACCCCGATTTCGCGGTACTCATTGTTGGGTCCCGTCGCTGAAGGTTTGGGTTCGAAACCCCCAAAGGAGTTACCGAAATGAGCGAACAATCCCTGCCGCACTTATGGCTAGGCCGTTCCGTTTCCGTCGCGTTGACATTGGTTGTGGTCGTTGGCGCTCTGGTCTTCGCCCTCAGCTAGAAAGTGCCCTGCGTATCCGTTTTCTGCTTCATCCCCTTTGCCGTCTCATTGGTCATCGCCGATCGGGGAGACGTGCGTATGTCGACCCATTGGAACGGCGGTGGCGGAGCTATTGCCGCCGGTGCAATGCACCCTTACGCAAGGAAGGCCTGTTGGGTTGGAAAGTATGTTCGGACTAGGGGACGGTTCGAGTCATGAGCCTGGCGTTCGAATCGCTGGGGACAACGCGCTCGACAAACTGTTGGATGATTAGTGCCGCTCACCCCTGAACGGCATCAGTAGACGGGTGGTCCTAGTGGATCGCCTCTTTCTGTGGGCCTCGTCGGTTAACGGGATCGGACCCAAGGGCACCTAAGCTGGCGCCAGCTTTCCACCCGTAGCTGTCTATAGAGGTTCGTAGCGGGTATTTCCGGCGCGACGTCCCGATGCTTTGTCTCTGGTCGTTCACTCTGTTAGCTCCAGCCTTGTCGCCTGGTCGTCGAAGTGATCCGCGAGTGCAGTCATAGATGAGGCGCCCGCGGTGGTTCGCGCCTGCATCGCGAGCCGGCGGCAGGCGGCAGCCTGACTGCGAAGGCCCTCGACTCCCTCCGAATTATTCGGGAATATTTCGTTTGTGGCTGGTCCGTCCTGAACGGCAGCTCTCGCGACTATTCCAGCAAGTAGCTCCGTTTGCTGCCGGATGACCCGTGAGCGATGCGCATAGTTCTTGGAACTTACGCCTTTCTTCACGCAGTCTTCGCTTAGCCTGCGTACCAGTAGGCGTAAGCTTACCTCGTTTGGCTCGTCTCGTAAGTCTAAGGTCGGGATCGCCATAGCGGACTCCTCGATGAGCGGGAGCTGCTATCTCTCTTGCGCGAACATGCTCAGAAGTGTCGGTGCGCTAAACGTGACATGGGGGTCGATTTCGTTTCGGCAAGGGGTCGTCTGTATATAGAGATCGACCGACCACCAGATCGAATGGATGATGAGAGCACAGGCGGCGTTCGCGGGATCCTATGCGGTAGGGTCTTCCCATTGCTGGACGATCGCATGATCGATCAGCATCAGCCTTCGCCGGAGGTCCCCGATATCATAATCGCTGCTTTGTCCGTCGCCGACGGCCAAACCGATTTTCAACCGTAAGCGATCACGCCGATCTAGTAGAGCCTCCAGCCTCGGGCCGGTTAGTTTCGAGTGCGACACTGGTTTCTCCAAAACTTGCCGGTGACCGTAAGCGTGACGCGTAAAGATCAAGTTTTCGCGCGGACGCGATCGGAATTGTTTCATTGGGATTGCTTTCGACCCAAATCAGACATTAGCGATATAGCCGTGTCATCAATCGGGGTCGTTCATCGCCTCGTAGTGAGATTCTTCCTTTCGGCATGTTAACTCTCGGGTCTCGGGCCAGCGCCGACCCTCTGCCCGTTGAGCTGGACACAATGAAGGAAACAGCCATGCCCACAGA
>Ga0157378_10006256_pt1 | contig 10427 bp, 8 predicted proteins | sample M65metaG_FD_115309 | JGI IMG/M metagenome (GOLD analysis project Ga0157378, IMG submission 115309) | Miscanthus rhizosphere microbial communities from Kellogg Biological Station, Michigan, USA - M6-5 metaG | ecosystem: Host-associated > Plants > Roots > Rhizosphere > Soil | place: USA: Michigan...
AGACCTCTTCGAACTGGTCGATCGCGAGCAGCGTGCGCCCCGGTCGGTCGTCGAGCGCATCGCCCAGCGCCGCGAGCGGATGCTCGCCGGGACGGATCACGGTTATGGACCATCGATCGCTGCCCGGGATCGCCCCCGAGACGAGCGCGTGCACCACGCCGGCCCGGAGCAAGGAGGACTTCCCGCTCCCCGAGGGCCCGATCAGAGCGAGGAACCGACGCTCGACGAGTCGACCGATCGCCTCCGCGACCACCGGTTCCCGTCCGAAGAAGAATTCGGCATCGGCCGCCTCGAACCGCGCGAGACCCTTGTACGGGCAGACATCGGTCGCGATCGCGGGCGTGGGACCGCCCGCCAGGTCGAGGCCTGGGTCGTGGGCGAGGATCGCCGTCTGCAACCGCTGCAGCTCGGCCCCCGGCTCGACGCCAAGCTCACCGACCAGCACCTCCCTCGCGCGGGCGAACGCCTGAAGCGCTTCCGCCTGCCGGCCCGAGCGATAGAGGGCGACCATGAGCTGTGCCCATCGCCGCTCGCGGAGCGGCTCTTCGCGCACCATCGCTTCGAGTTGGGGAACCAGGCGGCCCGGATCGGCGCCGCCGAGTCGCGACTCGATCAGGTCCTCCGCTGCGGACCTGCGGAGCTCGTCGAGCCGGTCGCCCTCCGCGGCGCCGAACCTCGTGTAGCGGTAGCCCTGGTAGGCCGCACCCCGCCAGAGATCGAGCGCTTGCGCCAGCACGGGGTCGGCTTCGTCCGGATGTCCGGAGTCGAGGAGGTCGTGGCCTCGGGCCGCGAGCTCCTCGAACCCGACGGCGTCGATCTCATGTCCGTCGCGGTCGAGCGCGTACCCGCCCGAGCGGAAGACGATCACATCCCCGTTCGAGCCGGCAGCCCTGCCCGGTTCCAGTTCACGCCGCAACCGCGACACATAGGAGGTCAGGGTCTTGTCGGGCGAGCGAGGCGGGCTGTCGCCCCACAGCTCGTCGACCAGATCGTCGACGGGCACGACCTGGCCCGCGTGGGCGATCAGGCAGGCGAGGATCGTTCGTTCCTTGGAGCCCGCGATCGGCAACGGGGCCGCGCCCGCCGCCTCCGCGACCTCGAGCGGACCGAGGACCTGGAAGCGCATACGCGGAGGCTAGTCCGGGTGGGTCGGCCCAGCTAGGCCGGATCGGTTACGGCAACGCGGTGACGGTCGGCAGCTGTCGAACGATCGCAGAAAGAACGCCGTCGCCAACCCGTCGGTATCGCCGCTTGGTGTCGACGCGTCAGGCGTGGGAAGAGATGGTCCCGTTCGTGATCGAGCCTTGCGCGTCGGGCTGGGTCCATGACGCAGACACGAATCGTTGCGTCCGATCGGGCATCGTGCAGCTCGCTTCGAACGATGTCGCGTGCACGTTCGTGACGGTGCCCGTGCACATCGCGCCGCTCGGCAGGTACTCCATCTGGAACGACGTCGATGCCAACGTGGAGGGGGTGACCAAGAGGTCGGCGCGCACTAGCACCTGTTGCGCGCCGTCGCCTGTGCCGGCCATCGACACGATGCCGCGCGTGACGCCCATGTTGCTCAAGATCTTTCCGGACAACGCGTCTTGGAACTCCGCCGGGTTCCAGGGCTTCGGCTGGAACCGGAGCGGACCGAGCGCGAGCGCGCTCACGATCGCGATCGCGGCAGCGCCGGCAACCAGCGGAGCTCCCGCGAGGACGACCGTGGCGCGAAGATCCGAACGGCGGAGGATCCGCCACGTCGTGAGCCCACAGACCGTTCCGACGGCGACCGCGTCGATCGCCAGGAGCCAGGTCGTGCTTCTGTCGGTGCCGCTCCCGATGCTGTGGAAGGTCGCGGCCGTCCACACGGCGAAGTTCACGTAGTGCCATCGACGCCACGTGCGGTAGCTGAGAGCCGTGTTCCGGTAATGGTTCGTGATGGCGAGCGCCAACAGCATCTCCGCGGCGACGATGCCAAGCCCGATCCAGATCGGTCGGTACGTCGAGATGAACGGCACCACGAGCGACACGATCGAGAACGGCAGATAGGAGTCGATCGCCACGGTGGCGATGTGCAGAACGACGAACGTGCCGGTGAGGAGCCCGGCGAATCGGTGCACGTCTTCCAGTGCGAAGCGCGGCCAGTGCTTCATCCGCTTCTTGCCCGTCATCAACAGCCCGATCGCGACATTGAGTGTCAGCAGGACGTAGGCGGCGACCCCGCCGGCTCGCGCCGCGTACCAGTCGATCGGGCTGGACGTGAGGTGCATCAGGCCGCCTCGCGCAGGTCTCGCCCCCAAGCGGCATTGGTGCGGACCGTGCCGTCTTCTCTTCGCAAGCGAGCGGGGATCTCGCGGGCGTCGAGCCATGCAGGACCGGCGTCGCCGAGCAGGAACGCCGACTTCGCGGCGACATCGGCCGCGACGCAGGTCGCCCCGCAGGCCGTGACTTCGATCCACGGAGAACGCGAGGGCCGTCCCGTTCGCGGGTCGATCAGGTGATGCTGGATCTCGCCGCCACGAAGCCATCGGCGCTTCGTGCTGCCCGATGTCGCCAACGCTCCTTCGCGAAGCTCGACGGCGTCGCCGCCGGGGAGGGCGACCGTCAGCGAGCCGCGCGCCGCGAGGTCACCGCCGGCCGACACCGACGCGTCGCCGGAGAGCAACGCCATGCCGTCGTCCACCGCGAGCGCCTTGACGACACCGTTCAGATCGAGGATCGCGCCGTCCGGCATGCGGACGATCCGCCCGACGAGGTGCACAGCCCTGGGGCCGCTGGCCGGTCCAGCCGGTCGGGGATCGGTGGTGAGCTCTGCGAAGTCGCGCGTGTATCCGGCGGCCGCGAGCGCTGCGCCCAGCGTCGGATCGACGAGGCCGTCCGTTTCGTACGCTGCTTGGAGTGCGATCTCGAGGGTCGCGGCGAAGAGGCCGGACACGATGGTCGGCCGACCGCTCGCCGCGTTCACGCGGTTGAGCTCGCTCCCCGGGATGAATCGGCTGAACATGCGATCGCGCTCGCGGAAGAGCTCTTCGACGTCTGCGCACTCGGCGGCGCGGCCGCCGCGTGCGACGACCTCGCATCCCATCGCCTCGAACCGGAGCTCGTTCATGACGGTGCGCTCGCAGCGCCTGGAGGAGCCTGCGCGGGGGCGACGACGCCGGCCTGCAGCAGGTTCTTCTTCACGATCCGTTCGTATCGACCGGGCGCCGCGAGCGGCACGATCGGCGCCTTCGCATGCCCGGCGTACGCGCTCCGGGCAAGGCTCATCCCGCCGACGAAGAGAACGGCCACCGCCGTGACGAACCCAACCTTGGTAGCGTTCGCACGCCGTCGAGCTGCCGCGAGTTCTTCTTGTCGCTCGCCGATCTGTCGGTCAGGTCGCGGGGGTTCGGCCCGACGGCGCCTCTTGGATCGTTGGTCCATCGTTCCTCCGGCTGTGGGTTCGCCACGAGTATGCGTCGGAGGTTCGTCCGGCACGCCAAGAAAACTCGGGGGAAACGGTTAGAAGTCGATTGGAACCGAGCCGGGCCGATCCCAAAGTTCACGTTCCGTCGTCCCGGCCGAGAGGCGCGGTCCCGCGCGTGGGCGTGGCTCCTCGGTACGTGCAGCTTCCTCACGCCGTGGGTGATCCTCGGCTGTCGCCCAAGCCAGCGGCCGACGCGTCTCCCACGCGGGCGCCCACAAGGTCGGCGACGCCGCAGCGGCCGGTCGTGATGGTGATCACCAAGAAGGTCATCTTGACCTCGCCCGCCGCGGCATCGGTCCTCGCACGGACGACGATTGGCGCTGCACCGATCCACTTCTGGTTCTCTCTCGCGACGACGGCGATACGGTGCGAGCACGGCTGCCGTCTGTGGAGGCGAGCGCGCAAGCGCGAACGCCAGGAGTGCGAGAGGGGAGATTTGAACTCCCACGCCCTTTCGGGCACCGGATCCTAAGTCCGGCGCGTCTGCCAGTTCCGCCACTCTCGCGTTGATCCGCGGCCATCGTACGTGGCGGCCGATGGTCCGTGCGAGAGGCGATGCGCCCGGGTTGATCCGCAGCAGACGGCGGACCACCCGGGACGCAGTGCGTTAGTGGCCGGCCAGCGTCGGCCAGCAGTACCAGTCGGGATGATGCGCGTTGAACAGGTCGATCGCGTGCGCTTTGCCTCCCTGCTCCATCGCGTGCGCGTCGACCGACTCGGCTTGAACGAGCGTGCCGGTCGGGTCGTAGCACATGACCACGTAGTGGGTGTCTGCTCGCTTCTCACCGGCGAACGCCGAGCCCGCCGTTGTCACAAGTGCGGCGCACGCGATGGTGATGATCAAGATCGTGCGCATCTTCGGCCTCCCTCTGTTTGGGGGTGTCTGCTGCTCCAGATGGAGCGCGGCCTGTTCAGCACCCGACCTTCGGGCGGCATGCCGCCGGAAGGCGCGCCAGCGACCCCGAGGCGTCGCTCGATGTCGGGATGAACACGGCCGTCGTCGGCTGCGTCGGCGCGCTGGTCCTCGATCCCCAGAACGTGGACACCTGCGCGCCGATCACGAGGATCGTCACCGCCAGGACCAGTGCGATGAGCGGTGCCGTCACCTCGGAACGCCGCGACGGCTGGATCGTGTTGGTAGACATGACGCCTCCTTCCCCCGGAGGGAACCTCGTCCGCTCCGTCCAGACCGACGGTAGGGAGCGGGAGGGCCGGCGGAATCGCCCATATGAGTACGTTTGATCCGACGCCCGCGCGGCGGCGGGGTCAGTCTGAGCGGGCATGATCGAGGCCGGCGGCGAGCTCCGTTCGTGAACGGACGCCCAGCTTCCGGTAGATGTGCTTGAGGTGCGCCTGCACCGTGCTCGGGCTCATGAAGAGGGCGTCGGCAACCTCTCGGTTGGTCCGCCCCTCGCCGACGAGCTCGGCGACGCTTCGCTCGGTGGCCGTGAGCTCGAGGGGCGGGGGAGGCCGTCCCCCGATCCGGCTCAGCTCCATCTCAGCGCGCTCGGCCCACAGGGTTGCGCCGAGCTGTACGAATGCGGCGCGGGCGTGTTCGAGCGCCTCCCGAGCCGCCCGCTTCTGCTTGCGGCGGCGCTGGATCTGGCCGAGCACGAGCTCGGTCCGGGCCGTCTCGAAGGGCTGTCCTGCGCGAGCATGCTGTTCGAGTGCGAGGGTGGCCGCTTGTTCGCCGTCGTCGAGATCGCCACGCGCCGCGCCGAGGAGCGCCCGACCTCGATGTGCGGCTGCTAGCGCCCACGGTCGGTCCCGCGTCCTGCCCTGGATCTCAAGGCGGTCGATCAGGGGTTCAGCCGCGTCGAGGTCGCCGAGCGCGACGAGTGCTTCGATCTCGTCGGGTACGCAGGGGATGATCCCCGGTTCGGCTGACCCCATCCGCTCGAGGTATCCGACGACCGGCGCGAGGTGCGCGTGGGCGCCGGCGGCGTCGCCGACCGAGAGGTCCAGGAAACCGAGCACCGCTCGGTTCCAGCTCGCGTTGAACGCATCGTCGTTCGCCAGCGAGAGACGCTCGCCCTCGGTCGCCCAGGCACGCGCCTCATCGACGCGTCCTAGGTATGCGGCCGGCAGCGCCAGATTGAAGAGTGCAACGTGGCTCTGCGTCGCGGTCTGGCCGGACTCGACCACGGTATCCATGGCTTCGGTGGCGAGGTCCACGGCGATCGGCCAGCGTCCGGCACGACACTCGAGCTCGGCGAGGTAGCACAGCACCTCCTGGCGCACGGTGTACATCGCGTGGCGTTCGTACTCCGCCAGCTCCTGTTGGAGGAGCGTTCGCGCGTCGTCGAGACGACCCGACCACATCAGTTGAAGCCCGAGGATCGACCGCGGGGTGGTGTAGACCGAGGCCTCGGTCCACGACCCCTGCTCCATCATCCGGTCTTGCAAGGCGAGCGCCTCGGTCGTGCGGTCCGTCTCGGGCTTGCCCAACACGAACTCGACGAAGCCGAGGGTCGCCAGTGCGTCGGCCCGAGCCCCGGGACCGCTGGCACGTGCGGCGTCATGGATCGCGCGCTGCGCGTGGATCATCGCGGTCGTCAGGTCGCCGAGGTAGAAGGCCACCCAGGCCAGCGACACCTCGATCCCACTGCGAACCTCCAGGTCCTCGCCCGCCTCGGCCAGCGCACGCTCGGCAGGCGCGCGCACGCCGTCGACCAGGTTCATCCAGCTCATCGCTGACAGCCGGAACAGCATCTCGGCACGGGTAGGTCCCGGCGGCTCGCGGTCGATCGCCGCCTGCAATACCTCGAGCGCACGGGACGCGTCGCCCGCGTCGAAGTGGTACTCGGCGGCCTCGAGGCTCCGACGCCGTGCGTCATCGTGATCGTTCGGCGGCGTCGCTCGCCGGGCCAGCGCGGCGAGATCTGCTGCGGCGTCGGGCGCTCCCCGGCCACGCGCGAAGCGCGCGGCCTCATCCAACGCACGGGCGACCTCCGTGTCCGGCCGGTCGGCCGCGAGCGCGAGGTGCCGCGCTCGCTCCTCCGGGTCGTCGACGAGCGTCGCCAGCCGGCGGTGCGTCGCTCGGCGCGCGGAGGCGGGCGCGTTCACGTACACCGTCGATCCGAAGAGGGGATGGGAGAACCGTATCCGCCCATCGGCACGCTCGATCACGGCCGCGACCTCGGCGGCCGCCAGCCCCGCTCGCGCCTCGGCCGCCGAGGGAGAGGCCGCCAAGACCAGATCGGTCGTCGGCTGCGAGGCCGCCGCAGCCGTGAGCAAGACGTCGTTCGCCTCTGGAGGCAATGTCGCGAGACGGGCGGATAGCAGCTGCTGGAGATCCTCGGGAACCGGCAGCGGTGCGCCGGGATCCGCGCGCGATCCCGTTCGGGCGACGGCTCGCGCGATCTCCAGCGCGAACAGCGGGTTCCCGTGCGAAGCGGCGTGGAGCCGCGTGACCACGGGGTGCGGCAGCTCGGTATCGGTGCGCGCTCGGAGCAGCCGTCCGAGCGGGTCCTCGGGCATCGGTCCGACGGCGATCCGCACGAGCGCGGGCATCGCGCGATCGAGATTGAGTGAGTCGCCGGGAGCGCCCGACCCGATCCGGAGGGTCGCGATCACCGCGACGGGTTCCGTCGTGAGGCGACGCAGGACGAACGACAGCACTCGCGCGGTCGACGCGTCGAGCCACTGGACGTCGTCGAGCGCGAGGACGACCGCTGCACGCTCTTCTGCGAGCCGGCGGATCACCGCCAAGACCGCGAGCGACACTGCGCGCTGATCGGGTGATGCGGTCGGAGTGCCCCCACGCAGGAGCGTGGTCTCGAGCGCCCGGCGCTGCGGCTCCGGCAGTTCGGGGAACGCGACGACCGAGCCGGTCAGCAGGTCGCCGAGGCCGGCATACGACCAGCGCGCCTCGGATTCGGACGCGCGTGTTGACAAGACGACCAGCCCCGCGTGCTCGGCCATCGCGATCGCCTCGAGCCACAGCGTCGTCTTGCCGATGCCCGCCGATCCCTCGAGCAGCGCGGCCGACGGGCCCGTCGCCATATCGCCGACGAACCGCGCCAGAACCTCCAACTCGCGCTCCCGACCGAGGACCACCCGTGCGCCTCGTCTCCTGAGTCCGTCGCTTTCTGAGGCAATCCTAGGTCAGCGGGTCGGGGCGAAGGTGTGCAGCCGGCCACGTCAGTAGTCGCGGCCGAGCTCCGAGATGGCAACGTGCGGGAGGTGCTCGAGGAAACCGTCGAGCGCGTCTACCAACGCCGCCGGCGCTGATCGGTCGATCCCGTGCGAGACGGCCATCGCCCACGCGCCGCGGAGCTCGAACGAGACGTCCGGTCGACGCCCCAGGAGCCAGGCCATCATCCGCTGGTCGATGATCGTGCTCGCGAGCAGTTGATCGTCGGTCCGGACCTCCCATATCCGGTCGAACGTTTCGGACTCGAAAACCACCTGGTCGAGGATGGGCCGCTCATCCACGGAGAGATGCCGCGGGCCGACCAGGAGCTGGGGCGCCTTCAGCAACGCCGTGGTCGCCGCGCAGATCGACCAACGGGTTGGCTCGTACCCGTCTGTCGACCACGAACGCGCGAACACGAGCATCGGCCCACCCTGCCGATGTCCCTCGATGCCGTCGTGCACGGTCCAGCCGTCATACATGAGCTGGAACGAGGGCAGCGCTCGCACGCCGCGCGGCAACCGGATCTTCTTCGAGTAGGGCAGACCGAGCTCATCCCCGAGTTGCCGAAGCGCTCGGCTCCTGATCGAACGGGGCCTCATCGTGAAGAAGAAGGAGAACCCGCCGGAGCAGGCGCCGATCACGATGCCGAGGAAGACGATCGTCTCGCCCGGGAGTCCATGATCGCCGAACCACTCGGCGATGAACGGACCGGCGGCGATCAAGGCGGCGAGCGCGGCGAGGATGAACAAGGACCGAGAGAACCCCCCGAACAGCGCGTGCATCGCCTTGCGCACGAGGCCATCGTAGCTTTGGCACATCTGGGTCGCCCGAGGCGTCGCCCAGCCCGTCGATCACGTAACATGCACGCCGATCGCAGGAGAAGACCGCGCGGGTGCAGCCCCCTGCTCGCTACCATGCGCCGGTGTCCGACCCCGAGCCTGAGGCGCTGCCAGACGGTTCGCGTCGCTCACTGGTCGACCGGGCGCGCGGCGTTCGTCCAGCGTGGAAAGGCCTGTTCGCGTTCCTCCTGTATCTGGCGCTGACCTGCGTGATCTATCTGCCGCCGATCGGCGGCGCGATCGCGACCAGGTACGTCGGTGACGGCTGGGCGGACGCGCGCCTCTACCGATGGGGTCTCGCATGGACGCCGTGGGCGTTGCTCCACGGACACTCACCGCTGTTCGCGTCCGATGTGTTCGCACCAGCCGGCGTGAACTTGACGTGGGTCACCTTCGTGCCGAGCCTTGGGATCGTCTCGTACCCGCTGCAGCGTCTCTTCGGGTCGCTCGTCGCGCTCAACGTGTTGATGCTCCTGGCGCCCGCGCTGGCGGCGTGGGCCACATACCTCGTATGTGTGCGCGTGACGAAGCGATTCTGGCCGTCGGTGCTCGGCGGGCTCTTCTTCGGGTTCTCGAGCTACATCGCGGGTCACATGGTCGACCACCTCAACCTCGTGATGATCTTCACGGCGCCGCTGGCCGTGTACCTCGTGATCCGGAAGCTCCAGGGCTCGCTCGGGCCGATCTGGTTCGTGTTGCTGCTTGCCCTCGACCTCGTCTTCGCGTTCGGCGTCTCGACCGAGCTGTTCGCGACGACGACGTTCTTCGGGGCGATCGCGTTCGCGATCGCCCTGCTCTTCGCCGGGAGGGACGTGGGGGCGGTGTTGCGCACAGGTCTGCTCGTGGCGGGCAGCTACGCGATCGCCGGCCTGCTCCTGCTGCCGTTCCTGACGAACGCGGTGCATCATGAGCCGACCGAGGTGCTCCGCCCGGTCGACAAGACGTCGATCGATCTCGGGAGCTGGGTCGTTCCGCGTCAGCACTCACGGATCGGCGGGGAGTCGTTCACCACCATCACCTCGCGGTTCACCGCGTCGGCACAGGAGGATGCCGGCTACGTCGGGATCGCGGCGCTCGTCATGCTCGTCGGCTTCGCGATCACCGAGCGGAAACGGCGGAGCACCTGGGCGCTGCTGGCCTTCCTGGCGATCGTCGCGGTGCTCGCGTCCGGACCGGTCCTGCACATCTTGGGCCGGCCGTCGATCGGCTTGCCGGGGGAGTGGCTCACCCACGTGCGGCTGTTGCAGCACGCGACTCCACAACGATTCCCCGCGTACGCGGCGCTCGCGCTCGGTGTCGTCGCGGCGCTCTGGGTCGCGCACGGCACCGGGCGGACCGTGTGGATCCGTTGGGTGATCGCCGGGCTCGCCGCCGTTGCCATCCTGCCGGCGCCCGACCCGAGCGTGTTCCACGCGTACGGGGAGACGCCCGCGTTCTTCACCGACGGCGACGTGCAGAAGCAGATCCAGCAGGACGAGATGGTGTTCTCGATCACCGAACGTCCTGCCTCCGAACTGCAATGGCTCGCAGCGTCGGACTTCTGGTATCGGATCCCGCAGGCCTACATCGGGCCGATCCCGGCCGAGTACGTGGGGCAGCCGCTGTATCGCGGGCTCGCGATCAACCAGCTGAACCCGTACGTCCCGACACCCGGGGACTTCGCGTCGTTCCTGAAGGATCAGGGCGTCACCGCCGTGCTCATGGACGACGACGCGACGTGGAAGTTCCAGCCGCTGCTCGACTCGGTCGGGCTCCAACCGATCCACCAAGGTGATGGCGTGAGCGTGTGGCGGCCCGGTCCGGGTGGCTACGCGGTGCACGACCCGGCAGCCGTGATCGTGAACGGCGACATCGACCACGTGGGCGGGGAGCTCCGCGCCTTCTCGTTCCCGTCGCTCACCGGAGCCGGGCGCATCACTGGCCCCGATCATCGGACCACGGTGTTCTCGTTCTTCGGTCCGACGTGTGACGCGAGCTGCACCGCGAACCTCACGGAGCT
>Ga0157378_10006257_pt1 | contig 10426 bp, 9 predicted proteins | sample M65metaG_FD_115309 | JGI IMG/M metagenome (GOLD analysis project Ga0157378, IMG submission 115309) | Miscanthus rhizosphere microbial communities from Kellogg Biological Station, Michigan, USA - M6-5 metaG | ecosystem: Host-associated > Plants > Roots > Rhizosphere > Soil | place: USA: Michigan...
ATGAATATCGACATGGAGGTTCATCCGATCCAATTCGCCCATCAAACGCCCATAGAATGTTGCGACCGACTGCGCTACGAGCGGCAGATGCGCAGTACCACCGTCGCTGGATTGGATCGCCAGTTGGTGCACGATAAAATCGAAATCGATCTGGAACGTCCGGTCGCCGTAAGGTATGGGGCCGGTTGTCAGGCCTCGCGCTGTCACATATAGCGTTACGTGCCATGAGTGGTTGGTCCACGGAGTTTTGGCGAGGCGAATTTTGCCAACGATCTGCGTCCACATGTGCACGGTAGCGCACGTATCGTGCGTGTGCTCGAAAGGGAGGCTCGGCCAGGTATCTTCGAGTGAAGGCGAGTTCATGTCGGACCAACAGGTGTCTGATCGAGATGCAGACGTTCGGGCGTCGCTATACAGGAAGTATGTACGCGCTTGAGTACGAGAACGCTGCCGGGTGTCAGTCTGTTACCCGTTAATATGCGAGCAGGACGGACAATTCCGCACGTTACTCAGCCTTGATGTTCGCATCGTTCACGACCTTTGCCCAGCGCTGGATCTCGGCCTGGATCGACGTGCGAAAGTCGTCAGGCGTGCTCGCAATGATCTCGAGTCCCAGCGAAGCGAAGCGCTCCTGGTTCGCCGGGTCTTTCAGTATGCGGCTGATTTCGCCATTGAGTTTGTTGACGATGGGCTTCGGCATCGCTCGCGGTCCGAGAACACCCTGCCAGTCACGCACGACGATATTCGGCACGCCGGCTTCGGCCATCGTCGGCACATCCGGCAGTTGGCCTGAACGATCTTTGGACGAAACTGCGAGCGCTCGCAGCCGGGCCGACCTGATGAATGGCAGCGATGAAGTCATAGACGCGAAGCTCATGGACACATTGCCGCCAAGCAAATCTGTGATCGCCGGTCCGCCACCTTTGTAAGCAATGTGAGTGAGCTTGACGCCGGTCGTGAGGGCGAAGAATTCGCCGATCAGATGCGGCGCGCCGCCCAAGCCGGACGAGGCGAACGTAAGCTCTGCAGGTTTCTGCTTTGCCAACGCGATGAGTTCCTTCACCGAGTTGATCGGCGTTTTCACGTTGACTACAAGTACGTTGCCGACGGCTGCTGTCATCGTGACCGGCTCGAAGTCTTTAACTGTGTCGTACGGAAGTTTCAGCAGACTCGGGTTGACGGAGTAACGGAGCGAAACGAGAACGAGTGTATGGCCATCGGCCGTCGACTTTGCGACGATATCCGTACCGATGACTTCGGCGGCGCCGGGGCGGTTATCTACGAGCACTTGTTGGCCCCAGGCGTCAGTCAACTTCTGCGCTAGTATGCGCGCCATGCCGTCGCTGCTGCCGCCCGGCGGCACAGGGACTACGAGCCTGATCGGCCGGCCCGGATAAGTTGCAGCTGCATCCGCTTTGGATGCTTGGGCCCATGCAGGCCCACTCGTAAGCAACGCAAGGCCACCTGCTGCCGCAATCAACATCGGGGAACGCATCATGAGCCTCTCATTGGCTGCGCCGCCGCTACATCATTCGAGCCGTACATGCGCAGCGCGAATAATTTGGCGATAACGTTCGCCGTCCGATTTTATGAGCGCCGCAAATTCTTCCGGCGTGGTTGGCGTCGGAACAACGGTTTGTGCACGCAGGACCTCGCGTACCTCCGGCATGTTAAGCGCTTTCACGGTCTCGGCATTCAGTCGCGCCACGGCATCGACTGGAGTCGCGGAGTGGACAACGAATCCGCTCCAGTTGATTGCCTCGAGCTCGGCATGGCCGGTTTCGGCGGCAGTGGGTATATCCGGCATCGAGTCTTCGCGAGTTTTCGACGTAACTACAAGCGCGCGCAGCTTTGCGGTTTTGATGAACGGCGCCATATCTGAGACGTTAAGAAGAAGCGCACTGATGTGGCCGCCCACCGCGGAGGGAACGGCGTATGCAGCACCTTGAAACGGAGCGTGGACGATATCGACCTTCGCTGCGAGCTTCAAGGCTTCGATTAACAGATGATGGCTAGTGCCCGGCCCGGAGCTGCCGCAACTGATTTCCGCGGGCCTCGCCTTGGCGAGCGCGATCAGCTCTTTCATATTCTTAACGGGGAGCGAAGGGTTGACTGAGATGCCCATGGTCAGGCCGATCACTTGGCTGACGGCACGGAAGTCGCGGTCCGTATCAAAGGCGAGACCGCTGCGTAGTACCGCATGGGACGTGAAGCTCGGCCCTATCATCAGCATCGTGTAGCCGTCAGCGGGCTGACGAGCGACATACTCTGTGCCGATCACCGTGCCACCGCCGGGACGATTCTCGACGATGACGTTTTGTCCGAGCGATGTCCGCATGCGCTGCGCGAGGACGCGAGCAGTGACGTCAAACGAGCCACCGGCAGGGAACGGGACGACGATACGCACGGGTCTGCTTGGGAAGGTTTGCGCATGCGCAACGATCGCGCTCGTCGCGACAAAAGCAATCACAAGCCTTAAACCAGTGCGTACGGCGTGGGGACGGCCAGTGCTATAACAAGACAACGACATCGTCATGGCGCGCTGAGCTCTTGTTGTACGAATGCATTTCGCAACGACACGAGGCATTGTCCATATGACATATCAATGTAACTCAGCGCACCGAGAAGGGCACCTGGTATGGCCGGCCGTAGGCAACTCCGCTGAGAACCACCTGCGCGGGCTTGATATACATCTTGCCCTGACGCTTGTTGTTGCGTGTATCGACGAATTCGACTGTGCCCTGTACGAGTTCAACCAGCGTCGCGTCGCCGGGCGCTCCGACCTGAAGAGTTCCGAGCTTCGGCACGCGGTTGATGATTGTGGCAGGCACGGCTGTTGCCATCTGCACGACCTGTTCGAGCGTGAAACCCAGCGCAATGAACTTGCTCATGACCCACGTGAGATAAGGCATGCCTGGCGAGTTGCCGGATGATGCGTGAATATCGGACGAAATGGAGTCTGGCATGCAGCCTTGCTGCATCGCTGCCTCCGCGACGGTGAAGTCGAAGCTGCCGCCGCCGTGTCCGATATCGAACACCACGCCGCGCTTTTTCGCTGTCAGTGCTGCGGACAGAAGCTTGCCGTTCTGCACGATGTTCGTGAATGCTCCCGCGATATTTGGAGCACCTGAGAAGCAGTGCGTCAGAATGTCACCCGCGCGCAGCTTGTCGAGTATTTGTGACATGAGCTCAGGGGTTGCAACACCGCCAATGTGACACATCACCCGCGAGCTGCCGCCGGCAATCTCACAGGCGCGTACCGCGCGATTGAGCGGCTCGAGGCCGGCCTGCGCAATCACATTCTCCGACATGCGCACTTTGATGCCGATCGCAATATCGGCGTTCTCCGCTACCGTCCGCGCCGCCGCTTCCGGCTGCGCAAAACCGAGATGATAGAGCTCAGGCTCCGGAAAACCACTGAGCCCGATGTTTGCGATGTGCACGAAAGCGTAGAGACGCGTGCGCGTCTGCGCCATGACATAGCGCCGAAAAGCAGCGAAGTTATTGGCGCCTGCATCGCCGGCAGAAACCGTGGTTGTCGTACCTTGGAATGGGATTAATTCGTCGGCTGGGATGCCGATCGCCGAGCCGTAGGGATATACGTGGGCGTGAAGATCAACGAGTCCCGGCAGAACGAGCTTTCCCGAAGCGTCGAGTATGCGCAGGCCGCGGGCGGCCGGGATATCCGCGTCGACTGCTTCTATTTTTCCAAATCGGATCCCGATATCGCGCTTCCCGCGCAGTCCCTGACTCGGATCGAGCAACTCGCCGCCTTTGATGACGAGATCGAATTTGTCGTCTGGTCCCATCGCGGCGCCAACCGCTGTGCTTAAGGTGGCGGTTCCCGTTGCTGCAATTACTGCACCCAACCCTGCGATAAAGTCCCGGCGGTTCATCGTGCTCATAGTCCCTCCCGACGATGCTCGATTGCCCGGGCATGAGAATGGCCCTGTGACGGATGGACGTCAAGGTGGTGTCCACTTAATGTAATGCGGTGCCGTTTGCCGGTCGGGACGAACCGCTGCAGCCACCGGCGGTCACATGTCAACCGCCTTCCGGCACCATGAAGATCGCAACCTACAACGTCAACGGCGTGAACGGCCGCCTGCCTCGCTTGCTGGAATGGCTTCACGAAACGAGTCCCGATATTGTCTGTCTTCAGGAAATCAAAACCGACGATTCCAAATTTCCGGCCCAGGCCATCGAAGACGCAGGTTATGGCGCAATCTGGCACGGGCAGCGCTCGCACCATGGCGTCGCTATTCTCGCGAAAACACAAGAGCCGCATGAGATTCGACGCGGTCTTCCCGGCGATGAGACAGATGTTCAGACTCGCTACCTGGAAGCTGATGTAAATGATCTCACTGTCGCATCGGTGTATCTTCCGAATGGTAATCCGCAGCCGGGGCCGAAATTCGACTACAAGCTCGCATGGTTCGAGCGGCTGATTGCCCATGCTCAGACGTGGATCGATTCAGGCCGTCCGGCGATACTCGCTGGCGATTTCAACGTAGTTCCGACCAACGGAGACATCTACAATGCATGGGTTTGGAGATGGGATGCGGTGATGCAGCCTCAAACCCGTGAGGCGTACCAACGGCTGCTTGCTCAGGGATGGATAGATTCGACACGTCAACTTCATCCCGACAAAAAGATATACACGTTCTGGGTAAACGCAGACGCGTTTCAGCGCAACGCCGGCTTTCGCATGGACTTCCTCCTTCTGACCCCGGTACTCACCTCGCGACTGACCGCGGCCGGTGTTGACACCGAGTTCCGTGGTAGAGAACGTGCAAGCGATCACGCTCCCACATGGATCATGCTCGCTGATTGAATCGCTAACGTTTTACTTCCCGTCTAACTGACGTCTTCTTATGGACTGCGATGATCCCGTTTTCTATTCTTGACCTGTCTCCCATCATCGAGGGCAGCGATGCAACGCAGGCGTTTCGCAATACGCTCGATCTAGCTCGACATGCAGAACAGTGGGGATATCGCCGCTACTGGCTCGCAGAACACCACAACATGGCGGGTATCGCGAGCGCGGCGACCGCCGTGGTGATCGGATATGTAGCGGGCGCTACTAAGACGATACGCGTTGGCTCAGGCGGGATTATGCTACCGAATCACGCGCCGCTCATCATCGCCGAGCAGTTCGGAACCCTTGAATCGCTGTATCCGGGTCGCATCGATCTTGGTCTTGGACGCGCGCCGGGCACAGATCAGAGGACGGCGCGCGCTTTGCGTCGCGATCTTGGATCAAGCGGCGACACATTCCCACAGGATGTGCTGGAGTTGCAAGCGTATCTCGATCATGCGCAACCCGATCAGGCGGTGCATGCCGTGCCGGGCGCAGGACTGAAAGTACCCATCTGGATTCTTGGTTCCAGTCTCTTTGGCGCGCAGCTCGCAGCCGCGCTAGGTCTACCGTTCGCATTTGCGTCGCACTTCGCACCGGATGCATTGATGCAGGCGCTTCAAATCTATCGTGCTACGTTCAAGCCGTCGGAACAACTATCGCACCCATATGCGATGGCCGGAGTAAATGTCTTTGCGGCTGAAACCGACATGGCGGCGCGACGCATGTTTACTTCGTTGCAGCAACAGTTTGTGTATCTGCGACGCGGCAGGCCCGGTAAATTGCGTCCCCCAATCGACGATATCCGTCCCTACTGCTCTCTTGATGAGCAGGCCATGGTGCAGCACGCATTGATGTACTCGATGGTCGGTGCGCCCGACACGGTTCGTCGCGGCCTCGAAGCCTTCATCGAGAACACCGGAGTAGACGAGCTCATGGTGACCGGTCAGATTTACGACCACGCTTCTCGATTGCGTTCTTTCGAAATTGCGGCGGCGCTGCGCGGTGAAATGACCAAAGAGGCGCCGATGACAGCTTCACGCTGATGGTCGACACGTCGAAGGTTCGCACCATGCAAAGTGCTATGCTATAAGCGGTGCGAACAGATCGATCGGGTTTTATTTAATACGCAGGTCCGAATACACTTGAGCACATACGCGGTAGTCGCGCTGTGACGCAGCGTTCGCGTCAGGTCACGCCGCTCGAAGGGATTGAGTGCATCGATTCACGTTGCGCCCGTCGGCGATCCTGGCCGCCATACTTTTGGTTGCGCACACTGCTGCGGTGGCCGTTCTGTTTCTTCTCAATCTCCCGACATGGACGCTGGTCGCAGGCGCGGCCGTGTTGATCTGCAACTTGTTGTATGTGCTCGACGCAGTATTACTGCGGAGACATGATGCGCTCGTCGCTATCGAGATTACGTCCGAACGCGGCATCAATGCGCAATCGCGCAGTGGCAAGTGGAGCGAGTATGAGGTCCTTAACGACACATTCGTATCTGCCTTTCTGAGCGTGCTGCGTCTCAAAGACGTGGATGGCGTTGCAATCCGCCGGATTGTGATTCTTCCTGACAGCATCGACCGCGAAGATTTTCGTCAGTTGCGCGTGAGCCTGCGCTGGAAGTGATCGTCGCTGACGACGGGCGCGTCGCGGTCATTTCGGGTTTGCGCTTACCAACAATCGCAGCAAGTCGATTAAACTAGCGCCTCCGATCCGCACTAACCTCAATAATCTTTGGGAAGTTCAATGAATTCCAGACTCGATATGGCCAAAGGCTCGAAGCCTTCCGACACACTGGCGTGGAACATGAAGCTCATCGCTCACCATGAGCTCGACGGTTTCGGCGGCATGGGCGAGGGCATGAATATGCAGGCAGCGCCCGATGGTCGTCGGATCTTATGGCTCGCGCATGAGTCGGCGCCGAAGAATTTCAGTGGAGTGGATGTCACCGATCCGCGCAGCCCAAAGGTCGTTGTGCAGACAGAATTACCGCATCGCGGTATGCGTTCTAACTCGCTTGATGTGGTCGGCAACATACTGACCGTTGCGTATCAGACGGCGAAAGCGGGCGACAAGCCTGCAGGCTTTGATATTTTCGATGTCGCGAAACCCGAGACGCCGAAGCTGATCTCGCACTTCGACGCGTCAGGTTCGCACTCGCGTGGGGTGCACGTGCTGTGGTTCGCGGACGGTGAGTATGTGCATATGAGTTCGGGCGCGCCCGACTTTCAACCGCGCAGTCCGAAAGACGACCAGTGCTACCGCTTAATCGATATACGCAATCCGTCGCGGCCACAGGAAGTCGGACGTTGGTGGGCGCCAGGCACTCGCGAGGGCGATGCAGAGCCTTCGCCGCGCGGCAAGGTCGGTGACTTTCCGGTCGGTTACGCCGGCTTCCGTGCGCATAACACGAACGTATATCCGGAACGGCCTGACCGCGCCTACGTCGGCTATCTCGACTACGGCGCGATGGTGATGGACATCAGCGATAAGGCGCATCCCAAAGTTATCTCCCGCTGGAGCAACTGTCCGCCGTACCTCGGGTTTGCGCACACCCTGTTGCCGCTTTTCAAGCGCAATTTAATGATCATGACGGACGAATCCGTGCAAGATAATGCTGCTGACTGGCCGAAGCTTGCGTGGGTGCTGGACGCTCGATGCGAAGAGCATCCGGTCTCGATCAGCACGCTGCCGATGCCGTCGATGGAAGTGTTCGGCAAGCGCGGCGGCCGCTACGGCGCACATAACCTGCACGAAAATCTGCCCGGCGCGACATCCTGGAAATCTGACGACATCGTCATCGGCACTTTCTTCAACGGCGGTGTAAGAGCTTTCGACTTGAGCAACCCGTACCAGCCGCAGGAAGTCGCCTACTACGTGCCGGGGGCGCCGAAAATGTCACCCGCCGGCGCCATTCAGCTCAATGACGTGTTCGTCGATGATCGCGGAATCGTGTTCACCGTAGATCGCTTTGCGGGCGGGCTGTACGTGCTCGAAATGACGATTTAAACCCGGCAGACGCAGCAGTCCTCGTCCATGGCAACGTCGGACATGCGGGAGGTACGGGACCCGTACGCTGGCAAAATACCGGTGACCGTCATCACCGGTTTTCTCGGCAGCGGTAAGACCACGCTGCTCAACCATCTACTTGAGCAAGCCGAGTTCGCACGCAGTGCGGTCATCATCAATGAATATGGCCAGCAGGGCATCGATCATGAGTTGATCACGTTTGCACGCGAGAAAGTGCTGCTTCTCGAGAACGGATGCGTGTGCTGCGCGTTGCGCGGCGATCTGCAGCAAACATTACGCGACCTCTTCCTTGCCCGCCGCGGCGGCGAAATCGGCGATTTCGAGCGTGTTCTGCTCGAAACGACCGGCCTTGCCGACCCGGGTCCGGTGATGCAGACGTTGCTGACCGACACCATGCTCTTAGGCCATTTTCGTCTGAATGGTGTGGTGACGTGCGTGGATGCTTGTCTCGCAACAGGCCAGTTCGAAGCGCATATCGAAGCGGTAAAGCAAGTGGCGCTCGCAGACCGGCTCATCATTACAAAGTCCGATCAAGCGACTGCAGAAACGCTTTGCAAACTTAAACTCAAGCTGACGGAGCTCGCGCCGCTTGCTCAAATCAGCACCGCGGAGCACGGGGTGATCGAGCCTCAGTTCGTGCTGGAGATTGGATTGAAAGATGCGAGAGCCGGCGCCGAACGCATCGAGCGCTGGCTCGGCGTTTCTGAGCGAACGCCCGATTTGGAACACCACTCACACGATGCAGCCATCGACACGTTTACGCTGCGTTTTGAACAGCCATTTTCGCCACGCGCATTCGAGCAGTGCATCGAAGTCCTTACCGCATTGCGCGGACCCGACTTACTGCGGGTGAAAGGGCTGATAAACATCGCAGGCGAAGCCGGCCCGACGGTGATCCAGGGAGTCCAGCATTTGTTTCATCCACCCGTCGCGCTGGCTTCCTGGCCGGGCAGCGATCGCTCATCGCGGCTCGTTTTCATCACGCGCGGGATAACCCGCAAAGCGATTGAGGGCTTGTTCACCGCGGTGACTGCGGTGGCGGACGTTGCTGCCGGTCCGGAGTTACTTAGTGCCCGCAGCTGATTTGTTGAGTGTCGCAGATGGCGCAGGTACCGGCCCCGGCGTGGCAATCACGCCACCCCTTGGCGCGGGGGGCGGATAAGTGTGGCGCGGTCGGCCCTTATCTTTGATCAAGCAGTCGCCCGATGAAGCATCGGTGGTGCGGTCCATGCAGGCCGGATTACTATCGACCGGCGATGTGCGCTCGTTTGTATCGGCAGCGGTGGCGTGTTGCCCAGCCGCCATCATCGCGCTAACGATCCAGTAGCTGAATTTCATGTGGTCTCCCGCGTCGCTGCATATTCAGGCATGCACGAGTTTGATCAAGTGCGGCGATGAAGGATCGTCACCCACACGCCGATCCATATCCATAATAACGGGCGGGCGCAATTGACGTTTACAAACAGCGGGCGATAATCTTGCGCTCGCAACGATGTTCGGACAGCAAAAATGAAAACTCATGACCGCATATACATCAACGGCAGGTGGCAGCCATCACATTCGGCTGACAGCATTGATGTAATCAACGCCGCGACCGAAGAGGTGATGGCAAAGGTGCCCGACGGCAGCGCGGAAGATGTCGCTGATGCAGTGTGCGCGGCGAGGGAGGCGTTCGATCCATGGTCGCAGTCGCCGATTGCGCAACGCGCTGAATACCTCGACAAAATAGCTGCGCAACTTAAGGGGCGCGGCGACGAAATCGCTCGCAGCATCGCGGACGAGGTCGGCATGCCGCTCAAACTGAGTCAGCGCATACAGGCGGGGTTGCCGCCTCTGGTCATGGCGAGCTACGCGAAGCTCGCGCGCGAATTCGAACTTGAAGAAAAGATCGGAAATTCGCTGGTCCTGCGCGAGCCGGTTGGCGTCGTTGGCTGCATAACGCCCTGGAACTACCCGCTGCACCAGGTCGTTGCAAAAGTCGCCCCGGCACTTGCCGCGGGCTGCACGGTCGTATTAAAGCCGAGCGAACTTGCTCCGCTGACAGCATTCATGCTCGCCGAGACTATCGATGGCGTTGGTCTGCCGGCCGGCGTGTTCAATCTGGTATGCGGCACCGGTGCCGTTGTTGGGGAAGCGCTCGCCCGCCATCCAGAGGTGGACATGATCTCGTTCACAGGATCGACACGCGCCGGCAAGCGGGTCTCCGAGCTTGCGGCGGCAACGGTTAAGCGCGTGGCGCTCGAATTGGGCGGCAAATCCGCGGCGATCGTGCTTGATGACGCGGATTTTGAAAAAGCCGTGAAAGCGACCGTGAACGCGTGCTTCCTCAATTCCGGCCAGACCTGCACTGCGCATACGCGACTCCTCGTTCCAGCGGCCCGATATGCTGAAGCAGCCAAGGTCGCAGTCGAAGCCGCGAAAGGATTTACGCTTGGTAATCCGTTATCGGCGGATGCGAAACTCGGGCCGCTGATCTCGGACACGCAGCGTGATCGCGTACGCGTCTATATTAAAAAAGGAATCGCCGAAGGGGCGGAA
>Ga0157378_10006259_pt1 | contig 10425 bp, 7 predicted proteins | sample M65metaG_FD_115309 | JGI IMG/M metagenome (GOLD analysis project Ga0157378, IMG submission 115309) | Miscanthus rhizosphere microbial communities from Kellogg Biological Station, Michigan, USA - M6-5 metaG | ecosystem: Host-associated > Plants > Roots > Rhizosphere > Soil | place: USA: Michigan...
CGGCCTCGACACGCTGATCGCCGCCTTACGCAGCGAGGATGCACTCCGGCGCTCGGGAGCGGCGGAATCGCTGGGACTTCTTTTCGATCACGCGGAAAACGCTCGTGCGGCGCTCGCTGCATCACATGACGAGGAGGCGGGGCTTGCGCTGCATCGCATCTCGATGACGCTGCGTCAGCAGCTCGAGGTGAAGAAGCTCGTCGCGATAAAGAATCCGCAGCCGGCGTTGGCGGAGGGGGAGCGGTTGCGCGCCGACCTCTACATCGGCAGCGACGGTCACGTGATCGACGTCGTGATTCGCGAAGGAGTGTCGCCGGAGGTAAACGCCACGGTGGCCGGCATTCTCGCAACGTGGGAGTTTGTACCGCTGGAGACTTCATCGTCGAAGAGAATCGTGGTAGTCAAGACGTTGATGATTGGGGAGGGGCGAAATGCACCGTCGCTTTGAGCTGCTGCTACTGCTCCTCGTCGCCCGCACTCTGGCGGCCTGCTCGTGTGCAGGTGGTTTCGAGTTTCTCGATGTCGCGCGACGGGCGCTTGTCATCCGGGGTGTCGTCGAGAGCTACGTGAACATCGAAGGGAGGCCGTTCCCTGTCGCGATGAACGTCGCAATTCGAGACGTCATGACAGGGTCCTATGCACCCGGCACGATCCGCATCATCGGCGACTTCGGCATGTCCTGCGTGCCGTACGTCAGCAACTTTCCGATCGGAACGGAATGGGTCTTTGCCGTCGGAGGACCCGTCGAAGTGGACGGACTCGGTGATGAGAACTTCAGCTTCCCGCCGTGCGCGGGCGCCTGGATGATGGTGCTGGATGGAAAGGCGAATGGCGGGCTATCCATGGGGATGGGACAACACGAAATTGAACTGTCAGTGCTGAAGGAATTGATCGCGAATCCAGACGCGCAGCCGAATCTGCAACCGATGTTTGCGTCCGTGCGGTCGTCGAAGGAAAAGGACGTCATTGCTCCGGGGGTTACCGGAGATCAGCAATTGCATCTGGCTTCGAGCTGTCTTCTGGAGTCGCTGAACGTTGAGGTGGTCGTCGGAGCGCAGGGCAACCTTCTTCACTACGTCCCCGATCGAAAGGTCGAGCTCTGTGCGTCCAATGCGCTCTATTCGCTCCTGCATCGCTGGCACTTCACGCCTGCCACGCAGAACGGAAAGCCGATCGCGATCAGGCACAGTGTGCCGATCAAGGTCGCTCATGATGCGCCGGGAGGGCAACATTGATTTGTGCAATTGGCGGACTCGCGTTCGGCGAGGTGTTGCCCGGATCGTTGTACGGATTCGAGATGTTGTTGCCGGAGAGCTTGACGGCTATCGAGCCGGTCTTGTCGAGATTGAGATCGCTCCCCGCGCCGCCGAAGTTCTTGAGGGTGTTGTTGCTGACCGTGGCGTTGAACGAGCCGGTGCCGAAGCGGCGGACCGTGATGGCGTCGTCGTGTCGTTCATCCGGCCGCCGAATCTGAGTGCCGTTGTTCGCACTACCAGCGTAGTTGATCAGATGGATGCTGGTTCCGGAAGCGGACCGCGAAGGAGTGCGGGCGAGGACGTCCGCACTCCACATCACAAGAACTTACTTGAGCTCGAACGTAAGCGTGCTGGTGTCCACCAGCCACTTGTCCGGCTGTTTAGGATCGTGACGGCGATACGTTGCCGTCACCAGGTAGCGGCCGGGGCCCTTGTAAGGGAAGTTCATGCCGACTTCATCCCGCTTCCCTCCCTCGATGCGTCCCGTGCCTACGCGGTAGAGCTCCATGGGGACATCGCGAAGCAGGTTATGCCCGTCCTGCACGACAATGAAATGCATCGCGTCGCCAGGTTTCAGATGCAGGATTGCCCCGTTCCACTGCGGAAAAATCTCACAAGCCAGGCCCGTCGTCGTCTGCCAGTCGAATGCGGGTGTCGTTCCATCGCAATAGACGAATGCCTTGGCGTAATCCGTCCGAGTCTCGTTGCCGCTGACGACCGGCTTGAAGTCGGCGGTCGCCATGACGATTCCTTTTTCCGGCATGTCCGCACTGAAAACAACGGAACGATATTTAGTCGTGGGCTTGAGCTCGAGCTTCCGGAATCTCACAACAAACAGATGTGCGTTGTTGACGGTATCCACATCGATCGCTTCACTCAGCTTCGTCGGGTCCGTGCCGCGCGCCAGATGCATTGTGATCGCACCACAATTCGCGTCGGGAACGATGTATGTCTGAGCGACCGCAGCAATGGATGAAAAGATCAGTGCGACAGCTACGGCAACGTGTTTGAGCATCGGCGTTTCCGGCCTCCAGATTTACGACGGACAAGGATCGCAGAAGTCACTAATTCCCCAGTTCCACATCGAAACGAGAGGAGCCCGAGACAAACAGGGTGCGCGCTTCGTGCATTGTTTCCGCATCAATGAGGACTTCGTACTGTCCGGAGCCGAGCCCGACAATGCGATAAGAACCGTCGGCACTGGTCATCGTCGATGCATAGGAGAGACGGCGGTCGCTTTTCGGATGGAACGAGAGATGTGCGTTTGCCAGCGCCTTTCCATGATTGCGAACCGTGCCCGTAATCACAGCTCGTTCGGCGAATACGAAGTCGTAATGCAAATCGCTCTCATGAACGTCGAGCATAACCTCCTCGGTCGAGCGCGTATCGTCGCCGAAGGTCAGTTGTGCAGTGGCGCGAACCGGGCCCGCGGGTACACCTTCGATCCGATAGTGACCCGAGGCATCGCATTGTGTGGAGAGGAGTCCGGTGGCTGTCATTGCGGCGACGTGCGTGGCCGCCAGTTCCGTTGCGGGGAGCCCTGAGACGTGGCCTTCGATTGCGACGCCACGCCGGAGTCGAAGCTGGATCGATGCACCGGACGGCGTAACGCCATCTTGAACTGCAGTGACGTATCCAGGCTTCGTCGCGCGGATGCTGCACGGGCAGTTCGCAGCAGAAATCGAAAAGGCACCATCCTCCTCAGTGCGCTCAGCGGCGGCTCCTGCTGTATCGACGAGAGCGCCGGCTACGGGCTCACCCGCTTCGTCAAGGACCACGCCGCTCAATTGCTCTCCACGTTTCATGAGGACGTCAGCGCCGTCTCTGTCCGCGCTCAACTCGACATCGAGAAATCCTGCCTGGTAACCGCTCTTTTCAAATCGAAGTTCAGTCTTTCCTTTTGGAAGCGCGGGAAGCGAGTAGTCCCCCGATTGTGAGGTCGTCGCGTAAGGCGATGCGAGTGACGGATGCGCGGTGTGCTGCACGATTCGCACTCCGCCGATCCCTTCTCCATGTTCATCAGTCACGCGTCCGGTCAGACGGAAGGCATGGCGCATTTCCACTGTGATGTCGGTGTCGCGCGCCGTGTCGATGTCGCGATCGACTCCCGCATACGAGTCCGCGCGCATCACCAGTCTTGAATGTCCGCTCGGTGCGTCTGGGATTTCGAATCGTCCGTCTTCGGACTCGACCGGCAGCGGCGAGAGCAGTCGCGACTTCGATTCAGGATTGAGCACGTCCACGGTGAACTTAGTGATGGGACGTCCGCTGTCCGCATCAATGACGTGGCCGCGCAGTGCGCTCGTTTCCGGCAGAACGATCGTGAGGTCCGTCGCGGGGATCGCCACCTCGCGGGTCATGACGAAGCCGTTGCCGGCGCGGCCGACGCGCAGCATCGTCTTGCCGGCCGGGAGTGGTGGCAGCCGGAAGTGCCCGGCGTTGTCGGTTTGTGAAGGCGGAACAGGAGGCCCTTCGACAAAGGCGCCGACGTAAATTCCTGCGGCCGGTGTGCCGTCGCTCTTTACAACGACACCATCCTGAGTCACGCCGCGATCCATGGTGATCTGGAGCAGCGGCGTAGATGCGTCGATGTGCAGTGCTTTCCGCCAGGCGGTTGGAAATCCTTCGTGCGCAACGCCGATGTCGTATACGCCGGGACGAAGATGAATCGTGAACGTGCCGTCCTGTGCGCTCGTTGCGGCGTCGCTTTTCAAAGGCGGAAGGTTGCTCGCGGAGAGGCGCGCCACGATCGTCGCGCCGGCAATGGGGAGTGTCTGCGAGTCGTTGATGACGCCGCGGAGATCGGTTCCCTTCGTCAGAATCAGCACCGCGCCGTCTCGTCCGAGCGTCTGAAGATCGCGCGTCGCGGAGAAGTACCCGCGTTTCGTTGCTTCGATGCGGCGCGTCGCCGTGGCTACTTCGCGGAGCACGAAGCGGCCATCGGGCCCGCTGTACGCCGCGATCGGAGGTCCGTTCGGCGAGGATGTTGCTCCGTGCGCCATCACGAGCGAGGCAGCGACGGGGCTTCGGTGCTCATCGATGACCATCCCATGAATGATCGTCGTTGGCTGCGCACGATATTGATGAGGTGGCTGACGGATCGACGCGTGATCGGCGAGTCGATATCCCGGCCGGACTCCCGAGAGTGTCAGTTCGTCCGCGACTGCCGGCAGTTGGAACGTGCCGTCCGGATGTGAGAACGCGGAAACCATGGCCGCTCCGTTCTCGTCGGCCTGGCGGATCTCCATCGATGCGACAGGGCGTCCGGTGATCTCGTCGACGACGGTACCGTGAATTACATGTGCAGCCGAGAGAATGATTCGATGATCGGCACCGGCTGCTATTCCGGCCTGATCGTCCGTGAGCGCCATGATGCGATGCGCAGGCGGTGCATGTTCAATGAGCCAGTGACCGTCTTGATCGGAGGTTGTCAGAGGGATGCCGTCGATCAGAATCGATGCGCCACGGACCGGTGCGCCGCTGGCGTCTTGTACGCTGCCGCGCAGAGTGATTCCTGCATCGAGATGATCGACCGATTGGAATCGCGCGGCCGGCGCACGGTCCTGGATAAGAGGAGCATGATCGCTTGTAAGAACAATGAGACGGGAAGCCCAGACGTCGGGATCGGGCAGCTCGTAGTTTCCGCTGGCATCGCTCATCGCAGTCGCCGAGCTGCCATAGTCGGAGAGCGCCACGATTCGGGCATTGGCGACTGGCTGGCCACCGCTGGAGATGCGTGCACGCTTCGACGGCACGGGCGTCAGCACGATCGTACCTGCGTCGTCGGCTGGCGCGTTCAGACGGATCGAGACGGGAACGAAGCCACTATGGTCCAGTGATACCTGTACCAGATCGATCTGCTCTGTAATGCGAATGGAGAAGGTGCCATTCGCTGTAGTTTCCACATTCGCGATCGCCGACCGGGTGCTGTTCGTGGTTAGACTAACGAGCCGCTGTTGGAGAGTCTTTGGCCGTTCCGCAGTGATATGCACGCCCTGCAGAGGATGGCCATCGACATCCGTGACTGTGCCGACGATGTCGGCCGAGGCGCTGAACGAAAAAAGGAGAAGAAGAGCGGCAAGCCGGGTATTCATGAGAGAGATAGATATGCGCCCGCGTGTGGCGGGCGCATGAACGGCATAAGAGATCAATATGAAGATGATGGGGGATTGACCGGCTGGATCGTAACGGTACCGCTGCAGCTGTAGCCGTCCCAGTTACTCGTGCTATCGGTGTGGTAATTGTAGGAATAGCTATACCAGCCGAACGACACGTATTGGGTCCACTGGGTATTGGCGAGGGTGCGGTAGCAACCCCTGTTCGACCAGTTCGACATATCGAGGTTCGCCTGTTGTGGGAGCGGTTCGGTGATGATCCACCAGCTCTGACCCGGGGGGCAGGAGACGTAGTAGTAGGACATCGTGCAGTTCGGATTGCTGCCCCAGACAGGATAGCTCTTCGACGTCCAGGTCGTATCCGGGATATAGACCTTCGACATCGGGTCGAGCTGCTGATTGGCGAGGTACAGCGACTGGTCCTGAAGGCCGGTGCTCAGAGTGACGCCGTTCTGGAAGTTGCCACTGAAGGTCGACCAGTTGGAGCCGGTCGTGTTCTCGTATCCAGGCCACCACCAGTAGTACTGCGTGTTGATCACGGCATTGGTCGAGACGCTGCCGCTCGCGGGACCTGTGGGGTTGGTTGTCACGAGAGAGACGGAAACCTGCGCGAACATCGGAACTGCAATGATGGCCAGACAGACGAGTCGTACGAGTGCTTTCATAGGATTCTCCTGTATTCAATCGATGTGAGGAAGCGGAACGATCGCGTGCATGGGATGCACGTACTGCAGGGAACCTCGAGTGGTTGTGGCGCGCGAATGATCGAGAGAGCGGATCAGTTGCCAGTGCCGGTGTTGGGGTAGTTCGAAGTCGAGGTGCGGTCAAAGCTGCCCGTACCTGTGTTCATGTAGCTCGAAGTCGAAGTGCGGTCAAAGCTGCCCGTACCTGTGTTCATGTAGTTCGAAGTCGAAGTGCGGTCAAAGCTGCCCGTACCTGTGTTCACGTAGTTCGAAGTCGAAGTGCGGTCAAAGCTGCCCGTACCTGTGTTCATGTAGTTCGAAGTCGAGGTGCGATCAAAGCTGCCCGTACCTGTGTTGGCGGCGAATGAGCCGACGCCGGGGATTGTGGTGGCCAGCGCGGCGCCACCGGCGACAAGGACGAGGACGAAACAAAGGGCGATTCTGACGGTGCGGTTCTTCAAGCGTTCAATCTCCTAATCGTTTTGATTTGTTGGGTTTTGACTGCGGAAATCCAGCGCACGTGTGCTGACGTGCAGAGGTTTTGGTATTCAGTTGTTTGGGGCGCGCGAATGGTAAGTGACAGTGTCTGAATTGCCAAGAAATATTTTGAGGGAGTGCATGTAGGAATCCGCATAAGAAATACTCATAAGTGCCTTCGATAGCCGTCCCTCTCCGGTAACTCCTTCTCTATTGTCGCTGCGGCTCACTGAGCGCAGGTCAGAGGACGACCTTGTGACGCTAACTGAACGTTGCACTTATCCCAGTCGGTCGTGATTGCCAAACCGGCACTCCCTCGGGCGAAAGTTTTTCGCATCGAAGTACGAGATGGTCTCGAGACATTGATCGACGATGAGCCCGATCCTGTTGCCGGCCCGCGACTCGAGATGACCGGTTGCTCGGTTGCCGCCAATCCTGGCGAAGATCGAGGCCCCGTCGACGGGGCCGCCTTTCCGACGGGAATCGTGAGACTCGTCCGGCCCGCAGACTGAACGATGATCACGGTCTTCGCATGTTTTTGAGGCAGAATGGCGACCTCAGGAGTGACATGGTGGACGACCGCAGACGCGCAGAACGAATTCCGATGACCTTCCCGATCGAGCTCGGGAGCACCAGTGGCGTGACCCGTGACGTCAGCGGCGTCGGTGTGTTCTTCACGACGAACGAGCCCCTCGAAGTCGACACCGAGATCTCGTATCTGCTCCGCGTGCCCGACGCCGTCAACGTACGCTGCAAGGGCCGCATCGTTCGCGTCAATCAGATGGGCGGGCAGTACGGCGTCGCGGCGACGATCGAGGAGTTCGAGCTCGATGATTCACCATCTGCCCGCGCCGATGCGCACATCGTGATTCAGGAGCTCAAGCGGCACCACTCGCCGGTTTGAGGATGATGCCCCGCCGAACGCGCCCGTTCATCATGACGAGCGCATTCGATTTCAACCTGATGTGCCGCGCGAACGTCCCGCTGCCGAGCGCCGGCTGCGCCGACAACCATTGCCAGTCGAGGAAGCTGTTGCGCACGCGGTCGCTCACCGAAAAGTAACCGACCTGGAACGCGGTCAGGTTTTGAAAGAAGTGCGATCCCTGTGATGGATCGACACTGATGTCGCGGAAGCCCGCTTCCACGATCGCGCGTGCTCCGGAGATCTGCTCCCACTTCACCGGAATGCCCAGCAGCGGATCGAGGCTGCCCCAGCGTCCCGGACCCACGAGCAGATACGGCCTCCGCTCGCTCACGAGAATCTGATTCATGCGTGCGATCTCGGCCGCGGCCTGGTGGCTCTTCGCACGCTCGAAGCGATCGATGTCGACGACGATGATGTCGCAGAGATCGCGGATCACGCCATGCCCGAGGACTTGTGTGCTCTGACAGATCAGCTGCTCCGCCGGCACTTCATCGATTCCGAATTCCTCCGTCTCGCGGCTGAGAGGCAGCGGACGGACCTGCAGTACACCGAGTCTTCCACGCGCGAGATTCACGGCGAACTCGATCTCTACCGGTGTGCCGATGCCCCACGTTCCCAGCGCACAGAGAAAATCGATCGCCTCCGCGAGGGGCACCATGCGATTGCGCAGGATCGGCGCGAACGTGACGATGCGCATCCCCGGCCGCGATACACCGTCGTAAAGCGCGTCGTTCTCTGCGGAGTACGTCGATGCAATCGGCGCGAGGGTGCCGTCACGCTCGGCATCGGCAAGATCCCAGGTGACGACGCGCTCGTCGGTCGTCGCGGTCATCTCAACCGGCTGCTGCACCATGCGCAACGCATAGAACTCGCGTTGATTGTTCTTGCGCGCATCGCGCGTGGAGAAGAATTGCTGCAGGTGATCGGGATACTTCGGACAGAAATGAACGGCCGCACCGCCCTCGACGACGATCCGTCCGAGGCCGAGCGCGATCGAGACGATGCCCTCGTCGGGTTTCTGCGGGCCGACCGGGTAGAAGTTGTAGGAACGGGCGACGCCGGCAATCTCCGGATAGAAGCGATCCTCGTGCTGCGCGCCAACCATCTGCTGCACAATGACCGCCATCTTCTCGTCCTCGGACCGCAGCGACGTCACCTTCAGATACTCGCGCGCCGAGTGGTAGAAGGTCGAAGCGTAGACGCGCTTGATCGCGGTCACGAGCTCGTGCAGCCGCGCGTCCGCGCGTGGATGATCGTTGGGGATCATGTACGTCTGATAGACGCCGGCGAAGGGATGGAATTGCGAGTCTTCGAGAAGACTCGAGGAGCGGACTGCGAGCGGATGCGGGACGAGCTCCAGAAACGCCGCGAGCTGCGTGAGTGTCGATTCCGGAAAGCGCTCTGCATCGAGGAAGCGCTGCTGAATCTCGAGATCGCTCGCGCCGCCTTGAACGAATGAATGGAGATCGTTTTCCGCCATGAAGCGATCGAAGACATCCGTTCCGATCACGATGCAGGGCGGCACTTCGATATCGAGTCCCTCAAACCGGCGCGCGACGTCGTACGCCGAAAGCAGTGCGTTGAAGAATGCGAGGCCGCGCGCCTTGCCACCCACCGATCCGCCGCCGGTGCGTGCAAACGAGTTCTCCGGATCGAATGTGTCCTTCGAGAATTCGGTGAGCAGACCGCGCTGGCGGAACGCACGATGTTCATGCACCTCGCGAATCAGTTGCAGGCGCAGCTCGGTGACCGAGGCAAAGTCGGTCACCCTGCTCGGCCGCAGCCGCGATGCGAGTTGAAACTCCGTGCGCGCCTTGAGCCAGTTCGAGAAGTGATTGCGCGAGGCGTGATAGAGCACCGATTCGTCGGGCACGATGCGTAACTGCTCCTCTAGAGTGCGGAGATCGGTCGCGCGTCCAACTTCGCGTCCGTCGAGCATGCGGAAGACGAAGTCTCCGAACGCGAAGTTCTGCCGAAGCAGGCGGCGGAAGTCTTCCACGAGAGTGGGTGATTTCTTCCAGAGGAAGAGCCCACCCGATTCTCGCGCCTCGAATGCGGAGGCGGGATCGCTCGATTGCAACAGCACCGGGATGTCGAAGAACTGCTCGTGCACGTGATCCGCGAAGTCGAGGCCCGCCCGCTCATCGTGCTTGCCGCCTCGCGGAAAGCGCACGTCACAGATCACGCCCGTGATGTGCTCCTTCAGCTCGTCGAAGCAATTCATCGCTTCTTCCCACGTCGAGCGAAGAAGAATCTTCGGACGTGCCCGCAGCCTCAGCGACCTGTGCGCCGCATTCACCGCCTCGGACATCAATCGCTGTGAGTGCTGGATGATCTCCGCATAGAGCAGCGGGAGAAAATACGACGCGTCACGGATGGAGTCTTCGACGAGCAGGATGCATTGCACGCCGAAGTTCGAGGTGTCTTCGCGTACGTTCCATTCGTCCTCGAGATTTTTGATGATCGCGATGAGCAGGCGGAAATCACCCTGCCATACGAACACGCGATCGAAGATCGAGATCTCCTGGTGCGTGATGAGATCGTTCAGCTCGCGATTGTCGTAGCCGAGGAGAACGATGGGCGTCGTGATGCCTTCGTCGAGGAGGGAGCGCGCCAGACGGATTGGCGTCGTGTCTTCGATGTGCAGTGTCGTGATGATGAGATCGAACTGCGCGCCGCTCTTCAGCAGCTTGACTGCTTCCGCGCCGCTCGAAACGCGCGTGAGCTCCGGAGTGTGCGAGAGCTGCAACCCGCGGTACTCACTCTGAATCTGCTCGTAGAGGAGACCTTCCTCTTCGAAGAGATAGAAGTCGAAGAGGCTGGAGACGAGAAGAATGTTGCGTATGCGATGGCGCTCGAGCTGTTGAAAGCTCTGGAGCCATGTGCCGAAGCTCTGTTCGACCTGGGCAGGATTGAAAGAGCTCATGATTAGAAGGATGAAGGATGAAGGATGAAGGATGAAGGATGAA
>Ga0157378_10006260_pt1 | contig 10425 bp, 9 predicted proteins | sample M65metaG_FD_115309 | JGI IMG/M metagenome (GOLD analysis project Ga0157378, IMG submission 115309) | Miscanthus rhizosphere microbial communities from Kellogg Biological Station, Michigan, USA - M6-5 metaG | ecosystem: Host-associated > Plants > Roots > Rhizosphere > Soil | place: USA: Michigan...
CGATCGACATCATGGACGAGATCGTGCGGACAGGCGTCCCGCCAACCGGCTCGCCCACACTCGATGCGCTGATCGACGCGACGCGCGAAGACCGGCCGGGCGAAGCAGACCTCGCGAAGCTGGCTCGCGGAGTACTGCCATCGACGCTCGAGCAGCGCCGCACCCGACTCGCAAGAGAAGTCGACCACCATCCGTGATCTGAACGCGAATGTTCTTCAGCGGCAGGATAATCAGCGGCCGCGACTCAGCGCTCACCGACGAGGGCGCCCGCTGGTGTCGAACCGGGAGCGCGTGGCCGCGACGTAGTCCTCCACCGTGATGGGCTTGACCCCGCCGATCACCTCAACAAGGTTGTTGACTCCGGCGAACACGCCGTCGCGGTAGTCCTGGGCCACGTTGCTGATGTGCTGCACGAAATGCGGTGAGGCGCCGCCTGCGGTCAGGTCGGCGGCGAATGTCGGGATGCCGATGGGCTCGTAGCGCACCGGGATACCCAGGGTGGCTTGGACTTTCGCCGCGATACCATGCCAGTCGAGTTCTTCGGCGCCGAACAGCGGGTAGACCTGGCGGTCGTGCGGGTCGGGGTTTTCCAGGATGGCGGCGATGACATGGGCTTGATCCGCTGCATCTATGGGGGCGTGGCGGCCATCGGCGAACGGTAGCCGGTAGATCCCTTCGTCGTTTTCGCGGGTCCAGAACATGTTCATAAAGAACGTGAAGAAGGTCGGCCGCAGATGGGTGATGACCATCGCGCTGCGGTCCAGGAGGCGCTCGGCGATCCAATGCTGGCGCGCGGCATTGCTTTTGGCTTCGCGTCGTGCCGAAATTTGTGACATGTTGACCACTGCGTGTACGCCGGCCTCGCTCGCGGCCTGGACGAAGTTCGCGGTGGCCTCGACCAATCCTGGGGCAACGGGGTAGTTGAAGTAGGCCGCACTCACCCCGGCAGTCGCAGCGCTCACCGTAGGAAAGTCCAGCAGATCGCCCTGCACGACTTCGGCGCCCTGTTCACGTAGCCGGGCCGCGCGCTCATCAAGGGTGTGCACGAGCGCGCGGACGCGCCGACCGCGCTCGCGCAACAAGCGCACCGTGTGCGCGCCCGTGTTGCCGGTGGCGCCTGTGATCAGGAACAACTCCTTGCTTTGCGTCATGGGTGTCGCCTTTCTCGCTCATTGACCTACGCTGACCCCCTACACAACCCAAGTAAACCGATCGGTATTCCTAAAAATTCTTGATGATCTGTGAGCTTTGGGAATAAATAAACCGATCGGTTTATTGTGATTGCCATGAGCGACGCAAGCATCGCCGCAACTCCGGTTGGCCGCCCGCCCCGCAAGCGGATCCTGATCGCCGCGACAACTCTGTTTCGTCGGGACGGCATCCGCGCCACCGGCGTGGAGCGGATCGCCGAGGAAGCGCAGGTCTCAAAGCGCACCCTCTATCAGCACATTTCCAGCAAGGAAGAGCTCGTAGGGGCGTACCTGCGACGGATCCACGACACCGGAGGGCCACCCAATGAGCAGGCCCTCGACACTCCCAGCGCTAGCCCGCGCAACCGCCTGTTGGCGATTTTCGACAGTCCACCGACGGACCGTTTCCGCGGCTGCCCCTTTCACAACGCGGCCGTCGAGGCAGCTGACGAGATGCCAGACGTCCACGACATCGTCCACGAACACAAGCTGCAGTTCATCGCGCGCTTGACCGACGCAGCCGCCCAAGCCGGCGCGACAGATCCCTACCAATTGGGCCACCAGCTTGCGGTGTTGTTCGAGGGCGGTCTGGCACTGGCCACCTCGCTCAACGACACCGCGGCCTTGATTCACGCACGATCGGCGGCCGAAGTCATTATCGACGCCGCGGTGCGTCCGACGACTGCTGACCGGTGAGTCCCACATCGGATATGCCGCGAAGTAGTAGCCGATCAGCGCCAGCGGCACCGCGTTGGCGGTGGACGTGACGTTCACGATGGTCCCGATGCCGGCACTGCGCATGGTTGGTACACGCTGGCACCCAAGGTAATTGGGGACCCAGACTGGGTGGCTTCTTTGAGGACCTGATCCTGGACCACCTGGCGCGCCGGTAAACTCGCCTAGTTAACCTCCCGCCAGAACAAGCCAAACAAGGGAGATACCGGTGTCCATCTATGACCTCGTGCTTCACGGCGGACGGGTTATCGACCCCGAAACGGCAACTGATGGGGTCTGCGACGTCGGCATCAACGGGAGCACCATCGCCGAGGTCAGCACGACCCCATTGGAGGGCCGCCGCGCGCTCGACGTCGCAAACCGGGTCGTCGCCCCCGGGTTCATCGACATGCACAGTCACTGCTTCGGCATCCCGGGTCTGCGCCTGCAGGCGCTCGACGGCATCACCACCGCACTCGAACTGGAGATCGGTGTGCACCCGATCGACCGCGCCTACCAACGGGCCGCACTTGAGGGGCGCCCCATCAACTACGGCTTCTCCGCGGGCTGGGCCGCGGCACGGCTTCACGTCAAGACTGGAAGGCCGTTGAGCGGTCAACCCACCGATGGTCTTATCGCCATGGGAGTACCCGAATGGCAAGCCGAGGCCAGCCCCGATGAGGTCAGCCGGATTCTGACGTTACTGCAATCCGATCTCCGTGACGGCGCCCTCGGGATCGGCCTCGTCGTCGGGTACGCACCACGCGTGACGCCCGCGGAGTACACCGCAGTCGCCCGATTGGCGGCCGAGCGCGGCGTACCCACCTACACCCATGCGCGCGAACTCGTCGAGCAGGATCCCGACACCCCGATCGACGGAGCAGAGGAAATCGTGCGCGCAGCAGGCGAGACGGGTGCCCACATGCATTACTGCCACGTCAACAGCACCTCACTGCGTCATCTGGACCGAGTGCTCGGCGTGGTTGAGCGCGCCCGCTCCCACGGAGCCCACGTCTCCACGGAGGCCTACCCCTACGGCACCGGCATGACCAGTGTCAATGCGGCGTTCCTGGATCCGAACGTGCTCCACCGGCGGGGGATCACCCCGCATGCGATCCAGGACATCGCCACTGGTCGACGCTTCGACAGCGCCGAGGATCTGGCCAACGCACGCCAGACCAACGTCGGTGACCTTGTCTTTGTCGAATTTCTCGAAGAGGACGACCCCACGACGCGGCAACTGCTGACCAGAGCGCTGATCTTCCCCGACACCACGATCGCCACGGACGGTTTCGAACCGCTGTGGCGCAGCACGCCGTACAACGACCATCAATGGCCGCTGCCCGCCGATGCCGTCACCCATCCACGCACAGCCGGTACCTACAGCCGCTCGATCCGCACCCTGTGGCGAGAGACCGGCGCACTGAGCCTGATGGAAGTGATCCGGCGCAGCAGTCTGCTGCCGGCGCAAATCCTTGCCGCGGCCGTGCCCGCGATGTCGCGTAAAGGCCGCGTCCAGACGGGCGCGGACGCCGACATCGTTGTCTTCGACCCCGACACCGTCTCCGATCAAGCCACCTATACGTACACCACCGCACCGTCGACGGGATACGACTACGTCATCGTGAACGGTGTCGAGTTGGTCAGCGAGGGCCGCCTGCGCACGGACCAACTGCCTGGCAAACCGGTCCGAGCCTGACAGGCTGCGCCGCAACGGTTTTCGACCTATCGCGCGCCTTGGGCCGCCACCCAGCTGGGCGGCCGCTTCTCAATGAAGGCCGCAACGCCCTCGAGCGCGCTCGGATCCATCATGTTGCAGGCCATCGTTGCGCCTGCGTCCGCATAGGCGGACTCGATGCCCACTTCGATCTGGCGGTAGAACAGGGCCTTTCCCATTGCGACGGCGACACCCGGCTTCGCGACAATGCGTGCTACCAGCGCCTCGACCTCGTCGTCCAGCGCCTCTGGCGCTGCCACCCTGTTGACCAGCCCTAACACGCGGGCCTCCTCAGCAGAGACGAATTCGCCGGTGACGAGCATCTCGAAGGCGGCTTTACGCGGCACATTGCGCGACAGCGCCACTCCCGGGGTCGCGCAGAAGAGCCCGACGTTGATGCCGCTGACCGCGAAGCGCGCGTCATGGCTCGCCACCGCGAGGTCACACATCGCGACGAGCTGGCAGCCCGCAGCAGTCGCGAGACCATGGACACGCGCAATCACCGGGACTGGGAGGCGCTGGATCGACAGCATCACGGCTGTGCACTGTGCAAACAGCTGCTGGTAGTACTCGAGCGAAGGCTCGGACCGCATTTCCTTGAGGTCGTGGCCAGCGCAGAAAGCCTTCCCGGATGCCCGGAGCACGACGGCGCGTATCAATTCGTCGTTGGCAAGCGTGTCAACGGCCTCGCCCAGGGCTGCGAGCATCGCTTCGGACAGCGCGTTGAAGGCCTGGGGACGATTCAGCGTCAGCGTGACGACGCCGCGATCGTCGCGTTGTTGTAGTAGCAGCGGCTCTTCCATCGCGTCGACCTCACTCGATTGCGGCGGCGCCGATGGCGTGCTCGCGCACTTCGAACGCCTAGATCCTGCCGGTGGATGTCTTGGGGACGCTAGCAGCGACCGCGAGCGCCAGTCGGCGTATTCGGTATAAGCCGTCAAGCCCATAGGGATCTGTAAGGGTGGACTCATGTTCAGGCGGCTCGTCACCAGCCTCGGGCTCGGCGCGGCCGTGATCGCTGCCCCGATCCCTTCGGCTGTGGCGGACCCCTGTCCGGACATCGAGCTGGTATTCGCCCGCGGCACCGGCGAGCCGCCAGGAATGGGCAGAGTGGATGACGCGCTGGTGGCGACACTCGCGCCGCTGCTCGACGGCGCACCCTGGGCACTTACGCGGTGAATTACCCAGCCAGCCTGAACTTCCTGACCACGAGTGCCGGCGCCGATGACGCACGCGGTCACATCGCCTGGACGGCCGGCGCGTGTCCCGGCACCAGGATTGTGCTCGGAGGGTTCTCCCAAGGCGCCGCAGTGGTTTCCATGCTGGCCGGCGTGCCGCCCGTTGGCGACCGGGTCGGGTCCATCGGCTCGGCTCCGCCGCTGGCCCCGGATCTGACTGACCGGGTCGCCGCGGTCGCGGTGTTCGCCAACCCGGGCGCACGGTTCGGCTCTGCGCTGTCGTCGACGGGACAGTTTGCCGGACGCGCCATCGACCTGTGCAGTCAGGGCGACCCGATCTGCTCGGAGGGACGCGACCGATCCGCGCACAGCAACTACGAGATGCCGCCCTACCCGGATCAGGCGGCCGGGTTTATCGCAGGCCTGGTGTAGCCGCGAGTTCGAAAAGCACTGCTGCCCAGGGCACTACGGGCGAACGACCCACTGGCGGTGCCGGACTGAGTTGCCACACTAGAACGTGTTGACCAGCCTTCGCCGGTCAGCCATCTGGCGCGACATTGTGTAGTGGTGGTAGTGCATCGCGCACTTGAGCACGCAGATGAACAATACGTTCGGATCGGGCCGTCGGCGGAGCATCGTCGCCATCCGACGGCGATAGATCCGGCGCAGCTCCGGGTCGGGGACTTTCATCATCAGCCGTACAAACAGACCAATCGCGCGCAGGGCATCGACGGACTGTGGCTTCCATTTCTTCCACGGATGTTGGCGCCAATACTCATTGCGAGCCCGGGCGAAATTGAATCGGCGTGTCAGATAGAGATTCTCGAGCCGCTCGAAGTAGAAGTCGGCATCGTACAAATCCCGCATCAGGCCGATGTAGCCCTCGCGCAATTCGTCGCGAGTCATGCCGAGCGGAATCACGTTTGTGCCGAATTCCTGCTCGTCTTCGAGATCGAGGCGGCCATCGTCCTTCAGACGGGCGTAGAGCGGTGTTTTCGGGATCGCTGCGAGCATGCCGACCATCGCGTGCATGATGTCGGTCTGACGCATGAACTCGCACTGGGCCTTGAAGATCCGGGGATCGTCGTGGTCGAATCCGACGATCATGCCGCACCAGACTTCGAGGCCCGAGTCTTGCACTCTGCGGACACGGTCGACGATCGTCACGCCTTTGCCGCGGACGTTTTGATACTTCTTGGTCTCGCGCAGCGATTCTTCGTTCGGGCTCTCGATGCCGATGAAGACGACCTGAATGTTGGCCGCGACCATCAACTCCATCAGCTCATCGTCTTCGGACAGGTTCAGCGACGCCTCGGTGAAGAACGTGAACGGGTAGCCATGCGCGGCTTGCCACGCGGCGACGTCGCGCAGCAATGGCTTCACCGCGACCTTGTTGCCGATCAGGTTGTCATCGACGATGAAGGCGATGACGAGGCCCTGCGTGCGCATCGCTTCCAACTCGGCGATCACCTGCTCGCTCGTCTTCAGCCGCGGCTTGCGACCGAACGTGACGATGATGTCGCAAAACTCGCACTGGAATGGACAACCGCGGCTGAACTGAATGCTGCCGAACACATAGTTCTTGATCTTCAGCAGGTCATACCGCGGCACCGGCACGCGAGTCATGTCGGTCCGCTCGAGTTGTTCGTAACGGCGCTGATGTCGGTGTTGGGCCCACTCTTCAAGAAACTGCGGCCAGGTCGTTTCCGCTTCGCCGACGAAGATCACGTCGGCCAGGCCTTCGAAGTAGTCTTCCTGCACACTTACCCACGGACCGCCGACGACCGTGAAGACGCCACGGGCTTTCAATTCCCGGAGAATCTCGCGCATCCGACGGCGCTGGACGATCATGCCGGTGAGCCCGACGATGTCGGCCTGCGCCAGGCGGTCGTAGTCGATCGGCTCGACGTTCTCATCGACGATCGTCAGGCAATGCTCATCAGGCGTCAGCGCGGCGAGCAGCGGCAGGCAGGCGGTCGGCAAGTTGCACTTCTTACCAAGCAGCGGCAGCGCGTGCTCAAGGCCCCAGTAGGACACCTCGAACCGGGGATTGATGAGGACGATGTCAGCCATGGTCTGCCTGCTTCGATCGGACCGGTCGACCCGATGCTACGCCGACGGGGCCGCTGTTTGCTGGCGGCATCTCAGGCGAAGCGAGCGGTCGAAAACGGTTGACAGGTACGAAGGGTGCGTTTTATCCATTGGGTCGACGCAATTACACACGAACCATCCGGCACGCCGTGGCTGCCGTGTCCTGGCGGATAGAGCCGACGGGACATGGCCACGGTCAACGGTCCATCAGGCGGCGACGACTGCCCGACAATGCGTCCTCGCCGATCGCACATGGTCGACCGCCTGATTGATGTCCGTTATCGGGAAGACCTGTGCCGCATGCCAACCCAATGCCAGGTCGGTGCGGTCGATGTCGTCGTGGGGTGGTCATTTTCGCGGAGGTCAAGGGCGGGGTGGGGTGGCGGCCCCGAGTAGGAAACTGGGCATCCTGCATTCGCCAATCCTCGATGCGGTCCGCGGTGGTTGATCGTCATTCAGGACCCCGACGGCAATTGCATTCGGCTCTACACGCTGGAGTCGCACGGTCCCGAGATCAAGCCGGCCACCAACAGCCCACGGCTGGCAGGGTGAAAACCGGCGCGCGGCATGCTCCGTCGTTGACTGAACAGGATGCCCGACCACCAACGCATCGTTGTCGAGCCACACCCGAAACGTTTCATAAAGCATCCTTCGGTCCACCTCGGGAAGATCGCCAAATCCGTCCAGCACCGCGCCGGCAGTCTTGACCATCACATGCGGCGCGCTCAAGGCAACGGTGGCCAGGATGGAGCCCTCGAACACAGCGACCGGGGACGTGGAATCGGTCGGACCGCGCACCATCACATTTGCGAGATGCAACGCTCGTGGCGTATCGCGCAGATCGTCGAAGGGAGCGCACTTACACCCACCCGCGGCAGTTGTCGAGACAGCAGGGCGACAACCATGTCGAGTTTCGGTCCGACGTGCGTGTGCGCGGCCGACATACCGATCATCGTTGACGGACATCAGTGGTCTTACCCGACGGATGGACGGCGTACACGTAATCATATACAGAGTACAGTTGGCGGACATGGCGAACCGGAGAAGCGGATCCGCGGGCCGCGAGCGGCTGAGTCGCGATTCCATCGTGAACGGGGCCATCGCGCTGGCCGACGCGGAGGGCCTCGACGCGGTGACCATTCGGCGGCTCGCCCAGGATCACGAAGTCACCCCGATGGCGTTGTACTGGCATTTCAAGGACAAGGGCGAACTGCTCGACGGCATCGCGGAACGCCTATTCGCCGATGTCCGGCTCCCGGCGCCATCCCCGAGGCCCTGGCCCGAGCAATTGCGGTCCGTCCTCGATGCGCTGGCGGACGCGCTGCGCCCGCACCCCGAGGTGGCCGGCCTCGTCTCCAACCGCGTGCTCTCCTCCGAGGCCGGGCTGACCGTGGCCGAACACACGCTGGCCTTGCTGCGGCACGCGGGCCTTTCCGCCGAGCAGGCGGCCCAGGTCGGCGGATACCTGCTCAACGCCGTGGCCATGCTTGTGGCCACCGAGCCGGGGCGAGAGCATGGTCCTGACTCCGAGGCCCGTGACGACGCGATCCGCCGCAAGACTGCGTCGTTGAGCGGGCTGCCTATGCGGCGGTATCCGAACGTCGTGTCCTCCGCCAGCGTGCTGGCCGCGTGCCCGAGTCCGGACGCCTACTTCAGCCTGGGACTCGACATGCTGATCGCCGGTGTCATCCTCATCACAGACCAAGCTCGCCCCGAGGCAAACCCAGCCTGACCTGGTAGGACTGCCACTGCTTCACCCCTCCGTTGACAACTATACTGTGTATATGTTTCACTATACGATGTACATGTACGGCATATACAAACACGGACGGCGGAGTCAGATGAATCAGAACGGAACAGGTGCCCGGCGCGATGCGCTGACCCACCCACTTACCCTGCGCAGCGGCATCACCCTGCCAAATCGGATCGCAAAGGCCGCGACCAGCGAGCATCTGGCCGACCGTCGCGGGGCACCGACCAACCAGCTCATCACCGCCTACCGGGCGTTGGCGCTCTCCGGCGCAGGCCTGTTGATCAGCGGCAACGTCATGGTCGACGGCGCTGCGCTGGAAGCACCGCGCAACGTGGTCATCGAGGACGATCGACACCGCGAGCAGCTGCGTCGGTGGGCCGCGGTGACCGAGGGCACCGACGCCAAGTTCATCCTGCAGCTGTCGCACCCAGGTCGGCAGACCATGCGCGGCAACCGTCTACGCGGGCGTCGTCAGGACGTCGTCGGCCCGTCCGAAGTGCCCCTCGCCGTGGGTGGCAATCGGCTCTTCCAGGCGCCGCGCGCCCTGTCTGACGTGGAAATCAAAGCGATCATCGCGCGCTTTGCCCGCGCCGCCCAGATCGCCGCCGTCGCCGGCTTCCACGGCGTGCAGATCCACGCCGCGCACGGCTACCTGTTCAACCAGTTCCTCTCACCACTGGTCAACCGCCGCACCGACCGTTGGGGCGGCTCACTGGAGAACCGGATGCGGCTGCTCGTCGAGACCGTGAGAGAGATCCGCGCGGCGACCTCCCCCCGGTTCCTCATCGCCGTCAAACTGAATTCCGCCGATTTCCAGCGCGGCGGCTTCGACTCTGACGACTCCTTGACCGTCGCGCGCGCCCTGGAGAAGGAAGGCATCGACCTCCTGGAGATCTCAGGCGGCACCTACGAGAGCACCGCCATGGTCACGGGCATGCCACAGCGAGAATCGACGCGGGCGCGGGAAGCGTACTTCATCGAATTCGCCGAACGGTTCTCCACGGAAGTGTCGGTTCCGATCATGCTGACGGGCGGATTCCGCACCCGGCAGGGCATGAACGATGCATTGGACAGCGGTGCAGTAGCAGTCGTCGGTCTCGCACGCCCGATTACCTACGAACCGGATCTGCCCCAACGCCTCCTAAATGGAACCGCCGAGAAGAGCTTGGTGGCGCCGAAGACCCTCGGCCACAAGAACATCGACGACCTTCTCAACAGCGCGTGGCACCAGCAGCAGATCGCCCGCATGGGCCGTGGCAGAGCCGTGCAGTCCCGACGCGCCCCCGCGATCGCCCTCGTAATCGCCCTGCTGACCACCGCCCGGGACCTCCTACTTCCCCAGCTGGCGCCCCGCTGACTTCAGATTCCCCCGACCCGGCACTGCGGCGACCCGCTCGTAGCGCTGAACCCATCCCCGAAGGAACCATGGACCTACAACTGACCGACAAGGTCGTGATCGTCACCGGTGCCGCCTCGGGCATTGGGCGAGCCAGTGCCCGCCTGCTCACTGAAGAAGGAGCCATCGTCGTCGGTGTCGACCGCGATCCGATCGACACCGAACCCGCCGCCCTCGTCACCGCGGTCCAGGCCGATCTCACCGACCCCGCAGCACCAGACCGCGTGATCGCCACCGTGCTCGAACAGCACGGCCGCATCGACGCCATTGTCAACAACGCCGGCGGGTTACAAGCCCGCAACAGCTTTCTCGAGATCACCGACGAGCAATGGCTGGCCACCTTCAGCCTCAACTTCCACGCCGCCCGCCGCATGAGTCGCGCAGCC
>Ga0157378_10006261_pt1 | contig 10421 bp, 9 predicted proteins | sample M65metaG_FD_115309 | JGI IMG/M metagenome (GOLD analysis project Ga0157378, IMG submission 115309) | Miscanthus rhizosphere microbial communities from Kellogg Biological Station, Michigan, USA - M6-5 metaG | ecosystem: Host-associated > Plants > Roots > Rhizosphere > Soil | place: USA: Michigan...
AGATTCTGCGCCCGCAATAGCCAGCATCTCTATTTTTACGTTTTCGCTCGATCCGAAACAGTCGACACGTGAATCGATTCTTCCAACTCCCCACCAATTTGATACAGCGAAACTGAACTTGAGAGGCCGAGCCCTGACAATCTGCCCGCTATAATCACAATCATCTCGCGCTGTGCGACCAAGCCGGCGTCAAGCAGGGTCTTTTCGCCTATCTTCAACAACTCTTCGGCGCTTTTTAGCTGCGGAGTCAGCACAGGATCGACGCCCCAAATCAAACTCAATTCGTTGATCGCTGCGCGCGACGATGTCATTGCGACAATCAGTTGACGTGGCCGCAAAGCCGAAAGCCGGCGCGCCATCAGTCCCGACTCAGTGAAGACTGCGATCGTGCGCGTCGCCATTTCGTCGGCGGCAAAGGCCGCCGCTTCGCACAACGCGCGGCTGACCCGGCCTGTCTGACGGCCGACGATCTTGCTCATCATGCTCGGGCGTTCGCGGTCACGCGTCTCGGCAGTTTCGATAATGCGCGCCATCGTCGCGACCGCAGCGACCGGATACTGACCCGTCGCGGTCTCGCCCGAAAGCATCAGGCAATCCGATCCGTCCCAGACTGCATTGGCGACATCGGTTGCTTCAGCGCGCGTCGGTCGCGGGTGGTCAACCATCGATTGCAGCATTTGCGTCGCGGTAATCACGAGCTTTCCGGCGTCGTTTGCCAGTTCGATGATTCGCTTCTGGTAAACGGGAACCAGTTCGACGCTCGTCTCAACGCCGAGGTCGCCGCGCGCCACCATCACTCCATCAGCCGCCGCGATAATCTCTTCGAGATGATCAATCGCTTCTGCCTTTTCAATTTTGGCAACCAACGGCGCTTTGCTGCCGGCTTGCTGAATCAATTGCTTCGCTTCTTCGCAATCCTTGCCGCTGCGCACAAACGAAAGCGCAAAATAATCGACACCCTGACCGGCCGCCCACTTCAGATCCGCTCGATCTTTTGTGGTCAATGAAGGGATTTGTAGCTTTACACCTGGAAGATTGATTCCCTTTCGTTCACCGAGCGTGCCGCCGTTGATCACACGCGTGATAATGTCCGTGTCGGTTACGCTTTCGACCCGCAACTCGATCGCACCGTCGTCGAGCAGAATGCGCGCGCCGGCATGCACATCGCGCGGCATGCCGTCGTAGTTGGTGGCGACTTGCAGATTGTCGCCGTCGATCTGACGGGTCGTGATGATGAATTGTTGGTTGGTCTGGAGTGTAATGGGTTGCTGGTTCTTCAGCGTCCGCGTGCGAATTTTCGGACCTGAGAGATCGACGAGCACTGCCAGGGGCCGATTCATCTTTTCCGACGCCGCGCGCGCCGCGGAAATGTCCGCCGCTTTCTCATCGTACGTTCCGTGCGACATGTTGATCCGTACGCCGTCAACGCCCGCCGCCAGCATGGCTTCAATCACGCGCGGCTCTCGCGTCGACGGACCAAGCGTGGCAAGAATTTTTGCTCTTCTCACGATTCCTTCCCTGATTTGTGAAAACCTGCGAATGGGTAACTGATCTCGAAATATACCCTGATGGGCGCAGCGAGCACCAATTGTGACCAAAATAATGTCCTAAATTTGGACTCTCGCCGAGCCCTCCGCTAAGGTCTTAGTGCTCCTCTGCGGTTGTTTCTAATGTTTTCGTCATTAACCGCGGAGGAAAATCGAAGGCGCAGAGGTCGCAGAGAATCTGAAACCAGGGAATACGCGCAAATAGGTTATTGCCGCAAGCGTAACCGGGGGCTAGAATACGAAGGGCCGGCGCGCCCCGTCGCCTTTCTCACCAGTTGACACAAGCCTTGCCCCCGGTCCCGACAGAAAGGCTCCATAACCATGCCAGAGCTGATCCGCTCAGTAGTGTCTCGGGTTCGCACCTATCTGAAAGATCGTAGCCAATCGCCGCGGCTTTTCGTTCGGCTCGTGTTCACGATCTCAGTTCTGCGTAAGGCAAATTCTAACGGCTCGGGCCAGGTGAGTCGCACGATGAAAGGTCACACGCGTGACATCAGCGCCAGAGGTCTGGCCATGCTTCTGCCCCAGGTTCACCTCGGCGGATATCATCTTGCGGCCGAGAGTCGCGAGTTGCACGTAATGCTGGAATTGCCGGACGGACCGATGGCGATGGTTGTGTTACCGCGACGATATGAAATGCTCGACGAGCCGGAATTGGGATGTAACTACCTTATCGGTGCGAGGATCGTTGAGCTCTCTGATCAGGATGCCAAGCGGCTGGAGAGTTTCATCGCGCACGGCCCAAGCTGACATTCACCCACGAGCTCATCTGAAGATTAGCCAGCCAAATGCTTTCGGTACGTGAAAGAGCGGCACAGGCGTGCGCGTGGGTTGCCACGAGAGATAACCACGATCTGGACCCTTGCCGACACATCGAAACACATTCACGCGCCAGCGATCTCCTCGCTGCGGCTGATGAATCGAGCGGCTCCACGGAATACGCATGGCCATCGACACTCGATCCTTTTCAATCGTCGCCGCCGTCGTCATGTGAGAGTTGAATTTCCAATCTGATTGGCGTGTCCCCGACGTCAAGTTAACGGCGACGTCCAGCCATTCACCGGTCGGCGCCACCTCGAATTCAAAATAACGCTCGACCACGTGCGGGTCGGGAGCAATGAAAATCTCGCAAACGTCTCGATCCCACAGACCGATCGTCTTCTTTTCGGTTTGCGGCTTGTCGGTGATGATCAACGGCTCGGCTTGCTTGCAGATATAGCGGACCAGCATCGCTGCGTTCGTCCACAAAATCCGAGCTTCCGCCTGACGATTGGCCGGAGCAGACTCACCCGACCAGTAATTATTAATTTTTACGGGTTGAGACTTGTCCCATTCGCTGCTTTGGAGATCGTTTACCCGCAGATCGATGGCAGTGTGGCGCGCTTCGATAATATCTACTTTGGCCATCCAGACAGTCAGTACTCTCCGCGCGAGCGAGCGGATGGATTATAGCCAAAGGTAAGCGTAAGGGATCTTTTCGTCCCACTCGCTGACGCGAGTGGTACTGACTTACCCCATGCCTTCGCTAAACGAGAAGCTTGGCCCGCGGCCACGGTAAACAAACTGCTCCTCTTCCTCTGGTTCTGGCTCCGCGTTCGCGCGTGAAGGGTCGGAATACTGCAACTTGTAAAGCCGCCAATACAAGCCGCGCAGCGCCAGCAAGTCCTGATGCGAGCCCTGCTCACGAATCTCGCCGTGGTGCAGCACAATTATGTTGTCGGCGCGCTGAATCGTTGAAAGGCGATGCGCGACAATCACCGAAGTGCGATTGCTCATCACCCGCGCGATGGCCTGCTGAATCAGTTGCTCAGTCTCTGTGTCGATCGAGCTGGTCGCTTCGTCCAGGATCAGCAATGCCGGATCGAACGCCAACGCACGAGAAAAACTGATCAGTTGTTTCTGGCCGACTGACAATCCAGCGCCACGCTCGCGGACCTCCGATTGGTATGCGCGCGGCAGACGCGCGATGAAATTGTCGGCCCGAACTTCCGTTGCGGCCCAGCGCACGCGTTCATCGGAAATATCGCTACGACCGAGGCGAATATTGCTCTCGACGCTGCCGCTGAATAGAAAGACATCCTGCAAAACAACTGCAAAATTTTCACGAAGCGACTGCAAATCCCAATCGCGCACGTCGACGCCGTCGAGCAGCACGCGGCCTTTCTGCACATCATAGAACCTCATCAGAAGGTTCGTGATGGTTGTCTTCCCCGAGCCGGTGTGGCCAACCAGAGCAACTGATTGTCCCGGCTCAACCGTGAACGAAACGTCTTTCAGGACCCAGTCTTCGTCCTTATAAGCGAACCAGACCTTCTCAAATTGAATGCGTCCTTCGGCGCGCCCCGTCTTCAAGGGCTTCACCGGCGAAGTGATTAGAATCGGCAAGTCCAGCGCTTTGAATATGCGATGCGATGCGACCACTGCGCCTTGCAGCACGTTGTACTTGTCCGAGATGTCTCGGATCGGTTGGAACAGAAAACCGGAGTACTGAATGAAAGCGACGAGGGCGCCGATCGATAGAGCGTTCTGCATTACCCGATAGCCACCGAACCAGATGATCAGGGCAATGCCGACTGCGCCAATGAAGTCTACGAGCGGGAAAAACACTGCGTAATAAAAGATCGTGTCAATGTTTGCCTGGCGATGTTCGTCGTTGATCCTTGCGAATTTCCGTACCGCTTTTTCTTCCGCATTGAAAATCTGAACGGTCTGTGCACCCGAGATGTGCTCCTGAAGAAACGCAAAGATGCGGGCGATGCGTGTCCGCACCATGTCAAAGCCGCGGCGCGCGCCCTTGCGAAACCAAGCCGTGGCAAAGAACAGCATCGGCACAGTCAACAGAGTAATCAACGTCAGGCGCACATCCATGTAAGCCATCACGGCGATGATCGCGCCAATCATCACTAGATCGCCCAATAAATCAGTAACACCGGAAGTGAACAATTCGTTAAGAGCATCAACGTCAGCGGTCAAGCGGGTCATGATCCGGCCCACCGGATTACGATCGAAATAGGCCACCTCCTGATGCTGTAGCTTGTCGTAAATCTCACGCCGCAGATCGAACATCACATACTGGCCGATACTATTCAGCAGAACTGATTGAAAATAAGAGGCAACGAACCGGCCCACCTGCACGCCAAAGAATGCCAGGACGAACACATTCAAACCCTTGGTGGTTTTGGGCAGAATGAACCAGTCGAGCGCGTACTGAGTGAACTTCGGCTGCATTACGCCGAGCAGATTCAGAATCAGGGTCAGCACCAGCGCCGGAAACAGAAGCCGCACATAAGGTTTCAGATAACGCAGCAGACGTTTGGCAACCTGCCAGTCGTACGTTTTGCCGATGGCCTCTTCTTCGTGAAATTTTTTGACGGCAGTGGACATTCGAATTCAGAACTACTTGTACGACACGGCGCGGATCTGATCCCTTTTGGGAAAGTGCAGCAATATTCCAATCGCTGCGATTGCGAACAAAAACCAACTCGTCTGCGATGCCGTCATGAAGCGGTCCAGAACGCCGAAAAGCGCGGCTGATTCGCAGAGAGCGAGGCTCACAATATGCGCGCTTTGCAGTGCCGCAATGTCATTGTTGTTGATGGCCTTCTGCACCAACTGCTGTTTCAGTAGAAAAGAACCGAGGACGGTCATCGATCCGATGCCGAGTAGCGCATAACTCAGCGTAGGATTTGGCGTGCCCCTGCTGCCGGCCACCAGCACGAGCACGAACAACAACATTACGCTGACGAACAAAGCGAACCACAGAATCAGAAATACCTTGTGGCGCGCCTCGGCTCTTGCTTCTGCTTGCTGAGGATTGAATGGTTCCATAACTCCTCCGCTAACTCGCCGTTTCCAACTCTTCTTCGAGCAACTGTCTTTCGTAAAGATCTGCGTACTCACCGCCGAGCGCGAGCAATTCGTCATGCGTGCCCTGCTCAATGATGCGGCCTTCATCGAGCACGCAAATCACATCCGCATCGCGCACGGTCGAGACGCGATGCGAGACAATCAGGCTCGTCCGTTCACGCATGATGCCGCGCAACTGCTTCAAAATCTTTTCCTCGGTATACGTGTCCACGGACGACAATGCATCGTCCAGGATCAGGATGCGCGGTTCGCGCAGAATGGCGCGGGCAATCGCCGTACGTTGTTTCTGCCCGCCTGACAGAGTGATACCGCGCTCTCCAACCAGCGTGTCGAACCCTTCAGGAAAATCGCGGACGTCAGTACTCAGGCCGCCAACTTCCGCGGCCATTTCAATCTGTGCCGGCTCAGCATCGTCGCGGCCGAATGCGATGTTTCTGGCCAGCGAGTCACTGAACAGGAAAGTCTCTTGCGGCACATAACCGATCGCGGTGCGCAGTTGTTGGAGTGGATAATCGCGCACCGATACACCATCAACCAATACAGTATCTTCGGGCGCATCGATCACGCGCGGAATTAAGTTAACGAGCGTTGATTTGCCACTGCCGGTGCGGCCCACAAATGCGACCGTCTGCCCTTCGTCGATGGTCAGGTTAATGTCCTTCAGAACCTCCGGGCTGTTTGGATTGTATCGGAACGTCAGCTTGCGAATCTCAATCCGGCCTTTGATGGGCGTTTGCTCGTTTGCGTCATCAGCATCGGCGATCGCCGGTGTCAGCCGCGCGATTGCCTGCATGCGTTTCCAGCTTGCCGTGCCACGTTGATAAAGATTCACGACATAGCCAATCGCAATCAACGGCCAAATCAAACGGAACAGATACATGTTGAATTGCACGAATTCGCCGCGCGTAATCTCGCCATGCACGGCCAGTGGCACACCCGCCCAAATGATCAGCACGAAGCCGAGACCGATCAGAAACATCAGCAACGGCCGCATGATCGCATCAATTTTCACCAGGGCCAGGTTCTTCTGTGCGTATTCCCAATTCAGATCGTTGAAGGCCTGAATTTCCGACTGCTCCTGCGCGTAGGCACGCACAACGCGCACACCGGTGATGTTCTCCTGAGCGCGTGCCGTAATTTGCGCGAAGAAATCCTGGATCTGTTGAAACCGCGTGTGTACCTGCTGGCCGAAAATCTTGACCGTCAGTGAGACGAGAGGCATCGACACGAACAGCAGGAGTGTGAGCTTCCAATTCATTGCAAACATGATTGGCAGGATGAGCAGAACGACAAAAACAGTTTGCAAGCTGTACATGATCAGCGGTCCGCAAAGCTGCCTTACGGCCGCAAGGTCGTTCGTGGCGCGCGCCATCAGATCGCCGGTGCGATGTTCATGAAAAAATGAAAGCGGCTGATCGACGAGGTGCGCATAGAAATAATTGCGCAGGTCGTATTCAATGTGGCGCGACACGCCAATGATCAGCCGGCGTTGCAGAAACAGGAATACGCCGCTCATGACGCTCGCGCCGAGAACCTTCAGGGCCGCGATGGTCAACTTTAACCACGTCAGCTGTTGCCAATTCGCGTCGATCGCATTGCCAACGATTTGGGGAATGGTAACGTTGAAGAGTACGCCCGCCAGGATACACGCGATCCCAATTACCAGCTGCGTCTTGTAGGGCCGAAAAAATTTTGCGAGCGTGCGCAGATCGTCCATAAACAGACCAAAGCTAATCAGCACAAATGAAGCCTGACGGCTGGTGTTCTCAGCGAATCGTCAGGCATTCGAGCGCGAAAGCTTGATCTGAAATATTAAGTGAGAACGATTAGGCTGGCAAAGACACGCCACTCAGCCCATCCACGGTGTCGGCGTTTTCAGCCAGAATGTTCGTTACTGAAACAGAAGAGCGTGCCATTTCCTCGCGTGACTGGAACAGAACTACGCGGTTTCGTCCGGCGCGCTTCGCGCTATAAAGCGCTGAGTCAGCGCGCTGGACCAGTTCAGTGCGCGCGTTACCGTGTAGCGGGTACGTCGCAATTCCGAGTGACGCTGAAAGCGGTCCAAAACCAGGAATGAGAATTTGTTCAATCTTGGTGCGCAGACGTTCAGCCACAATGAGCGCTCCATCCGGATCCGCCCCCGGCAGGATCAATGCGAACTCATCGCCGCCAAACCGCGCCGCCGTATCGACGCCACGCAATTCCTGACGGAAACAGTTGGCCAATAGACGCAACGCGTTGTCTCCTGCATCGTGACCAACGGTGTCATTGAGTTGCTTGAAGCGATCCAAATCGAGCATTAGCAACGCGAGCGGTTGACCGAGTCGCGTCGCCAATTTCAGATCCCGGTCGAGCTGCATTTCAAACGATCGACGGTTGTAACAACCAGTGAGCGCATCGGTCAGCGCTTGCTCTTGCATTTGCGCATACAGATCGGCGTGATTAATCGCGACGGCGACCTGGTTGGCTACAGTCCGTAACAAAAGGATTTCATTGTCCTGCCACGTTCGGCTGGGATCATCATCAACAACTTCAAGTGCGCCAATGAATTTATCCTGGAAAACAAGCGGAATCACCGCTAACGGGAATTGTGTCCGTGACTCAAGACTATCTGAGCCATCTCGAGTAAATACCGTGCGTGTCTTGCTCAATTGCGAACTGATCTGATCGAGTTCGCTGCTGACATCTTTGCTTCGCAGCTTTGCTTCCTGCTCAGCGGTCGCGAAATATGAATAGTTCAGCGGCGCTGCCTTCGTGCGAGCTTCCACTCGCAAGGAACAACCGCCGACATTCAACGCCGCTCCAACTTCAGTCACTGTCTTCTGCAAAGTGACCCCAAGTTCGAGCGATTCGCGAATCGCCGTCGCAATTCGGTTGACAGCAATTTCGCGCCCCGCCTGTTCCTGTAACAGGTGCGCCAACTTCGTCGTCACACTCAACGTGAGTTGCAACGACGTGGCTTTGGGCATTGATGTGCGCACGGCGCTTCCAAAAACCGACGCGTAGAATGGATGCTCGGCGCGAACCCGCGCTTGCAAATATTCGAGGGCCGAATACACCACATCGGGTTCGAACGTCCAGACGACTTCGTCTTCTCCGGTTTCTTTGTCGTTATTGCGCACAGTTGCCAGCACCGCCGAGAACCGCGCGTCAGCGATCACCACAAAATGTTCGTTCGCGTGACCTGTTGTTGGGTGGTCCAACATGACCGGGGCAGTGTTGTCCTCCGCGCCCGGCATATCCAGCCGTTCGGGAAATTCGTCTCCCTGAGCGACAAAGAAAAATGTGCGGCGACCTCCATCCGCCAGATCCCGCATGCGTGTGAGTTCTCGTATCGAACGTTTACCGGCGATGGGCAAGCCCTCGATCACCAGGGCAGTCAAATTGTTCTCAAGCACCACATCTTCGAAGTAACGATGGAGCTGTGCGATCGTCGAGTGAGCGCAACGGACCGGCGTCAGTTGCCGGGCATGCTGTGCCAGTAGAGCGTTGAAAAGGGAATGCATATGAACGGATGGTGGAGAGTAAGCGCGACGTTTCGTGAGGGAAACGTGCCAAGTCATTTTGGCATTTTGAAAACATTGTTGTCTATGACTTTTTCGAGGATTTTGGCGGATTTTGGCATTTTCAGCCAATTCTGACGTAGCCGGTCATAGCGGTGGCAACCAGGGCTGCGTTGTTCTTTACTTCCACGGAAACGACGAACCGGCGCCTTCCTGCGCGCACTATTTTGGCAAGCGCAATCATCCTTCCTGAGGTCACTGGGCGGAGGTAATGGATGGTCAAGTCAGTGGTGGTAACCTTCTCGTTTTCCTGCAGTAAGGCAAGGATTGCAAATGCTGATGCAGTGTCGATCAAGGAAGCAATCGCGCCGCCATGAACGACCCCGTGGTTCTGCTTCAGTTCATCCCGAACGTCGAGACAAATAGCCGTCTCGCCTTTGATTTCGCACATTTCGAGCCCGAGGAACTCGGCGTAAGCGACCGTTCCGAAAACAGCCCGAACTCGCTCAAGGCGCAAATCTTCTGTTTCCGTAGTCATCCCCGGTAACCTGCGTCGGTAGGTTCTACGATTACGGCAGTGCCATAGCAGAGTACTTCTGTTACTCCGGTGGCAATCTCCGTTGTGTCATAACGGACGCCGACGATTGCGTTGGCCCCGATTTCAGATGCGTGTTGAATCATGATATCGAAGGCGTCGCTTCTGGTTTCCTCGCACATCTTTGTCCAGATAGTAATGTTGCCGCCTACCACTTGCTGAAATGCCGCGCCCAAAGTCGCAAACACATTTCGCGAACGTACGACGATGCCGCGTACCACCCCGAGCGTCTGGGTGACGCGAAAGTTAGGCAATTCGAATGCTGTAGTAGCCATCTGGTGCGAGACCGAATACTGTCGCGGGCTGACTTCGTAAGGCGCTCGCTGTGCCAGGGGATCTATGTTCATCGCTTCGCTCCTTTGACGGATGGCCTGCGCGGCTTCCAAATCAGTTTTTCGAGGTCGCACCGGCCGCTCTTGTCGAAATTCACGCCCTCAGTTTCCAACATTCGTTGTTGCTTATCGTGCGGCAGAACGATGCGCATCGTCGAACAACGGCCCTGAGAGTTGATGACGCGATGCCACGGTGTGCGATCGTCAGCGCCATGCATCACAAAGCCAACCGTGCGAGGTGTGTATCCTTCGCCAAGCATGTACGCGATCTGGCCATAAGTCATCACACGCCCAGGCGGGATACGTCGAACGATCCGATATACACGTTCACGATATTGCCGGTCGGGCTCGCGCTTACTTGCAGCCATGCTTATAGAGTTCGCAACACTACTCGCGCGGGCGCACCGTCTCCCGCGCCGTCCGCGATTTTCATCGGCAGACAAATCAATTCATAGTCACCTGGGGGGACATCGCTCAGATTCAGGCCTTCGACAATCACAACGCCATTGCGCAGCAACGTCAGATGGGTGCGATGGTGACCCGAGTGAAACTTCTCCACCGAGAGGTAATCGTTCCC
>Ga0157378_10006265_pt1 | contig 10414 bp, 7 predicted proteins | sample M65metaG_FD_115309 | JGI IMG/M metagenome (GOLD analysis project Ga0157378, IMG submission 115309) | Miscanthus rhizosphere microbial communities from Kellogg Biological Station, Michigan, USA - M6-5 metaG | ecosystem: Host-associated > Plants > Roots > Rhizosphere > Soil | place: USA: Michigan...
CCAATGGAGAAAAAGGCGACCATGGCGCGGCCCCCTTCGCGCTCCACATGCTGGACAGCCCGAGCAGGAAATCGGCCAGGACGCCGGTTGCAAGCCAGAGCAGGATCGCGCCCACCAGCCCGCCGATCGCCGCCAGACTATACGTGGCGAGCGTCCGCCCAATCGGTCTCGACATCGCTTCCCTCAGCCCCTAGACACGCCTAATGCAGACTATACGAGGCGGCGCCAATCTGTCGCGCGCGGCCGGGCTGCTGGGTCACCGGAGGGCGCCATGTCGATCGAGGCCATTCTGATACCGATGTTCGCGCAGGTCGCGCTGACCTTCGTGCTGCTGTTCTGGATGAGCGTGCTCAGGCTGCGCGCCGTCCGTTCTGGCGCGGTGCAGGCGCAGCAGATCGCGCTGCGCGAGCCCAACTGGCCGCCGCGGGTGATCCAGATCTCCAACGCCTTCCATAACCAGCTCGAGCTGCCGATCCTCTTCTACGTGGTGTCGCTCCTGGCGCTGATCACCGAGACGCTCGACGTTACGCTCTATGTGCTGTCCTGGATGTTCGTGCTGGCACGCTATCTGCACGCTTATATCCATGTGAACTCCAACCGGCTCGACCGCCGCACCGGCGTGTTCGGCGTCGGCGCCCTGGCGCTGCTGCTGATGTGGGTGATCGTCATCGCCCGCATCCTGTTGTTCACCTCGACCTGATGCTCCCATCGGCGCGGGCGAGCGCGGTGATCGAGGTCCTCGCCGATATCGAGGCGCGCAAGCGGCCTGCCGCCGAGGCCTTGAAGGATTGGGGGGTCTCGCACCGCTTCGCCGGATCGGGCGACAGGGCGGCGATCGGCAATCTGGTGTTCGATTGCCTGCGCACTCGCGCCTCCGCCGTCTATGCTATGGGTGAGGCAAGCCCCCGCGCGCTGGTGCTGCGCACCCTGGTTGCCGGCTGGGGCATGACGCCGGAGGAGGCGGCGGCACTCGCCGATGGCGGACGCCATGCGCCGGAGCCGCTCTCGGAGGCCGAGCTTGCCGGCTTGCGTCGCGAGCTCCCTGCCTATGCGCCGGCGCATATCAGCGGGGATTATCCCGAGTGGCTCGCGGGCGAATTCGACCGCGCCTTCGCGGCCCGCGCGGCTGAGGAGGGGGCGGCGCTCGCGCGGCGCGCCCCGATCGACCTCAGGGCGAACACGCTGAAGGCCGATCGCGACAAGGTGCTGAAGGCGCTGCGCCATTTCGCGCCGCAGCCCACCCCGCATTCGCCCGCAGGCGTGCGCATCGAGCAGGCGCCGGGCCCGGGCAAGAGCCCGCATATCGAAGCCGAGCCCGGTCACGGCAAAGGCTGGTACGAGGTGCAGGACGAGGGCTCCCAACTCGCCACGCTGCTTTCCGGCGCGCGGCCGCGGCAGCAGGTCATGGACCTGTGCGCCGGGGCCGGCGGCAAGACCTTGGCGCTAGCGGCGCTGATGGAAAATTCGGGCCAGCTCTATGCCTACGACTCCGACCGCATGCGGCTCAGGCCGATCTTCGAGCGGCTCAAGCGGGCCGGGGTGCGCAACGTCCAGGTGCTGCCGGCGGGGGACCGTGAAGGCTTGGACAAGCTCGAAGGCAGGATGGACCTGGTGCTGATCGATGCACCCTGTACGGGATCGGGCGTTTGGCGGCGGCGCCCGGACGCCAAATGGCGGCTTTCACCGCAAATGCTCGAAGCGCGGCTGGCCGAGCAGCGCGCGGTGCTCGATGAGAGCGCGAGGCTGGTCAAGCCGGGCGGCCGGCTCGCCTACATCACCTGCTCGGTGCTGCCTGCCGAGAACCGCGACCAGGTTGATGCCTTCCTGGCGCGACAGGGGGACTTCAAACTCGTGCCCTGGCCCGGTCTCTGGGAGCAGGCCTTGCCCGGATCGTCCCCTCCCGCCTCGGCCGACGGCTCCGCCGACACGCTACAGATGACTCCCTTGAGTCATGGCACCGACGGCTTCTTCGTGGCGATGTTGGAGCGGGTCCACTGAGCCGGGCGTCGCCTCCCGTCTGTGGCGGCCCCGCCGCCCGGGCAAAAAAAGTTGTGGCGCGACGCTGTTGTGACTTGAAATTAATAAACAGGTCGCTGAAATGACTCGCGCTTTTGACGGACCAGAGTCGGCGATTGTCGCTAAGGCAGGTTCGCGAAGCCCGGAGGGGACGCATATCCCATGAAGTTGCTTCAGGTCGAGGCCGAAGAGCCACCCAGTCGCCCGCAGGCGACATCCCAGAGTTTCTCCAAAACACATTCCTTGATCAATGCTCTCGCGCCGGCGCACAAGCCCCGGCTCGACGAGGTCGTGGTGCGCCTGGAGCGCTTCCCGGTGGGGCCGCAGACGCGCGCCTTCCGCAAGCGCTTCTATCCGGAGATCGATGCCGCCCAGTGGAACGACTGGCGCTGGCAGGCGCGCTCGCGCATCCGCACGCTGGCTGAGCTTGAGCGTATCTTCGTGCTCTCCGACGACGAGCGCGACGCGGTGGTCCGCCATCAGGGCTCCCTGCCGCTCGGCATCACGCCGTATTATGCGAGCCTGATGGCGCGCGAAGACGCGCTGGAGCCGCTGCGGCGCACGCATATCCCGGTTGGCAGCGAATATCTCAAGACCCCCGGCGAGGCCGACGATCCGCTGGGCGAGGACGGCCACAGCGCCGTGCCGGGCCTGGTGCATCGCTATCCCGACCGCGTGCTGTTCCTCGCCACCGGCTTCTGCTCGACCTATTGCCGCTATTGCACCCGCTCGCGCATGGTGGGCGAGGCCGGCGGCGATTACACGTTCAGCCGGCCGCAATGGGACGAGGCGCTCAATTATATTGCCGACCATCCCGAGATCCGTGACGTGCTGATTTCTGGCGGCGATCCGCTGACGCTGTCGGACGAGCGGCTCGATTATCTGCTGGGCCGCCTCAGGGCCATCAAGCATGTCGAGTTCGTGCGGCTTGGCACCAAAGTACCGGTGGTGCTGCCGATGCGGGTGACGCGTTCGTTGATCCGCGTGCTCAAGAAGCATCATCCTTTGTGGATGAGCCTCCACTTCACCCATCCGACCGAGCTCACCACCGAGGTCACCGAGGCCACGACCCGGCTGGCCGACGCCGGCATTCCCCTCGGCAGCCAGACGGTGCTGCTCAAGGGCATCAACGATTCGGTCGAGACGTTGAAACCGCTGTTCCACGGGCTGCTGACGCGCCGGGTCAGGCCGTATTACCTGTATCAATGCGACCCGATTTCGGGCTCGTCGCATTTCCGCACGAGCGTCGACAAGGGGCTGGAGATCATCCAGGGCCTGCGCGGGCACACCACGGGCTATGCCGTGCCGACTTATGTGATCGACGCGCCCGGCGGCGGCGGCAAGATCCCGCTCATCCCGGATTATGTCGTCGGCCGCGAGGGCGACGACCTGATCCTGAAGAATTTCGAGGGCAATACCTACCACTACACCGACCCCGACGGGACCGTCGGCGCCGATCGGCCGATGCGCGCCGGGCAAGTCTGATGCGCATCGCTCTCGTCTACGATCTCCGAGACGAGTATCGCGCGCTTGGCTACTCCGAGGAGGAGATTGCCGAGTTCGACAGCGTGGAGACGATCGACCATCTGGCCGGCGCGCTTGCAGCGTTGGGCTGCGAGCCGGTGCGCGTCGGCCGCGGCCAGGCGCTTGCGGCGCGGCTGGTGGCGGGCGAGCGTTTCGATCTGGTCTTCTCCATCGCCGAAGGGCTGAAAGGCCGCTCGCGCGAGGCGCAGGTGCCGGCGCTGTGCGAGCTGTTCGAGCAGCCTCATCTCTTCTCCGATCCGCTCACCGCCGCTGCTGCTCTCGACAAGGCGGTGGCCAAGCGGCTGGTGCGGGATGCCGGCGTGAAGACGCCGGCCTTCGCGGTGGCAAAGCGGAGCGCGAGCGAGCTTGCGGGCTGGACCGACTTTCCGGCTTTCGTCAAGCCGGTCGCCGAAGGCACCGGCAAAGGCTGCGAGGCCGCGTCGCTGGTGCAGACGCAAGCCGAGTTGTTCGCCGCCGCGACCCGCTCGATCGAGCGTTACAAGCAGCCGGCCCTGGTCGAGCAATATCTGCCGGGACGCGAGTTCACCGTCGGTATTGTCGGCAACGGCGATGACGCGCGGGTGATCGGCGTGTGCGAGATCCTGCTCAAGCCGCAGGCCGAGGCCAACGTCTACTCGCTGCACAACAAGGAGCTTTGCGAGGAATTGGTGATCTACGCGCCGGCTTCGGACGATGAGGCGCGCCTCGCGGGGACGCGGGCTTTGCAGGCCTATCGCGCGCTCGAGTGCCGCGACACGGCGCGGATCGATTTCCGTTCCGATGCCAAGGGCGAGCCCTATTTCCTCGAGGCCAATCCGCTGGCCGGCCTCAATCCCTCTCATTCCGACCTGCCGATCCTCGCCGCGCAGAACGGGATCGAGTTCGTTGCTCTGATCGGCATGATCCTCGATGCCGGGCTTGCCCGCTATGGGCGGAGCCGACAGGCGCAAACGCCAAGGCGGAAACGGGCCTGATTATGCCGGGAACGGCGGGCTTCATTCCGGTCCTGCATGCGGCGACGACGAGCCGCCCCGATGAAATCGACACCATCGCTGCGGCGGAGTCTGTCGCCCGCGCGCTCGCCCGGCTTGGCTACGCCACTGAGGTGATCGGCCTCGACCACGATCTCGCCAGGGTCGATACGCTCCCGTCGCGCCGGCCGCTGCTCGTCTTCAATCTGGTCGATGCCGTAGCCGGCGACTGCCGTCTCGCACCCATGGTGCCCGCGCGGCTCGATGCGATCGGATTGCCCTACACGGGAGCCGGCACCAATGCCTGGCTCGACACGCTGTCGAAGATCGGCACCAAGCTCAAGCTTGCCCGTGCCGGTCTGCCGACGCCCGAATGGTCGGTCGACGGCAGCGGGCTCCGCCCCGATGCGCGCATCATCGTCAAGCCGGTGTGGGAGCATGGCTCGCTCGGCATTGGTCCCGACTCGGTGGTACGCGGCGCCAACGCCGCCCGGGCCATCGCCGAGCGGACGCTGCGCTGGAACACCGAGCATTTCGCGGAAGGCTATATCGACGGGCGGGAATTCGCCTCGGCGATGATGGAAGGCCCAAACGGGGTCGAGCTGCTGCCGATCCGCGAAACCGTGTTCCAGGGTTTCGATGTGGGCGAGCCGCTGATCACCGATTACGACGCCAAGTGGACTCCCGGCAGCCAGCCCTTTACCGGTACGCCGCGCCGATTCGGGATCGAGCGGGACGAGCCTGAGCTTGCCGCCGAATTGAACCGGCTTGCTGTCGCGTGCTGGGATCTGTTCCGGATCGACGGCTATGCGCGTGTCGATTTCCGGGTCGATCGCGCCGGCGCGCCCTTCATTCTCGAGGTGAACATGAATCCCTGCATCAGCGACGATGCGGGCTTCGCCGCTTCGGCGGTAGCCGCCGGGCTCACCTATGAGGAAATGATCGGTCGCATCGTCGAGGATAAGCTTGGACGCTTGCAAGCCATCGCCTGACGTGCTTCGCATCTGAACCATGCTCCGTATCCGCAAAGTGGCCGACGCCACGACGGCGGCGAACCGCTCGGCCATCGAAGCGGCGCAGACCATCATGCGCGAGCAGTTTCCGGCCATGCCGGCCTACGACATCGACAAGCTGCCCGAGCAGCTCGCCAATCCGCTGAAACACCGCTTTGTTTCGCGCCTGTTCGTGGCGGAGAATGCGCGCGACCAGACGCTCGGCGTGGCGCTCCTGCTGCACGCACCCGATATCGGCTTCTCTTATCTCGAGCTGATCTCCACCGCGCTCGGCCGCACGGGGAGGGGGATCGGCGCCGCGCTCTATGAGCGGGTGCGCGAGGAGGCCCGTGCGCTTGGCACCCAGCTCTATTTCGAAAGCCTCCCCGACGATCCCGCGCTCAGCCCCAACCTTGCGATCAGGGCCGAGAATGCCAACCGGCTGAAATTCTACGAGCGCTATGGGGCAAGGCCGATCGCCAATACCGCCTACGAAACGCCGGTAAAGCCCACGTCCATCGATCCGCCTTATCTCCTGCTCGATCCGCTCGGCTCGAACGACTTGCCCAGCCGTGACAAAGTGAAAAAGGTCATACGCGCCATTCTCGAGCGCAAATACGTGCTGGCGCCGGAATATGTGCAGTTGGTGGTCGATTCGATCACCGACGATCCGGTTTGCCTGCGTGAGCCCCGCTACACCAAGTCGAGGCGAGCGCTGAAAGCCGAAATCGGCGAGACGGCGGAGCCGCGCATTGCCTTGGTGCTCAACGACGACCACACGATCCATCATGTGCAGGAGCGGGGCTATGTCGAGGCCCCGGTGCGCATCCGCTCGATCCTGTCGGAGCTCGACGCCTCGGGCCTGTTCGAGAAGCTGCCGGCCAAGCGCTACTCGGACCGGCATATCCGTTCCGTGCATGACGGGCGGCTGGTCGACTACATCCGCAAAGCCTGCCTCATGGCCGGGCCGAAAAAGTCGATCTACCCTTACGTCTTCCCGACGCGGAACCCGGCGCGGCCGCCGAAGGACGAGACGGTGCTCGCCGGCTATTACTGCATCGATACTTTCACCCCGCTCAATCAGAACGCCTATCTCGCCGCGCGCTCGGCGGTGGATTGCGCGCTGACCGCCGCCGAGAAGGTGCTCGAGGGGACCGACCTCGCCTACGCGCTGGTGCGGCCTCCCGGGCATCACGCCGAGACGCGCACTTTCGGCGGCTTCTGCTATTTCAACAACGGCGCCATCGCCGCCAACCTCTTGTCGCGTTATGGCCGCGTAGCGATCCTCGACATCGACTATCACCACGGCAACGGCCAGCAGGAGATCTTCTATAACCGCGCCGATGTGCTGACCGTGTCGATTCACGGCCATCCCAGCTTCGCTTATCCGTATTTCTCCGGCTTCCGCGACGAGACCGGCACGGGCGCCGGCGCCGGCTACAATCTCAACATTCCGCTGCCGGAGCACATCACGCCGGAGCAGCACCGCAACGCCGTGACCGAGGGCTTGCGCCGCATCAGGCGATTTAGCCCTGCCTTCCTCGTCCTGTCGCTCGGCTTCGACACCGGGCGCGGCGACCCCACCGGCACATGGCCGAACCGCGCCAAGGATTTCGAGCAGCTCGGCCGCATGGTCGGCGAGCAGGGCTATTCCACCCTCGTGGTGCAGGAAGGCGGCTACCGGGTGCGGACGCTGGGCGCCAATGCAAGGAGCTTCTTCAACGGGCTTGTGACCGGGCACGCATCGGCGCGGCAGATGGCGCCGTCGCTGAACCGCGGCGCCGGCCTCGCCCGGGCGGGGCAGCGTAACGGGCTGGAATGGCGCAGCGCGGTGATGGCCGACGACGTCGGCCGCGTCCGCTCGCTGGTGGCGAGCACCGGCTTCTTCAATCCGGCCGAGGTGGAGGTGGCCGCCGATCTCGTCACCGAGCGCCTCACCAAGGGTATCCGCTCGGGCTACAATTTCGTGCTGGCCGAGCGCGGGTCTGCCCTGGTCGGCTATGCCTGCTATGGACCGATCGAGGGGACGCAGGGCTCCTTCGAGCTGTACTGGATCGCCGTGTCGCCCGACGAGCAGAGGCGGGGGCTCGGCGCCCAGGCGTATGCCCGCGCCGAGGCGGCGATGCGCAAAGCGGGCGCCAAGCATATCTACGCCGATACCTCCTCGTCCGACCGTTATGCCGGCACGCGTGGCTTCTATCAGCGCATGGGCTTTCACGAGGATGCGCGGCTTGCCGATTTCTACGCGCCGGGCGACGGCAAGATCGTCTATTTGAAACCGTTGAGTGGCGATCAGCCCCAGAGTTCCGGCCCTGGAAAGTAGGTCGAATTCAGCCCGGCACGGCTTCGATAATGGCGAGGCCTGAGCTTGTCGGCGTCACCTTTGTCCCCTCAAGTCCGACTTCCGACAGCAGCGCGGTGAATTCAGGCAGGCTGCGCGCGCGGCCGCCGGTGATCGTCATCATATGCAGGTCGAGCATGATCGCGGCTGGGTTGTCGGCGGCGCGCGCGGGCAATAGCCGCTCGATGATGGCGAGCGTTGCCCATTCCGGCATGGTTGCGCGGCAATTGCGCAAGATCGCGCGCGCCGCGTCGTCGCCCCATTGCTGCAGCACGCCGTGCAGCAGATAGAGGTCGGCCTGAACCGGGATCGCGGCGAGGACATCGCCGGGAACGAATGTCACGCGCCGGGCGATCCCAAGCGTCTCCAGAAAGAGCCGCGCGGACTTGATGATGTGCGGGCGGTCGAACAACACCGCTTCGAGCTGCGGATGGTCGCCGAGCAGGGCGGCGAGCAACCCGCCATAGGCGCCGCCGATATCGGCGAGGCGCTTCGTGCCCGATAGATCCAAAGCAGCGACGATGGGACCGGCATGCGCCAGCGTCTCCTTCGCCAGATAAGAGTCGAACAGGGCGCCTTGCTCGGCGTGCGACGCGCGCCACTCCGAGACGCGCATGCCGAAACTCTGCTCGAAGGCCGGCTTGCCCGTTTTGAGGTTGGAGACGACATTGGCCCAAGGCCACCAATATTGCCCGATGACGATCTGGACTTTTTCGGCAAGCCGCGAGGGCGAGCCCGACCGCAGCGATTGGCCTCCCGGCGCGAGCGCGAACGCGCCGTCCGGCAGTTCCTCACAAACGCCGATGCTGCACAGCCCGCGCAAGAAGCGAACAAGGTGGGGCGCCAACAGGCCGAGGCTCTCGGCAAGTTCCTCACCCGTCGCAGAGCGCGCCGCGAGCCTGTCGGGGAGCCCCAGCTTGACCGCGGCATAGACCAGCGCCGCCTCGTGATAGGCCTCGATCTGCCCACGCAGCCGGTCCTCGAACGAAGCTTGATCTGTCATCGGGGAGGCCAATCTTGTTAGTAACGGTGAGGACTCTATCAGTATCCGGGAAATGCCGCCGGAGAGTCATTGCCGAGTCAAACATGCTGCTATAACCACCTGCCATGACGAGCGAAATGCCAGACGAGGAGGACGGCGGGACGGAAGCCGCGGCTGAGGCCCCGGCGGAGCCGGCGCCCGCGCAAGAAGCGCCCAAGCAGAGCGTCACCGTCGAGGTGATGCGGCCCGAGCCCGAGCAGGACCGGGTGCTGATCGTCGATTTCGGCAGTCAGGTGACGCAGCTCATCGCTAGGCGCGTGCGCGAGGCGGGCGTCTATTCGGAGATCGTGCCTTACGACAAGGCCGAAGCCGCGCTTGCCGAGAGCGAGCCGCGCGCCATCATCCTCTCCGGCGGGCCGGCCAGCGTGCACGAGACGGGCACGCCGCGCGCGCCGCAAGCGCTGTTCAATGTCGGGGTGCCGGTGCTCGGCATCTGCTACGGCGAGCAGGCCATGGTGGCGGCGCTGGGCGGGGTGGTCGAAGGCGGACATGAGCGCGAGTTCGGCCGCGCTGAGCTGCAGATCATCGACGAGACGCCGCTGTTCGAGGGTGTATTCAAGATCGGCGAGAAGGTTCCCGTGTGGATGAGCCATGGCGACCGCGTCACGCGGCTGCCGCCCGGCTTCCGCGCCGTCGGCATCTCGACCGGCGCGCCGTTCGCGGCCATCGCCGACGATTCGCGCCGTCTCTACGGTGTGCAGTTCCACCCGGAGGTGGTGCACACGCCGGCCGGCGCGGCGCTGCTCGCCAATTTCGTCCACCGCATCGCCGGTTGCGCCGGCGATTGGACCATGGCGCAGTTCCGCGACAGCGAGGTCGCGCGCATCCGGGAACGGGTCGGCGACGGGCTAGTGATCTGCGGGCTATCCGGCGGGGTCGATTCAGCCGTGGCCGCGCTCCTGATCCACGAGGCGATCGGCGATCAGCTCACCTGTATATTCGTCGACCACGGATTGCTGCGGCAGAACGAGGCGCAAGAGGTCGTCGAGCTGTTCCGGGGGCATTACAACATCCCGCTAGTCGCGGTCGATGCCTCCGCGCTCTTCCTCGATGCGCTGGCCGGCGTCACCGACCCCGAGGTGAAGCGGAAGATGATCGGCAAGCTGTTCGTCGATGTGTTCGACGCGGAGGCCGAGAAGATCGGCGCGGTCGATTTCCTGGCGCAGGGCACGCTCTATCCCGACGTGATCGAGAGCGTGTCGGCAACCGGCGGCCCGTCGGCCACCATCAAGTCGCATCATAATGTCGGCGGCTTGCCCGAGCGGATGAAGCTCAAGCTGATCGAGCCGTTACGCGAATTGTTCAAGGACGAGGTGAGGGCGCTCGGGCGCGACCTCGGCCTGCCTGACGCCTTCGTCAACCGCCACCCGTTCCCCGGCCCGGGGCTTGCCATCCGCATCCCCGGCGAGGTGACCGAGGAGAAGCTCGCCATCCTACGCAAGGCCGACGCCATTTATCTCGACGAAATCCGGAAGCGCGGCCCCTCCGCAAGATTCTGCAAGGCCTTCCCCTTGCCTTGCCGGTGGCG
>Ga0157378_10006266_pt1 | contig 10414 bp, 9 predicted proteins | sample M65metaG_FD_115309 | JGI IMG/M metagenome (GOLD analysis project Ga0157378, IMG submission 115309) | Miscanthus rhizosphere microbial communities from Kellogg Biological Station, Michigan, USA - M6-5 metaG | ecosystem: Host-associated > Plants > Roots > Rhizosphere > Soil | place: USA: Michigan...
AAGCATATCGGACATCAGTCTTACGCGTCCCGATCGTACGCAACCTTCAGCCAATGCTTCACTTCGTCGTCGATATCACTAAGGGAAGAGATTGGGATTCGATGCGTAATTCGATCCTTCTTAGCAAACCCACCCGTATCAATCAGACGGCCAGTCGGTTTCATCTCACCCAGTGCAAAACCCATATCGATTCGCGTTTGAGTTGTTGGTTTGATCTGAGCAAAGACGTGATTCCGATACAGCGGAACGATGGTTTGGCAGGGGCATGCCTTGGCTTCTTTTCCTACTTTCAACCCCAGCTTCAATAGAGCGTCGTAGATAGGGCGAAGATGTGCTTTGCCACCTGAGAACATCTTACCGACGTCCCGCTCTGCAGATTCGAGATACAGATCGGGATCGCCAGACTCCAGGCTCTTGCCATCGGCACGTTCAGTCAACCACCACGCTGAATTGGTTCCGAGTTTGTATTCATCTTTAAGCCACTTGCGGCGCTCCAACTCGCCTTTTGGGCCAGCCTTCTTGATGTGCTTGATCCATTCTTCCAGGGAGCGACCTGTCTTCTCTTTGAGTTCGGCTATCCACTTCTGCGTCATAAGAACGCCAGGGTGAACGCTGTAAATGGATTTGCGTTTTGATTTCGTTGCTGGCGGTGACATCTCGGTTAATCCTTTTTAATTGAGATCTGGCGACGCCGTCTTTTCAGAATAACTTCTGGGCCTCCGCCTCACTTCTTGAAAATTGCTGGGTTGTTTCTGTACTCGATTCGATCCGCGCGCCAGTTACTGGTCCAAGGTGCGAAGCGACCGTTCTGAAAAATGCACGACCTGTAAAGTATTCGGCTCTTCTCGTCCCTGCAGTTTGCTTCGCTCCCTGTTCTGTAAGTCTTCGGCAGAGCTTCGATTTTCAGGTCAAATTCGCACTTGCCAGGAACTTGGGTGGCTGTCGAGCTTTTGTTCCCTGCTCAAAGGCATACGCCATCTTAATCAGCTTCGGTTCGCTGTAAGCGCCGGCGAAGAACGACATTCCAACCGGCATACCAAACACGTAGCCGGCGGGTATGGTGATGTGCGGATAGCCGGCAACTGCTGAAGCCGAAGAGTAGCCACCTGTAAAATGGTCACCGTTGACCAGATCAGTTGGCCACGCCGGACCTCCGGTTGGTGCAATCAATGCGTCAAGACGATTTTGCTTCATCACGAAGTCGATTCCCTGGGTACGTGTAAGGAGATGATTCTTCCTCAGCGCCTGGATGTATTGCTGACTAGTCAACGGACCTTTTGCTTGCGCTTTAATGAAAAGGTCCTGACCAAAGTAGGGCATCTCTTTGTCACGATTCTTCTCGTTAAAATCGATCACTTCCTTGAGAGAGCGAACCGGCGAAGTCCCCAGGCCAGCCAGGTACTTATTCAGATCCGCTTTAAACTCATATAACAAGACTTCGAGTTCTGAGGCGTCGAACTTTCCGCTCGTTGGAATGTCAGCGGGATCGATGAGGATCGCACCGAGTCTCTTCAAGTCTTCCAGTCGTTCGCTCATCAGCTTGTCGACCTGATCATTAAATCCGAAGTATTTGCGCGCTACGCCCAGGCGCATTCCTTTGAGCCCGTCTTTATCTAGAAATTTGGTGTAATCGCTCAAGGATTTACCGCGGCTTTCTGCTGTTGCCGGATCTCGTGGGTCTTGACTGGTCAGAATACCGAGAAGGATTACGGCATCTGAAACAGTTCGAGCCATCGGTCCAGCGGTGTCCTGGCTGTGTGATATTGGAATAATTCCTGCCCGGCTAATTAAGCCAACGGTTGGTTTGATTCCAACCAGCGAGTTAGCTGACGAAGGGCAGACAACCGAGCCATCCGTTTCAGTGCCTATTGCCGCTGAACAAAGATTGGCCGACACCGCAACGCCGGATCCGGAACTGGAGCCGCAAGGATTTCTATCGACGGCATATGGGTTCCTCGTTTGTCCACCGCGCCCGCTCCAGCCGCTCGAGGAATGATTCGAGCGGAAGTTTGCCCATTCGCTGAGGTTTGTTTTGCCAAGAATTACTGCGCCTGCTTCGCGTAGTCGTTTTACGACAAATGCATCTTGAGAAGGTTTTGACCCGACGAGTGCGAGTGAACCGGCTGTGGTCATCATTCGGTCAGCGGTATCGATGTTGTCCTTTATTAAGATCGGAATGCCATGAAGTGGCCCGCGCGCGCCTTTGTCCTTTCGTTCTCGGTCAAGGTTTGCAGCGATTGATTCAGCGTCGGGATTTAATTCAATGATTGAGTTGAGAGCTGGGCCGGCTTTGTCGATTTCGTGGATACGACTAACGTATTTCTCTACCAGTGAGTGAGCAGAGTATCGTCCGGATTGCATGTGTCGCTGAAGATCGGTAATGGATACTTCGTCCAGTTCAAAATCGGCGGGCGACGAATCCGTTGATGCTTTGGCTGATTGAAACTTCGCTGGGGAAGCGAGGTTTACCAGTGTCAAAGCAGATGCGGCTGCTGTTGAATGTAGAAAGGTTCTGCGCTTCATCGGGTTGGGTTCTCTATTCAGTTAACGGTTACGGATCTGATGGTTGAATCGATTAGCGCCTGGGTCAAAGCTGAGCCAGGAAGACTATCGAGTGAAAATCCAGATCAATTCTAGGCGTACTTAAGCTACTGCGTTCGAATTTTGAACGAAGCAAAGAAACGGTCAGTGTTGTTTGAATCATCGAGGCCCTTCTTGGTGACTGTGAGGAGTTGATAAGGCCTTCGACCCACTAGGTATACCCGACTTTTAAGGCTCTGTTCAGAGGTTTCTGCTGTGAACTCAATCGCCTGGTATCCATCTAGCGTCAAAGTTTTCGTGCTTACCAGAGTGGCCTTTAATCCTTTGATGAGGTTATCGCGATTCGCTTCAAGCTCACCAATGCGGTTGAAGTTAAAAGTAGGATCATAGTCTACCCAACCAATCGCATAGACACTTTGGCCTTTAGCAATGTAAGTGTAACTGGTGTAGGGGCCATGTTCGCTGTCGGTCTTGCTAATGCTTTCAGTCGGTGTCGTCGGCATCAAGATGGAAAAGCGACCAAGCTCGGAATTAAATGTTGTGGCCAATTGTTCTGAGGGAGCGGATTTGTTCGGAGCGGATTTGTTCGGTGGTGCGCTGGCGTTTGGTTGACTATGCTCCTGACTGTAAGCTAAAGCACATATCGTCAATAGCAATAAAGAAACTGCCAAACACCTCTTCATTTGAATGATCCTCCGCAGAACCAGGGTAGTGCACTATGACTTTATCGCTTATACATATGGGTGATTTATGAGTCAATCAATTCTTGAGAGAGCAGCACGAAATTGAGGAAACGTTACGTCGCGCGAGTTTCCATGTCTGATTAATGGCTGGTAGATGTCCTTGTCTGAAACACAAAAAGTCCAATCATCCCAAGTCACTCCTCTCGTTGCCATCATCGGTCGACCCAATGTGGGTAAGTCAACGCTATTCAACCGTCTGATTGGGGAAAGACGTTCGATTGTTGGGGATGAGCCGGGAATCACGCGTGATCGAATCTATGGAGAGGTTGATTGGGGCGGCGTGATGTTTTCTTTGATCGACACAGGTGGGATCGTTCCGGACGACGACGCAGTGATACCAACAAACATCTTTAAGCAGGCAGGCGTCGCAATTGAAGAGGCCCAGGTTCTGGTCTGGGTGGTGGATGCGCGAAAGGGAATTACTCAGCTGGACGAAGAACTCGCTGGACTGTTGCGCGCGACAGGCAAACGGGTCTTGATTGCAGCAAACAAAGCGGACTCTGCAACGCTTGAGAGTGAGCGCGCTGAGTTTTATCAATTTGGCTTTGACGAAGTTCTTGCGGTTTCGGCAGAGCAGGGAATTGGCGTTGGAGAACTACTCGACGAGGTTGTGAAGTTGTTGCGCGAAGAGCTGTCAGAGATCAATGAAACTCAAGCTGTCGAAAAAACCAGGGAACTACTGTTAGCAATCGTCGGACGACCAAATGTGGGGAAGTCGTCGTTATTGAATCAGTTGCTTGGTGAGGATCGCGTCATAGTATCTCCAGTTGCCGGCACGACACGCGACGCCATTGATACTGTGTTGGAAACTCCGGAAGGAAGACTGCGTCTAATCGATACGGCCGGTATTCGACGAAAAGGTAAGACCGATGAGATGGCAGAAAAGCTTTCGGTTGTGATGGCGCGAAAGAGTTTGGAGAGGGCCGATGTCGCTATCGTTATCGTAGATGCCGTTGAAGGTCCGACCGCTTTGGACGCGACAATTGCGGGCTACGCACTTGACGCAGGATGTTCGATCATTCTTGCAGTCAATAAGTGGGACGCTGTCGAGAATAAGAACACGAGTACTCCATTTGAGTTTGAGCGCACTTTGCGAGATCGAATGAAGTTTCTTGAATGGGCTCCCGTCATTACTATCTCGGCCTTAAGCGGACAACGAGTCGATAAAATTCTGCCGCTTGTACACAAAGCTAACGAAGCTCGCCATCGTCGTATTCCAACCGCGCAGCTTAACGACTTTTTTGAGAAGGCTATCGCTCAACCGCGCGGTGGTGTGGCGCCTGCCCCCGCAAAGGGAGGTGTCTCGCGTTTGCGAGTGCAGTACCTCACGCAGGTCGGACTGCGACCGCCGACGTTTGTTGTTTTTACTGCCGGTGGCAAACCGGGTCTTCATTTTTCCTACGAACGTTATCTGCTGAACCGTTTGCGCGAAGAGTTCGATTTCTTCGCTACTCCGCTCCGGATAATCGAGAAGCACAAGAGAAAGAAGAAAGGGAACTAATGTCGAGAGTTCTTCTGTGCGACGATAAGAGAGTTGATGACTTCAAACGCGACAAGTTTTGAACCTGGAACTACACCGGCACTTCGTTTTGAGATCCTGGCAACCGACGGTGAGGCTCGCACCGGACTCCTTACTACTAGACGTGGGGTCATCGAAACACCAGTCTTCATGCCCGTAGGAACCGCTGGCACAGTTAAGGCAATTCGCTTCGAAGAACTCGAGGCGCCAGACCTTGATGCGCGAATCATTCTCGGAAACACGTATCACCTTTGGTTGCGTCCCGGTGTCGAGATCATCAAGGCCTGTGGAGGCTTGCATCGGTTTATCGGATGGAATCGCGCACTCCTAACCGACTCAGGGGGATTTCAAGTTTGGAGTTTGGGCAATTTACGGAAGATCTCTGAAGAGGGAACTGAGTTTCGCTCGCACGTCGATGGTAGTCTGCAGTTCCTTTCACCTGAAGTATCGATGGAAGTCCAGGCTGCGCTGGGTTCGGACATTGTTATGGTGTTTGACGAGTGCGTACCTGGTAACGCCACGCACGACGAAACGGAGAAGAGTGTTGGTCTCACGGCCAGGTGGGCTCGGCGTTCGCGCGCGGCCTTTGATGAATTGCAACTGACTGGTGCCGATACGGGACGTATGCACGCAGATGGGTTGCGTGGAACGCAGGCGCTGTTTGGGATTGTCCAGGGTGCAGGACACTTGGATTTAAGACGACAAAGTCTTCAACAAACAGTCGAAATCGGGTTCGATGGTTACGCGATTGGCGGCCTCAGTGTCGGCGAGGAAAAGTCAGTGATGCTTGATGTGCTTGACGACCTGACTCATCGAATGCCTGGCTCCAATCCCCGTTATCTGATGGGCGTCGGCACACCCGAGGACTTAATTGAAGCCGTCGCACGCGGTGTTGACATGTTCGACTGTGTCTTACCTACTCGAAACGGTCGAACTGGTCAGGCGTTTACCTCGTCTGGAAAGCTCAACATCAAAAACGCGCGCTGGGTTCAGGATTCCAGGCCGCTTGATGAGCTCTGTAGTTGTTTAGTTTGTCGTCGTCACACGCGTGCATATCTGCGGCATTTGTACCTGGCGGGTGAGATGCTGGCGAGTATCTTGTTGACCCATCACAACCTAGCGTTCTTCCTTGACACTATGCGACGTGTAAGGCAATCTATCCGGTCTCGCGATTTCCCTAAATTCCGACGAGAGTTCACCGAGCGGCTGCGTTCGAATGGTGAATAGTGATTCGCGAGCTGTCCCTTCTGCTCGTTCGGTCATTGAATTTTGATTCCTATCGAAAGAGTCGCGCTCGCGTCCTTCGAGCTAATTTAAACTAATGGCAACTTTTCTGATCCTTTTTCAAGGCGGCTTGGGTGGTCTGGCTGGCATACTGCCAATCGTACTAATCATGGGCGTCTTCTATGTTTTGTTGATTCGTCCTCAGCAGAAGCGTCAGAGGCAACTTCAGGAAACCATCTCAACTCTTAAGCTTGGGGACCGCGTAATCACGAACGGCGGTATTATTGGAGTGATTACAAAGGTTCGCGATACGAGTTTTGAAATTCGAAGTGCAGAAAAATCCATCCTGGAAGTCTCCCGCACCTCCATCGCCGGCATCGACGAAGAAGAAAAGAAATAGCCATCAACAATTCTTGTAATGAAGAAAAAGAACCTGCTTCAGCGCGCAATCATTATCGCAGTGGTCACACTGCTCGGTCTCTACATCGTAATTGGTCCACGCCATCGACCCTCCCTTAAGGACTTCGGCTGGTCAGGGATTAAAGCCACTCTCGCGTCCAATATTCATCTAGGTTTAGACCTCAAAGGTGGTTCTCACCTTGTTATGCGCGTCAAAACCGAAGAGTTTTTGAAGCATCTGACGGAGGGCAATGTTGTTGCCGCAGAGAATGCAGCAAAGGATGCTGGTTTCGATGTGAAGTCGGCCCACGCTGAAACCGGTAATGGAAGCTATCGAGTGGTGGTCGAGGCTGCTGACCCTTCCAAAGCAGAGGACATCAAAACTGCTGTCCAGAAGAAGGTCGAACTTGGTGACACATCGGTTTGGACTTACGCGCAATCGGGAAATCAACTGACCTGGTCGATGACCAACTCTGCACAAAGGTCTCTTGCCGACAATGCGGCTACTCAGGCTAAAAATATCATCGACAGTCGTATCAATGCCCTTGGAATCACCGAACCACTGTTGCAGACACACGGCTCTCAAAGTTCGCATCAGATACTTCTGCAGATGCCAGGTGTGCAGGATCCGGAGCGAGTCAAGAACCTCTTGAAGGGCGAATCAAGACTTGAACTTGTCCATGTTGTCAGTCCTCCCAGTCCTGCGCCGAGTCAGACTTATGCAACTGAAGCGGAGGCGATCAACTCGGTATCGAGCGGTGGAGCTCTGCCGGCGAATCGTCGAGTTCTAAAGTACGTCGAGCGAATGGATCCAACTTCGACTACGGAGGATCAGTCCCGCGAGAAAAGAACAAAATGGGTGGTTGTTGAAGCACCCGCCATTATTGATGGCAGTGAACTGCGAAACGCAACTGCGGTCCCGTCACGAGCGGGGGGTACCCAGGATTTCGAGATTAACTTCTCGCTCAAGAAGAACGGCGCTGATAAGTTTGGCGCGTGGACAGGCTCCCATATTAATGAATACATGGGAGTGGTCTTGAACGACGAAGTTCAGTCCATCGCTTTTATTAAGTCTCAAATCTTTGACTCAGGACAGATTGAAGGTCGATTCACGAAGGAATCGGCGGATGATCTGGCTTTGACTCTTCGCTCGGGTGCTTTACCGGCTCCGATCGAATACCTCGAAGAGCGTACGGTTGGACCCAGCCTGGGACAAGACTCAATTAACGCGGGAGTCCGGGCTTCCGCAGTAGGGCTCGCGCTGGTTGTTCTCTTCATGTTGATTTACTACCGGGGTTCAGGCATCAATGCGGTTGTTGCGTTGATCCTTAACATGATTCTGATGATGGCTGGCCTCATCTTGTTCGGCGCGACGCTCACTTTGCCGGGTATCGCCGGCATAATTTTGACGATCGGTATGGCGGTCGATTCCAACGTGCTGATTTTTGAGCGCATTCGTGAGGAGTTGCGAACTGGAAAGACAATTCCTTCCGCGGTAGATCAAGGCTTTGGCCGCGCATTTATTACGATTATCGATACGCACGTCACAACGATCATTTCGTCGTTATTCTTGTTCGTATTTGGAACCGGACCTATTAGAGGATTCGCCGTAACGCTGGTGATTGGACTGCTCGTGAATCTGTTTTCCGCGGTCTACGTGTCGCGCACGATCTTTATGTGGGAACTGGGACGCAAAGAGAAAGTCGAGTCGCTTAGTATTTAAGAGAGCCTTTGTATGATTCAATTTTTTAAAGATGTTCGGATCGATTGGTTAGCCAACCGGCGTTGGTTCATTGGTATTTCGGTTCTGTTAATGTTGGGTGGTCTCTTCTCCGCCGTTGGTCGTTGGGCGACCCACCATCAACCTTTCAACCTCGGTGTTGACTTCAAGGGCGGCACCGTTGTCACCGTTAAGTTCAAACAACCTCCTGCGGCTGAGGTGATACGTTCTGCGTTGGTAAAACAAAACGTTCGGGATGCGATAGTACAGGCCACGGACAAGCCCGACACCCTTTTGATTAAGCTTCCGTTGGAAGGTGAATCTCAAGCAGAAGTGGAAACAGGTAGAGCGTTGGTGAGGGCTGCTCTAAATAGTTTTGGCCCCGAAGCGAAGCCTGATTTGCATCTCATGGGAGATCCGAATGGCGTTTACGAAATCGTTGGTACGGACGCCGTTGGTGCCGTCGCAGGCGCTCAACTCCGGAACAAGGCTATCGCCGTTACTCTTGCAGCACTGGTAGGAATTCTTCTCTACATCGCTTTGCGTTTCGAGTGGACATATGGCGCTGCCGCAGTGATCGCTGTATTTCACGATGTTCTCGTAACTCTTGGATTTTTCTCGATCTTTCAGTGGGAAGTTAGTCTTACTGTTATCGCGGCGCTCCTCACGTTGGTTGGATTCTCCGTCAACGACACAATTGTTGTGTTTGACAGAATTCGGGAGAATCGTCGTTTACATAGGCGAGACTCTTTGTACAAGGTCACGAACGATTCGATAAATCAAACCCTTTCGCGCACAGTCATAACCTCGGGCCTCGTGTTTCTGTCAGTCTTAGCAATGGTCTTGTTTGGCGGCGAAGTTTTGCGTGGCTTTTCCCTGGCATTGCTCGTTGGAATAATCTTCGGTACTTATTCCTCAGTTGCAATAGCAAGTCCAATTATGGTCTGGTGGGAGCAACGAATCGAAGCTGCCAATCGTGCAGCTGCCCTTACCTTCAGCAAACCAAGCCGCAGCGGTGTTCAGTCGCAATCAAACACGGCAGGTCCAGGTCGAGATGCGATCGCACCTCAGGCTGGTAAGAGATCGCGCGGCGCAAGTCGCGTTTGAAGTTTCGGTTCTCCTTCGAGAATCTGTTGAGTTAAGTGTCTCTTTGTCGTCTTTGCGCTTGACTTTGAATTGGTCTGCGGCTTAGACTGCGGCCGTTGCTGGCCAATTAAATAACTCAAAAGTCGACCCTGCGTTTGTGTAAAAGTAAAGTGGGCGTGGCGGCAGTCTGTTGAGCAGGCCAGCGAGTTACTATTCTCGCACAGCGGCTTTCAAGTCTATTCGGTGTGCTCAAATATCGTAGGAGCTGCTGTTTTCCCCTTTCATCTTGACGGAACTCAAGCGCGCCTAGGCATTCGACGTTTGAGGAGTAGTCAAGCTACTTACAGTTCGTAACCCCTGATCCATTTGGCGCCGGAAGTGGAGGACTATATTAGATGTTCGATAATCTCGTTGAGTCCAGTTCGCATAAGGATGATATCTCGCGGAAAGGCTCATTCGTTGTCGCAACTGCCTTAATCTATGGGGTGTTGTTGTTGGCGTTTTTCGTTGCCGGTATTTACTGGTACGACAACCACCTCGGTGAAATGGAACTCGAGTTAACAACGCTCGTTGCTCCAGTTCCCGTTCCGCAACAGCAGAAAGAGGAGCCGAAGCAAGAAGCCAAGCCCGTCAAAGTTGAGCAGAACGTGGATGTGCGCAAGGAGCTTATTGCAGATGTAACGCGAACCGAGTTGGTCCCGAAGGAAGTTTCTGCGAAGGCCAGTGATATTCCGCCCGTTCGGAAAGGCGTCACGACCGTTCTGGGATCAGAAAACTCGAGCTCCGCTGCACCGATGCCAGCTGGTCCAGGAGCCGGTACCGTTGTTAGCGCACCAACCAAAGTTGCCATTGCCGATGAACCGCCCCCACCCGAGGCTAAGCCAACTCCGCCACGGGCGCCAATTTCAGGAGGCGTTCTTAACGGCAAGGCCATCAGCTTACCAAAGCCAGCGTATCCGCCGATTGCCAGAGCTGCTCACGCAGCGGGTACCGTGGTTGTTCAGGTGCTGATCGATGAGAACGGCAACGTCGTTTCCGCTCACGCTGTGTCGGGACATCCTCTTCTGCAGGCAGTAGCAGTTGGCGCTGCTCGTCAGGCGAGATTCTCCCCAACCAAGCTGTCGGGTCAGCCAGTTAAAGTTACCGGAGTGATCCAGTACAACTTCGTGGCTCAATAACTGC
>Ga0157378_10006267_pt1 | contig 10414 bp, 9 predicted proteins | sample M65metaG_FD_115309 | JGI IMG/M metagenome (GOLD analysis project Ga0157378, IMG submission 115309) | Miscanthus rhizosphere microbial communities from Kellogg Biological Station, Michigan, USA - M6-5 metaG | ecosystem: Host-associated > Plants > Roots > Rhizosphere > Soil | place: USA: Michigan...
AAGAGCCAACCGATGGGGTTCTTCGGTACCCGCCAGACGAGAACGGCCCCCACTCCCGCATACGTGCCGAGGAAAGCGACGCTCAGCAGCGTGAACGGGTCATCCGTGAACGTGTGGTTCAACCTCGCGAGGACGACCGTTCCGACGAAGAGCGCTCCGCCGGTCACGAGCAGGGCCAACACCAGACGCCGGCGAGCGCGGTCGCCCACTTCCCGTGGCTTCGCCCGCTCCATGAAGCGGATGCTTACACCCCTGCGAACCGCCGGAAAGGGGGTCAGACCTGCTGGTTCTGGTGGGAGAACCCCACCCTCGGTCGCGTGCTGGCACCCTCTCCGTTTCCACGTGCTCCCCGGCTCGGTTCCAAGCCCCCCACCGCCTAGCGTTCGGGTCGAGGAACGAACGAGGAGGCGACGTCATGACGACGATCTTGGTGGGAACGGATTCCTCGGCAGCGGCCGACCTGGCCGTGGATCACGCGGCCCGGCTCGCGCGTGACCGCGAGTCCGATCTAGTTGTCCTGCTGGTACGACCACACGGCGACCTCCGATCGGTTGTGGACCCGGGCAAGGCGGCGGATCCCGATCGGTACCTCGCGCACGTCGCCGAACGGTTCCCTGGCCTACCGACGACCACGCGCGTCGAGCACGGCGAGGCGGCGGAGCGGATCGTCGCCGTCGCGCAGGAGCTCAGCGCCGACACGATCGTCGTCGGCAACCGGGGGACGCACGGATCGTGGTGGCGGGTCCGGGACAGCATCCCGAACCTGGTGCTCCGGCATTCGCCGTGCAGCGTCTTCATCGTGGACACGAGGCGCGCTCAGTGAACGTGAAAGACCTACGCGTGCTCGGTCTCGCGGAGGAACGCGAGCACCGCCATCACGCGGCGGTGCACGTCGGTCTCCTCCGTGAGGCCGAGCTTGTGGAACATCGAGTTGATGTGCTTCTCCACGGCCCGCTCGGTGAGGAAGAGCTCCTTCGCGATCGCCGCGTTGTTCTGGCCCTGCGCCATGTGCGACAGCACCTCCCGCTCGCGCTCGGTGAGCTCGCCGAGCGGCGAATGGGCCATCCGGTCCTTCGCGGCGACGAGCGCCTCGACGACCTTAGGATCGAGCACCGACCCGCCCTTGGCGACCTCGTTGAGCGCGCGGGTCACCTCGTGAACGTCGGCGACCCGCTCCTTCAGGAGGTACCCGAGGCCCGCCGCACCGTCCTTCAACAGGTCGTAGGCGTACTCCTCGTCGGCGAACTGCGACAGCACGACCACGCCGATGTCGGCGTGGTCGGCCCGGATCTGTTTCGCGGCCCGGATGCCTTCGTCGGTCCCCGACGGAGGCATCCGGATGTCGGTCAGGACCGCGTCCGGTGCGAGCTCCTCGACGGCCGCGAGGAGCTCGTCGAAGGAGGCGGCGGTCCCGACGATGTCCACGTCGCCGGCGTCGGTCAGGAGCGCGACCGTCCCCTCTCGAACCAGGTAGTTATCCTCGGCGAAGACGACGCGCAACACGCGCGCATCGTACACGGGGGGTAGGCGGCGGCATGACGATCCGGGTGGTGCTCGGCGAGGACAACGTGCTGGTCCGCGAGGGTGTTCGCGCGCTGCTCGATTCCTACGAGGACATCGAGGTCGTGGGGGTGGCTCAGGACGCACCCACGCTGATGGCGGCGGCGGCCGAACACGTTCCCGACGTCGTCGTCACGGACATCAAGATGCCGCCGTCGTTCCAGCTCGAGGGGATCGACTGCGCCCACGCGATCCGCCATGACCACCCCGACACGGGCGTCGTCGTGCTCTCCGCCCACGACGACGAGGAGTACGCGATCGCGCTCCTGGGCGGCGGGCACAGCGGCCTCGCGTACCTGCTCAAGGACCGCATCGCGCAGGGCGACGAGCTGGTCCGCGCGATCCACGAGGTCCACGCCGGCGGCAGCGCGGTCGATCCGGTGATCGCCGAGCGCCTGACCGGGAGCAAGCACGCCGACGAAGAGGATCGCGCCGTCCTGGACATGATGAGCAAGGGGCTCGGGTACGCCGACATGGCTCGCGAGCTCGGTACGACGCAAGAGGCGGTCGACCGGCGCGTCACCGAGCTCTTCGGGCGGATGGCCGGCGACGGTGCCGGCGCCGGCCTGCTGGGCGAGTTCAAACGGCTCCACGCGGCCGTGGTCGAGCAGGCTGCGCAACGAACGACGCTCGCGTCGTTCGTGCCGCAACAGCTCGCCGACCGTCTGGCCGCGCATCCGGAGACGGCGATCGAGCCGCAGGAGCTCGTCGTCTCCGTCCTGTTCAGCGACATCCGTGGGTTCTCCACGCTCGCCGAGCGGTTGTCCGCCCGCGACGTCGCGACGATCGTCGGTCGCCACCTCGAGGCCATGGCCGAGGTGGTGCTTTCGCACGGCGGCACGATCGACAAGTTCCAGGGCGACGCGGTGATGGCGATCTTCGGCGCACCCGACCCGGTCGACGATCATGCCGAGCGCGCGCTCCGCTGCGCGCTCGGCATGCAGCAGCGCCAGACGGAGCTGAACGCGCTCGGCTGGGGGACGGATGTGGAGACGCTCGGCGTGGGGATCGGCGTCAACACCGGATCCGTGATCGCCGGTACGGTCGGCGGCGGCGGCCGTCTCGAATACACCGTGGTGGGGGACGCCGTGAACGTCGCCCAACGTCTGCAGTCAGAGGCTGAGGCGGGAGAGATCGTCGCGGCCGCGTCGACCGTCGCCGCGGCGCCGGACGTGAAGGCGGAGTCGATCGGCCCCCGCGTGGTGAAGGGGCGCGAGGAGCCCGTCGAGGTGTTCCGTGTCGTCATCGGCTGATCGCAACGTCGCGCGCCCGGCGTGGTGGCCGTGGATCGGTCTCGCGACGTTCTTGATCTTCGCAGCGGTTGGCACGGTCATCACCCACGCGAACGACGAGTCGATCGCGGCACAGGTGCCTTACATCGTGGCGTTCACGATGTTCGGCATCGTCGGTGCTCTGATCGTCAGCCGTGACCGCAGGAACGTGATCGGCCTGATGCTTCTGTACGGCGCGCTCATGACCTCGAGCAGCTTCCTCGGCGGGGAGGCCTTCACCTGGCTCGTGGTCCGTGGACACACCGGATCGCTCGCGGTGTTCCTCGGCCTCCTGAACAACTTCGGATGGCTCTTCGGGATCCTGCCAGTGATCTTCATCCTGCCGCTCGTCTTCCCCGACGGGCACCTGCCGTCGCCGCGGTGGCGGCCGTTCCTGTGGTTCATCCTCGCCTTCCTCGCGTTGATCAGCGTCTCGTTCGTCATCGGGCAGGCAACCCTGTCCGGCTCGAACGAGCAGGCCAGCGTCCCGAACCCGTTCTTCGTGGAGGCGACCAAGCACCTCCCGAAGATGGATGCCGCGATCGGCGTGCTGTTCCCGTTGATCTTCTTGGTGTCCGTCGGCTCCTTGTTCCTCCGGTTCCGCCGCGCGACGGGCACGGAGCGTCAGCAGATCAAATGGGTCGCGTTCGGACTCGGGTTCGCGTTCGTCACGATCATCGTTGGCGACTTCTTCCTCTCCGACAGCACGGTCCTCTCGGCCGTGATCAGCGGGGCGGGATTCCTGGCATTCCCCGTCTCGATCGGCATCGCCGTCCTCCGGTTCCGCCTATACGACCTCGACATCGTCGTCAGGAAGACCGTCGTTGCCGGGGTGCTGGCGGTGTTCGTCGGGGTCGTCTACGCGGCCTTCGTGGCGGCGGGGAGCCTGTTGGTAGGGAGCAACGACACCACGATCGCGGTGGTCGCCGCGGTCGTGCTTGCGGTCGCGTTCCAGCCCGTCCGGATCCGCGCGCGCCGGTTCGCCGACCGGCTCGTCTACGGCAAGCGTGCGAACCCCTACGAGGTCCTCACGGAGTTCTCCTCGCGGGTCGGTGGCGCGTACGCGACCGAGGACGTCGTGCCGCGCATGGCGCAGATCCTCGGCGAGGGTGCCGGAGCGGAGGTGGCGCGGGTGTGGCTGCGCGTCGGTCGGGAGCTCCGGCCGAGCGCATCCTGGCCATCCGACGCGACGGCGCTGCCGAACGTCGCGATCGACGGCGATGCGGTGCCGACGATGCACGGCGCCTACGCGGCCGCGGTGCGCGACCGAGGCGAACTGCTCGGCGCGCTGTCCGTCGAGATGCCGGCGAGCGACCCGATGACGCCGGACAAGGAGCGGCTGGTGGCCGATCTCGCCTCGCAAGCCGGACTCGTGCTGCGGAACGTCGCCTTGGTCGAGGAGCTCCGCGAATCGCGCCGCCGGCTCGTCGCGGCGCAGGACCATGAGCGTCGGAAGCTCGAACGGAACATCCACGACGGCGCACAGCAACAGCTCGTCGCGCTCGCCGTCAAGGCGCGCCTCGCCCGGCAGTTCGTGGCGCGCGATCCCGCCAAGACGGAGGAGATGCTCGGTCAGATCGAGGCCGAGACGCAGACGGCGCTGGACGATCTCCGCGACCTGGCGCGCGGGATCTACCCGCCGTTGCTCGCCGACAAGGGGCTGGGGTCCGCCCTGGGCGCGCAAGCGCGGAAGGCGCCGTTCCCCGTTCGGGTGGACGCCGACGGCGTCGACCGGTTGCCGCAGGACGTCGAGGCAGCCGTGTACTTCTCGTGTTTGGAAGCCCTCCAGAACGTCGCGAAGTACGCGGCAGCCTCGGAGGCGACGATCACGATCACGCGCTCGCCGACCCTGCTCACGTTCGCGGTGACCGACGACGGGCGCGGCTTCGATCCGACCGCGATCGCGTCCGGCGGCGGCCTGGAGGGTCTCGCCGACCGTCTCGCGGCGATCGGGGGAACGTTCGACCTGCGAACGGCCCCGGGAGCCGGCACGACGATCTCGGGCACGGTTCCCATCGCCGTCGCGTCGACCGACGAGCCCACGAGCTCGTCCGCTCCCGATGCCGAGCGGGTGGGCGTGTGAGCGACGGGTCACGAGCGCGGCCGATACCCCGACCCAAAGGCATCCGCCGCGTGGAGCGATGGCTCGTGGGAATCGCGATGGCCGTCGTGGCGTTCATCCTGGAGCGGCTCGTCATGCGATCGGTGAAGAGGAGCGGTGACGCGAAGGGCCAGCCTCCGCCGACCACGGTCACCTCGAAAGGCGGCGAGGTCGACCTGGAGTGAGCCGGCTCAGCTCTTCGGTTTGCGCAAGAGGTCGACGACCAACCCGAGCGTGAGCAGGAAGGCGCTGATGCCGAACGCGACGGGCACCCATCCGGCCACCTTCTCGGACACAGCCGTCAGCGCGGTCCCGAGGATCGCCGCGCCCGCGGTGAGCGCGAGGGCCAACCGGCGTCCGGCTCGGCGGATCGTTTGTTCCAGCGTCGTCGCGCGGAAGTTGACCTCAAGCTTCTGTCCCGGACGAGCGCCGATCAACCGCTCGATCGCCTCCACGACCCGCATGAACCGAACCCTGAGTCGTTGCGTTTGGTAGAAGAGCGCCTTGGGGTCGGTCTTTGCCCCCATCCCCTTGAGGACGCTCCGCATCAGGAAGCGGCCCGCCACGTCGAAGGGATCGACCTCGGGATCCAGCTGTGCCGCTGCCAGCTGCATCTGCGCCAACGCCTTCGCGGTCAGCGTCAAGGAAGCGGGGAGCGGAACCCCATGCCGCAGCGAGATCTCGGTCATCTCCTGCAACACCGGTCCGAGTTGGATGTCCTTGAGCGACGCGCCCCGGTACTTGCCCATCAGGACGCCGATCTCCTCCTGGAAGGCCTCCACATCGAGGTCGCTGCGATCGATCGCTCCCGACAGCATCAGCGAGACATCGGTCAGGAACCCGACGTCCTCCTGCCAGAAGGCCATCAGCAGGAGCATCATCGACTCCCGCATGTCGGGCCCGACCTCGCCCGCCATCCCGAGGTCCAGGAAGTAGAGCCGGTCCTCCTCCGGCTGCCACATCAAGTTGCCGGGGTGCGGGTCGGCGTGGAAGAACCCATCGACCATCACCTGCTTGTAGAACGACTCGAGGAGCTGGACCGCGACCTCGTGACGGATCGGCCCCTCGGGCGCGAGCGAGAGCGGGCCGCCCTGGACGTCGCGCATCACGAGCAGCCGTGACGTGGAGTAGTCGGCGAACAGAACGGGAACGGCGAGCCGCGAGAACGGTTCGATCACCCCGCGGAGCCGCTCCATGTTCCGTGCTTCCTGCCGGAAGTCCAGTTCCCGGTGAAGCGATGTCGACAGGTGTTCGAACACGGCCGGCATGTCGATCACCTGCCGGAGCTGCTGGCGGCTCCCCACCTTCTCGGCGAACACCTCGAGGAGCGCGAGGTCCTGTTCGATCTGCTCCTTCGCGTCGGGGCGCTGCACCTTGACCACGACGGGGTCGTCGTTCGCGAGCCGCGCGCGGTGGACCTGCGCGATCGTCCCGGCCGCGAGCGGGGCCGGGTCGATGTGGTCGAACACGTCCTCCCACGGCACGCCCAGCTCCTGCTCCATCACCTTGACGACCTGCTCTTCGCTCAGTGGAGGCACGTTGTCCTGGAGCTGCGCGAGCTCGACGATGAACTCGGGCGGGATCAGGTCAGGACGGGTCGACAGGATCTGTCCCAGCTTGCAGAACGTCGGGCCGAGCTCCTCGAGCGCCTGCCGCATCCGCTTCGCCTGTCGCTCTTTGCCGACGGCGCCTTCCTCGTCCGGACGGCCGAAGAGCTCCTTCAGCCCGTGCTTGGCGAAGACCGTCGTGATCGTGGCGCCCCGCGCCATGAGGTGCGGCTGCGTCTGCGTCTCGACGGCGCTCGAACGGATCGTGGTGAGGCTCCGAGGGTCGCGCACGGCGCTCGCTACGCCGTCGGTCGTGTTCACGATGATCACGGTGCACCGCGCGTTGTGGCTGATCCGGTTGGGCACGTTCCCCAGGAGGAACTCCTTGCGGCCCGCCATGCCGGCGTTCCCGACGACGAGCACATCGATGTCGGCTGCCTCCGACGCATGGACGATCGCCATCGCGGGGTCGTCGTCGATCACCACGTGGGCGCGGCCGCGGCCGCCGGCGATCCGCTCAGCCTCCTGCTGCAGGTCCTCGGCGGCCGTGGCCGCCCGGGTCCGCTCAGCCGCCCCGAACTCGGTGTCGGTCGGGCTCGTGGGGATCACGACCTGGACGAGGTGCAGCTCTGCTCCGTACGCCTCCGCGAACGCCGCCGCCCATCCGACCGCCTTCGACGCCGTCTGCGATCGGTCCGTCCCGACCATGACGCGGGTGACGGCGCCGTTCTCGAGATCGATCTCCATGGGTCGCATGATGCCGAATCTCACGACCCGCTGACCAGGGTGGCCGGCGCGCGTTTCCTCCGTGGTGCCTGCACCCCGTCGGATAAACTCCCTCGCACCCGCCGGAGTAGCTCAGGGGTAGAGCAACCGCCTCGTAAGTGGTAGGTCGGGGGTTCGAATCCCCCCTCCGGCTCTCCTTCGGAACCTGAACGGACGGTTGCCGGGTGGGGTCCGGGTTGCGAGAATCCCGCCCGATGGTGACGGCGCGGAGGATCGTCGGCGTGCTCGCTGGGGCGGTCATCGCCGTTCTCGTGACGGGCGGCGCCGCGATCGCACAGACCTCGATCGATCCGACCATCACGCCGGTTCGGAACACGGGAGGATGGATCTTCTGGCTCGGCTGGTTGAGCGGGATCCTCGCGCTGTTGCTGCTCATCTTCGTGGTGGCCGCCTACATGCGGTACGCGCCGAGGTTCGCGAAGGATGAAGAGAGCGCTCGCGTCGTCCATGCCGATCGAGTGCTTCCGGGCAAGGAGCCTCGCCGTCGGATCGTGGACCTGACGCAGGCTGCGCCGATCGTGGTGCAGCCGCCTCCCGTCCCCGCTGCGGTGGCCGCACCCGCGATGGCGGCACCTGCCGCCGCGCCAGCTCCCGCCGCGGCTCACGCAGCTGCCCCCGCGGCAGCTGCGGCTCCGGCATCCGTCCCGGCTGCAGCTCCCGATGCGTCACCGGCTCCTGCGACGGAAGAACCCGCCGAAGCAGCAGCCGAACCCTCCGCCGCACCAGCCGCTGCCGAACCCGCCGCCGCCGAACCCGCCGCCACGCCTTCCCCTGCGCCGGCGCCCGAAGAGCATCGTCCGGAGGTGTCGCTCGACCAGGAGACCTTCGACAAGACGCTCGAGGAGCTCCTGGCCCAGGGGACCGACCGGCGCATCGCCGAAGGCAAGGCTCGGCGTGCCGCCATGATCGCCGCCCGCAAGAAGGCTGCGGGCGAGGGCTAGGCGCCCCCTCCGTGGATCCTGCGGCAGACGTCGACTGGTCGATGGGTTCCCACGCGGCCCGTCTCGCGGACTGGGACGTCGCGCTGCAGATCGGCAAACGCGTCGCTGGACCCGGGCCGATCGTTCCGCCGGAAGATCGCGCCCGCATGCGCGAGGACCTCTCCGCGCACGTCCTGCGAGCGGAGGAGCTCGTGGCGGGGTTCACCGGCCTGAGCGTCACGGGGTTCCGTTCGCGTGCGTGGGTCATGGGAAGAGGCGACTGGATCCGGCAGAACGTCGCCGGTCTCCAGCGGTTGATGGAGCCGCTCGCCGAGCGGTTGTTGGAGAAACGGCCCACCCGGCCGACGATCGCGCGCAAGGCCGTCGGCGCACAAGCGGGTGCGATCCTCGGCTACGTATCACGCAGGGTCCTTGGGCAATTCGACGTGTTCCTGCCACCGGACGACGAAGGGTTGATCTACTTCGTCGGCCCCAACCTGATCGAGGTGGAGCGCAGGTACGGCCTGGTCCCGAGCGACTTCCGCCTGTGGGTCGCGATCCACGAGGTCACCCACAGGGTGCAGTTCTCGGCGGCGCCATGGCTCCGGGCGTTCCTCGGCGGGATGGTGGACGAATATCTCGAGACGGTTTCGTTGGACCCCCACCAGCTGATGGATCAACTTCGTCGCGCGGCCGAGGAAGCGCGAACGGGGAGCGGGCCCGGCGGGATCCTTCGACTGCTGACGCCGGAGCAGCGCGCGATCTTCGAACGGACCCAGGCGATGATGTCGCTCCTGGAAGGGCACGCCTCCTTCGTGATGAACGAGGTGGGGAAGGAACACATCGCGACCCTGTCCCGACTCAGGAACGCCCTCCAGGCGAGACGGCACGTCCGCGGCGTCGAGCAGCGCTTCCAACGTGCGATCGGGTTCGATCAGAAGGTGGCGCAGTACGACACCGGCGAGCGATTCGTGCGCGACGTGATCGAACGCGTGGGCATGAGCGGCTTCAACCTGGTGTGGGAGTCGCGCGAGCATCTCCCGCAGCCGGGCGAGGTGGCCGATCCGGAACGCTGGATCGCCCGCGTCACGCGGTAGGCCGATGGCGGCGCGGAGACCGCCCGCCGTCGCGAGGGTTCTCGAACGGGTCACGAAGACCGCACGCGGGTACGACATGTTCGCGTCCGGCGATCATGTGCTCGTCTGGGTGAGCGGCGGCCCCGATTCGGTATGTCTCCTCGAGTCGTTGATCCGGTTGCGCCGACTCTTCCGGCTCCGGCTGGAGGTCTTCCATATGGATCATCGGCTGCGCCCTGACTCGGCGACGGACGCGACGTACGTTCGCCGTCTCGCCGGCCGGCACGGGTTGCCCTTCCACTTGGTGACCGCCGTCGATGAGCCGGGCCGGTCGGATTCGGTGGAGATGTGGGGCCGGTTCGAGCGAGCGCGAGAGGCGGCACGCGTGGCGCGAGCGATCGGCGCAACGCGGATGGCCGACGGCCACACGCTCGACGACCAAGCGGAGACGATCCTGATGGGCCTCGTCCTCGGCTGGGGGCTGGATGGGATGGGCGGGATCGCTCCGGTGAACGGCACGCTCGTTCGACCGCTGATCGACGTCACGCGGAAGGAGATCGACGGGTTCTGTCGAGCGCTGCGCCTGCGCCCTCGACACGATCCGACGAACAGGGATACGAACCTGTTGCGCAACGCCCTTCGGCTGGAGGCGATCCCCGCGATCGAACGGTCCACCGGCCGGGACGTGAAACAGACGTTCGCTCGCACCGCGGATCACCTGCGACGGGACGCGACGGCGCTGTTCGCGCACGCAGACGAGCACGCGCAGACGCTCGTCGAACTGCGCGATCGCGGATTCGCGCTCCGTGCCCGGCCGCTGCTCGATCTCCCGCCCGCGCTCTCGTCCCGGGTCGTGCGACGGGGCTTCCAGCGGGCGGACCTCGGCTGGGATCACGACGCGATCGACGCGGTCCTCGACCTGGCCGCCGGGACCCCCGGCCGAACGCGCGACCTCCTGCTCGGGATCACGGCCCGGCGCACCCGCACGCACGTCGAGGTCGAGGGGTAGACTCGCGGCTCCTGTGTAGAACTACGCCGACGACATCGAGAACGTCCTGATCAAGGCGGACGAGATCGAGGCCAAGCTCGCCGAGATGGGCGAGCAGATCACGCGGGACTACGAGGGTCGCCGTCTCCTGCTCGTCGGCGTGCT
>Ga0157378_10006269_pt1 | contig 10412 bp, 9 predicted proteins | sample M65metaG_FD_115309 | JGI IMG/M metagenome (GOLD analysis project Ga0157378, IMG submission 115309) | Miscanthus rhizosphere microbial communities from Kellogg Biological Station, Michigan, USA - M6-5 metaG | ecosystem: Host-associated > Plants > Roots > Rhizosphere > Soil | place: USA: Michigan...
CAAAGTTCAAAGTACGAAGCTCAAAGTACCGATTACTGACTACTGACCACTTACTGACCTACTTCCAGGCTTAACCACCGGCTCGCCCATCTTACAAGCTTCACACTCAGCAGGATCTACAGCTACGACCCTCAGCGACGCGAGCGCAAACCTCGGAACACCAACATCTGCCTGGCCACCGGATCGATCGATGATCGAAGCCGCACCCAGCACATTCGCGCCTCCTCGCTGTAAACATTCAATAGTTTCGCGCGTCGAACCACCGGTTGTGATCACATCTTCAACAACAAGTGTCTTTTCACCAGCGGTGATAGTAAACCCACGCCTCAATGTCATTTGTCCCGCTTCACGTTCGGTCCAAATGAAACGTGCACCGAGAGCTCGTGCCACTTCATGACCGATCACAATTCCACCGATCGCCGGTGACGCCACCAGCTCAATGTCGCGATCCCTGAACTGATCTGCGATCGCTCGCGCAAATTCTTCCGCCTTCCGCGGATACTGCAGGACGCGTGCACATTGCAGGTAGACAGTGCTGTGTAAACCGCTCGTCAACTGGAAATGTCCCTCCAGTAACGCATCGGTTGCTTTGAACTCGTTGATTACTTCGTCTGCTGTCAAATTCTCACCTCGATAAACTCGTTGAGCGTGTTACAATCGCTGCCCGAATGCATTATCCGAATTTAGTTTCCGACTCAACACTCGTTCAGGACACAATCGATCTTCTAACTGATGCTGGTGGACGCGCCGCAGCCTCCGAAATCGTTGATGCTGTTTTCAAAATGTCTCACATCGACGACGAGTTGGCAGGACTACTAGTTGCCGACCTCATCAAAAATGATCGGCGCTTCAAAATAATCGAAAACAATACGATCGAGCTTCAGCGTGACAATTGGGACACGCGTTTACTAAAGGAACTAGATTTTGTTGTAGTTGATGTTGAAGCCACGGGCGCCAAAACACCACCCAATCGTTTAATTGAGCTCGGAGCCTACCGCATTCGTGGCGGGCGGATCGTCGATAAGTTCTTGCAACTCGTCAATCCGGAGATTCCGATCCCTCGCTTCGTAGTTTCGCTAACTGGAATTTCGAACGATATGGTTCGACAGGCGCCGGTGTTTGCTGAAGTTGCTCCCCAGTGGCTCGACTTCGTCAGCGATTCAGTGTTGGTCGCGCACAACGCGCCTTTCGATACCAACTTCCTTAATCACGAAATTTCGCGCGTCTACCCGGGACACCGGATGGTAAATCCACATCTATGTACCGTAAGACTATCTCGCCGCGTGCTGCCCGATATTCGAAACCACCGGCTCGATACAATTGCCGACCATTTCTCAATCCCGATTGTCAGTAGACATCGAGCTGGGAGCGACGCCCTTGCAACTGCCGAAATCTTTTTGTTGCTGCTTACGAAGCTCGAAGAAGAACACGGAGTGAAAGACCTCGTGACTGCACGAACATTTCAGTTTCCCGAAATTAAACGAACTGCACCAACCCTACCGTTAATTCCCAGCCTCTAGCGTCCGCTCCACTGCGGTCTCTATCACCTGTTCGACGGCGGTATTTCGCTTTATTAACTTCCGCAGTATTACGAAAAGAACAATCCCGACTGCAAAGGCTAAACCAATCCAGGGATAGTACCTTGCCAACAACACTTTCGCTTCAGCTCCATAGCGGACTGCAAAGTAGCCCTCGAGTAGAAAACGAAACGCGCGACCCACAGTGACTGCAATCATGAATCGAACCAAACTGAACCGGAACACACCCGCCGTAATCACAAATAGCTTGAAGGGAAACGGCGGCGGCAGAAGCGTTGCGACAAGCACCGATAGCATGTCGTATCGCTCGATCAGATCTTTTACACGCTTCTGTTTAGCTTCGGAAAACTTGCTAAGCGCACGCGAGCCAGCCCTGCGGGAAATCAAATAGAGAATCCAGCAGCCGATTGCGGATCCTGCCGTCGCCATAAAGGCGTAGAGCGGCATCCAGCGAGGACTCGTCGTTGACAGTAAGAGCATTAGCGCATCCGCGCTGCTTGGTAAGGGAACGAAAGTAGAGTCGAGCAAAGCGACTGCAAAGAGACCAAGGGGACCAAAAGTAACGAGATAATCAGAAACCTTAGTTAGTGCTTTAGTAATGGGGTGAATAAATGACTTCAATCAAAATCCTTTCAATCTGAACCATCGGTGTCATTAGAATGCGCCGGTTGACGCACATTCTTATTACGGTTGAAAAACATATAGATAAGAAAACCAATAAGACCAATCGTCGCCACAATGCTGATAATCACTACGCCGTTGTCCCTGAAGAATAACAACACTCGCCTGCCGTAGAAAACCGCGAGGATACCTTCCACGTAATAGCGCAATGACCGTGCCAGCATAACGGTCAGTACAAATTTCCAACGTGGATACTCCAGGGTTCCTGCTGTGGCTACAAAAATCTTGAACGGCAGTGGGGGCGGAAGTATTGCCGGAACAGCAATCGCCAAAAAACCAAACCTGGCATAGGCGCGTTCGACCTTTTGGATGCTTTCAACGCTAAAACGCTTTCTGAGAACAGCCTGGCCGCCCCGTCGCATGATCGTGTAGAGCAGCAAACAACCAAGTACCGAGCCAGTCGCAGCAAACAACGGAAAGTAAAACACGGCGTGCGGCTGTCTGAAACATCGGCCAACAACCAGGTAGTCGTTTATTTCGGGCAACGAAAGTAGAGATGAATCCAGCGCACCAATGATGATCATCGCCGGAGCAGCGAGATAAATCGGTAACGCAAGGACATGCCCTTGTAACCATCGTGCGATGGTGTTGAGCCAATCATACATGGGCAGAGATGAGCTTTGGGCTTTGTACTAAAGGCCTCGTGCTTGGAGCTTTGTGCTTTGTACCTTGAAATCTCGAGAACATAGTGAGACGTCAAAGTACCAAGATCAAAGATCAAAGTACAACGCTCTCTCTTTTACTGTTTGATTGGTGCGAAAACGGCTGGTGAGTCGTAAGTGACTCCAACAGTGAATCCGGAATTTGGCGAGAAACTCGTCAGCCCTTTGGTACCGGCAAAATCAAAACGTAGCCCTGACGCTCGAATCTGCATTCCCAGCCTGGCCTCAGATTGCGACTCGGTGCCAAGTGGACCGTTTCCTGGGCGAGTGTTCGCACGACCATTTACTTCCCCGGCTATGCTGAATTGTTTGTTGATTCGAAAGATGCCCGCTGCGCCGTAAGTGAATACGTCGTTCTGAGAAAACAGCTCAGTCGGCGCGGTAAGAATCGCAATTCCCAGATTCCCGAACGTATTAAAGCGTCCGTCTTGCCCAAACTTCTTGCCAAGTAAAATCTGGCCGTACGCGTTGGTCTGATTCAAACCGATGCCGGTTCCCTGGCTTGAGTTCGGCAATCCCACACCAAAGCGGAAGCCGAGAGACGGACCACGTTCAGTTTCGTTTCTAAGTTTGAACTTTGCCCAAAGGGTAAAGTCACCCGTGTCGTTTGTTGAGTTCGTACCCGGGGCAAGGTTCAACGGAATAGCTGAAGGTCCTCGAGAGTTGATACTCAAAACATTCTGCGCAACGCCTTCAATTTGAAATTCGACATTGGGTCCCATGCCGATGTTCACTCCGATGACACCGACGCGCGTCAGATCTCCGTTGATACCGGAGACTGGATACTTAACGCTCTGCATAAAGTCCAAACCAGCTTCGATTCTCAAAGTGCCGGGCGGAATAATGTCGACGTCTTCAGTGATAAGTGGACGTTGTTGCGCGGATGCAGTGAAGGAGAGCGTTATCAACGCCAGCACGACGGCTCCGACATAAGTAAATTGACGACGCTTCATGTGGTCGGGATTGTAACCACTCGCTCAAATCATGGTCAACGTTATTCTCCCCGTTATTCTTTTTGGGGTGCGCGCCGTGCTGACTCCGACGCCGCAAGAACTGCTCAAGCCATGTGCTAGTATTTTTCGAGGTTGAATCCTAAACATCGAGGTCACTCAATATGAAACGTTTGTTGATATTGGCGCTGACGTTCACGGTCGCGATCCAATTCTTGCCGGCGATGTGCCGTTTTAGCCTTGGTCAGACCAGCACAGCCGCTACCTCAATCAAAGTCAAAGGCTTGAAAGATAGCGTGACCATCCGTCGCGATGAACGTGGCATTCCCTACATAGACGCAAAGAACGACGAGGACCTCTACTTCGCACAAGGATACGTAACAGCTCAGGATCGACTCTGGCAAATGGATCTATTTCGACGAAACGCGCGAGGCGAATTGTCAGAAGTTCTGCCAAACGTTCCGAATAGTCCCGCACTTGACCAGGACAAACTTCATCGAACTTTAGGATTCTCCCAGGTGGTTGAAGCGGAGGTCGCACAAGCATCGCCACAGTCGCGCGCAGTCCTCGAGGCTTACGCAGCCGGCGTTAATGCCTACATCTCCACCCTTGATCAAAAGTCATTGCCACCTGAGTTTCGCATTCTGGGTTACACGCCAAAGCCGTGGACACCTGCCGATTCGCTGATCGTCATCAAGATTTTCTTTGAGGCCCTTTCAAATACATGGCGATTGGATTTGATGCGTGAGGCTATGGCAAATCTTCCTGCAGAGAAACGCGCTGCACTATTGCCTGAGATATCGCCAATCGATGTGCTTGTCGTTGGCACTGATTCAAAAGTGAGGAACGCGTCTGCAACCGCGAAGACCTCCGGCTCACAACTGTCGCATGAGGCCTTGGCTGCACTAGCCCGAGATGAAGCAATCAATCGCGCAGCTTTGGAGCAGCTCGGCTTCTATGCGGAAGGACTCGCCGCAAGCAACAACTGGGTCGTGAGTGGCAAGCACACAACCTCAGGAAAACCACTTCTCGCAAACGATCCACATCTAGCTCCGACGGCTCCGCCTATCTGGCACATGGTTCACCTGACAGCACCGGATGTTCGTGTTGCGGGTGTGACAGCGCCTGGACTTCCGGGTGTGGTTATTGGTCACAACGATCGTATCGCCTGGGGATTTACCAATGTCGGACCTGATGTCCAGGATGTTTATCTCGAAAAGTTTGATCCAAACAATTCTCAGAAGTACATGACACCTTCTGGCTGGCAGGACGCGAAGATTCGCCACGAAGAGATAAAAGTCCGAAAGGGGCTCGCAGATCTTTCATTTGATACGATCACACTTGATGTCACTGAAACTCGCCATGGTCCCATCGTCTTTGAGCGAGATGGGAAGCGATACGCTTTACGCTGGACCGCTCTTGATCCAACTAAGAACAAACCCGATTCGACATTCCAATTAAATCGCGCACACAACTGGAAAGAGTTTAGCAAGGCCCTGGAAGCGTTTACCGCTCCAACTCAGAACATTGTCTACGCAGATGTGGATGGACATATTGGTTATCACGCGGCCGGTATGGTTCCGGTTCGCAAGTCTGGCGATGGTAGTCTTCCCTACGACGGCTCAACCGAAGCTGGTGATTGGGTTAGTTACGTTCCAATCGAAAAGTTACCCCAGGTTTACGATCCGCAGTCGGGAATCATTGTCACAGCAAATCAACGAATTGTAGGAACCGACTATCCAAATTTTCTGACTCACTCATGGGCCCAACCTTATCGCGCACGCAGAATATTTGATCTGCTGAATCAAAAGCCTAAATTGAATGCGGATGACTTCCGACGAATCCAGGGAGACGTTTATTCAATTGCCGGGGTGCTCTTCACAAAACAAGCAGTCCAAACACTGAAACCGACACTGACTCCTGCTGATGAAAAGCTTGGTGTCGTGCTGAGCTCATTTGAGAGTTGGGACGGATTCGTGAATGCGGAATCGCGAGTCGCCCCGATAGCCGCTCAGATGCGCCTCGCATTTCGCTCACGAATCCTCACAGCTGCACTTGGTGATGAGTTAGTTAAGAATTATCAGTGGTCAAACTTCGACACGACTCTCGATCGCATCATTAAAGACCAACCAGCGGATTGGCTACCAAAAGGGTTTAAAACTTATGCCGACCTCTTTCGTGCGTGCTACGACGATGCCGTAAAAGCTTTGACCCGCAGTTTGGGCTCAGATGAATCGAAGTGGACATGGGGCGATATGTCAAAAGCTCGTTTCCCGCATCCACTCGCACAAGCGCCGTTAATCGGTGCGCAATTCACGATTCAACCGTTCCCACAAAACGGCACGGGCGGTTTCATCGGCGCTACGGTAAACGTCGGCGCGGCCGTCTCGATGCGATTCATTGCAGATCCGGGTAACTGGGATCTTACGCAGCACGGAATTAGTGTTGGTGAATCCGGCGTGCCCTCAAGTCCGCATTGGAAGGATCAACTTGATGACTGGAAGGCTGTGACACCGAGGGTCTTTCCGTTCAGTGAAGCGGCTGTTGCTGCGGCCGCGAAGGAGACGTTGGTGTTACAACCGTGAGAGGGACGGGGTGACGCGGTGACACCGTGACAGCGTACCACGCGCGTAGAAACTGTGTCAGAACTTCGAATGGAAGAAAGATCAACCGCCAAGACACAAAGACACCAAGGCACGAATTGAAGAATGTTCAACAATAGTGACTCGTGTCTTGGTGACTTCGTGATTAATTTTTTCAGGGTGGGTCGTGAGGTTTCAGTGATATGGAGCAGTGGCGAGTGTTCTGTGCTATTGATCTTTCCGGTGCTGTCCGCAGCAGTCTTCAGAAACACATTGATAATTTGCGGGCAGCTGTGCCGGAAGCTCAGGCAAGTTGGAGTCGAATCGAGAATATCCACTTAACTATTAAGTTCTTTGGGAATGTCTCCCAAGATCGTATTCCGCTTATTTCAACAGCTACATCTCGTACCGCTTCTTCCTTTCAGCCATTTCCCATCTCAATTAGCAAAGCTGGGGTCTTTCCGGGAGCTAGTCAACCGCGTGTTGTTTGGATTGGAGTTGATGATCAAATGGGCAGCCTGTCGGAGCTACAACAGCGCTTTGAGCTGGAGTGTTCGACAAATGGTTTTGAGAAAGATGCGCGGAGCTTCAAACCTCACTTAACAATTGCGCGAATTCGAAAGCCTGCCGGTGCGCGCGAATTGGCGGAAGCGAACAGGCAGTTGGGATTTGAATCGGAGAGCTTGCTGGTCGAGGAGCTGGTAGTGTTTAGAAGCGAACTAAGCAGCAAGGGTTCGAAGTATACCGCCCTGTCACGACATCGGTTGGGAAATGTCCGATAAGCTTCAGCTTGTCGGTCAATATCACACCTTAGTAGAACCAACACGCCACAACCTCTTGCAATAATCCGCGAGTGACTTGCGAAGTGGGATTTACTCAAGTTTTTGTTTCTTCAGCAGTTCTTTCTTCACTCCTGAGGAGTGCGATGTTTATAGCTCGACGCGACTCAGCAACTCTGCTCTGTTCGGAAGAGCGGCAATCGTTCGAATCTACGTGGGATCGTCATGCCGCTCTTCCGAACAGAGCCGGAGGAGGATGGCTTGCTGGCTATATACTTTGCACTCCTCCCGTGTGAAGGACATTGATCGACACTATCTCGGCAATTCTTTGGGCCGTGTTGGTGGTGGATTCTCTTTTTCTCCGCTCTGCTGGCCCGTTTGTGAGAAGACTTCCTTGATTGCGCCGACGCTCGCCAACATCGATGAGGTCTCCACCGGCATGAAGATGACTTTCGAGTTGTTCGTTCGCGTCATGTCGCGAAGGCTCTCAATGTAGCGCGTTGTAATCAGGTATTGAGCGGGGTTGCCGTGCTCGTGCATCGCATCAGCGACCCGAGTAATCGCTTCAGCTTCTGCTTCAGCGTTTCTCAACCTGGCCTGTGCGGCACCTTCAGCGGCAAGAATGGCGGATTGCTTTTCACCTTCTGCCCTGGTGACTGCCGCTTGCTTCTCACCTTCTGCACGAGTTATTGCTGCTTGCCGATCACCCTCCGCCTGCAAAACCAGCGCACGCCTGTTACGTTCGGCTGTCATCTGCTTTTCCATTGTTATCCGAACATCTTCCGGCGGGTTGATGTTCTTAACGTCAACTCGTGTGACCTTAACGCCCCACTTATCTGTCGCCTCATCGAGAATGATGCGCAACTTGGCATTGATCTGATCGCGCTGAGAAAGAGTATGGTCGAGATCCATGTCGCCCATTACGGCGCGCATGCCGGTGATAGTTAATTGCACGATACCGCCAACCAAATCGTTCATCTCATACACTGCCTTCACGGGATCCGTTATCTGCCAGTAGACAACTGAGTCGACATGAATCGTAACGTTGTCTCGTGTGATGACAGGCTGAGGCGGCAGATCGATGTACTGCTCGCGTAAATCGATCGAGGTCACTCCGGGGCGCGTATTGGTCCAGTAAACGGCTCGTGGTCTATCGAGAAACGGAATAAGGATATTGAGTCCGCTACTCGCGATTTTGTCGAACTTACCGAGTCGTTCAACCAGCATCACGGTGGCCTGGGGAACGATTCGGATCGTCTTGACCGCAACTACCAACAGCACGAGGCCAATGAATCCGAAGAACAGGAACAGCAGGACTGAGGCAACGGGATCCATAAATTTACTCCTGAAAATGTGAACCGGAATGATCGAAACTTTGGGCCTGAACTATATAGGATCGGTTTTCAGGTTGGGAAGGGGGACCGTGTCCCCGCTACTCATCAGAATCTTACTGAGCGGGGACATGGTCCCCTTCCTTACCTGAAAATTCTTCGCCTCAGTATATATTCTTGAGTGTTGCAAACCGACAAGCTGAAGCTTATCGGACACTAAGCACATCGGACACCGCTTCAGCCACTTTCAGGACCATCTCTTCCTCAAATGGTCGCCCGACAATCTGTACGCCTATCGGCAGGCCACCCTTTGATTTGCCCACCGGAATCGTCACGACAGGAAGATCGAATACATTAAACGCTTGGGAATAACTAAACGCGCGAAACGTCCCCATCGCTGTGCCCTTCACTTCGACTTTCAAAGTATCGTGGGCATACGCCGGTGTCGCACCAACGGGACAAATCAGGATTGGAGTGTCTCTCATCCACTCAACTAACTCCGCTCGCAACCGATCGCGTTCCATCCACGCGGCAATGTAGCTATCCAATGTTGGCGGCGGAACATCATCGGCCGTGCTCAATCGCCAACGCACAAAAGAGCCCCCATCGTTCTCACGCCCCGTGTACACCTTCCGGAGTTGAACTACTGACGCACGCGAAAAGATGTTGAGCCAGATTTCATTTGCTCTCTCAACATGTGGTGGTCGTACTTCCCCGGCGGTGATCCTGGTGTCCTTCAACACAGAGGCAACAGTTCTTACACACTCTGCGGTTTCGCTTGTGACCGGCGCTATTCCATCATCCGTGTACCACGCGACCTTTAGTCCCTTCAGCGACTGTGACTCTTCGCGTTGATCCGTTGCGTTTGCGATTACACGATAAACACAGCGAAGGTCTGAAACTGTTCTCGCCATCGGACCGATGACTGCGCCGAGTGAGTAAGGTCCGGTGCCGGGGGGAAACTGCCCGCCGCAAGGCACGCCACCCGTTGTCGGTTTCAATCCTGCGATGCCACAAAAATGAGCAGGTATGCGAATTGAGCCTGCTAGATCGCTACCCAAGCCACCGGGTGACATGAAAGTCGAAATCGCAGCCGCCTCGCCACCACTTGAACCACCAGGTGTTAACGTTTTGTCCAGGGGATGGTTAGTGCGCCCGAAGACCGGATTGTCAGCTGTGTAATCCATCGCCATTTCGGCAGCATTCGTCTTTCCAAGAATGATCGCGCCGGCGGATTTCAGACGTGCAACTGACGGAGCATCATGTGTTGGTATGTGCGCACTGCGAATCTTCGAGCCACTTGTTGTGCGTAAGTTCGCTGTTTCGATTGTGTCCTTGATGGTGACAGGGACGCCGTGCAGTGCACCGAGATTCTCGCCGCGCATCACAGCAGCTTCAGATTCACGGGCACGGTCCAACAGGTCGGGCGAAAGCGTCACGATCGCATTCAGTTGCGAGTTTACTCTGGAGATTTGATCAAGATAGGCTTCCGCAACTTCGACCGGCGAGACAACTCTTTCTTTGATCATCGCAGCAAGTTCCTTTAGCGACTTCCTAATCAGCTCACTCATCAATCGTTTCCTTCCGTCGAGGGCCTGAATACTGGACCGGGTGCTGGGAGCGCAGGCGTCCTCGCCTGCTACTGGTCACTCACTGTTACTAAAAGTCATCAGCAGGCGAGGACGCCTGTGCTCCCGGCATTCGCCTGCAATTACCACGCGGTTGTGCTTTCCTGCACGTTCTCAATATAATCCAATTGCTCTGCGTAAAAACATTTACAACCTGCCTGATCAAAGTCGAAGTGGTTCGACGATCAAGCTTTTCGGCAAAGGAGTGCATTCTTGGCTATTCGTTTGAGCAGGAACTTCATCCTGCGCAAGCTGCATCAG
>Ga0157378_10006272_pt1 | contig 10410 bp, 6 predicted proteins | sample M65metaG_FD_115309 | JGI IMG/M metagenome (GOLD analysis project Ga0157378, IMG submission 115309) | Miscanthus rhizosphere microbial communities from Kellogg Biological Station, Michigan, USA - M6-5 metaG | ecosystem: Host-associated > Plants > Roots > Rhizosphere > Soil | place: USA: Michigan...
AGAGCGTCCGATGGCGGAGAGTTTGTGTCGCGACCTTGACATATGCGATGACGTACGATTTGTAGGAAGGCAAGAACAGATTGAAGAGATTCTTGCTATATCAGACATGTTTCTTCTTCCATCCGATTATGAAAGTTTTGGACTAGCCGCACTTGAGGCAATGGCCGCAGGCGTTCCGGTGATATCAACAAATGCAGGCGGACTGCCAGAGATAAACGTGCAGGGAAAAACGGGATTCCTTAGCCAGGTAGGCAATGTGCAGGAAATGGCTTCCAACGCCATTCACTTATTACAGGATGATTCATTGCTAGAGCAATTCAAAAATAATGCGAAGGAACAAGCTGATACATTCGATATCGCAAATGTTGTTCCCCAGTATGAAGCCTTATATGATCGGTTTCTGAATAAAGGTTCCGCTGTGGAGCTGGAGAAAAGTAAAATCGCGTAACGCGAATGCACGCAAATTGAGGAAACGCTAACGAACGCGAATAATGAAACTACTCTAGCGATTCTATGTTCCCCTATACTTCTATGCTCCGAATGGATTGATCTTATCTCAACCACTGTCTCGGACTTAGGTTCACCAATTTATCCGTCATAATGATGAACTCAAGTTCGCCCATCCCGTCTGATTTCTCGGCCATTCTACCGAGCGTTTGTCCCATCTTCACTTCTTGTCCTTTTGAAACACTTGCAGATGACAATCCACTATAAGAGGAGAAGTATTTACCGTGACGAACTACTACGGCAGTCACATCACCTACATTGAACACCGAAGTAACAATACCATCGAAAATTGCTTTGACAGAAGCCCCCACCTTGGTTTCGATGGTAAGGCTTTGGTTGTTATACTTGAGACTTGAACCTTCCAGTACATCGTTTGTGCCAAACTCCATCGTCACATTTCCTGCTTCAACCGGCCATGGGAGTTTGTGCTTATTTTTCTCAAAATTATCGGAAGCCAGTTTCTCTGTCGCGTTTGCGTCAAATACACTCAGCGTTTTTGTGGTAGTCGGCTTGGTTGTTCTATTGGTAGTGGCGCTTGCATTATCATTTGCGGGCTTAGCGGTTTCGGTCTTTGCAACGTTCTCCTGCCTTTTTTTCTCGATCTCTATGTCGCGGCGGATGGCTGCGACAATGGCTGATTTCAATCGTGCATCCTGTCGCTGTTTTGCCAACAAGTCCTTATTTAATTCCTTTTCTTTCGATCTCAACTTGGCATTTACCGCATCTTTTTCTCTCTTTTCGCCTACTAATTGTGCCCTTTCTGTATTCTGGCTCTTCAACACCAGGTTCTTTTCGTCCCGATGAACCTTTAATCCTGACAGGCGCTCGTTCAATTGGTCCTGTGTATGCCTGATATTGTCTGCTTGTTGCTCGCGGTAAGCGCGATATGATTTCATGTATGCCACTCTTCTTAAGGCATCATTGAAACTGGTGGCTGAGAAAATGAAATTCAAAAAGTCATAATTGCTACGATTCTTATACGCATACACAACGCTCTTTTCATATTGAAGCTTCAAAGTATCCAGTTCTTTGCGCAAACGAAGAATGTCCCTCCAAGATTGGTTTACCTGCGCGTCAATCACATTGATCTGTTGATTGATATTCCGAATCGCCTTTTCTCTCAACGCCAGCTTACGCTGCAATAGGCGCAATTGACCCAGGGTTTCTTTCCGGTTTCTTTTGGTTTCATCAAGCGACTTCCTCACGTCCTCAATTTGCCGTTGAATATCTGCGCGTTCTCTTTCCAGATCAGAGCGATTGCCTTGCTGCGCAAATGATTTGGTGAATCCAATTGCCAATATCAAAATGAGGAAGGAAAGCTTTTTTACCATTGGTTCTAGTTTGTCACCGAAGGATCCCGCGGCTTAAGATTAAAGATTCTCTCTAACGCCTAATTCCTATCATAATTTTTCGGAATTGAAAAAGGATAGTTTAAGTTTTCGTTAAAATCAAATTGCTTGTAATCAAGACTTACCGAAAGGGTTGTTTTTTCGGCCACCGATATCTTTCGCTTCGTCGAGAACTTTATGTTTCCTTTCGATTCGTAATCGTCATAGGTCAACACCGCCGTTCTGGAACGGGCGCCATCCCGATCGTCGAGCTTACTATTCCGCACCAGGTAGTCGCCATTGCTAAAGGTGATAAAATTCTTGAACAGGGAGCCAATACTGGTAAGCGACACCACATTCTCCTCTATTTTAACTGAAACGATATTGTTGCGATCAAAATACACCGGATTGCCGATGATTATTTCCTGTAAGGTGTGAAAGTCGATTGGCAACTGTGTAACATCCCTCAAATAATTCAATGACCGGAGTTGGGCTACTTTATCCAATTTATTTAAAACAAAAACACTGTCCGGCTTTATCAGGATCCGGAACGCTTCAATACCGAGTGCCGCATTGATGGACACCCAAATCACGCTGTCTTTTTTCATCCGCAGGAACGCGTTAAAATCATAACTCTTTCCATCACCTCCCCTATAATCAACCTTCACCTTGGCTGAAAATGTATTATAGTCTATATAATTCTCATCAACATGCGTAGTAACATTCTTAATGAAACCCGCTGAATCAAATTTGCTATCATTGACCATCACTACTTGTGATGTGTCTTTCTTAGAAATTGCGGATTGTATTTTTTTAGTGGACCTGCAAGAGAATAAGCCAAAACACAAAAGTCCCATCAATAAGTAGGAATAAGTTTTCATATTTATTTTTTTCCGGTATGCCCAAAGCCTCCATCATTCCGTTCGGTTTCCTCTATCTTATCAACCTGTTTCCATTTCACTTTTGTAACCTCCTGTATTACCAGTTGTGCTATTCTGTCGCCTGGTTGTATCACCTGGATTTCTTGTGATAAGTTTATCAGGATCACCTTAATCTCACCTCTGTAATCTGCATCTATCGTACCAGGGGAATTGAGGCAGGTGAGACCGTATTTGATTGCCAGCCCACTTCTTGGGCGAATCTGCGCCTCGTAGCCCTTTGGCAGTTCAATAAACAAGCCAGTGCTGATGAGTCTTCGTTCAAGTGAGTTTAGGTACATCGGGGTGTCGATGTTTGCTCGTATATCCATGCCCGATGCGCCAGCGGTAGCATACTCTGGTAATGGATTGGCCGATTGATTAACGATCCTTACTTTGATTTTTGCCATGTGGCAAAGATAGTCGCAATGGGCAATAGACAACGGGCAATTCAACGATTGCGCTTCGAAGACTGGAGACGCAACTGGAAGGTTGAAGCGCATTCAACTTTTGGAACAGTATTCATTCGAGTACTGAGACGCAAGCCCTATATATAGGAATCCTCTCAAACTTCGAAAGTCCCATATATTATAGATCGCTTGCTCTTCAATTTCGTTTCGACTCTTCGAAATGAGGACTTCCGTCTTTGTACTCAATACTTCGGGTGTTGTAAAATACCAGGGACTTTATAATTTCATGAAGCGTCTTCAGTCTTCGAAGCGTGATCTAATGCGGTGAACTCCGAACAAGCATTACTGTTGCATATGCCGCCAGGCCTTCTCCTTTCCCAATGAATCCCATCTTCTCAGTTGTTGTGGCCTTGATAGACACATCATCAATTCCGATTTGTAAAATGGAAGAGATGATTGCCCTCATCGCATCTGCATAAGGCATAATCTTAGGTTGTTCCAGGCAAATGGTGGAATCGACGTTCACAACGGTGTATTTCCGTTCCTTAATGAGCGAGAATGTGCGTTCCAGCAAAATTTTACTGTCAATATTTTTATATGCGGAATCTGTATTTGGAAAATGCTTACCAATGTCGCCCAAAGCAAGAGCACCAAGAAGTGCATCGCATATGGCGTGTAATAAAACATCTGCATCGCTGTGGCCCATCGACCCTTTCGCGAACGGAATCTTGACACCGCCAACCCAGAGGTCTCTGCCTTCAACCAACTGGTGAAAATCGATTCCAAATCCAATTCTATAATTCATTTCGATACTTTATTCGTGTCCATTCGCCTTAATAAAGAAGCGTCTCTTCAATTGGAGAGACGCTTCAAAATTATTTCAATGATTTCATTACTTGTTATCTATATCAAAGGTCACTCCAAAGCGAAGCGTGTTTGACAATGGATTTCTGTTTGTTCCATTACCTGATGGGATGAGGTAAGAAAAATTAAATCCGAATACATTGTATTTAACACCAAGACCTGCAGTGAAATATTTGCGGTCGCCCTTGGTCTTGTCTTCCCAAAAGTACCCCGCGCGTACTGCAAATTGGTCATTGTACCAATACTCCATTCCAAATGATAATTGAAACTCTTTCATCTCTTCACTAAAACCTCCGGGAGCATCACCAAATGAACTGAACCAACTGTTGACTACACCCTTACTGCGATAGTTAGCCACATTTGTGGAATCAGTTGTTTGATCACCGGTTGCATGCGGTGGAGTAGGCACTAATAATTTATGAAGGTCAAGTGCGAAGGTCAATTTGTTTGTTTCATCAAACACAGTAGTATAAGCAGCACCCATTCCAAGGTTGGCAGGAATAAAATCTTTCTGCTTCGCATCATTGGTATAGCCAATCTTTGATCCAAGATTAGTAAGCGCTATGCCAAAATTCCATCCACCTTTGGTATCGTCGTTACCATTATAATAAAACGAAAGATCACCTGCAACAGCGTTGCCGGCTTTATAACTGGTACCATTACTCGAAACACCACCAGCGAGGTTTGAATGAATATAGCGCAATGCAACACCGAGACCCATTTTCGCACCAAGTTTACGTGCGTAACCTACATCCCATCCCCATTCTCTTGGTCTTCCTTCCTGCAATTGCGTACCATTATCGTCAGTAAATTGAATATTTCCTAAACTAAAATACCTGATAGAAGTAGATAAGGACTGCATCTCATCCAATTGAAAATATCCTGAAGCGGAAAGCAGATAAACATCGTTCAGCCCAAGATCTTTCAACCATGGAGTATACGTGAGTCCAATGCCAATAGGGTTTTTGGCGAATGGCGTTTTTGCTAAATTCCAGAATGGTGCATTTGCATCAGCAGGTGTAGCAACACCTGCATCACCCATACCTCCTGCACGCGCATCGGGAGAAATTCTCAAAAATGGTACTGCAGTGGTCACAACATTGATAGTGTCCGCCGATTGCGCCTTTGACGACATTGCCCCCAATAGGAGGAACAATGCTGCAGTCAGTTTAGAGGTCATACTTTTCATGTCGTCTGGTTTTTGTTGAAAATCCGTGCAACAATTCAGGACAAACGGTAATAAATGAGAAAATGGTCAATGGATCCCATGTTGACGGAACGTAACTATAAAACGATAAATCAGCGTAAAATTGTGAGCAGTATTAAAGATTTTATGGGCGGCTAAAATAGTGATTTTAAATATACAAACTACAATATCAGCAATTTTTCGATTTTGTTGGCTGACCTCCCGTCACTCGTTCTCACGTTCAGAATATAGATATATACTCCTCTGCCAACCTTATCACCATAGTCATCTCTTCCATTCCATTCTAATTCAGTAGAACGATTTCCCTCTGAAATTATTGTTTTCGCAATGGTTTTCACGAGTTTGCCGGTTACTGTGAAAATCCTGATATTCACTTGCAATGGTTCAAATGGATGATTGTGATCAAACCAAAAATTGGTGTTTGTTGTAAAAGGATTCGGATAATTGAGCACATGATCTAAAACAAGATCCTCTTTTTTACGAACGGAAAACTCGAGAATCATCTCGCTTGAATTATTTGCCGCATCCCAAACCTTTAGTTTCAAAACATGGTTGCCCTCGGAAATTGCAGGCAGTTGATACCGGACTGAACCTTTTCTAAAGTTGTCCTGGTCAGCTTCGTAAAAACGATTTAAGACGAAGGTTGACTTGCTATCTCCATCAAGCTCAGCAACAAGATCGTGTCCGATGCCAGTGCCCAGAATGTTGATCCCTGAAGAATCCAGGAGCTTCATAATTAGAATCGGCGTTTCGTTTGTAATTCCTCCGTTGACAAATTTTTCATCATTCAACCACGCCTTGATCTCCGGGCCGAGGTTATCAGAAGATCCAGCGCCGGATCCACCAACAATGAAACTATTATATTTTCCATTGCCGTCGACACTTCCATTCTCTACATAATAACTAATGGTGCCTGGTCCAAACTGATAATTGATGTCCTTTGGAACAATAAAATCAAAACTAAATTCACCGTTGCGAACAGTTGCTTTACCTCTGTAGATGAGACTCGTTTGTACCGAAAAATTTTCTGGAAAACTTTCAGGATCATTACCCAGCGTCTTTGCAGTTTGAGGTTTATCAAAAACGGCGACCTGCAAGTTGCCGTTGAAATTCGATTGAACATTTCCTACTGCATCCCTCACAATTCCCGTGACCGTACAATGATCCAGGGCTCTTATAGTATCTGTATTCGAAACTGGTTTACCATTTATGGTTGCAGTATTTACAGCGAATTCGGGAAACGAAACTGTTAGTGCTGGATCACCGAGCAGGGTAAATTTTCTATTATTGTTGATATCAGCAAAGGTTTGATACGTGAAGTTTTTTGCTTCTTTCACTGCTTCTCCCAACCGCCGATATTTTCCATCAGGCTTTTTTTGCAAGGCGATCTGCAAATAGTTTTGATTCATCACACGATTGCTAAATGCAAATACCAATCGCGTTGTGGTCATCAAAGCGATGGCACCTGTTTTTTCGCGCAGCAAAATATCTTCTCCTATCGAATGAATGCGCGGATCATCATACGGTGCAAAATCGCAAGTGGCCGTCACTATCAGCGGCAACCTGTTTGGATTGTTCAAACTATTGATTACATCCTGATCCAACACTACTTCCTCTGCCAATCGTCTGAAACCTCCGTGCCCGGTGTAATTGAAGATCAGCGTACCGCTGTTGAATTCATCTTTCACCGCCTGCGTAGCGGCAGGATAACGCGCGCCACCAGCACCACTCTCCTGGTGAAAAGCATCCAAATAAATCTTATCCTGATTGAATAATGAATTGGTTTGATTTGCCGCTGCGGTGATTGTTTCCGCATCATGCATATGCAGATTGAAGTCTTCATCGTCAGCTACAAATGTCATTTCATTTCTCCAGGATCCCAATGCAGCACTAGATTGATACTGCATAATTTTATCAATGTGTGCCTTGGCTTCGCCTACTGACTTCGCAGGAATACGACCGATTCCTATGTCAAGTAAGTTGATGATGCTGCCGTTATTGATATCATCGCCGTCATCAAGAAATCCAAAGAAATCATCAGATGTATAAGTTGACAACGGATCGAGTGAGTTATTACTTTCATAGGCAGGAACAAGGTTTGTGTTTTCATGTATCCTGTCTTTGTAATCAAATGAGGCATCACCTAATAAGAGCAAATATTTCGGGCGCTTGGTGGAATCATTTCCAGCGCGATCATAAAACATTTTTACAAAATCACGAATGGAGGTTGGGTCAGGAATTCCTGATGCAAATTCGTTGAAGACCTGATCAGTGGTTACCACAATAGATCTGAAATTATCTTTTTGCAAATGATGCGCAGCTATGCGATTCGCCTCTGATCGTAATATAGGATTAGCGACAATAATGTAATCCACAATGCCCGGTTGATGGATGTTTTGATTTTCAATATGACCAACCGACTCTGGTGTAAGCGTATTATCAATTTTAAACGCGGCATATTCTCTCAACCTGCTGCAGTCGTTATTAAAACCAATGTCAGTAGGTGAAGTTGTTGTTGGCATGCGAACAGGACTCGACGGATCCGTTACTTCCCATACAATAACATTGCTTGCATTTTTTATAAGGAAATTTCCAACATTACCAGGCGCCACACTGTTCCAATCCCGAAACAACAAAGCAGTTGAGCCGCTGAAAGAAAGATCTCTTCTTCCAAAAATTTCAAACCAGTCCAACCATCCTTGCGCGCTAGAATTCCCCGGCACAAATTCGACCTGGACACTTGGCGCACCAGTTATAGTGGACGCGCCCGTTCCCGAAGAAGTCTTTGCAAATGGATCCGTAGGTATTGAAGTTGTTCCAGCTACATCTAATTGCAGTAATTGCTGCCCATTCATTCTGAAAGCAAATCTGCTTGAATTTCCAACTGAGCGGGCTGCAACCGCCGCCTGTATGGTTACGGGAAATGAAGCAATTAACGATGGAATTGGAACCGGATAAGAACGTAAAAGAAGTTTTCCTGGATTGGAAGAAAATTCGTCGCCGTACCATTGCTTACCACTGCCAAGAAAATTGATAGTGTCCAATTCAAAAAAGTATCGATCATCAAATGATGTGATGGTGATGTTGGAATTCGCAATTGGATTTGCTTGCGCGATTCTTTTGCCGGAGCCCGAGATGGTAAGAAAATAGAATGCCTTTTCAGTAAACAGATTCTTTTCATGCGCGAACCGCTTATTCAAAGAATCCTTTTTCCATTGATGAGGTCCCTGCGCGAAGAATAAAAAATAATCGCTGCCACTAAAAACTCCATCGCCGCCGTCCTCCAACCATATCGCATTTTCCTTCAGGTCATCCTGTACATGTCCGGAGCAAGCTTCGGGCAGCATAGCCCCTCCGTTTCCGAACAGCCGGATGGCGGAAGAAGGAAAGCTATTGCCTTTAATTCCCAACTTTTGAAGGAATGCGAGGTCGATCTTATAAATCCCGGTTTGGGAAATAGAAAATTTATACCAATCGCCGGCCGATAAAACAGAAGTTGCTGTATAGGTTCGCTGTGAAAAAGAGACGAAGGGCAGGAATAAACACCAGATACAAATCTTCCACGAGGGTCTCATAAAGCGGGTAATCTTCCAAAAATAACATATTCCCAACTGATTAATACCAGATCAGCCGGAACTTTACCACCCTAAAAATACTATATTCGCAGTCCATGTCCTGTGGGCTGGCAATCGGGTTCAATTAAGTATAAAACAACAGTTTACCAGTACAATATTTTCCGCCCACCCCCGTTTAAGCTAAGTATAACCAGCTAAAAAGTTGTTGATCATGAATTTGAAAAACCTTCTATTATTAGTTTCCTGCACGGCCATGTTGGCTTCATGTAAGAACGGTCTTTTCGGTAAGAAGAAGAAGGAATCTTCTGATGTTACCGGATGGAACTACAACGACAAGAACCAAGGTGGATTCCAGGTAGCTCGTGAAAAAGAGCAAAGAACCGGTCCGGGACTGGTGTTTGTTCAGGGTGGTACCTTCCAGATGGGAGCAACCGAAGAAGATGTAATGGGCGATTGGAATAATATCCCCCGCAGGGTTACAGTAAACTCATTTTATATCGACAGAACGGAAGTTGCCAACGTTCACTACCGTGAATACTTGTATTGGATCAACTCCGTATTCGATGGGGACGAATATAAAGCTGTTCGCGATGCCGCTTTGCCAGATACCCTGGTATGGCGCTCAGAGCTGGCTTACAATGAACCCCTCGTTGAATACTATTTCCGTCACCCATCCTATAACTATTATCCAGTTGTAGGTGTGACCTGGAGACAAGCAAATGATTTTTGCTTGTGGCGTACCGACAGGGTGAACGAATTGGAAATGGTAAAAAGAGGTCTGATCAACAAAAATACCCTGAAAAATATCCAGGGTCTTGGACAAGAGAACTTCAATACCAAATCATATTTGTTGGGTGAATTCCAAACCACCCCTGGCCCTGCTGCCAAATCAAAAAAGAATCCATTGCAAAATCCTAATGGTACTCCGCGTACACAGGTAACTTTCGAAGATGGTATTCTGTTCCCGAACTATCGTCTCCCAACAGAGGCTGAGTGGGAATATGCAGCGCTTGGATATATCAATCAGAACCCAAATCCAAGTAAGAAAGAAGGTCAGCGCGGTGAAGAGTTGATCACCAACAAGCAGGTTTATAGCTGGAGTCAAAACGTAAATGGTTTGCGCGACAGCCGTCACGGAAGCTGGCAAGGTTCGTTCCTCGCTAACTTCAAACGCGGAAGTGGTGACAACATGGGAGTTGCCGGAGGTTTAAATGACCGTGCAGTTTATACTGCTCCAGTAACCTCATTCTATCCAAATGGATTCGGAATCTATAATATGTCTGGTAACGTGAGTGAGTGGGTAGGTGATGTGTATCGTGCACTTTCGCCAGTTGATATGGATGACGTTTCTCCTTATCGTGGTAACTATTTCCAGACGCTCGACATGACCACTGGAAAACCTGAGAGAGATAGTCTCGGTCGTATTAAGATGCGTCACGTGACTGACTCAGAAAGTATCGCACGGAGAAACTATCAAAAGGGTAATGTTATCAACTACCTCGACGGTGATTCTCTCATCAGCGGTGTTACATACGGAACAACCGATGTTGCAAGAAACATCAAGGAAGGTTCAAGCGGATATGGTATCACAACTTTGATCAG
>Ga0157378_10006273_pt1 | contig 10410 bp, 10 predicted proteins | sample M65metaG_FD_115309 | JGI IMG/M metagenome (GOLD analysis project Ga0157378, IMG submission 115309) | Miscanthus rhizosphere microbial communities from Kellogg Biological Station, Michigan, USA - M6-5 metaG | ecosystem: Host-associated > Plants > Roots > Rhizosphere > Soil | place: USA: Michigan...
TCGACCACGGGCCCGTCGAGCCATATCCGTTGATCGACGCGTACACGATGCGCGGGTTGCGCGCCGCGACCACGTCGTAGCCGAGGCCGAGGCGTTGCATCACACCCGGGCGGAAGTTCTCGATCAACACGTCGCACACGTCGGCGAGCCGCACCAACAGATCGATGGCCTCCTGCTTGCGCGTGTCGAGACTGATCACACGTTTGCCGACGTTCTGTTGGATGAAATATGTCGACAGGCTATTGACCCGCGGATTCGTCATCCGGGTGATGTCACCTTCCGGTGGCTCGACCTTGATGACGTCGGCACCGAGGTCGCACAGCATGCGCGTCGCGTGAGGGCCGCTGAGCACGCGAGTGAAGTCGAGCACGCGGACGCCGTGCAGTGGCCGCTCGGTCATGGGTCCAGGGTAATTGCCGCGCTCAGTAGCCTCGCATCGTGCACAACGACTTGTCGCTGGTCGAAGCCCGAATCGAGCGCGAGTTGCGCGAACGGGTGCTTCCCGCCATCTACAGCGACGCGATCCCGTTGTCCGTCGCCGCTTGGGATGCGCCTGGCGAGCCGGTCCCGTTCGCCCACGCGATGGCGGGCGACTACCGACCGTTCACCGTCGGCGAGCACTGGAGCCGGCCGTGGGGCACGACGTGGTTCCGCTTCGATGTCGACGTGCCGCCAGCGATGGTCGGCCCCCAACTGGAGGCCGTGATCGACCTCGGGTTCCATCCCGATTCGGCGGGCTTCCAGTCCGAGGGCCTGGTGTGGATCGACGGGCAACCGGTGCAGGGAATCCACCCCCGACGAACGGGATTGCCGCTGCCCACCGTCGGCGCCGGACCCTTCGAGTTCTTCGTCGAGGCCGCGTCGAACCCCGCCTTCCCCGGCTACCGGCCATCACCGCACGGCTCGCTGACCACCGCCGGCGACAAGCCGCTGTATCGACTGCGTCAAGCGGCGCTGTGCCGACGCGACGACACCGTCCTGGCCTTGCTCCTCGACGTCGACGTGTTGCTGGGCTTGGCGAAGTCCTCGCCGGCGAACGACGCCCGACGGATACGTGTGCTGCGCCGGCTGGAGGCCGCATTCGACGTGCTCGATCTCGACGACGTTGCCGAGACGGCTGCTGCGGCACGACGTGTGCTGCAACCGGAGTTGAGCCTGCGGGCTCGGGCCGGCGCACACAAGACGGTCGCCGTCGGGCACGCCCACATCGACTCGGCATGGCTGTGGCCGATCCGCGAAACGAAGCGCAAATGCGCACGCACGTTCGCGTCTGCGGTGCGTCTCATGGACGACTACCCGGAGTATCGCTTCACGTGTTCTCAGGCAGCGCAGTACGAGTGGATCGAACACGAACATCCGACTCTGTTCGAGCGAATCCGCCAGAAGGTCGCGGACGGGCAGTGGAATCCGGTCGGCGGGATGTGGGTCGAGCCGGACATGAACCTGCCGAGCGGCGAGAGCATCGTCCGCCAACTCGTGTTCGGTCAGCGCTACTTCGAGTCGAGGTTCGGCGTGCGCAGTTCCGTGGTGTGGATCCCCGATGTGTTCGGTTACCCGGCCACGCTGCCACAGATCTTCCGGCAGGGAGGCTGCTCGCGCTTCGTGACGCAGAAGCTGAGTTGGAACAAGCAGAACGTGTTCCCGCACTCGACGTTCTGGTGGCAGGGCATCGACGGCTCGCGGGTGCTGACCCACTTCCCACCGGTCGACACGTACAACGCCGAGATCACCGCCGCCGAAGTGCGTTACGCCGAGACCAACTTCAAGGAGCACGGTTGGAGCTCGTGGTCGCTGATGCCCTTCGGTCACGGCAACGGCGGAGGTGGACCGACACGCGAGATGCTGGAACGCGCCCGCCGAATGGCCGACCTCGACGGAGTCTCACCCATCACCGTCGGAACTCCTGATCAGTTCTTCGACGACGTGGAAGCAGAGATAACTGGCGGCGCGCCGGTTCCTGTGTGGGCCGGCGAGCTCTACTTCGAGATGCATCGCGGCACGCTGACCTCGCAGGTGGCGACCAAGGTGGGGAATCGGCGCTGCGAGCGGTTGTTCCGTGAGGCAGAGATGTGGCTGGTCGCCGCGGGCGGCGGCACGCCCGCCGTCAAGGCCGAGATCGACGAACTGTGGAAGGCGGTGCTGCTGCAGCAGTTCCACGACATCATCCCCGGTTCGTCGATCGCCTGGGTCGCCGCTGATGCGGCTGCCGAACACCAACGCGTCGCCGACCGGCTGGAGGCGATCATCGCTGCGGCGCTCGACGACATCGCCGCGCCGAGCATGTCGGTCGCCAACGCGGCGACACACGCCCGACGCGAGGTCGTCGTCGTCGAGGGAGAACCGGCGATGGTCGCCGTGCCGGGCTGTGCCGTCGCGCCGTTCGAGCCTCTCGACGTCGACCATCCCGTCGTCGTCACCGACAACTCGATGCACAACGGCCTCATCGCGGCACAGTGGAACCTGGACGGCGAGATCATCTCGATCATCGACGTCGCCCGCGGCCGGCAACTCCTTCCGCCCGCCGCGGCGATCACCGTCGAGCTGGCGCCGGATCACCCCGTGGTCTACGACGCGTGGGACCTCGAGTCGTGGACGCGTTCGCTGGGCTCGCCGATCTCGTCGTGCCAGTCGATGGAGTTCACCACGAAGCACCCGCTGCGCACCGAGCTCGTGGTGCACCGCAAGTTCGGACGGTCAACGCTCGTCCAGACCTATGTGATGCGGGCCGGGTCGGCGCGGCTCGACGTGCACTTCGACATCGACTGGAACGAGGACGAGAAGCTCGTGTCGTTCAACGTGCCGCTCGATGTCAACTCCGGTGAGGCGACCTGCGACAGCCAGTTCGGACATGTCCGGCGACCGACCCACGCGAGTAGCCCGTGGGACGCCGCCAAGTTCGAGGTGTGCGCACACCGTTTCGTGGACGTCAGCGAGCCGTCGTTCGGCGTCGCCGTGCTCAACGACGGCCGGTTCGGCCACAGCGTGCAGGGCGGCGGGGTGAGCGTGTCGTTGTTGCGCGCGGCCAAGTATCCGGATCCCGACGCGGACCATGGTCAGCACTCCGTCACGATCAGCCTCTTACCGCATGGCCCCGGGCTGCACGACGTGCTGCACGAAGCCGAATCGTTGAACCTGCCGCTACGAGTGGTACCCGGCCGGGCAACGTCGCCGCCGCCGCCCGTCGTCACGATCGACCATCCCGGAGTCCAGATCAGCGCGGTGAAGCACGCCGATGACGGATCCGGCGACCTGATCGTCCGCCTCTACGAGGCGTGCGGTGACCGCGTCGTCACCACCGTGCACTCGCCTTCGCCGATCGGCGACGCGTTCCGTTGCAACCTGCTGGAGGAACCCCACGGCGGCATCGAGTGCAGCGACGGGATCGTGTCACTGACGATGTACCCGTTCGAGATCGTCACCCTCCGGCTGTGCGAGCGGGCAACGGCCATTCGTTGACGGAGCGCAGGCCTACACGCCGAGGTGATCGAGCGCCAGGGCGGCGTACATCGCCGTCCCGGTGACCATCGCCTCCTCGTCGAAGACGACGCGATTGGAGTGGTTCGGCGCCGCAGTTGCCAGGTTGCGATCCGTGGGAGTCCCGCCGAGGAACACCATCGCGCCCGGGATCTGCTGCAGCACGTAGCTGAAATCTTCGGCACCCATGATCGGGTTCGGCAGCTTGACGACCTTGTCGCCTCCCACGAGGTCGCCGGCCAAGCCGAGCACCCGGTCGGCCTGAGCGACATCGTTGACCGTGACGGGATAACCGTCGACCACGTTCACCGTGACCTCGGCATCGTGGGCCGCGGCGATCCCTTCGGCGACACGTCGGATCCCGTCGTGCACCCGACGGCGGGTCGACTCACTGACGGTGCGGATCGTTCCAGCGATCTCGGCCGTCTCGGGGATGATGTTGTTGACCGTACCGGCCGTGATCTTGCCGATCGTGACGACCGCCGGATCGAAGACGTCGATGCGACGGGTGACCATGGTCTGCAGGGCTTGAACGATCTCGCAGGCGATGGGGATCGGGTCGAGGGCGCGGTACGGCTCGCTGGCGTGGCCGCCGCGACCTTTGACCGTGATGAACACCGTGTCGGCCGCGGCCATGATCGACCCGCCTCTGCAACTCAGCCATCCGGTCGGCAACGACGACGTGATGTGCAAGGCGAAGGCACCGGTGACTGGCGAGTCGGAACCGTCCGCCCGTTTCGGGAGATCCAGCAGACCTTCTTCGAGCATGAACCGGGCGCCGTGGTTGCCCTCTTCACCGGGCTGGAACATGAACAGGACGCGACCGGCGATGTCGGACTGCTTGGCGCTGAGCAATCTCGCGGCACCGACCAACATCGACGTGTGGGTGTCGTGTCCGCAGGCGTGCATCGATCCCTCGCTGCGCGACTCGAAGTCGAGCCCGGTGTCCTCGTGCAGGGGCAGCGCATCCATGTCGCCACGCAGCAGGACCGTCGGCCCGGGCTTGCCGCCGTCGAGCAGTGCCGCGATGCCGCTGGTGGTCTCGTGCAGCGTGATGTCGACCGGAAGGCCGTCGAGGGCCTCCAACACGGTGTCGCGCGTGATGGGCAGGTCGTTGCCGATCTCGGGCCACTGGTGCAGCGTGCGACGCAGCGAGACCATGTCCGACAACAGGTCGTGGGCCCCGTCGCGCAGGGTGTCGAGTTCCATGGCCGAATGGTAGACCTGGGCGGGTGTCGGAGGAACTTGTCGACATCGTCGACGACGACGACCACGTCATCGCCACCGTCACGCGTCGCGAGATGCGCGCCGGGCGACTGCTCCACCGGTCCGTCGGCATCGCCGTGATGTCGAGCGACGATCGGTTGCTGATCCACCGACGCAGCACCGCCAAGGACGTCTGGCCGGGTTGGTGGGACATCGCGGCCGGTGGCGTGGTGCTCTCCGGCGAGACGTACGACGATGCTGCACGCCGCGAGCTGACCGAGGAGCTGGGAGTTGTCGACGCGGAACTGGAGCCACTCGGCAACGGCCGATTCGTCGACGACAACGTTGCCGAGATCTGTCGCGGCTACCGGGTCGTCCACGACGGACCGTTCACGTTCGACGACGGCGAGGTCACCGAGGTTCGCTGGGTGACGTTCGCCGAACTCGACGACCTGCGCTCGACGCATCAGTTCCTTCCCGACAGCATCACGTTGCTGCTCCCGCTGTTGCGCGCCAAGTTCTGCGGGTGATCTTTCCGCTCCCGGCTCCTCGCTGTGTCTCTCTGTTGTGAGCAACGTGCTCCCAAGGAGGAAGAACGAAATGTCCATGTACGGGGCGAATCCCGAGCAGCTGAACGGCCTCGGCCGATCGATGAAACAACAGAAGGTGGCGATCGACGGTGTCATCAGCGCGGTCAGTTCGGCGCTGGCCGGGACCGTGTGGGAGGGCCCGGCGCGCCAGCAGTTCGAGGGAGACTGGAACACGTCGTTCAAGGGCGCGCTCAACCGGTTGAACGAGGCCTTCGAGGTCGCCGGCAGCGATTGCATCAACCGGAGCTCCGATCTACAGCGGGTGATGGGCGCCCGCTGACCGGTCACAGCGCCGGCCCTGTCGTCCCATCGTCCCTACCTGTCCAGGGCCGGCGCTGCTGCGACGTTCGCTACAGTGCAACAGCGTGCTGTTGCTCGAGTTCACCATCGAACCGTTCGTCGAAGGCGAACCTGGGCCACACGTGATGTTGGCCATCGAGGCTGCTCAAGCGCTCGGATTCGAGATCGAGTTCGGTCCGTTCGGGTCCAGCTGCCAGGTGCCCGCCGAACGAGCGGGTGACGTCACCAAGGCCGTGGTCGAGGCGGCGTTCGCCAACGGTGCGACACATGTCAGCCTGCACGCCGAACGCTTGGCGGAGGCCACGTGAGCGGACTCCCCCGTCATCCGTTCGTCTTGGCGGTGAAGCCGGTGGTCGAGGCGCTCGGTGCGACGCTGGTTCCCGCCGACGAGCGTGAGCCCGGCGACATGCCGCTGCGGTGGGAGGGGTCGATCATCGCCGCGGTGCGCATGGCGCCCTTGCACGGTGCGCTCGATCGGCTGATCGTCGCGGTCGAGCGCGAGTTCGGCGCACCACTTCCGTCACTCACTCGCGAAGACAAGCAACGAGCGATTCGTCTGCTCGACGAGCGCGGCGCGTTCACGTTGCGGCGCGCCGTCGAAGACGTCGCCGATGCCATGGGCGTCAGCCGCATCACGGTCTACAACTACCTCAACGCCTTGCACAGATGACGGCTGAGTTCGACGTCATCGGCTTCGACGCCGACGACACCCTGTGGCACAGCGAGGACGGCTTCCGGGTCAACGAGGAGCGGTTCGTCGAGTTGATCACGCCGTATGCGCCGGCAGGGGTGGCGGTGAAGGCGGCGCTGACCGCAACCGAGCAGAAGAACCTCGCCGCGTTCGGGTACGGCGTCAAGTCCTTCGGCCTCTCGATGGTCGAGGCCGCCGTCACGATCAGTGGAGGCCGGGTCCCGTCGACGGTGGTGGCCGAGATGGTCGAGATGGTCAGAACGCAACTCGAGGAACCCGTTCGGCTCCTCGACCACGTGCCGGAGGTGCTCGCCGAGGTCGCCGCTACTAACCGGTTGATCCTCATCACCAAGGGTGATCTCATCCACCAGACCCACAAGGTCACGACCTCGGGTCTGGCACACCACTTCGACCACGTCGAGATCGTGCTCGAGAAGGACGCCGAGACCTACGCGGGGATCCTCTCGCGGCTCGGCATCGAGCCGTCGCGGTTCTGCATGGTGGGCAACAGCGTGCGCAGCGACATCCTGCCGGTACTCGCGCTCGGCGGCAGCGCCGTGCACGTCCCGTACCCCATTCTGTGGGACCTCGAGCAGGCCGACGAACACGACGAGCACTTCGCCGAGCTCGCCTCCCTCACCGACCTCCCCGCCTGGCTCAACTCGCGCTGACGATCACAGCCGGCGCAGCGAGACCTCTTCGACGCGATGGTCGGCGCCCTTGCGAAGGAGCAGGGCGGCCCGACCCTTCGTAGGGGCGATGTTCTCGCGCAGGTTCTTGCCGTTGATGTCGTGCCAGATGAACTGGGCGGTCTCGATGGCCTCGTCGGTCGACAGCGCGGCGAAGTGCCGGAAGAAGCTGTCAGGGTTCTGGAAGACCGTGTCGCGCAGCTTCATGAACCGCTGCACGTACCACTCCTCGATGTGCTCCTCGGCGGCGTCGATGTAGATGCTGAAGTCGAAGTAGTCGCTGACGAACTCTGTCGCTGCCTCCGACGGCCGACCGACCTGCAACACGTTGAGCCCCTCGAGGATCATGATGTCTGGCTGGTTCACATCGATCGTCTCACCGTCGATGATGTCGTACACGACATGGCTGTAGACGGGTGCCGACACGGTTGCCATCCCACTCTTCAGTTCGCGAAGGAATCTCAGCAGTCGGCGCGTGTCGTAGCTCTCCGGGAACCCCTTCCGGTTCATCAAGCCGCGGTCGTCGAGAATCTTGTTGGGGTAGAGGAAGCCGTCGGTCGTCACGAGGTCGACCTTCGGATGGTCGGGCCACCGGGCCAGCAGAGCCTGCAGGATGCGGGCGAACGTGCTCTTGCCGACCGCGACGCTGCCGGCGATGCCGATGATGAACGGGACCTTGGGTGACGAGGTGCCGAGGAACTCTCCCGACGCCTTGTGCAACTGCTGGGTCGCCGACACGTAGAGATTCAGGAGACGGGTCATCGGCAGGTAGATCGTGGCGACCTCGTCGAGTTCGATGTTCTCGTTGATGCCTCGCAGCGACGCCAGATCGTTCTCGTCCAACGTCAACGGCGTCGCCGCGCGGAGTTCGGCCCACTCGTCGCGCCCGAAGTTGATGTAGCGGCTTGCCGCGTCGGTCACGGGTTTGGACCCTACGCTCGGGCGATGCCGGTGTCACAAAGAAAGCTCCTCGGTGCGTGGTACACGCCGATGGAGCTCGTCGATGCGGTGGTGGCCGAAGTGCGTCGCGGCTTCACGCCCCAGACGGTGTTGGACCCGGCGTGTGGCGACGGTCGGTTCCTGCAGCCCTTCGCCGCCACCGCCGCTGTGACTGGGATCGACATCGATCCGACGACGTCGTGGACACACGGAGATTCCCTGTCGATCGACTGGGGCGACCGGCAGTTCGACGCGGTCGTCGGCAACCCGCCGTTCCTCAACCAGCTGTCGTCGTCGACCTCGAGGCGCGGGCGCTCGAGGTTCGGCGGAGGGCCGTATGCCGACACCGCGGCCGAGTTCCTGGCGTTGGCGATACGCCTCACGCGCGACGGCGGTCGCGTCGGATTGGTCCTGCCGCTGTCGATGTTGTCGACACGCGACGTCGCCGCGATCCGATACGACGTGTCACGACGAGCCGCGCTTCGTTGGATGTGGTGGTCGCCGACGTTGATGTTCGATGCCAGTGTGCGCGTATGGGCCGGCGTGTGGGAGGTCGGGGCGACGCAGCGGCAGGTCCGTCGATCGTTCGGGCCACAGTTCGAGCCGCGTCCGTCGGTAGCGATGCCCGGCAAGTGGACCGGGTTGATCGCCGACACCGCCGAGCCACGCCACGAGGGGCCCGTGCTCGGCGACATCGCCTCGTTCACCGCCGACTTCCGCGACCAGTACTACGGGCTGGTCGGCGCGGTCAGCGACGCAGGCGACGGGCCACCGCTGATCACCAGCGGGCTGATCGACCCGAACGAGTGCTGGTGGGGACGACGGCGAGTTCGCTTCGCCAAACAGGAGTTGGCGGCACCGCGCGTCGACCTGTCGGCGCTGTCACCGAATCTCGTGCGTTGGGCGCGGCAGCGACTGGTGCCGAAGATCCTCATCGCCAACCAGACGCGCCGGATCGAGGCCGTCATCGACCGCGACGGCAAGTGGCTGCCGAGCGTTCCGGTGATCACCTGCACCACCGACCGCCTCGACGACGTCGCCGCCGTGCTCCACTCCGAGGCGGCCACCGACTGGGTTCGATATCACGCCGCCGGCAGCGGCCTCAGCGCGGCGTCGGTGCGGCTCACCGCGCGATTGCTGGCGTCGATCCCGCTGCCCGCAGCCATGGCCGCGACTCCCAGCGCCGCCAGTTGACGATCGCCCGCATCGTCATCCACGACAGCTGCGCACCCCACAGACCGGCGAGGCCCAACTGCGGGTAGAGCAGGGTGGCGATCGCCAACGGGGCGAACCCGATGAGGTTGATGATGGCCTGACGAGCCAGCCACTGTTCGTCGTGGGCCCCGATCAACGCTCCGTCGAAGGCGAACGCGATGGCTCCCGGGAATTGCATCACGGCGAGGATCAATAGGCCCGCGGTGAGGCGCGAGTGCACCGCAGGGTCGCTGCTGAACACGTACGGCAGCACCGCGCTCGATGCGGCCAGCGCCAGTGCCAAAAGGGTCGCGCACCAGAGTGACAACCGATTGCTGGTGCGCCCGACGAGCAGGGCCTCGTTGGTGTCGTCGCGACCGAGTGCCCCGGCCACCAGCGACTGCGCGGGGATCGCCAGCGCGTCGAGGCCGAGCGCCAGGAACATGAACAGCTGCGTCAGTACCTGGTGCGCGGCGAGTGTCGGTGTGTCCACACGCGCTGCTACCGAGGTCGCGGTGATCCACACGGCGAACATCGCCAGCGAACGCACCGCGAAGTGCACACCGCTGCGCAGCAGCTTCGTCATCAGCTCGGGACTCGGGCGCCCACCGCCACGATGAGGACGCAGCACCCGCAGGAACATCATCGCCGCGCACGCCTGCACGATCACCGTGCTCCACGCCGAGCCGGCCACGCCCAGATCGAGCCAGTACACGGCGACGATCTCGAGAATGATGTTGGCGACGTTGGCGATCAGCACGATCTGCAACGGCTTGGTGAGCTTGTTGACACCGCGCATCACGCCATGGCCGACGTAGGTGATCAACACGAACGGCAAGCCGACGCAGCTGATGCGAAGGTACGTCACGGCGTACTCCAGGACGTCGCCCCGTCCACCCAGGAGCCACGCCAGAGGATTGGCCAGGACCGCCACGATGGCGCCCATCGGCACGCCGATCATCAACGCCAGTCGCAGGGCGGCGGTGGCTGCAGCGCGCGCGTCGTCGGCGCGGCCCGCACCGTGGGCGAACGCGACGTCGGGCGTGATGCCGTACTCCAGCGAGGCGGTCAGCGAGATGACCGTCAGCAGGATCGTCGTCGCAATCGCCAAACCACCCAGCTGCGGTGTGCCGAGGCGACCGACGATCGCCGTGTCGACCAGCACGGAGATCGGCTCGATGGCCAGGGTTCCGAGCGCCGGAATGGCCAGCTTGATGATCCGCCGGTCGAGTTCGCGGCGTGTGTTGACCGCCGGCGACCGCATGCCTCCGAGACTACGCATCGATGTCGGTCACCCGACAGGCCTTATGGCGGCGAGAAGGTCTCA
>Ga0157378_10006275_pt1 | contig 10409 bp, 8 predicted proteins | sample M65metaG_FD_115309 | JGI IMG/M metagenome (GOLD analysis project Ga0157378, IMG submission 115309) | Miscanthus rhizosphere microbial communities from Kellogg Biological Station, Michigan, USA - M6-5 metaG | ecosystem: Host-associated > Plants > Roots > Rhizosphere > Soil | place: USA: Michigan...
CCGCACGCGGACTCCTCTCTGCTGTAGCTCCCGGTAGAAACGTTCTGCTTGTCCATCGCTGTGGTTCAGTTCCTGTTCACCACACTCACCAGTCTCTTCCATTAAAAACGCAATCGTCTGAAACCTCGGGTGATAATCTACGCCTATAATCAGCATATCTGGCTCCTTCCTCCCGAGCCTTGGTCGTTATGCAACCACAGTCTCTCGCATCAACGCGGGCGCGTACCACGATTTATGCTTCAAAATGTCGGGCATTTCAACCTGCCTGGTAAGTCGTGCATCGGGAGTTGAGCGAACGAACTGGGCCTACGAACCCCAGGCTTTCCACATCGGCGCGGGAAGAGCAGACCTCGGTTGCTAGCGGAGTCAATTTCTCTGAACCGCGACCCTTGCTAATTCTGTGGTCTTTGCTTCTTTTGTCGAAACAGCCGCAGCGTCGGTTTTTTAACTCGCAGGCCAGGGCTGCGTACCTGCCTCAAGCGGTCTGCAACATTCGCCTGAAGTTTATCCGCAGGAGTGTGAAATCCTAGAGTCTTTCTCGGTCGTTGATTCAAGAGCGGCGAGATTGGGTCGAGCTGTTCTTGAGGATAGCCCAAGTCTAACCTTCGAAATACGGTCGCGGTTCTTTCGCGATCCCAAATCCACCACTGGTCCGCACTCGGGCGTAGTCCGGTTCCTGATCGTGACCTTACATCCCGTAAATTTTTCCGTTTGAAGAAAAGGCAGCTTGCGCAGAGAATCCTCAGCTATATGGTGTAGTACTAATGCTGAATTTTAATGTACGTGGAGATATGTATGCGATCAAGTAACCCGATGGTGCGCGTTAGCAGAAATCTTGCGTTGATCACTCTGGTTTTACTCTCTCCGGTTGTCGGCAAGTCCGACTCAGCACCAGCGAGCAGTGGACCGGTCGCCTCAGAACTCGATAACCGCACAATCTCTCCTGGCGCTGCGACGACGACAGAGGAATTACCGCGCCCGGACTCGCAACGAGTAGGACAATCCCTCTCGGACGTCGCCGAACTTCTACGCCGTCAGAACTTCTTCGAGCGCAACTACGGCCAGGCAGACAGCGAGGTCTTGTACCTCAGCCGCGGCCCCAAGTACTCCTTGTTTCTCACTCGTACCGGGATGACGATCGTCTTGCCGGCGCTGCAAAAACAGACCCCAGGCGGGGTAACGTCAAACGCGCAAGACGCGAAATACTTTCGGCTGCGCTTCGGCAGCGCAAATCTTCAGCCACAAGTGACCGGAATTGAGAACTTACCCGGGGTGAGCAACTATTTCTCGGGATCCGATCCGAAACTCTGGCACGCGGGCGTACCGCACTTCGCCAGGGTACGTTACTCCAACCTCTATCCCGGCATCGATCTCGTCTTCTATTTTCGGGACGGACAACTCGAATACGACCTCGTAGCAGCCCCGGATGCCGATCCAAGCGCAATCTTTCTGCGTGCGGAAGGCGCGAACCCGTCCGTGACCCGTGAAGGAGATGTTGCCATCAAGTCGGGCGAGAACGAACTGGTCCGTTTGCGAAAGCCTTACGCATACCAGCGCGGCGCGATAGTGCCGGCACGCTATTCTTTGCACCGCGGCAACCTGTCCTTCGCTCTGGGTAAATACGACCGCAACCAGCCGCTGGTGATCGACCCGACGCTGATTTTTGCAAGTTTCGTCAGCAGCAATTGTGCCGAGTGCACGGATCGGATCTTGGACATGACTGCCGACAATACCGGCGTTTACTTAACGGGTGAAACATCGGCTTCCAGTTTTCCAGCCACCGCGACTAGCCCTGCCCCGACCGCGAAGCAAACTGGTCAGACCTTCATTGTGAAGATCGATCCAACCGGCTCGCACGTTCTCTATACGACTTTCCTCAGTAACGGGAATGGCAGATCGATCGCCGTGGACGGAACCGGTTCCGTGTACGTGACCGGAATTACGGCTTTCCCCGCACCGAGTGGATTTACGTCCTTCCCGCTCACAGCAGGCGTATTCAGCGGAACGGTTCCGCCCAATTCGAGCGGGAACGTTGCCTTCGCCACCAAGCTAAGCTCGGATGGCTCGACGATCGTTTACTCCACCTTGCTGCAACAACCAGGAGGGACCTCCCCTCCTCAACTGGTGACACCAACCAAGATCGCAGTCGATTCCACCGGGGCGCTTTACGTCACCGGTCTAGCCGCTGGTGCAGCCACTCCGCTCAACAACACTTGGAATCCCCTTCCCACAACAGCGGGAGCCTTCCAGACAACTCCTGGCTCTGCGTTCGTGATGAAGCTGAATCCAACTGCATCCGGCCTCGACTATTCCACCTACATCGACGGCGCGACTCCCTCGTCCACGTTCGTCACCGGAATTGCGGTTGACTCCAGCTTCGACGCATATGTAGCAGGCTCGACCGCCGAGACTTTTCCGACAACTAGCGGTGCCTATCAAACTTCAAATTCCGCGAATATGGGATTTTCTAGCGGTTACTTGATGAAGCTCAATCCGAACGGCACCGCCCCCGTCTATTCCACTTTCTTCGGTGGTGCTTCCGGTGGAAGAAATACAACAGTCTCTGATCTAGCTGCGGATTCTCACGGTCAAGCGGTCATTACAGGCGACTCGGGCGGTAGCATACCCACTACGTCAAACGCATTTTGCACAAACTACACAGGGCCAGACTCCCCCGATCAAGGGTTTGTGGCCAAGTTTACAGCGGACGGCTCCGCGCTCGTGTATGCCACTACTCTGTGTGGTCCGTTTTCCAACGCGACTTCCGTCGCGATTGACACCAGCGATGCGGCTTACGTAGCAGGAGTAAGCGGATCCCCGGCGACATTTCAGCCAACTCTCCTCCAACCGATTCAGGCTTATCCTCCGACCGCCCCTTCCTTCGCGAGCGTCGCTTTAAAACTCGATACCGCAGGCGTTCTTCAATGGTCCACGTTCTTGGGCGCGAATCCGTTTTTCGAGAGCTCCGACGGTAAAATTGCCGTCGATGGCCACGGCAACGCTTACGTTCTGACTCAACCGGGCATTACTCCGACCCCGAATTCGTTCGGCCCTCCATCTCCTAGCGCGGTCGTCGGGGGCTCGCAGTCATCTGACTTTCTCTTGAAGATTGCTCCCGGCTTGGGGGCTCCCGTTCCGTTGTTTAATCCATTGCAAGCAACCCTGGTCAGCAAAAGTGTTGGCATTGCCAGCGCGCCGCTGGACGTGCAGCTTGGCAATTTTGGCGATGCGCCAATGTCGCCAACGATATCGATAACGGGCGATTTTTCCGAAACGGATAACTGCTCGACTGCCGTCGCAGGCGGTCAAAAATGCGACATCAACGTGGTGTTCACCCCCACGGCGACGGGAACTCGAACCGGGACGCTCACCGCGAATTTCGGCGGAAGTATTTCCACGCAAACAGTCGCGCTGACTGGCACGGGCGTCGCGCCTGTAATAAGTCTCTCGCCAACATCGCTTTTCTTCGGCGTGCAGGCTACGGGCACGACGAGCGCCGCACAACAAGTGACGGTGACCAACGGCGGCACTGGAACCCTGACGATCTCGTCGGTACAAGCGAGCGTCCAATTCGCCTCCACCAATACCTGCGGGGCCCCACTCGCACCCGGGGGCTCGTGCGCCATTCAAGTTACATTCACTCCAACTTCTTCGGGAATTCAGACGGGCACGTTGACGATTACGGACGATGCGCCCGGAAGTCCGCAAAGTGTGCCCCTTACCGGCAACCACCCCGGCGCGCCCGCGGTGACGCTTGCACCGACATCAATTTCTTTTCCATCTCAGGCAATCGGAACGACCAGCGCTCCGCAGCCGGTTACGATAACGAACAGCGGAAACGCCCCGTTGGTGATTTCGTCGGTGCAAACGACGACCGAATTCGCAAGCACGAACACGTGCAACGACGCCGTGGCGCCGGGGAGCACTTGCACCATTCAGGTGACTTTTTCCCCGGTCGCTTCCGGACCCGCAACCGGGACACTGACGATCAACGACAACGCTGCCGGCAGCCCCCACACCGTCCTTCTTACAACCAACCAAGCTCCGGGTTTCTCCCTCGCTTCGGCGGGAGGCTCCTCTTCCACATCGGCGACAGTCGCGGCGGGGCAAACTGCTACTTACACTCTGAATGTGACTGGGACCAACGGATTCAACGGCTCCGTCAGCTTTGCGTGCGCCGGTGCGCCGGCTAACTCTACTTGTTCGGTATCACCCAATCCTCTTACCGTCTCAGGAAAAGCGGCCGCCGCGGTAACCGTCACTGTCGCAACGCAAGCGTCAAGCATGACCGCGCTCCGACAGCCATATTGGGTAACGCCGTTCGGTGGGGGGAAGTACCTCACTGGAGTGGGACTCGCTCTCACGTTGCTAATTTGTCTTGCGATGGCCCCGACTCACTTGGCCAGCCGATTCCGGCAACGCTATGTATTCGGAACAGTCGCGCTTGCAGTTGTGGCTGTTCTCTTTGTCGGATGCGGCGGCGGTTCAGCGCCTTCGCAAAATCAAATGCCTGGCACCGCGAGCGGCCAATACACCCTCAAGGTCACGGCGACGTCAGGCTCCGCAAGTCAGGCGATCAGCCTAAGTCTCACCGTAAACTGAATGGTATTGCGCTGCAAGATCGAATCGTCGGGGAAACGACGCCGACCGGCAATGTGTTTTGTTTATCTTATTCAACATGGAGAAGGGGGGCCGTCAGTAGGATGATGAGAAGTACGGCCAAAAATCGCATCCTGGTTACAACTCCCGATAAAAGTCGGGTAACCGGACATGTGAAATTGGCTCGAATTTCACTTTTCCGATTACCGCGTTTACGCCAGGTAGTCTTTCCGCGTCCGTCACGCGATTCACGAATTCGCCTCGTTATATACTCCCGGAATGAAGCGAGCCGTCCGAAGTCGCCGCAAAGTATACGGGCAACTCCTGGAGCATGCCCGCCGCCAGCCGCATCGGGAATGCTGCGGCATTCTGGCGGGGCAGGACGGACTAATCACGCAGGCGTTCCCTGCGAAGAACGTCGCGGCTGATCCAGTCAGGAATTACGAGATTGCGCCCAAGGAGATCGTGCGCGTGATGGGGGAACTCTGCAAGCGGCGGCTCGAATTCCTCGGCATCTACCACTCGCATCCGAATTGGCTGGACACGAACGAGCCTTCGCCCAAAGACATCGCGCTGGCCCACTATTCTAAGGCGATCTATTTCATCGTCACGCCCCGGCCGTACGCAACTACGCCCATCCGGGCATTTTCAATCCGGGATGGGCGTGCGATGGAACTTGAAATTCAGGTCCTACCCTGACGTAAACGCGCAGCGGTTTAGGGTCTCAAATCTCCACTCCGCTTGATTGCATAACAGTGTCCGGTTACGGCTTTACCAGGACTCTGACGATTAGTTCCGAGTTGCCGACCACCCGTCCGGAATCGTGTTGGCAGTCGGCAACGGACCTTTTGAATGCGGTCGAGCCGTATCGACGGCACGCGCGCTCATCCGAAGCCGGATGGTGCCGTGCGTAGAGATCAACTGCGCGCCCACTAGGACTCCAACCGGAAGATGCGGGACACGCTAAGATCCAACGAACAAGCTCATCCGCGCCAACAGCCCGGATTAACGATCGGATTTTGTTGAACAAACGTCACGGCTATTTCCGCCGACAGCGACTCGTTTGCCTAAGGCCGGATGTATTTGTCGTGTTCCTTCTGAAATGTTCCCTTTTCTGTCCTAATGCATTTCGTGGATCCGTTACTCATATAAACGCGAACTTGCAGCTGCTTGTAATGGGGAAAAGCCTTTTCTTCCCACAAGACTTCCCAAAACAAGCCCTCGGCGTCGCCTTTCAGCACTCGGGGATGCACCGAATAAAGTATGTATTTCTCTAAGTCCGGGAAATCTGCCTTAGCCTTCGTGATTGCAATTGGCAATGCTTGATCCAAACTGATGCGCACGTCGGCGGGATCAAGATTTTGGGAACGCGAGGACGGAATAGACAACAGAATAGTCAAGAAAAGAAGCGTAGTCTTACTCATCTATTCTCCTCCTAGTGCCAACTCCCATTAGTGTAGGCCGACGTGCTTGAACCACCACGGGGACCATTCACCGCAGTTGCGGTGTAAATAGATTCTAATTACAAGGCCAAGTAGGATCCATCGGTCGTTGCCTCCATCTTTTTAGGCTGATATGGGTGCCGCACGAATGACGGGCAACTCTGACATAACGCGATTGGGATTTGCTTTCGACCACACTCTGTAAGTCTTTTGGAAGGTCGCATGTGCTAGTCGATGGCTCAGCATTCGCCACCTGAGTCGAACATCTGCCTTTGAGGAGTCGTCTGTCAGTGAACCATACCGAATAGACCGAATCCTATCGCGGCGACCACCATGAGATTTAGTCGCACATTGCACCTCGCGGAACTCAATTTCAAATCGTCCTCCATCCTTGTACTTCGCCAAATATCCTTCATCACCGATTTGATAGATGCTGACTTGCCAGCCGGGGGGGGTACACTACCTGCCTGTTGCGAAATGGTTCAAGCCACGCCATTGCTTCGACGCGATTGGCGAAAGATGCCAAAACACGAGCCAACAAGCTATGAACTGTTGGGACCCGGTGCTCGATGTATCTCAAAAGCACGACGAAAGGGAACCATTCATAGGTGCCACACAAGCTCCTGATTCCCTTGAGCGTTCCGGAGAGCGATTGGAATGGGAACTGACGCGCTGGCCTGAAGGTGCCGAACTGTAATTTCGCCCATACCCTGCGGCGAGGGTCCCAAAATTCGGGAAAAGTTTTTTTGAAACCCGAGCCACCAAAGCCTAATGATCTTGCCAGAGCGGACTAGTCAGCTCGATCCGCCAGATAGGGCCACCCAGGTAGAGCGGACCCTCTAATTTGACGAAGGCCGGGGCATCGCCGTCGAGAATCCAGACGTGGGTATCTTGGGGCTGTTTCCCGACAAGTGGTGCCAGTAATCCGGCGACGCCTCCGGTCTTTACGACATAACGCGTAGCTTTGTAGCTGGAGCCGCCGACCGAGAACGACCCCTCGCCTTCGCGAGAGATCACGAGTTTCACGAGCCGCGGTTTTGGCGTGGCTGCCACCATCGAAACAGTCATCTGCCGCACATCGGGTCGGATGTTCTTCAGCAGCGTCGGAATCATGCCGTTAGCGACGTCGGGCGGAAGATTAAGCCGATCGGTCACGGTCTTTTCTTTGCCGTCATCATCCGTATAACGGACCGCGATCTGGCCCGTTGAACCGTCGATCGAGACTTCCATCGGACGTTTGAACGCCGGGCCTTTTTGCAGGAGGTGCTCACTTACGACTCGGAAACTTTGGCGCTGAGAAAAGACCACGGTTTCCTCGTTTACCGAGCCGTCCTTGAAACGCAAAACTAGATGGCTAGTTACCCGATCGCCACGAGCGATCTGTGTCACATCACCATCAGCGAGGGCGTCGCCTTCCAGCGTGCGCAGCACAAGAAAGCCGTGGACCAGGCCCTCAGTGTGTAGCACAGCTACCGGCGACTGCGACAACACGGCCGCAGGGAGCAGCAGAGCCCAGGTTAGCAGGCCGGCGAGCGCCCTGGACCGGACACGTTTTATCATTGGAGCATCATACCCCTGAGGTCCGGTTTGCCGGGTTCGGAAAACCCCTTCAAAACACCACCTGTAAGGTGTTGATTTAGCGAGTCACCTGAGCGGGGTTGTCAGGGTTCGGGAAACTAGTGTTTTGATACGCGAGTTCGGGCAGGTCATATGCCCTGGTGGAGCATTCCGACGAATCGGCATAGGGGCAGCGGTTGCCCACTGACCCCTGCCACACCACCGTGCGTACGGGTCCGTACACGGCGGTTCGAGATGGTTGCGCTAGTTCGCATCCTCCAAATTCGGGAGACCGAGCGATTTGAAATAGGCCGTGGGAAGCGCGACGGATAAGGCCTTGGCGTGGGCGAGGTACCAGGGACCGCGGCTGCTACAGGCTGTGTGCCTCAATGCTGACGCCCTTTGCACGTAGAATGTCGATTTGGTTGGCAAATCAGGATAGTCCTCAAGGCCATCAGGAATACCGATCAAGCGAACTCTAGAGGCGATTTTCACTTAAGCCGTTTTTTCTCCTTCTGTTCTGGATTCTAGCAGTCTATTGCGCCCAGTGAGTCGCGTAACCGGACACGTGAAATTGGCCTAAAATCGCCCGGAAACTAGCTTGGTGGCAGCTTGCGCGTGACGCCTGTTGAGACGCGAAGGCTTTTAGCTACTATCAGTAGTATCATTCCCGGCATTTGGACCTGTCGTTTCCCCTGCTGAATGTCTGCAAACCCGGCGGAGGGTTGGACATGGTGGACACCGACCAGTCGCGGACCGTTCGCTTCGGTCTCTTCGAACTGGACTTGCGTGCAGGCGAACTGCGCAAGAACGGCGTCAAGATCAAGCTGCAAGAGCAACCCTTTCGGCTCTTGGTCATTCTCCTTCAGCACCCCGGCGACATCGTCACCCGAGAGGAACTGCGAGAACAACTTTGGCCGGCAGACACCTTCGTCGACTTCGACCACAGTTTGAACGCCGCCGTAAAGCGACTCCGAGATGCCCTCGGTGAGTCAGCGGAAAGCCCTGTCTACATTGAAACACTGGCGCGCCGTGGATATCGTTTCATTCCGCCCATCCAAGCAATTACGCCGGAGCCCTCCCCGTTGGATGCCTTTTTGCGAACTTCGCGCAAGGTTCGCCTTCGTCCCAGACCTGAAGAGGCGGATCGCGCTATTGGTTCGCTGGCGGTTCTGCCATTTGCCAACGCCAGCGCCGATCCGCAAATGGACTACCTCAGCGATGGCCTTACCGAGAGCATCATTCTCAGTCTTTCACAGTTGCCGCAGCTTCGGGTGATGTCTCGCAGCGCAGTATTCAGATACAAGGGGCACGTCGAGGAGGCGCAGGTGATTGGACAGGCGCTTCGGGTGGGCGCCGTACTGACCGGAAAGGTCCTTCAGCGAGGAGAGACCCTATTAGTCAGCGTTGAGCTGGTGGATGTCGAGAACGGCTGGCAACTGTGGGGTGAGCAGTACAGAAGGAAGGTGGAGGATATTTTCGCGACGCAGGAGGACATCGCGAAAGAGATGTCCGAGCAATTGCGCTTGAAGCTCGCGCCCGGGAAGCAGAATCTCCTGGCCAAGCGCTACACAGACAATGTGGAGGCCTACCATCTGTATCTGAAAGGCCGTTTCTATTGGGCCAAGAGAACGGAGAGTGGTCTTTACAAAGGCATTCAGTATTTCCGCGAAGCCATCGAATTGGACCCCACCTATGCATTGGCGCACGCGGGCGTCGCCGAGGGTTATGTTCCACTGGCTGTCTACTGCCACCTTGCTCCGAAAGATGCGTGCCCGAAGGCCAAGGCAGCGGCGCGCATGGCGCTTGAGATCGACCCCGACCTTTCCGAGGCGCGAACAGTGCTCGGAGCGATGATGAGTTACTACGACTGGGATCTGCACAACGCGGAAAAAGAACTGCGGCAGGCCGCCGCGCTGGATCCCCAATATCCAAGGGCCCGGCAGGTGCTCGCCGAAAATCTCACCATCCGCGGCCGCTTTCAGGAGGCCGTGATTGAAGCCCAACGCGCCCTGGAACTAGATCCGCTAGCCTTGAGCCTGAATGCATTCATGGCGATGACCTACTACTTCGGGCGCGAGTACGATCGAGCGATCGAGCATGGGTCGAGGACGATTGACCTGGATCCGAATTTCTTTCCCGGATATTTTTATCTGGGCCTTGCGTCTCAGATGAACGGGCAGTTCGCGGAGGCTGTCGCAGCACTGCAACAAGCGAGAGCGCTTTCCAACAATAGCACGCTTATGGTCGCATCTCTTGCTGGGGCCTTCGCTGCATGGGGGAAGCATGAGGAAGCGCGGAACATCCTAGGTGAACTGGAACAGATGGGTCGCCGGAAGTATGTATCTCAGGTGTTCGTCGCCGCTATTCTCACCAGCCTTGGAGAAGTCGCTCCAGCGCTCGCGTGCCTCGAAACTGCATACGAAGACCGGTGCACTTGGCTGCCGCGTTGCCTGATAGCAGATGGCAGACTCGACAGCTTGAGGTGCGAGGCTAGCTTCCAAGGCCTCATTCGCCGGATGGCTATTTCGCAATGACAGAGGAATAGTCATGAAATCCGGCATTCTAGACGGATGGCCGACGGTCCTCGCGCAAATGTCCGTTACATCCGGCTTGGCAGAGCGAGTTGACTCCGCGTAATTCGGGTAACCAGATATGTGTTTTTGGCTAGAAATTCACTTTTCCGATTGATGCCATAACGACGCCGGCCTCGCGACGGCCCGAGTAGACTGTGCGGTGTTCGCCCTAACAGTGCTCGGACCGAAGGAGGCCGAGATGCGAATTATAGGATGTGACTTGCACGCTCGCCAG
>Ga0157378_10006276_pt1 | contig 10408 bp, 9 predicted proteins | sample M65metaG_FD_115309 | JGI IMG/M metagenome (GOLD analysis project Ga0157378, IMG submission 115309) | Miscanthus rhizosphere microbial communities from Kellogg Biological Station, Michigan, USA - M6-5 metaG | ecosystem: Host-associated > Plants > Roots > Rhizosphere > Soil | place: USA: Michigan...
TATCTCTGAATCGCGAAAGATTGTCTAACAAATTCGCATCCACGTCCGGATAAATATTTCGCAACACGGGCATCAGCTGGTGCCGCAGGTAGTTCCGCGAATATTTGTCTTCGGCATTGGATGAATCCTCTACAAAGCCGAGTTCCTCCTTTTTAGCGTAAGCAATCAAATCTTCCTTCCGTGCAAAAAGCAATGGACGAATGATGTTCCCTTGTTTAGGCAGCATGCCGCGCATGCCGCGGATTCCCGTGCCCTTGAAGTAATTGAGCAACGCAGTTTCGATATTGTCGTCGCCATGGTGTGCGGTGGCGATGAATGATGGCTTAAAATCTGCTGCGGCGCCGAGATAGGCCGGCTGCCTAAACTCTTTGTTCAGCAATTCTCTAAACCAGGCGTACCGCAACTCCCTTGCAGCGACCTGGATCGAAATTTTTTCATCCGTGGCGTAGCGCAGCGTGTCAAATCTCCTGCTGATGAAATCGAGTCCGTATTGTTGGGCCAGTCCTTTCACAAAATTTTCATCTCTTTCACTTTCTTTATCCCTCAGCTGAAAATTGGCGTGTGCTACCATCACCCTGAAAGAGGCATCCACACAGAGCTTCAAAAGGGCCACGGAGTCCACACCCCCACTAACGGCCAACAGCAGTCCCGCCTCCGGATGGAAAAGATTTTCTTTTCTGATATACGCTTTAAAATCCTCGTGTAAATTCATCAATAGCCGGTTTCATGATTCGTCTTCCAATTCTTCGAGCGCAGTTTGCAGCTCATGGTACGCGTGCTGGTCCCCAGCCTGCCTCGTCATAACCATTCCCAGTTTATAATATTCGATGGCCGATGCCTGGTCTCCTTTGCGCTCAAGCAATTTACAAGGTGATAATAACTGCCGGTATAAGCAGGATCTTTCTGCAGCACATTTCGAAATAATCTCTCTGCTTCCCTGTCATTTCCCTGTTTGATAAACTCCAACGCAAGTGCGTGCTGAAGAAAAGAATCATCCGGTGTGGCGGCAAGATATTCCAACAATTTTTCTACCCTGCTCATTCGATCAGAAATTATGATATTTAATATGGATTGTTTCAGACCAACGCTTATCTTTGCTTTTAGTTGCATAAACAACTTTATCCTTCCTGACATTCATTTTAAATCATATTTCATGAAGATATTAGTCTGCATCAGTAAGACGCCGGATACAACGGCAAAAATAGCCTTCACCGATAACAATTCGAAATTCGCGACTGACGGTGTGCAGTGGATCATCAACCCGTATGATGAATGGTATGCATTGGTTCGAGCTATTGAACTCAAGGAAAAGGATGCTTCCATCCAGCTTCACCTGGTTACAGTGGGCAGTGCTGATGCCGAGCCGATCATTCGAAAAGCGCTGGCCCTTGGTGGCGACGAGGCCATTCGCGTAAATGCGGATAGCCATGACAGTTACTATGTGGCCAGCCAGATTGCGGAAGTGGCAAAGGCGGGCGGTTATGAGCTCATCTTCACCGGGAAGGAGACCATCGATTATAATGGCTCTTCCATCGGTGGCATGGTGTCTGAATTGCTTGATTTACCGTTCATTTCACTTGCAGCAAAGTTCGATCTCAATGGCACCACGGCAACGGTTACGCGAGAAATTGAAGGTGGTGAAGAAATTTGCGAAGCGGCCTTGCCCCTGGTGGTTAGCTGTCAAAAAGGAATGGCCGAGCAACGCATTCCCAATATGCGCGGAATCATGGCGGCAAGAACCAAACCGCTCAAAGTGGTGGAACCGGTAGCCATTGATCCTCTAACCACTGTCATCAATTTTGAACTGCCACCCGCCAAGGCAGGCGTGAAGTTGGTTCCGGCCGACAATCCCGCGGAATTGGTAAGACTTCTTCATGAAGAAGCCAAAGCTTTTTAATGAACTCCATTCTTCTACCTGATTACAAAATCGTTTTATGAGTGTTCTCATTTTTATCGATCACGCCGACGGCCATATCAAGAAAACATCGCTGGAAGCATTGAGTTATGGTGCGAAAGTCGCGGAACAAACCGGTGTCCCTGCAGAAGGCGTTTGGCTTGGAAAAATTTCTGAGGACCTAAGCACGTTAGGTGCCTACGGTTTGAAAAAAATTCACACCGTCGAAGATGCAACACTTGATCACGTGGACGCACAAGTGTATGCAAAAATAATTGGCGAGCTGGCGAAAGCCAGTGGCGCAACAGTCGTGGTATTTTCAAATAACCTTATCGGAAGAGCCATTGCTCCCAGGTTATCTGCTCGTCTCAAGGCCGCGTTGGTGGCGGGTGCCGTGGCACTGCCCGATTTATCGAAAGGTTTTGTAGTGAGGAAGAATGTATTCTCCGGTAAAGCATTTGCAAACTTGGAATTGAAAACGCCGGTCAAAATTATTGCGCTGAATCCCAACTCATATCCTGTTTCAAAGGCAGAAGGTAAGGCCGAGGTGATTCCCTTCACAACCACTGTTGACCCTCCCAAAGTCAAAGTAACGGCCACCAATAAGTTGACGGGCGAAGTTCCTCTAGGCGAGGCTGAAATTGTTGTGAGTGGAGGTCGTGGCTTGAAAGGACCAGAGAACTGGGGAATGATCGAAGAACTCGCCAGATTGTTGCACGCAGCTACGGCTTGCAGCAGACCGGTTGCCGATTAAAATTGGAGGCCGCATCACGAACACGTGGTCAATCAGGCCTGGCCATTGCGCCCAACTTATACATCGCGATCGGTATCTCCGGCGCCATTCAGCATCTTGCCGGCGTAAATCGAAGTAAAGTCATCGTGGTGATCAACAAGGACCCCGAAGCCCCCTTCTTTAAAGTGGCAGATTATGGTATTGTGGGAGACCTGTTCGAGGTAGTCCCCAAAATCATTGAAGCCGTCAAGAAATTGAAAGGTGTTTCTTAATTTGCTGCTGGTCTAACACCCTTAACATCGCATTTGTGACCATTATTATTTCATGCAATGGGAACCAATGACCCCACCTTATGATGTTGATGGGAATCAATGGCCTTAAATTCTTTTTTGGATAAAATCCCTTAGTTTCGTATCCGCTTATGAAAAAAATAGAATTGGAAATCGTGGCCCTGTCTCACAGCATTACCCAAACCCATTCTTATGCTGTGGTACTGGGTGAAGTGAACGGCTTGCGTCGCCTCCCAATTGTGATTGGTGGCTTCGAGGCCCAGGCTATTGCTGTGGCTCTCGAGAGAATGCAACCCAGTCGCCCCCTCACGCACGACCTGATGAAGAATTTCATGATGGCTTTCAATGTGGAATTACACGAAGTGATCATATGCGACTTGCAGGAAGGTATTTTTTATTCCAAACTCGTTTGCAGCACTGAGCACGACACCGTTGAAATTGATTCGCGTACATCAGATGCACTCGCACTTGCCGTTCGCTTCGGTTGTCCCATTTATACTTATGAAAATATCCTGGAGAGTGCAGGGATATTGATGGAGGACACGGGTGGTAAAAAGAAAAAAGTCTCTGCACCGGTTACTGATAGCGCAGAAAGAGAAGACTTAAAAAAAATGTCGATCGAAGAACTAACGACGCTACTCAATGATGTTTTGGAACAGGAAGATTATATCAGGGCGATCGCCATCCGGGACGAGCTCAACAGCCGGAAAAAGTGACCTTCTTTCATAAATCCATTTCGTGGTTATTTTCCCCCACTGCAAGGTTAATCTGGGACTAAACGTCGTTCGAAAAAGAGACGATGGTTATCATGACCTGGAAACTTTCTTTTTTCCGATACCATTTTACGATTGTTTGGAAATTATTCAAGGTCCCGGAATTCCCGGACCCGGAGTGAACGAAATTCAATTCTCTCATTCCGGGATTCCAATTCCCGGGGAAGCATCGCAAAATCTTTGCGTCAAAGCCTATCATCTCCTCAGGAAGGATTTTCCCGGATTGCCAGGCGCCATACTTCACCTGCACAAAAACATTCCTACGGGCGCCGGACTCGGCGGCGGTTCATCCGATGGCGCGTTTACGCTAAGATTGCTGAATACTAAGTTTCGGCTAGGCATTAGCGTTGATAAGCTTGCCGAATATGCCCTTGCCCTGGGTAGCGACGCTCCTTTCTTTGTGCAGGACAAGCCATGTTTTGCAGGAGGACGGGGCGAAGAGCTGTCTGACGTCAACATCAATTTCCCCGGCTATTCGATCATGTTAGTCTATCCCGGAATCGAAATTTCAACGGCATGGGCGTTTGGTCGTGTTGTACCGCGACAACCCGTTAGTCATGTTATGAATTTTCTTGGGTATGGAAATCCCGGGATGTTGAAGGATACACTGGTGAATGACTTTGAAAAGCCTGTATTCGAGCATTATCCCGAGATTAGATTGATCAAAGAGAAATTATACGCGTCGGGTGCTGCTTATGCGTCGATGAGTGGAAGTGGAAGCACGGTCTATGGTTTTTTCGAAGGGAACCCGCCTGAAATTGATTTCGACCCCAGTTATTTTGTCAAAAGTTTTGCTTTAAAATAAACGGTCTGTGGTTAACGGTATTCAGTAAACGTTATTCGGTATTCGGTAAACGGTAAACGGCCAACCCTGCCTGCCGGCAGGCAGGGATCAACGATCAAAGGTCAACGGTCCCCGCCCAACGCTTCCTTCAGCAATCCTTCCAAATCCAGAGCCTCACTGAACATATGTAATTTCCCATCTTTGTCAACGGGCCACTGATCTTTCGGCCTGTCCCAATACAATTCCACGCCATTGCCGTCGGGATCATCAAGGTAAAGTGCTTCCGACACCCCATGATCGGCTGCACCCGTCAATTTGTAATCCGCGTCAACCAATCTTTGCAGAACAACACCCAGGTCTTTCTTTGTTGGGTAGAGAATGGCAATATGATACAGTCCCGCAGCCCGTTTCGGCGCCGGCGGCGCATCTTTGCTTTGCCAGGTGTTCAATCCAATATGATGATGATAGCCGCCCGCCGAAATAAAGACCGCACTATCGCCAAATCGATCCATGACCTGGAAACCCAGCAGATCTCTGTAAAATTTCAAAGATCGTTCAAGATCCGCCACTTTTAAATGAACGTGGCCAATGCGCGTTTGCGCAGGAACTGTATAATCCATCTTATCTCAATTTATAGCGGAAAAATCTGTATTTTGCATAAAATTACGAAGCCGCAGGGCTTTATACGCATGATGAAATTCTTAGGCCTCAATCTTGATTTCCTCGATCACCAATGATCACGATATGACCCCGTTTTGATACCGGTCCTGGCCTGAACTTTTTTCAATTTCCCAACTTTCAATTTCAGTTTTCATCATGAACACGACTACAGGTTTATCTGCAAGAACTCAGCAATATCTTGATCTCGAAGAAAAATACGGTGCCCACAATTACCATCCCCTTCCCGTTGTTCTAAGCCGCGGCGAAGGCGTTTACGTATGGGACGTGGATGGCAAAAAGTATTATGATTTTTTGAGCGGTTATTCTGCCGTCAACCAGGGGCACTGTCATCCGCGAATTATTTCAACCCTGATTGAACAGTCGCAGGTGCTGACACTCACTTCGCGGGCTTTTCACAACAATCTCCTGGGTGAATATGCCCGGTTCATCACGCACTTTTTTGGGTACGACAAAGTGCTTCCTATGAACACGGGTGTGGAAGCCGTGGAAACAGCGGTTAAGCTGGCACGCAGGTGGGGTTACCAGGTGAAAGGAATCGAGGAAAACAAGGCAAAGATCATCGTATGCGCTTCCAATTTTCATGGTCGCACCACCACGGTGATCTCTTTCAGTACCGATCCCTCTTCAAAGAAAAATTTCGGACCCTATATGCCGGGATTTGAAATCATTCCATACAATGATTTACCCGCACTAGCCAATGCATTGCGTGATCAGAATGTGGCGGCCTTCCTGGTTGAGCCGATTCAGGGAGAAGCCGGTGTTGTGGTTCCCGACGACGGCTACCTGGCAAAAGCCAGCCAATATTGCAGGGACGCCAATGTGTTGTTTATTGCGGACGAAATACAAACCGGGCTTTGCCGCACCGGTAAGATGCTTTGTTGCGATCATGAAAATGTTCGCGCGGATATGCTTATATTAGGTAAGGCGCTGAGCGGCGGAACGCTGCCCATTAGTGCGGTGCTGGCAGATGATGAAGTGATGTTGACCATCGAGCCGGGTGACCATGGATCTACCTACGGAGGAAATCCATTGGCTTGCAAGATCGCAATGGAAGCTCTAACAGTATTGAAGGAAGAAGGGATGGCAGAAAACGCAGCAAAGATGGGTGAGATTTTACGCAACGAATTGAGCTCACTAAAATCGGAATTCATTTCCATGGTTCGCGGAAAGGGATTACTCAATGCGATCGTCATTGAACATCCCAATGCTGATGCCGCATGGGCGCTTTGCCTGCGGCTGAAAGAAAACGGTGTTCTCGCGAAACCCACGCATGGAGATAAGATCAGGCTTGCTCCCCCACTTACGATTACTGAAGAACAGATCATGGAATGTGTAAGTGCAATCCGCAAGAGTCTCCGCAATTTTTGAGGCAACCCGCTTGTGATTTATGCCGTTCCAGTAAATAATTGAATCCCAATCCGGCTTAATATGAATCGAAGCCCAAATAGCGGGAAGGGGGCATTATTGTGTATCCTGGTTAGCGGGCTGGCATTCTATTCTGTAAACGCGAAAGACTTCTCCGATTCATCCATCAACCCTACATCCGGTTTCAACAGAATAGAAAATTTCAACAGCAGCTTTAAGACAATTTTTGGCGGGCCAAAAGATGAATTTGGAAACGCAATGGCGGTGGCTGGAGACTGTGGTCTCCTCGTGGCCGGTCAAACGGGCAGTTATGGAGGTGGCTTTAACGATGGCATGGTTACTAAACTGGATCAATCCGGCAATATCGTTTGGTCGCGCGCGATTGGTGATGAATTGGACGAATACTTTTTAAAAATTCAACGCCTGCCCGACGACAATTACATCGCGTGTGGTCTGCATGGTGATCCGTTCAGCCAGGCATTCCAGGGTGAATTTTCCTGGCTGGTAAAGTTGGATCCAAATGGTGGCATCATCTGGGATCATTATTATAGCGATGGCAGTTCAAATGGAAATTATGCGCGTGATATATGCCAAACGCCCGATGGCGGCTTCGTGACTTGCGGAGGTTATGGAAACCTCGCCAATGCTGCGGGTTACCAGTTGATGGTGGCAAAGTTTTCTTCTATGGGACAGCAGGTATGGACAAAATTGTTTTACTCCGGCGTGAATGTTGAGGCCGGGCGAAAAAGCATCATCTTGCTACCCGATCAAAACCTGCTTACCGCTTGTTTCACTGAAAATATCGGAAGGATTAGAACCGCCATACTGACAAAGATCAATGCAACCAATGGTTCTGTTATATGGACAAAATCTTACGTAATCAATAACAGCAGCACCTGGTTTGAGCAAATCGTACTGAAGAACAACCACCTCTTCCTGAATACTTTCGTTCTTGCGCCGAACAGAATCGACATTGAAGACCACCTGATGAAGCTCACACTCGACGGCGATGTAGAATCCAGCATTCGTGTTAAAGTGCCGAATGAAGGGGTGGCAAAGATCTATCCGCTTGACGAAAATACGACGTTAATCGCTTCCGATGACACAACGAATCCCGATCACCTGGTGTTGGCCAAAATCAATACTAACGGTAGCGCATACTGGACAAAAAAATACCAACTTTCTTTTTTTGTCAGTCCGTCAGACATTACGTTATTAAGCGATTCCAACCTCGTCATTTGCGGAACCAATTTGCCCGGATTCTCGAACACTCCCGGTGCCGCATTTCGGGAGGCGTTTATCATTAAGACCGATTTCCAGGGTGGACAGGCAAGCTGCCCTGTGGAAGATGGCATTACCGAAACCGAGCCCAGTAACGCCGTCGTTCAGGCATTCAGCTGGTCGCAGGAAACTGTCCTGAAACTGGCGGTATACGACCCTTCAGATCAGTCGATCCCCATAACGCCCTTGCAGGACAAGGTTTGCGGCGTTTCGCCAGCGTGCCAGATCAGTGATATCATCGGAAGTGATACAGTATGCGCAGGCGTTAGTGGAGAACGATACGCCGTGAATTTATCTGCCGCGTGCAGTCTTCAATTACAATGGAACGTAGATCCTGCAGATGCGAAAGTCCTTGCACAAACCGACACTACCATCACGCTTCAGTTTATGAAATCGGGCCGCGTAAAGATAATGGCCGGCGCGGGTTCAGTATGTTCATCTTCGAACAAGACCCTCGATGTTTTTGTGTTCGAAGCACCAAAGCCCGACATCGGAAAGGATGCCTATCTCTGTGGCACCGAACCGCTCACCCTGCAGGCTCCTGAGGGGCTTGCGTCTTACTTGTGGCAGGATGGTTCCACCAACAACAGCTTTACGGCCACCCAGCCCGGATCCTATTGGGTGGAAGTGATGGACGAACATCGTTGCGTGTCGAGAGATACCGCGATTGTAGAAGTGAAGGATTGTGGCCGGAACATTTATTTTCCAAATGCTTTCACGCCGGGCGATGACCAGCTCAATGATGTTTACCGCCCCAAGGTCTTTGGCAGGCTCACGCAATTCCAGATGAAAATCTATGACCGCATCGGTAGGCTTGTGTTTGAAAGCACGGATCCGGTCGTGGGATGGGATGGCCGTTACCAGGGCAAACTGCAGGCCACTGCCAGCTTTACCTGGTATGCAATTTACCGCTTTGCGGGCGCCGAAGAAGGGACGAAAATGCAGAAGGGAACGGTGACGCTGATTAGATGAAAGGGATACCAGATACCGGATACCAGATACCAGATAGTGTGAGTTAGGGTTTGGGGGTATTGTATAAATCAAACCCACTCCCAAACTATCTGGTATCTTGTATCTGGTATCTGGTATCTGGTATCAAAGAATCTTCTTTAACTTCCATCATGCACGATCACGATCACTCTCATCCTGAACTTCACCTCAAAAGCTCTGCTTTACTTACAGATATCGTCATTGGCATCAGCGACGGGCTGACCGTGCCATTCGCGCTGGCCGCAGGTTTAAGCGGAGCTGTGCACAACACACAGGTCATCGTCATTGCCGGCATTGCGGAAATCGCAGCGGGCAGTATCGCCATGGGTTTGGGAGGTTACCTCGCTGGTAAAACAGAAATTGATCACTATCATAGCGAACTCAGGCGTGAATATGAAGAGGTGGAACGGCTGCCTGAAAAAGAAAGGGAAGAAGTACGCGAAATATTTGAGGGCATCGGTCTTAGTGCGGACCTACAGCAACGCGCAACCGAAGAAATTGCACGCGACAAAGACAAATGGGTTGATTTCATGATGAAATTTGAACTGGGTTTGGAAAAGCTCGATCCCCGACGTGCATCAAAGAGTGCATTGAACATTGGTCTTTCCTACGTTGCAGGTGGCATCATTCCGCTAAGCCCTTATTTCTTCACCGAAGAGCCATTCGTGGGCCTGCGCTGGAGCGCAGTGCTCACTCTCATCTGCCTATTCATTTTTGGTTATTTCAAGAGCAGGATCACTGGCGTGAATGCCTGGTCGGGAGCCGCGAAGGTCATGCTCATCGGCACGCTCGCAGCCGGGGCAGCTTACGCAGTGGCGAGGTTGTTTTCGGCGTAATCGCGACCGAACCACCTTATTTCTTACCTTTGCAAACCAATCAAAATGACTCATGAGCGAGGAAAAAAGCCTGAATTTTATTGAAGAAATCATTGAAGAAGACCTCCGGAACGGCACGGTAAAAAGTGTGATGACGCGCTTCCCGCCCGAACCCAATGGATACCTCCACATCGGACACGCAAAAAGTATTTGCCTGAATTTCGGCCTTGCCATCAGGTATGGCGGCGGCACCAACCTTCGCTTTGATGACACCAACCCCGTCACCGAGGAAACCGAATATGTAGACAGCATCAAAGAAGACGTGAAATGGCTGGGCTTCGCATGGGCCAACGAATTATACGCTTCTGATTATTTTAATCAGTTGTATGGCTTCGCGGAAAAGTTGATTCAAAAAGGCCTTGCCTATGTTGATGATAGCAGCAGCGAAGAAATTGCAGCCATGAAGGGCACCCCTACCGACCCCGGAAAGGATAGTCCTTTCCGGAATCGCACGATTGAAGAGAATTTGAATTTATTCCGCGACATGCGCGCAGGTAAATACAGGGACGGAGAAAAAGTTCTTCGGGCACGCCTCGATATGGGTTCTCCCAACATGCACATGCGTGATCCCATTCTTTATCGCATCAAGCATGCCCATCACCATCGAACTGGCGACGCCTGGTGCATTTACCCGATGTATGATTGTGCTCACGGTCAGAGCGATAGCATCGAGGGCATCACCCACTCTATCTGTACGCTGGAATTTGGATCCCATCGAGAACTCTATAACTGGCTCATAGAA
>Ga0157378_10006277_pt1 | contig 10407 bp, 13 predicted proteins | sample M65metaG_FD_115309 | JGI IMG/M metagenome (GOLD analysis project Ga0157378, IMG submission 115309) | Miscanthus rhizosphere microbial communities from Kellogg Biological Station, Michigan, USA - M6-5 metaG | ecosystem: Host-associated > Plants > Roots > Rhizosphere > Soil | place: USA: Michigan...
ACGGTCCTCTATCAGATGGCTACCGGTTTTCTTCCTTTCCAGGGAGACACCAGCGCCTTGATATTCGACGCGATCCTCAATCGCGAGCCAATGCCGCCGAACCAGCACAATGCATCGCTCCCGCCCGAATTTAGCCGCATTCTTGAACAGGCTCTCGAGAAAGATCGCGACCTGCGTTTTCAAAGCGCCACGGATCTGAAAACCGGATTGAAGCGCTTGAAGCGCGACCTCGACTCAGCTTCGCGGCAGGCATCGGCCGATTCCGGGAGTGGCACGCGCCGCACGGCCTCCACCGATCATTCGATTGCCGTTCTCTATTTCGAAAACCTCAGCGGCATGAAAGAGGACGAGTACCTGCGTGACGGCATCACCGAAGACATCACCACTGAACTGTCGAAGATAAAAAATCTGAAGACTTTTTCGCGCGCGATGGTGCTGACCTATCGAGACAAATCAGTTACAGCCGGACAGGTCGGAAACGATCTCGGCGCGTCATACGTGCTGACTGGTAGTTTGCGACGCGCCGGCGCGCGTCTCCGCATCAACGCTCAGCTCGTTGATACGGCCACAGATTTTCCGCTCTGGTCAGAGCGATACGACCGCGAGATGGCTGACGTGTTCGAGGTCCAGGATGAAATCGCTCAGAAGATCGCCGCCGCATTGCGCATCACGCTTTCACCTCAGGAACAGCAGGCACTCTCGACAAAGCCTACGGAAAACTTGCAGGCTTACGATCTTTATTTGCGCGGACGAAACTATGCGCGCCGGGTGGGACGGCAGGATCTGCAGTTCGCCCTGCAGATGTACGAGAACGCGGTCGCGCTCGATCCGCAATTTGCACTGGCCAACGCCGGCATCGCAAAAGTCTGCGCCGAGTATTACTACCACTTCGACCGGAATCAACAGTGGATTGATCGAGCGCAAGCGGCAGCGCAGAAGGCCGGAGCCAAAGGTCATGACGCGCCGGAAGTGCAGGTTGCCGAGGCGTGGGTCATGTTCGCTGAAGGTCAATACGACCAGGCCGTGGACAGAATCCAGGCAGCGCTAAAACAGAATCAGGATTTGGACGGTGGTTACTACGTACTTGGACGCGCCTTGTTCGCCGCAGGGCGCTATCAGGAGATTCTGGACATTATGGAGGTGGCGCTTGCGCATGCCGGCGAGAACTACAACACCATAATTCCCATTCACAATGCCCTCGGCGCACTGGGCAAGGAAGACGCTCTGAAGAATCATCTTTACCGCGAGATCGCCATCTTTGAAGGTCAGATCAAGAAGGTGCCTGAAGACGCGCGGGCCCGCGTGTTTCTCGGCGCCGATTACGCCAAGCAGGGCCGCTTTGACGACGCGAAGCGCGAACTCGACATGGCGATAAGCCTGCGCCCTGATGACACCATGATTCTTTACAACTCTGCCTGCGCCTTCTGCTCGATGAATAAGGCAGACGACGCGCTAAATGCGATCAGAAAAGCGTGGGAAGCAGGTTTTCGTGATCCGATTTGGACGCGTCAGGATCCGGATCTCGCGTTGCTGCACGGCAATCCGGAATTCGAGCGCCTCTATCCGCCACCCGCCGCAGCCTCTTCGGCTTAGATTAGAGACGTAGCTTGGTTCAAACAGGCTCGTCAGAAAAACTTGACTACTGTCCATTAGAATGTCTGGCGAAACTCACGTGAGTAATCCTCCTCCCCCAACGAAGTCTATCCAAGAACTAAACCTAGAGGACTCAGACGAGATAACCCTATATCTTGAGCTGATCCGAATAATCGAACGCGATATTGACGACATACAAGCTGGGGACACTCGCAATGGATGGACAAGCTGGGCGATGGCAGCAGGGGTCGGTGCCGGAGTGCTGGCGCTATTTAGTGAAACGCGCAAACTGGCGCTCTTCCCAACTATTCCCGTGGAAATTATCAGCCTAACCGGCGTCTTGATTTACAACGTCGTCGTTCTTGGAATGAAGATGCTGTCTTTCGACCAGTTAGATATAAGGCCTGGCAAAGTGCGCTGGAGTAACGAGGCGTATGTCAGCTTTGCACCATCTGCCATATTTAGCCTCATCATTTTGATAGCATCGATTGTGATTGCAGCATTCATACCGCTTCCGTTTGTACCGAGGATACTTGCACTCGTCGCTTTCGGCCTTTGGACGCTGGGGACACTCATGGTGCTGGTCTTGGCACGAATACCCTTTCCCTTAGGAAACACTAAGACAACTAAGAAGTCTGGGCTAATAATCGGAGCCATAACGTTTTTAACTTCGCTTGCGGCTTCTGGGGCATTGATTACCCAATTAGCGAGACCCATCGGAGAAGACGCAACTTTGCCTTATATTTTGGCCGGACTCATCCTTGTAGTGTTGCTGCTGTTGGGAAACCTAGTTTTCCGCCTGGCACCATCACGCTTGCTTTCAAATCTCAAAGACCTTCGGAACGAGATCATTTTCCTGAGGCTTGATGTTGATGAGGCCCTCAAACGTTATGAACTACTTTCAGAAGGGGAGAGTTTCCCGGATGCAATTCAAAAGGAGCTCAGCGAGGTCTTGGGAGATCTGAACGTTGTGGAATACGCGCATTGGAACATGCATCGTTTGATTGAGCAGATGATGCAGAAATTGCCTAGGCAGCAAGAATCGACATCCGTCCGTGAGAAGAAAATTGCCGACATTAACCTCGATAAGGATTCCTACTTACTGCACGACCAGAGATGCTCTCAGATACTGAGTTCAATCGGTATCAAGATTACGGCGCTGATAAACAAGATGAAACGAGTTATCGTCGCGACCCAAGATTGGGGAACGGATAACATGGTAAGGGCATCATTAACTCAGCGTCTCCAGCTAACGCAGCAGGTCGAAGCGCAACTGCGACAACGTAGGGAAGCGATTGAGTACTACCTCGCTAACCCCGACAAGATTCCGGCAATTCCAGCACTCAAAGTAGATGCCCAATCCGCGGCATCCGACCCTGGAAAGCAGCCACCACCCGACTCACCACAACCGGAACCACCACCAGAGAAGAACTGAGAAGGGGTCAGGCCTGCAATTCTGCAATTTCCAATCATCAATCTGTGTCCAACCGCCTCCTAGAGAATTGCAGAATTGCAGGCCTGACCCCGATTCAGCGACGGCTTCGCCAAAGACTCCGTAGTCGCCCCTCGCTCCTCAAGCCAGGCCGTGTCTACAAGTACAACATCGATCTGTGGTTCACATCCCGGGTGATTCCCGCAGGCCATCGTCTGCGCGTCGTCGTTGCCTCCGCGGCATTCCCGAAATACGACCGCAATCTGAACACCGGCGGCGATAATGAACGCGACACCCGCTACGTCGTGGTCAGGCAGCGGATTCTGCATGACCGAGCGCATCCGTCGTTCGTGCGCCTGCCGGTTATTCCTCGTTGAGCCGGCGTTCAGTCCGACTGAAATTGTGCCGTGTCAATTCCAGCAATCGTTCCGACTTGCAAAAATCGCATCAAGCCTGCTCTGAAAATAGGTGGTTAAGTTGTTGACAACAATGAAGAGGCCCTCAGAATTCTCATTATTAATAGTGAAGCGCAGCATCATGTCCGGCTGACCCCGAGATGTCTCCTCTCACAATTCCGGGCCTGACCCCATCTCCGTTCGCCATCTCCGCATTCGTTCGATTATGCGGATTTCTATTGCCCGAGAATTGAGACGCGAGCTTGCCCAGAATCAAATTGACATTTGAACTGTCGTCCATGTAATTGAATCCTTAATCCCGTCGTTATAGTGCACCTAGATGAAAAAATATCTCACCGAAGCGAAATACAAGAAATACAACAAGAGACGGGCTGAGCGGTCGTTGAGGGCGCGTTTGCGCCCTGAAGGCGCTGGCCGACCTAGTCCTTATGGCCCGCCCAGATTGGATGACCATGATCGCGCCGTAATCCGACACTACAGCAACTATAGACGGTTGCTAGCGCCAGAGTCGTTTACGCTCTTGAGGAACACGAATGCGGTAGTTGCGTTCATTAACAGCTTAAAGAATTGCTTCGAAAACAAGCAGAAGGTTTTTGTTGGGCTGAGGCACATTAGGGAGATCGATTACGACGCACTGATTGTATTGGTCTCCGCTTTGGTGCGATTCAAAGCGATGAACATTCGGTTCGCTGGAGACTTTCCTAAAGAGGGGAGGAGCAGCCAGGTACTTAGGCAGTCTGGTTTTCTGGACATCATAAATGGGAATGAGACGTTTGCGGATACCGATGAATACGAGATAAATCCGGAGCAAAAACACGTAATAAGCACTCATGGACAAAAAGTCGTGAGGGCCGACCTTACTGCAAAACTAATCGAGAACGCTGCACAAACGGTTTGGGGTGAGAAAAGGAGATGCCAAGGCATTCAGACCGCGCTCATAGAAATGATGATGAACACATTTGCTCACGCGGATCCGATGATGGAGAAGGGTAAGCACTGGTGGCTTTCGATTAATCACTCTGACACCGAAAAGTTGGTTCGATTTTCCTTTGTTGATTATGGCGTAGGAATTTTCAAGAGTCTTGAGAGCAAGGGCCCTGGCAATAAATGGTATGGTGCGATTCCCCGAATGTTCGAAAAGTATCGTTATGGAAACAACGCCAAATTGCTTGACTTAATCCTACAGGGAGAGCTACACCGTACTGTTACCGGAGACTATTTTAGAGGTCAAGGATTGCCGGGCATTCGAGAGTGCTTCGAAGCGGGGTGGCTGAAGAACCTTCACATAATCTCAAATGACGTTCACGCCGATGTTGGTAAAGAGGATTTCGTTCACTTAAGACAGAGTTTCTCTGGTACGTTCTATTATTTTGAGTTGGATGCAGACTGCAAGAGTTACGATCTAATAGATGAGAATTAAGATAAGCAAGGACTTTAGTTCCACGCCGGGGCCGCGTTTCATCCGCGAGGGTGATTTTTCAGCCGAACTGTTCCGAAAAGAGCTGTTGCTCCCAGCCATTACCAAAGCAATCAAAGACAACGTCGTCCTTACGGTCGACGTTGATGGAACGGCGGGATATGGAAAGTCTTTCTTCGAAGAATCTTTTGGAGGATTGATTCGTGATGAGGGACTAGCTTACGACGGTATCATCAAACACCTCGAGGTCATTTCTGAGGAGGAGTCCATTCATAAGGAAAAGATCTACTACCATCTGAAAAATGCCCATGACGCAGGTCAAAAGTAAGCGACCAAGAATCCGCGCGCTTGAGATTGCGTTCGGCATCCTCTTTCTCTTCACCGGGTTCTTTGCAGGACTATTTACAAACTACCACCTAAATTTTAAGTTCCAATTTCGCGACACGATCGAGCCCGCAGCATTTTTGTCCACGCTATGTACAGTGATACTTGCATTCATCGTAGGGATCATCTGGAACCGACGACAGTATGCTGAAAATTCATCCAAAGAAATTTTGGTGAAACGTCTTGAGGAAATGCAGGAGTTTAGCGCCGACTTTTCAGTTCGGGCTGGCGGGGATTCTTTCTTTTGGACGGACGCCACGTCAGGGATAAAACGATTACGAACTGGTTTAAGCAGCGTGGGTAGACTTGCGGACGAGATTCACTTGTCGTTAGAAAATGCATTTCGTTTAGAGGTCGACGCGAAAATAGAAAAGCTGGATGACTTAATTACGAATACTCCTGCCTTTTGGCCTGCAGGCAAGCCGTCACCGGTGACAGTGACGAACAACAAAATCATATTCAGTAAAGAGCGCGGGTTAGAGGTGGCGATGGCTTTCGAGGATCTTCGGCATTCAATTACAGCGTTCGAGCTTGCTATAAACCGAGCTTGAAGACTGCTCATAGTCGTCGAACCTTTGTGCTCATTCGACAATAGTGGGAGATATTGACTACTTGCTAGTCTCTGTCGTTTACCCTAAAGCGAACGCGGAAGCCGCAGAGGCGTTACTTTATCGCCCTTCTGGAGATTGTTCTTCCAATTGAGCGGTTGCAAATTATACAACTCATCGCTCCCACCCTTTGACCTCGGAATAATATGATCGACTTGCCATCCGAGAATCGAATCGCAGTTTCCGTAATCGAAAAACCACATGCGAGTACCTAACTGTCCATGCGAACCTAATCAGTGGGGAAAACCGAGATAGGGTCAGGCTTGCGATTTTGCGATTCTCAGAAGTTTATAGGCATCTGGTCGCGCAAGGAGAATCGCAAAATTGCAAGCCTGACCCCTGGTCCCTGATCGCTGGACTTTTCTGATAACTCACCGTGCCCTCCAAAGTCGATAATTAGTTCGTCTATCCTTTCGCCATATCTCTTCATCTTTTGGTCAACCATGTTTTGTCCTCCGTTCGTTTGTTGCTATCCATCAGCGTAATCTCAGGCGCATTAAAGCAGCTCTTCAAGGTCTGCGCCTCGAAAGTTTCGATATCGTGAGTTAGTCATCCTATACGAGGATGTCGATGCGGCTTCGATTTCGTTTAGATCTGATAAATACGAGAGGTCTTTAAGAATCTCCATCGCGTGTCTTACCGGCGCTCCCTCTGCAATCTTCTCATAATGGGCATGCGCGCGGCTTCCTTCTAGTTCATACAATTTAGCAAGGTGCTCCAGAATATGACTTCGAATTTGCTGATGCCGTTCGATATTGTCCGCTGGCACAATTTGATTTTCTTCCGCACGGGAAATCCCGTCTGGCGTAATTGCAAAACTGTAACCCGACGCCGCACCTCGGATTAGACCGTCGTCCTCAAGTCTATCAACAACTGTTCGAAATAGAGCCTTGTCCCAGCCGCCTTCCGCTTGCACCGGATTTAAGCTGACCAAGGTGTGTCGTTCCCATGCCTCGTACAAGGCTTGTAGGATGCGTTGTGCTATATCTCGTTGAGTATCACCGTTCATGTTGATGCTTTCTATCTGGTGTTGACTTACTAAACGATATCCTCGTACTGGTCTCCGCGAAGAAGACGCAAACCTTCATCCGTAATCTGATACGTATTGACTGACGTGTCACGTATGTAACCAATCTCGTTCAGGAACGACAGGTCTTGGAATATCTCAAATTTGTCGCGACCTACGACGCCCGCAAGATCTTCAACAGTCGCCTCCGCTAAGGACCCCTCCTTGTCATACAGGTCCGCCAAATGCGCAATAACCGCGTTGCGAGCGGTTCGACGTTTATCGATTGTGTCTTTAGACATCAGTTCATTATTTTCAACGTAAAGGATACCAGCCGGTGTTATTTCGTAGGTATACGAACTGCCATATGCCTTTATCAGACCGTGTCGGTCCGCCAGCTCGTCAACTAACGCGTGGAAAAGACCGTCTTCGAGTCCGCCTGCTTCACGAATAGGATCAAGACTGATGATTGTGTTATCAGCCCATGCTTCGTAGAGCGACACCAGGATTCTTTGTGCGACTTCCCGCTTTTTCTCAATCATTAAACTTTTTCCTTCAGATTAAGTCGCAGCCTCCCGACTGTTCGCAGGATTTTGGTCGATTGAACGAAGCAACAGTCTTCCCAATGAAGTAGCTTTGTATCCGTTCGCTTTGATCCTTCCCGTGCGTTCATCAAAATCGGGCAGTTCGCCCTTCTGCACTCGCTTGTAATCAAGATCGAGCAGCCCGACTTCAACAAGTTTGGATCGATAGCTGTCATGCAAAGCCGCTCTGTCGAGATCGATTTGTGGGGACGTAAAGGTTCGACGGATTGGTTTAAATAAATCCTCGTGCAAGGCTGCGAATTGGCGTCTTTCGTTTGATCGTAGGGAATAAAACTTCAACGTTAGGATCTCAGCGTCGTTCAACTCACCCAGCAGTGACAACAATTTCTTTTCTTCAATGTGTGAGAGTTGCTCATTCGTAATGCTGTTTACTAGCAGGGCAGCAAGATAACCTCGCCTTTCGGGAGAGATTGCGCGAGAAGCCTGAAGGAAAGCATCGTCCAACAAGTCGGTAAATTCTTCGTCCTTCACTTTTAATTTGAAGGTATCACCCTCTAAGTATCTGACGCGGTCATCCAATTCCTTAGCGAACGCGATTATTCGATCAATTTTCTGGTTCGGAATCGTCGCGGTTATGGCTTCGGAAAGCATCGGCCCGACGACTGGAGCCGCGCCGAGGATACCTCTTACGACCGCTGCGGCAACGTCCTCCCGCTTAGTTTCCAGATCACCTGACTCGTCAGTTTTTATTATGCTTAGGGCTTTTGTCATCGTGAGGTTCCTTCGACGAATGACGCCATGAATCTCCCTAAAAGGGAAATCCAGTTAGTCCGCTTCTACTGGGCCTCCTAAGTTAACTGACGATGTTTCGATTAAGATAATCCACCAATGCGCTTTGCTTCATATCCCGCAAACTCTTGAAGTCGCTATTGCTCGTTAAGAAAGAACCAAATTCTTAGCCATACAATTCGTTTGGAGCTTCGACTCCACTAGCGTCGATCAGCGCCTGAAAGCTCGCAAATCCCGTGTGCTTACTGATGAAGTCGTCTGAAAATAGTTCTATTAGCGAAACCTCATATTTGCCAGACAACTTCTCTAGATTCTGCATTACGTTGTCAAAACCCGACATGTCCAACTTAACTGCCATTGCATCCACGCCTCCATTCCGCCACATGTCTCACACATGATACCATATCCCGTCGAAAGGATGGCCCCCAAATGCGGCAGGAAGATATAAAACGATTGAGCGAGTCTTACGCGACCGACAAAACTGATATTGATCGGAGATTCCATTCTGCCTTGGCTTCGGATGTTCCAAGCGCGGGGTTGTTCGCCGAAGAGATTCTTAATGACCTCGATACCAAAACGTTTGGAGTTCGCTGGTGGGCACCTCTGTTACCTGAGCATGAGCGAATTCTGATCAGTGATTATTTCTATCAGTGTGCGACCGGTATTGAAGCAAACCTAGTTGAAGCGAAGCTGCACTACTTGGAATGGCTCGAAACACGGGACAAACAAAATGAAAGAGTCGCCGATATGGCTTATATCACTGATGACGGAGAATTGGTTTCCAAACTGCCGCCTGCAACTAAGCCGATTGACGACATACCGAACGCGATGGAGAAACTCCACGTCTGCGGATTCTTTCGCGCAATAGGCTCAGCGTTCGATTGTTTGGGTGGTGTTATTGTTACTGTTTTGGGCCTGCCCGTGAATTTGAGAAAGGCTGATATTAATAGCGCCAAGAGTGCATTGACGAAGTTGCAAGACGATGGGACACAAGGAGCTAAGACAAAAATCGCCTTCCGAGGCTTTATGGAGAACGCAATTAATAAGACGGGTCCTCAAGACTGGTTTGATTGGACGACGCAATATAGGAATATGTTTGTGCATCGTGGTCGTCGGATGATGATGAATCACCTTACAGGTAGACTACCGGTGCTCTACGACCAACGAGGTTTTCCGATTCCACGAATGACAACCACTTTTCATTTGGCGAAGCATCCGGATAAGTCAGACGTGGAAGCATCAATTCTAGGACCGACAATGTTGAATGAGGATGCTTCGGTAACACTCCATGGGGTATTCAAGAGTTCAAGAGAGCTCCTTGAGACTCTGTGCGAAGAATTGCTTGCAATTTGGAGGGCCAGACGAAATGATCCTGCATTAATTGGTCAGCCTCCATCTCAATGGAACACGACAGCCAAGAGATGCAAATTTAGAGGGTACAAGCCAGAAACGCCACCACTCGCAATGCAAGTATTTGTTAGTAATCCCACTTTCTATCGACGGATGCTTGCTTCATCGATGGATGACGCGCATCGGAATCTGTGGACTGGATCAAAGTGGGAAGTTGAATAAGTTTCGGCGATTTCCTAATGGAAATCCGAATAAGTCAGCTCGCTCCAGGCTGGCGCAAGTAGAAGGCGCAGGAGGCTGACGACAGTAGGAACAACGGCGGCGGAGATTAAGTCGTTCAACTAAATTGGGTCGTCGAGAGTCTTGATCTCCTCACCCAAAACCAAATATTCCCAACGCACAAGGCAATCGGCACATTACCGTTCTTCCACATATAATCGTGGAAGCCCGGCAAGCTGAGTTTATCCTTCAGATTTCTTGCGCGCCTTCGATGCAATGGGCACTCCGGTGGAAAATACTCCGTCAGCCCAACACGTCAGCGTACCAGTCGGAATCTCCGAGTGTTCCGCCTTGGTAAATCGTGAATGGAAGAACGTCTTCGGAGGGACAACCTCTAATTTGACCCGTTCATTAATCCCCACATTCATGATCCTCCCGCTTCGCGGTATCATTTCTGCTTCCGAGGTCTAATCCATAATGACTCAAACCAACCTGGTAGATCGTAAATGGTAAATCGTGAATAGAAGAACGTCCCCGATACCATGAGAAAACAGCCGGTCACACGAAGACAGTTTTTGGGAAGCGGGATTGCGGCGGCGGGAGCGATATCGGTTGGCGGCGCGTTACCCGCAAACGCACGAGGCTGGG
>Ga0157378_10006279_pt1 | contig 10406 bp, 9 predicted proteins | sample M65metaG_FD_115309 | JGI IMG/M metagenome (GOLD analysis project Ga0157378, IMG submission 115309) | Miscanthus rhizosphere microbial communities from Kellogg Biological Station, Michigan, USA - M6-5 metaG | ecosystem: Host-associated > Plants > Roots > Rhizosphere > Soil | place: USA: Michigan...
CGAAGACCGACTGATGGAAGTTGACGTTGTTGACCCGCTCGAGCGGGATCTCGATACCGCTCTTGGCGATGAGGCCTTGGCGGAAGATCAGCCGGTTCGAGGTGATGACGAAGTTCGTGGTCAACCACTTGCAATAGCGGATGACCAGCCAGATGGCGGTGCCGACGAGGACGATCAGCATGACCCAGCCCAACGACTTCTGGGTATCGCCGTCGGTCTCGCCGAGCACGAGGGCGGCCAGAATGATGGCTCCGATCAAGGTGAGCGCCGGTTCGGCGAAGTACCACCAGTGCGGGTGCATGTCGAGGGCGATCGTCTCGTTGGCGTTCAGGTTTTTCTTCGGGAACGGCATGGACGCGACTGTACTGAACAGGAGTCCTCGTGCGCGGCGGAGGTCTGTCGCGCACCCCCGTCGTATCGTGTCGCCATGACCGCCGATCGACTGCTGACCGGACTCGACGCCGATCAGCGGCGGGCGGTCGAGAGCATGGCCGGCCCGTTGGCGATCGTCGCTGCGGCCGGTTCGGGCAAGACGACGGTGCTGACGCGGCGCATCGCCCATCGACTCGAACGCGGCGACGCCGAGCCGCGCCACGTGGTCGCACTCACCTTCACGCGCGACGCCGCCGGCGAGTTGCGGCGTCGCCTTCGCAAACTCGACATCCGCGAGCCGATTGAGGCCGGCACGTTCCACAGCATCTCCTTGCGTCTGCTGCGTGACCGGGCGTTGACGCGTAACGAGTCGATGCCGTCGGTGGCGCCCGATCGGCTCCGGCTTGTGCGCGAGTGCCTCACCGAACTGCGACTCGGCGTCGAGCCATATCCGGCGATGGCCGACATCGACTGGGCCAGCGCCCGCCGGATCGCACCCGCGGACTACGAGCGTCAGTCGCGCCAGGCTCGCCGGCGCGGGGTAGTTCCACCGTCACGGTTCGAGGAGCTCGCTGCCGCGTACGCCCGGCTGAAGCGCCGGCGTGGAGTGGTCGACTTCGACGACCTCCTCGCCCTCAACCTTCGCGCCATGGAGACCGACGAGGCGTTCCGTTCGTTGGTGCGTTGGCGCTTCCGCCACTTCTTGGTCGACGAGGCGCAAGACCTCAACCCCCTGCAGCACGCGCTCTTGGAGCAGTGGCGCGGCGGCCGGCCCGACATCTGCTTGGTGGGCGACCCCCGCCAGGCGATCTACGGGTGGAACGGGGCCGACCACACGACGATGACGGAGGTCGAGCGTGTGTATCCCGGCGTCACCGTCATCGGTTTGACCACCAACTATCGGTGCTCGCCGCAGGTCGTGTCCGCCGGCGCTGCAGCGCTGATCGCCGGGGGTCAGCGCGACGACACGTCCAGCAACCGACCCGACGGCCCCCCACTACGGGTCGAGACGTACGAAACCGAAGAAGGCGAGGCCGCAGGTATCGCGTCGATCGTCCGGGCGAACCTGCACAAGTACTCACCCACGTCGATGGCTGTGTTGGCGCGCACCAACGACCAACTCGCGCCGATCGAACGGGCGCTCGGCGCCAATGGCATCGTCACGCAACGCGCCGTCGGTCGATCGCCCTTGGAGATGACCCTTGCCGAGGCCTACCACTGCATGAGCCGCGAAGCGTTGGCAGTGTGGGCCGACGAACAGTTCGCCCACTCCGACCCGATCCGCAGGCGAGTCGCCGAAGAGGTCGACCGCTTCCTCAGCTCGCAGGAACCGGGCGGCTTGCGCTCATGGGTCGAGGCACGCACACCGTTCGACGACCTCGACGTCGACGACGACGTCGGGGCCGTTGCCGTGTTGACCTTCCACGCCGCCAAGGGTCGTGAGTGGCCGCTCGTGGTCATCGCCGGTGCGGAGGACGGGCTCGTCCCCCACTCGTCGGCGCTGACGCCGGCGCAGCGCGCCGAAGAGGCCCGGCTGTTCTACGTCGCCATCACCCGGGCCATCGACCAGCTCGTCATCACCCGCGCCGCGACACGACGCCGTCTGCCGACACGGCCCAGCCCGTGGCTGGAGGCGGTCGAGTCGACGATCGCGGTCGACGAGCCCGTTGCACCGCCGGCGGGTCTGACGACGCGGCCGTCGCCCGACCTGATGGCGGAGCTGCGCGCCTGGCGCAGGCACGTCGCCCGGGCAGCCAACGTCGGCGAGGCGACCATCTGCAGCGACTTCGTGCTGCGCGGTCTGTTGGAGCGACCACCTGCGAACACCGACGAACTGGCGGAACGTCTGGGTGTCACGCCGCACGCTGCGGCTCGGCTGAAGCCGCTCCCGACCGTTCAGTCGAGCTCGACGATGACCGGTGCGTGATCCGACGGCATCTGGCCCTTGCGCGCATTGCGGTCGATCACGCTCCACTTGCAGCGATCGGCAATCGAGGTCGAACCGAGCACGAGGTCGATGCGCAGCCCTCGGCCTTGGTGGAAGTCGCCGGCCCGGTAGTCCCACCAGCTGTACAGCTTGCCGTCGGTGTGGTGCTGCCTGAACAGATCGACCAAACCCCAGTCGAGGAGCTCGCCGAGCAACGCCCGTTCGGGTGGGCTGGTGTGGGTCTGGCCGACGAACTTGGCCGGGTCGTAGACGTCGAGGTCGGCCGGGGCGATGTTGAAATCGCCGGCCACGATCACGGGATCGGCCGACGTGCTGAGCACGGCGACGTGCTGGCGCAACTGCGCCAGCCAGCGCAACTTGTACTGGTAGTGCTCGTCGTCGAGGGAACGTCCGTTGGGCACGTACACGCTCGACACGCGAATCCCGTCGCACACCGCGGTGACGATGCGGGCATCGGGATCGGGCTCGCCGTCGGCGAAGTTCATCGTCACGTCCTCGAGACCGATCTTGGAGAGAATGGCCACGCCGTTCCACTGGCCCTGCCCGTGGTGCGCTGTCTCGTAGCCCATGCCCATGAAGGTCAGTGCCGGGAACGCTTCGTCGCTGAGCTTGGTCTCCTGCATGCACAACACATCGGGCTGCATGTCCGCCAGCCACTGCTCGACCCGTTCGAGACGGGCTTTCAACGAGTTGACGTTCCAAGTGGCGATCCGCACGGGTGCGACCGTATCGAACTGTCGCCGCGCGGACTACGCCGACTTGGCGCGACGCCGCGTGGCTTTGACCGGTTCCTGCACTTCCGGGACGGCGACGGCGTCGGCGGCCACCTTCTTGGCTGCACGCTTCTTCGCGGGCACAGGCACGACCTCGACCGGAGTGGGCGGGGGCGGCGGTTCGGGTGCCGTCTTCTTGGCGCGCGTCCTCGGGGTTGCGACGGCCGGTGATGCGGCCGGCTGGGCGGGAGCCTGCTTCATCGCCCGCTTCTTCGGGGCGGCAGGCTCCGCGGGTGCCGGCTCCGCCGGCGGTGGGGCCGCGATCGCTGCGGCTTTCCTCGTTCGCTTGGGCCGCGCCTCGACAGCCGGAGCTTCCGCCGGAGGCACCTTGACCGTCGTCATCGTCGGGATCGCCAGGTCGATACTGCGGCGTGCCGGCGCGAAGTTCTCGACAACGAGGGTGATCGACTCGCCGATCTTCATGAACTCGCGCGCACTGCGCGGCGGCGGGTCGGCCATCAGGCTCAACGGCACGTAACCCTTCACGTCACCGATGCGCACGTAAGCACCGTGCGACGAATAGTTCTCCACGATCGCGTTGACGCTGCTGCCCGGCTTGTGGTGTTCGACGAACGTGAGGAACGGCAGCAGGTCGTTCGTACCGGTGCTACGTGGTGTCGGCTCGGCGGCAGCCTTCGCCGGCTCGTGCTTGGCGCCGTCGGTGGTCTTGCTTGCAGCCGCGGCCGCTGCGGCAGCCTGCTTCGTCGAATCGCCGCGGCGCGTCTTGGTCATCGTCGCTCCGGGAGGCGGCGCGGACGGCACCGGCATCGGCTGGCTGGCTTCCGGGCTTGCCGCCTTCGCCTTGGTGGCCTTGGTGCGTTTGGCGTCGCTGACGGATTTGCGGCTCGTCGGACCGCGTACCGGAAGGCGGTTGACGAACACCCAGCCAATGTGTGGAACGGGCTTGCCGCCGACGAGACGGCCTTCGTCGAAGAGCCAGCTGTGGGTGCCGTGGAACTCCTGATAGCTGTCGTTCGACAGGATCGTTGCCTTCACCTTGCTGGCGATGCTGAGCACGAAGGCGTCGCCCCGCCCGATCGCACCCGCCGGAGGTGCGACGATGGCGTTGCTGCTGACGGCGGCGTCGAACTCGGCGACTTCGCGGGGATCGATGCGGTGCCCGAACGTGGCGTCGACGACCACCGTGATGAGGGCGTCGGGGTTCTCCGCCTTGTAGGCCGCCACTGCTTCGTTGAGCTGTTTGAGACTGGGATTGGCCCGACCTTCGGTAGCGAGGTTGGAACCGTCGACGACGACGTGGTGCGGCATAGCGCAGTCAGTCAATCACGCCGGAGGGCCACCTACGATGCTCGTCATGTTCAAGGCGGTCCTGTGGGACTTCGGTGGCGTGATCCTGTCGAGCCCCTTCGAGGCCTTTCGGCGGTACGAATCGGAACGCAATCTTCCGGCCGATTTAATACGACGAGTCAACGCCAGCGACCCGCACGCCAACGCCTGGGCGCTGATGGAACGCAACGAGATATCCGTCGCGGCGTTCGACGAACTGTTCGCAGCAGAGTCCGAGGCGCTGGGCCATCGGGTCAGCGGCGCCGACATCTTGACGCTGCTGCACGGCGAGGTCCGTCCCGAAATGGTCGAGATGCTCGATCGAGTGAAGGCGGCCGGCCTGCTGGTCGCTTGCCTCACCAACAACGTTGTCGATCCCGACGGCGAACACAGCGGCCCCGCTCGAGCCGCACATATCGCCGAGGTGATGGCCAGGTTCGACGTCGTCGTCGAGAGCAGCAAGGTGGGCGTGCGCAAGCCCGAGCCGCGGTTCTACGAGATCGCCTGCGAACTGCTCGGCGTGCAGCCCGACGAGTGCGTGTTCCTCGACGACCTCGGCATCTACTTGAAGCCCGCCGCGGCGATGGGGATGACCACGATCAAGGTCACGAACGCCGACCGGGCGATCGCTGACCTCACCGCCGCGCTCGGTTGGTGAACGCCCTCGGTGTACGTAGGGGGACCGGCCGACATGGCGCGGCGACGGAAGTAGCTGATCAACCCGACGGCATTCGAGCGGCAGGCGCGACGTACGCCCCGTCGTAGTGCACGCCGCGTGTCAGTGAGTAGAACAGACCGAAGGTCACCGTTGCGACGACTGGAACCAGGGCGTACCACCAGCCCTGCCAGACGAGGGCGAGGTTCCACATCGTGTGCAGAACAGTGGCCGCGCCGAGCCCCCACAGCGCCCTCGGCGTGAGGGTTGGGCGACCTCGTGCCTGCCATTCGGTCGCAGCGACGATGACGACGATGCCCGTCCAGGGAAGATGGCCGAACGGCACCACGAGGCTGCGCTCGAACAGGACCCGGCGCGCCGCTTTGACGCTTTCGTCGAGTGCGCTCACCGTGTAGGCCATCGACTCCAAGACGGCGAAACCGGCGGCGGACACGATTCCCAAAGCGAGCACTCGTTCCACCGTTCGGTAGCTACGAATTGCCATGCAGACGGTCAATGGGACGACGACCTTCGAGCATTCTTCGACGACCGAGATCCACAAGAAGCCCCCACCCTTCGGTGCGCTGTAGAAGGGGTGGTCGAAGATCCCGGTGATGATGATCGCGACGCCGCCACCGACAATGAACATTGCGACCAGCACGTCGGGTGCGACTGACCGGCCGGCACCGGTTCGATCCGCCACCCACGCACCGAACGCAAGCGGACCGGCCAGGGATCCGGCCAGTACCGCCGTCGGCAGGATCGTCCAGTTCTGCGTGAGCTGGGCGACGATCAATGTCGTGGCTGCCAAGCCTCCGGTCATCAGCAGCGCTGCGAGCCACCGCGGCACCAGTCGCAGGCGACGCCCAACGTGTCGCAACGACCGGCGCATGGTCGTCATGGTAAGACCAGCCGGACCGCCACCGTTGACCGCCTCGCGGGTGCGGGCCTACGGTGTCGTGTCATGCATGGACCTCGCGCCGCGTGCGTGTTGGTCGGGCTGGCCCTGTTGTTCGTGGCGGGCTGCGACAGAGGCCAGCAATCGCTCAACAATGCCGACAAGGTGATCATCTGCCACGCCACGAGCAGCGCCTCGAATCCATATACACGTAACCGGGTCGCGAAGGACGGCGCGGTGTCGGGCCACGATGGCCATACCGGCGACATCATTCCTGTGTTCACCTACCGCGACAACGCCGGCGTGCAACATACGTACCCGGGCAAGAACCTGGAAAGCGGTCAGGCGATCTTGGACAACGGTTGCAAGGTTCCCGGGCCGACGACGAGCGTTGCATCGGGCGGCGCGGAGACGACTGTCAACGGCCCGAGCGGTTCGCCTCCTACAACCGACGACAGCGACATCATCGATGAAACCGACACCACCGACACGGGCAGCGGATCGTCCGGCCCAGCAACGACAATTTCTCGCGACAGCACGCCGACAACCCTTGCCATTGCGGGCCCGACGACTCCGACGACCGCAGCCGTGTCCGGCCCGACAACGACGTCCGCGACGAGCAGTGGTGGAGTCCCGCCTGCCGTCGACGCCGGACCTTCGAGTACGTCGTCGACCCCGACCACTACCGGGACCGGACAAGCCGAAGCGGAGGCACCGGCTGGTCTCGGCTCGACGACGACCTCGTCCGGAGGAGACTCGGCCGCCACACCGTCGTCTACCGGCGACAGCGCACTTGCCAACACCGGCAGCACCAGCACCCCCTTGCTCGTCGGAGCACTCCTGCTCGTCCTCGTCGGAACATTGGGCGTCGTCGTCGCCCGTCGCCGCGAGGCCACCTAGCACCGCCTTCTTTGGCGCCCTCAGGCAGGCCGTTGCTTAGGCTGTGCTCGTGGAACGGGAACGCATGTGGTTGCCCGCGGTGTCGCAGGAACGCGAATCCTCAATTCGTAGTGCCGTGTCGGCGCTGGGCACCGCCGAGCTGGGCGACACGATCGCATCGCTGATCGCGCGAAACCGCGACATCCACGACGTCGAATGCGTCAACCTCAATCCGGCGACGAACGTGATGAACCCTCGAGCCGAAGCAGCGATGGCTGCGGGGCTCGGCTCGCGTCCCTCGCTCGGCTACGCCGGGGCCAAGTACGAGATGGGGCTGGAGGCCATCGAGGAGATCGAGGTGATCGCCGCGGATCTGGCATGCCGAGTCTTCGACTGTCGCTTCGCCGAGATCCGCGTCGGCTCGGGTGCGCTGGCCAACCTGTACTCGTTCATGGCGACGTGTCGGCCGGGTGATGCGATCATCGTCCCGCCGGCGACAGTGGGCGGTCACATCACCCATCGCCCGGCGGGCGCCGCCGGCCTGTACGGACTCGACATCCACGAGTGCCCGATCGATGCGGGTCACTTCACGATCGATCTCGACGGCCTCGCCGAGCTCGCCGACCGGGTACGACCCAAACTGATCACGATGGGTGCCAGTCTCAACCTGCTGCCGCATCCAGTGAAAGAGGTCCGGGCGATCGCCGACGCTGTTGGTGCGGCGGTGTTGTTCGATGCTGCACACGCCTGCGGGATGTTCGCCGGCAGGATCTGGCCGAACCCGCTCGATCTCGGCGCCGACCTGATGAGCATGAGCACCTACAAGAGCCTCGGCGGACCACCCGGAGGCCTGCTGCTGACCAACGATGCCGTCCTCGCCGAACGGATCGACAACATCGCCTATCCGGGCCTGACGGCCAACTTCGACGCGGGCAAGACAGCCTCATTGGCGATCACCATGCTCGACTGGTTGGACTTCGGTCCGGGCTATGCCGCTGAGATGACCGCGTGCGCGTCGGCACTCGCCGCGTCACTCGCCTCGCACGGCTTACCGGTGTATTCGACGGACCACGGCTACACCTCGTCGCATCAGTTCGCGGTCGACGCCACGGAGTGGGGCGGTGGACACCCGGCAGCGTTGCGCCTCCGCGAGGCGAACATCTTGTCCTGCGCCATCGGGCTGCCAGGCGGAGACGAGTGGTCGGGCCTGCGACTCGGCACGCCCGAGATCGTTCGGTGGGGAATGACCGCGGCTGACATGCCGGAGCTCGCCGCGTTGATCGTCGACGGACTGCGCGGCGACGCGACCGCGGTGGCGCCGCGCACGACCGACTTCCGATCCCGCTTCACAACGTTGCATCACATCCGGGCCTGACCCGGCGACCACTCAGCTCGGCGGGGCGAAGAACTCCAGCGGGATGCCATCGGGATCGCGGAAGCTGACGCCCGAACCGTACCTGGCGTCCTTGATTCCGCCGTGGGTGATCCCGAGTTTGTCGAGACGATCCACCCAGGTCTCCAGCTCGGCACGATCGGCGCACGAGAAGGCCACGTGATCGAGCCCGATGCGGTGTTCGCTGAACGTCTCATCCGGTGCAGGCGTCGTGTGCTGGTGCAGACCGAGCAGCGTGTTGCCGAGGAGGTAGACGGTGTGATGGAACCCCGGGTCGGTGTCCTCGTCGAGTACCGGCTTGGCGTCGAGCAGCGCCTCGTACCAAGGGACGCTCACTGCAAGATCACGGACGGTCAACGCGACGTGGGTGATCGGAGGAAATTCTGCCATTGTGAAGCTCCGCTTTCGTGAACCGCGTCGGTGCGGTGGCAGGCCACAGTAATAACCGCGAACGACCGGTGAACAGTCCTAACTACCGAGGTCGGGGCCGAGGATCACGGGGAGTGCGGAGAGCCCGCGCAGCACCAGACCGTCGCCGTGACCCCAACGCAGCTCGTCGGACGGCACTGCCAGGCTGAGCTCGGGGAACCGCTGGATCAACGACCCCAGCGCGATCTGGCCCTCCATGCGCGCAAGCGGCGCGCCGAGGCAGAAGTGGATCCCATGACCGAAACCGAGGTGCCGCACGTCTTGCCGATCGATGTCGAGGTTCTCGGGCTCGACGTAGCGATCCTCGTCACGGTTCGCGGAGGCCAGATTGATGATCACCTGCGCGCCGGCCGGAATCGTCACGCCACCGATCTCGATCGGCTCGACCGCGTAACGAAACGTCGAATGCGGTACCGGTGCGTCGTAGCGGATGAACTCCTCGACGGCGTTCGCGATCTTGCTCGGATCCTCACGAAGTCGGGCGAGTTGCTGCGGGTCGCGCAACAGCGCGACGACGCTGTTGCCGATGAGGCTGGCCGTCGTGTCGTGCCCGGCAACGATCAGTTGGAAGATGGTCGACAGCAGCTCCTGTTGGTTGAGCTGTTCGTTGCCGTCGCGCGCGGTGATCAAACCGCTCACGAGTGCATCGTCGGGTTCGTGTTGCTTCGCTTCGACGAGCGCCTCGAGCATCGCGACCACGACGTCGGACGCCTGCTTGGCGCGCTGGTATTCCTCGTCGGTCGCGGTCGGCGACAGCAGCACCGTCATCGCCGCGCCGAACGGGGCGCGGTCGGGTTCCGGAACGCCGAGCAGCTCGCAGATGACCGTGAACGGCAAGGGGAACGCGAAGGACGCGACGAGGTCGACGACTGCGTCCGGGCCCTTCGCGGCCATCGCGTCGAGCAGTTCGTCGACCATCTCCTCGATGCGAGGACGCAGACCCTCGATCCGGCGGACGGAGAACGCCGCGGCGACGAGCCGGCGCAGCCGGGTGTGATTCGGAGGATCGACCACGAGCATGTGTCGGGCGAACGCAGGGCCCGGCAGGCCCTCGGCCACGACGGCGTCACTCGCCGCGAGCGCGGCGTGCATGTCCTTGGAGAGTCGTTGATCGTTGAGCGCGGCACGGGCCGCGTCGAAGTCGACGATCAACCACGCGTCGTGCCCGTCGGCGAGAGTCACATGATGAACGGGACCACGCCGGCGAACCTCGGCGAACAGAGGAAACGGATCGTCGCGGTCGAAGTCACCCCACGCGGACAGGGCCTGCTCGATGGTGGCCACGTTGCATCTCCTTTCGTCGGGGCAGTGAGCCATGTTCCCATACCGTCGACTGCAAGATTCTCGTGTTGCGCTCGCGGCGGCGATCGGGCAGTCTGCCGTGATGGACAACGACCCGCGAGCAAATTGCAGGAAGAAGCAGTGGTCCGAGCTGTCACCTCGGGCCAAAGGGGCCATCGTCGCCGGTGGTTTTGCCGAGATGGTCGTGACGACGATCGCACTCCGAGACCTGATCCGGCGCTCGTCGTCGATGGTGCGCGGCCCGAAGCTGCTGTGGTTCCTCGGATTGTTCGTCCAGCCGGTGGGAGCCCCGCTGTATCTCGCCGTCGGCCGACGAGGAGGTCGTTGACGCCTACGGCGAGAAGTAACCGTTGACGTCGGCGATCAGATCAGTGGCCGCCTGCGAGAACATGCACACCTGCCCACCATCACCAACCTTCACCACCACCGCATTGGCCACCGTCGCCCCCGCCACATAATTCAAACTCGAC
>Ga0157378_10006280_pt1 | contig 10406 bp, 6 predicted proteins | sample M65metaG_FD_115309 | JGI IMG/M metagenome (GOLD analysis project Ga0157378, IMG submission 115309) | Miscanthus rhizosphere microbial communities from Kellogg Biological Station, Michigan, USA - M6-5 metaG | ecosystem: Host-associated > Plants > Roots > Rhizosphere > Soil | place: USA: Michigan...
ACGCTGGCTGCGGTCGGCGGCGAGCTCACGCCGTACGCGGCCGGCTCGATCTACTGCATCACGATCACCGTGTGCCGCTCTGTCGCGGACTACCGGCGAGCCGCCGAGTGGACCGCCGCGGCGACAGGATGGTGCGAACGTCAGTCGATCACTGGGTTCCCGGGCGTGTGTCGCGTGCAGCGCGCCGAGATCATGCGCCTGCGCGGCAAGTTCTCCGAGGCCGAGGACGAGGCGCGTCAAGCGCAGACCGAACTGACGGCGTTCGGCAGGCTGCCCCAGGCGGGGGCCGGGTCCAACGAGGTCGGTGAGGTTCGATTGCGCCTGGGCGACCTGGACGGCGCCGAGGAGGCGTTCCGGGCGGCGCACCAGCTGGGGTACGAACCGCACCCTGGCCTCGCGCTCGTGCACCTCGCGCGGGGGCGAACCGACGCAGCTCGAGCGGCGATCGCGACCGCCCTGGCCGATGCCGTCGACCCGATCGGTCGTGCACGGCTCCTGGCCGCGAAGGCCGAGATCGCCCTCGTCGCACACGACGTGACCGAGGCGCGCGCGGCCGCCGAGGAGCTAGGAGCGATCGCGTCGGGGCTGGACTCCCCGGTGCTGCACGCGATGTCGCACCAGACGAACGGCGCCACGCTGACGTCCGAGGACGACGCAGCGGCCGCGATCGTCGAGCTCCGTAAGGCTCTGCGCGCGTGGACCGAGGCCGATGCGCCGTTCGAGGCCGCGCAGACGCGCCGGTCGCTAGCACTCGCCCACCGCCTGTCCGGGGACGACGCGTCCGCGATCCTGGAGCTGCAGGTGGCGAAGGAGTCCTTCGCGAGCCTAGGTGCACGACGCGATGAAGACCGATGCGATGAGCTGCTCCGCGCGGGAGATGAGGACGCTGCGGGCCGCCGAGTCGTCCGTACGTTCCTGTTCACCGACATCGTCGGCTCGACCGATCTGATCGGGACGATCGGCGACGAGGCATGGAACGACGTCTTGAGCTGGCACGACGACACGCTCCGCACCGTGATCGGCTCCAACGGTGGAACGGTGGTGCGCACGACCGGCGACGGATTCTTCGCCTCGTTCGGCGACGCGGGCGCCGCGTTGGATTGCGCGATCGCGATCCAGCGTCGACTCGCCGAGCACCGACGCCGCCACGGGTTCGCGCCCCAGGTCAGGATCGGCGTGCACGCGGCCGAGGCGACGGAGGTCGGCGACGACTATGCGGGCCTCGGTGTGCACGAAGCCGCGCGGGTCGGCGCACTCGCCGAGGGAGGCGAGATCCTCGCGACGACGTCGACGGTAGCTGCCGCGGCGATGCACGTCGCAGCCGGTGACGAACGCGAGGTCTCCCTCAAGGGGCTCCCCCACCCCGTCACGGTGGTATCGATCGGATGGCGAGAAACGTGAGAACGGCTTAGCCGCGCGCGGTGGTGACTCGCTCGCGGACGAGTCGGATCGCCTCCTGGATGCCGCCGGTCCATGGATCGCCGTGTCCGGGCAACACGATGTCGGCGGACGCCGCTTCGAGGCGGGGCAACGACGCCACAGCCTGGTCCGCATCCGCGGTGAACGGCGCGACCTGGGGGCCGCGCGCTCCCGTCGTCACCGCGTACGTCGCGAACGCGTCGCCGACGAAGAGCGCGTCGAGGGAGGGGACGTGAAGGGCGGCGCTCCCGGGCGTGTGTCCGGGGGTCAGGATGACGCGCGGGCTCCCCGGCACGTCCAGGGTCGCACCGTCGCCGAATGTCGCGACCTCGTGGAGCTTCGGCGTTCGAAGTCCACCATGCAGGATGGTGAACCACAGGAATCCGAAGAGCGGTCCGAGCTTGATCGGGCCGAACCCCTTCGACGGGTTCGGCACCTCACCGCGAGCGAGGGCGGCGTCCAGCTCGTGGACCGAAACAGGGATCCCTTGGTCGTGGCGGAGCCGCTCCGCGAAACCGATGTGGTCGCTGTGGCCGTGGGTGAGGACGAGCGCGCGGACATCCGCGACCGTGCGACCCATGGCCGCAAGCTCCTTGGGGATGTCCCGGTAGAACCCGGGCACCCCCGCGTCGATGATCGTCACCTCCCCCGCTTCCTCAACGACGTACGAGTTGACGATGCTGTAGTTGCCCAGTCGATGGATGCTCGGCGCGATCTTCATCGATCAACCTCTACCGTTGGTCAGGCATGTCGCGTGATCGTGCCACGTCTCGACCGAGACGGCCTCACCCCTCAACGAGCTGCTAGCCGCCGTCGATGTCGACGGTCGCGCCGGTGACCGCCGGGCTCAGCCATCCGCCTTGCCACCTCGAGCGGCCCTACTACCGCCACATCAGCGAAGCGATCTGAAGGCGGCTCGGAGCTCGTCCGAGAACAGCTGCGGCTCCTCCCACGCCGCGAAGTGGCCGCCCTTGTCGACCTCGTTGAAGTACATGAGGCTGGGGTAAGCCTTCTTTGCCCACTCGCGCGGTGTCTGGACGATCTCGCCGGGGAAGACGGTGAACCCGACGGGGAGCGACAGCTTGGGAGGCTTCGCTCCGGACGCGATAGCCGCGAAGGTGGCCCGGAAGTTCTCCCAGTAGAGCCGCGCCGACGAGGTCGCGGTGTTCGTCAGCCAGTAGAGCGTGATGTCGTCGACGATATGGTCCCGTGTCAGACCGCCCGCAGGCCGACCGTCGAGGAACGCGTGCGCGATCTTCTCGTAGCTGTCCGAGTCGTGGTCGAGCATCCACGCCGCCAGCCCGACGGGCGTGTCCGTCAGGGCGTACCCGATCGTCTGCGGATGCTCGGGCATCTCGACGAAGTACCCCCTTCGGAAGAGCGCGGCGAGTTCGTCGAGCGCCACGGGTTCCTTCTTCTCGGCGTGGTGAGAAAGGACGGCTATCCCAACCCGCTTGAACAGCCCCGCCGGAAGGAGGCCGCCGAAGATCGCCGCGCTCACGTCGAGCGGGTACGCGGCGAGGAGGTTGAGGTGGATGCCGAGCAGACCGTCCGGAGCCTGTCGTCCCATCGCATCGGTGACACCGGCCCCGATGTCGCCCCCTTGTGCGACGTAACGGTCGTACCCGAGACGGCTCATGAGGACCCCCCAGGCGCGGGCCGTTCGGCCGGGATCCCAGCCCAACACTTTAGGCTGGTCGCTAAAGCCGAAGCCCGGCAGGGACGGGATCACGAGGTCGAACGCGTCCTCGGCGTCGCCGCCGTGCGCGGTGGGGTCCGTCAGCGGCCCGATCACCCCGAGCATCTCGATCACCGAACCGGGCCAGCCGTGCGTGATGATCAACGGCAGCGCGTTCTCGTGCGGCGATCGCACGTGGATGAAGTGGATCTTGAGGCCGTCGATCTCGGTCGTGAATTGCGGGAGGGCGTTCAGTCTTTCTGCCACCCTCCCGAGGTCATACTCGGTTGCCCAGTAGCGCGCCAGCTCCTGCAGCATGTCCGCCTGCACGCCCTGCGACGCATCCGGGACGAGCTCCTTGCTGGTCCAGCGCGTCATCTCGATGCGCCGGCGAAGGTCGTCGATCGCCTCCTGCTGGAAGTCGACTCGGAACGGCTTGATGCTCGTGTCGTCGATGATCGTCACTGGGTCGATCGAAGCCGTGTCCTTCTCCATCGTTCTCTCCTTCTTCGAGGATCAGGTTGCCGTCGCGTGAACCGCTTGTTCGATCAGCTTCACGAAGCGTGTCGAGTAGTGCGTGAGGCCTCCGACGTGGCTCGCGGCGGAGAACTCGACCGTCGTCGATCCGGCGCGCTGGGCCATGAACCGCTGCAGGTCAGGGTCGATGGCGCGGTCGTGGGCCGAAACCGCATACCACGACGGGAGGGCGTGCCAGGCGGCCGGGCCGGATGGAGTGACGAAAAGGCCCAAGCTCGTGGGGCGTTGCTGGGCTGCGATCTCGGCGCCCAGCTTGGGATTCAAGTCCTGGGCGAAGTCCTCGGGGAAGAACTGCGGGTCGACGATGAAGAACGGGAACGACGGAGCAACGACCAGGTGTGCCAGGAACGCCCCCGGCGTGTAGCCAACCCCCAAGCTGGTGATGGTCTCGCCGCTGTCTGGGACGTACGCGGCCGTGTAGACCAGTCCACGTACGTCGCTGCGTCCGCTGGCGGCGTTCGTGATCACGAACCCGCCGTAGGAGTGCCCCACCAGGATCTTGTCTCCCGGGATCGAATCCAGCGTCGCCTGCACGATCGCCACGTCGTCCGCTACGGAAGTCAGGCCGATCGCCGGGGTCGCCGTTCGGTATCCGTCCTTATGCAGCGCGTTCGCCACCTCGGCCCATCCGGCAGGCGATGCGAAGGCGCCGTGCACGAGCACGATCGTTGGGTCGGATTCCGCCGCTCGGGCGCTGGTGGAGAACAGAACGAGCGAGAGCATCAAGGCAGCCGCGATGAGCGCCCCCAACCGGCGCAGGCGGGCCTCGGCACTCATGGTGACGCTTTGCGTCAGACCGTTCATGGCGTGCCTCCTTCGACGAATGACCCGGGCGATGGGCACGAGCCTGGCTTTCTCGGCCGGCCGTCGAACCCGTGGAAGTCCCTGGTCTGCGCGTCACGCCGCGAAGCCGGTATTCACGCGCTTCCGAGGGATCGGTCGTCCTCGTGAAGCGCGGTTCGAAGCTGGCGGCGAGACGTGATGCCGAGCTTCGTGAACACCTTGCGCAGATGCCACTCGACCGTTCGCGCGCTGATGAACAACTGACCGCCGATCTCCGGGTTCGAGAAGCCGTCGCGTGCGAGCCGAGCGATCTGCTCTTCTTGTGGCGTGAGTGCCTCGCTCGTCTCCGGGCTGCGCTTCCGGACCTTCTCACCCGTCGCTTTGAGCTCTCGGCGGGCACGTTCGGCGAACGCCTCCATCCCGATCGCGGAGAACATGTCGTAGGCGGTTCGAAGTTGGTCACGCGCCTCGACACGGCGTCCTTCGCGGCGAAGCCACTCGCCACAGATCAGGTGCGCGCGAGCGAGCTCGGGACGGAGCTTGGTACGACCGAACCGCTCGATCGCCTCGCGGTAGAGATCGTCCGCGGGTGCGTTATCGAGCAGCAGGGCGCGGGAACGCGCCTCGGTCGCGAGTGCCCAATCCGTCCCGGCAGGAACCGTGACCTCGGCAAGTCGCTTGACGGCCGTGCCTGCGAGCTCCTCGTCGCCCGACCGCGCGGCCGCCTCGACGAGCTCGCTCAGCGCCCACATGTGGGGGTAGGGATCGAGGTCGTCCGCCGTGACCGGACGTGCCGCGGCCGCCGCCTCCTCGTAGCGCGACAGGCCGTTGTACAAGGTCGCTGCCGACCATTGGGCTACGCGCACGGCGAGCCCCTGCGCTCGGTGCGCACCCTGCTCGATGACGGACCGGATCAACGGCGACGCTTCGGCTTCTCTACCGCGCATCGCCGCGAGCCGCAGGCCGGCGAACGGAGGGAGCTGGCTCCCCGTTGCCGCCGCCACGGTGTCGGTCTCGGCGACGAGGAGAGCGGCGCCCGCGAAATCTCCGTTCCACACCCTGTCCAGGGCCAAGGCCGACGCGAAGACGGGAAGCTCTGCGAGGGCACCGGCATCGCGAACGATCTGTACCTGGCGTTCGTAGATCTGGCTCGAGCCCTCCGGATCCCACGTCACGTGATAGACCGCTGGGGCCATCCAGCCCCAGCTGAGGACGTCTTCTCGAGGCAACGCGGCGATCGGCCCGGCCGCCCGCTTCAAGACCGGCATCGCAGCGGCTCGGCCACTGGTGTGCGTGCGAGCCATCCCTTCGAGGAAGAGCGCGATCGCGCCTGGCTCCTCCTGTGTCGAGGGGAGGTCTTCGATCGCTTGGCAGATCTCGAGGAAGACGGTTCGTTGACCGAGGTATGACGCAGCGAACGCAGCACCGTAGGCCCTCAAGAGGGCCTGACGTGCGAGATCGAGGTCCCAGGGTTGTAGTTGTTTCGCGGCCTGGAGTAGGAGTTCGGGAGCATCGTCACCGCCGTATCCAAGTACGAGCGCGACGTCGCCGCGCAGGAGGCTCAGACGGGCACGCTGGAACCCGTCTGTCGGCCCGGCTTCGGCGGTTGTCGCGAGCTTGAGCGCCACCTCGAACGCGCCCGCCCGGAAGCTCGCTTCCGCCGCAGCGACAGCCCGCTCCGAGCGACGAGTGGGGTCTTCGGTCAGTTCCGTCGCTCGCAGCAGGAACGCCGCCTCGGCGGCAACCCCACCCCGAGCCCGTGCGCGTACGGCGGACCGTTCGAGCTCGGCAGCCACTTCCTCGTCGGGACCCGAGGTGGCGCGGGCGCGGTGCCAGGCCCGCCGGTCCGGGTCGTGGTCGGGGTCGGTTGCCTCGGCGAGCGCTCTGTGCACGCGATGTCGGTCCTGGGTCGCGGCCGAGCGATACGCCGATGACCGGACGAGCGGATGAGAGAACTCGACGCGCTGGCCTACCGTGAGCAGACCGGCATCCACGGCGGGATCGACGGCCTGCATGTCGATCTCGAGTGACTCAGCTGCTGAATGCAGAAGGACGGGGTCACCGAGTGGTTCGGCGGTTGCTGCGAGGACGAGGAGTTGGGTGTCGGGAGGAAGCTGACGGAGCCGTCGCGAGAAGCCATCTTCGATCCGGGTGGAAACGAGATGACTCTCCGGCAGCCCGAAGCCGCCGGCAAGGTCCGTGGCCCTCCAAGATCTCGGGAACTCGAGCAGCGCAAGCGGGTTCCCGTGGCTCTCCGCCACGATCTGATCACAGACGGTCGCATCGAGGGGGCCGATCAAGTGCTCCAACAGCAAGGCGCGTGCGTCGATCTCGCTGAGTGGCCCCACGCTGAGCTCAGGCAGCCCAGCGAGGACGCCGTCGCCGATCACGGTTCGAGCGGCACCAACGACCGCCACCCGCTCGGCGAGGAGACGGCGGGCGACGAAGCCGAAGACCTGCGCCGAAGCCTGATCGAGCCACTGTGCATCGTCGATGATGCACGCGAGCGGCCGCCGCTCGGCCGTCTCGGCGAACAGTGACAGGGTGGCGACACCGACCAGGAACCGGTCCGGAGGTGGACCGTCGCCGAGTCCGAACACCGTCGTGAGCGCGTCATGTTGCCCTGCGGGAAGACGCTCGAGGAGATCCAACATCGGCAGGCACAGTTGATGCAGTCCGCTGTAGGCGAGCTCCATCTCGGATTCGATGCCGACCGCCCGTGCGATGCGGAACCCTTCCGCGCGCTCCGCGAGGTAGGCGAGCAGTTCGGTCTTGCCTACGCCCGCCTCCCCGCGGAGCACGAGGGCGTGACCCTGACCGGCGCGAACCTCGCTCAGGAGCCGGTCAAGCTCCTCACACTCCGTCTGCCGTCCAAAGAGTCGCATGGACGTCTGCCCCGATAGAAGGGCCCCCTCTTCGAGCAACCGTATACCCGCGTGGGGAGGCCGGTTTTCCCCTAGGACGCGCCGAGGACCTACCAGGGACTCACCCTGGCGCGAAGACGATGTCTATCGGCGAGGTTGGGGAGCGGCATGGGTCGGGAACCCCAGCTCGCCGGTCAAACCGTCCTCGTGATCGGCGGCAGCTCGGGCATCGGGCTCGAGACCGCGCGGCGCGCGCGCGGCGAGGGGGCCTCCGTGATCATCACCGCTCGCGACCCTGAACGCGTGCATCACGCGGGTCGAGAGCTCGCGGCGAGGATCGCCGCGTTCGACGCGACAGACTTCGATCGGCTCGCGAGGTTCTTCGCTGAGGTTCCAACGCCGATCGACCATGTCCTCGTCACGGTCCCCGGTCCACGCCGGGTAGCGCTTGCCGACCTCCACGTGGACGATGCCCGTCGGGAGTTGGACGCGCACCTTGTCCTGCCGCTACGGGTAGCATGCGAGGCCGCGCCCAAGGTGCGCCCAGGGGGCGCGCTGCTGTTCACCGGATGCATCGACGGTGCCTACACCGAGGCGGGATCGGACTTCATCTCGGCCCTCACGGCCGCGCTCTCTGCCATGACGAAGGCCCTCGCGTACGAGCTCGCGCCGATCCGCGTGAACCTGATCGCGGCCGGGTTCGTCGACACGCCGCTGGCGGCGGAGATCCTGGGCGACCGGATCGATGAGCGGCGAGAGGAGTTACGCGCGACGCTGCCGATCCGGCGCGTGATCGGCGCGGCTGACATCGCGGCTCTTGCGGTGCATCTGATGACGAATACGGCCGTCACCGGCGCCACGGTCGACATCGACGGGGGCCAGCGGCTCGTCCCGACATGAGTCCGTCACGGACCGAACACCTACGGAGCAACGACCAGGGGGATACCCGGGCGCGATGCGCGGCGACGAGCGGGACGCTAGCGTGCGAGATCGAGTCGTGACAGTCGCAACGACTGAGGAGGCCGGGATGAGCGCTGGACCAGCCGAAGGAACGGTCAGGCCCTTTGCGGTTGACGTGCCACAGAAGGACCTCGACGAGCTCAGGCGGCGGGTCTCTGCGATGCGATGGCCCGACCGAGAGACCGTCGACGACGAGTCGCAGGGCGTCCGGCTGGCGACGATGCGGGAGCTCGCTCGGTATTGGGCCACCGACTACGACTGGCGCCACGTTGAGGCGAGGCTGCAAGCCGTGCCGCAGTTCATAACCGAGATCGACGGCGTCGACATGCACTTCATCCACGTCCGCTCGAAAGATGACGGCGCGTTGCCGATCATCGTTACGCACGGGTGGCCCGGGTCGATCATCGAGCAGCTCAAGCTCATCGGCCCGCTCACCGACCCGGAGACTCACGGCGCCGCCGCGGGGGACGCCTTCGACGTGGTGATCCCATCGCTCCCGGGCCACGGGTTCTCGGGCACGCCGACCACGACCGGCTGGGATCCGATCCGCATCGCGCGAGCGTGGACGATCCTGATGGAGCGGCTGGGCTATGAGCGATACGTGGCGCAGGGTGGCGACTGGGGGAACGCCGTCACGGAACAGATGGCGCTGCAGCGCCCGATGGGATTGCTCGGCATCCACACGAACATGGCGGCCACGATCCCGGACGACATCGCGAAGGCGCTGCAGTTCGGTGACCCACCCCCGCGCGACCTCTCTGATGAGGAGCGGTACGCGTGGGATCAGCTCGACTTCTTCTACAAGCATGGGCTCGCCTACTCGCAGGAGATGGGGAGCCGACCGCAGACGCTGTACGCGCTCGAGGATTCACCCGTCGGCCTGGCGGCGTGGATGCTCGACCACGACGCGCGCAGCCTGTCGCTGATCGCCCGCGTCTTCGACGGACAGGCCGAGGGGCTGACGAAGGACGACATCCTCGACAATGCGACGCTCTACTGGTTGACGCGGACGGGGGTCTCGTCGGCCCGCCTCTACTGGGAGAGCAAGCTCGCGTTCTTCGCCCCGAAGGGTGTTGACCTGCCGGTCGGGGTCAGCGTCTTCCCGGACGAGATCTACGCCGCTCCGCGGAGCTGGGCGGAGAGTGCCTATCCCAAACTGATCCACTACAACCGGCTGCCGAAGGGCGGTCATTTCGCCGCATGGGAACAGCCACAGATGTTCTCCGAGGAGCTACGGACGGCGTTCCGGTCGCTGCGCTAGCCAGCAAGGGAGGGGGAAGCGATGGAGAACACCGATGTCCGCCCGTTCCGTAACGACGTTCCACAGGAGGCGATCGACGATCTCCGCCGGCGCATCGGAGCGACGCGCTGGCCCAGCAGCGAGCTGGTCGACGATCGATCACAGGGCGTGCAGCTGGCAACGATGCAGGAACTCGCCCGGTACTGCTTGACGGAGTACGACCTGCGACGGGTCGAGTCGAGACTGAACGCGCTCCCCCAGTTCACGACGGAGATCGACGGGCTCAACATCCACTTCATCCATGTGAAGTCGAAGCACGACAGCGCGCTTCCGCTGATCATGACGCACGGCTGGCCAGGCTCGGTCGTCGAGCTGCTCGAGACCGTCGGACCGCTCACCGATCCAACCGCGCACGGCGGCAAGGCCGAGGACGCGTTCCACCTCGTGCTGCCGTCCGTCCCCGGCTACGGCTTCTCCGCCCAGCCGACCGAGCTCGGCTGGTACGCCGGCCGCGTCGCGCAGGCGTGGCCGGAGCTGATGCGCCGCCTCGGCTACACCCGCTACGTCGCCCAAGGCGGCGACGTGGGCGCCGCCGTCACCGACGCGATGGGCCGCCAGGCGGCTCAAGGGCTGATCGGCATCCACACGAACCTGTTCGTCCCGGCGCTCGGCGGCACCATGCCGACGGATACCGAGGAGGAACGCGCGGCGGTCGAACAGATCTCCGTCTTCAGGGCGACCGGCTTCGGCTACTTCCTCGAGCAGGCCACGCGGCCGCAGACGATCGGCTACGCCCTGCTGGACTCGCCCATCGCCCTCGCGGCGTGGATGCTCGACCACGACACCGACAGCTACTACAAGATCTCGCACGCCTTCGTCGACGGGGAGCCCTCGGGCAACCTCACCCGGGACCACATCCTCGACA
>Ga0157378_10006281_pt1 | contig 10406 bp, 17 predicted proteins | sample M65metaG_FD_115309 | JGI IMG/M metagenome (GOLD analysis project Ga0157378, IMG submission 115309) | Miscanthus rhizosphere microbial communities from Kellogg Biological Station, Michigan, USA - M6-5 metaG | ecosystem: Host-associated > Plants > Roots > Rhizosphere > Soil | place: USA: Michigan...
AAGAGGCCCACATTAAGTTGTCCAGCCTGGTTTCGGATCTGCTGGGTGCCAGTGCCCGACGCATGCTGAAGGCGCTGGCAGAAGGCGAAACCAACCCAGCAGCTCTGGCTGCACTGGCTGATCCCAAATTGCGTGCCACGCCGGAGCAGTTGTGTGACGCTCTGGGCGCGTGCACGGAGCTCAATCCCGTCTATCGACGACTGTTGAGCATGATGCTAGATTCTCCTCGTGGGCGGGCACCTGCCCGGGCGACGAGGAAAGCGCAGGCGTGAACTACAGCCACCGGTCTCCGAAGGGCAACCGCCACATGCGGCGCCTTCTCAACCAGACCGCCAACGCCGCAGTAAAGACCAAAGGAAGCATCTTCGAGATCGTGTATCGCCGCTCGGTCCCGCGACTGGGACATAATCAAGCCAACACACTCGCCATCAAGCGAGTAAATGCACGCAAGGCCGAGGCAACTCTGAAGAAACGCGACGCCTCGAAGCAGGCACGAAGCCGTTTCGAGTTCGGGCGACGTAGATTAGGTCCTTGCCTCGGTAGTAGCCAACGATGATGGCGTCCAGCCCGTGCGGCCCAGGAGTGTAACCGCCAACCACGAACTCTTGGCCGAGGTTGAGTCGATGCTTGATCCAAGCCCCGCTGCGCTTTCCCGCCTCGTAGCGGCTGTCCCATAGCTTCCCCACGATCCCTTCGAGTTGTTGCTCGCGGGCGGCGCGTAGCAAACTGTCGGAACTGGCTTCAAAATAGTAAGCAATCTTGACCCATTCATTCTGAAACTTCAGCGTTGCGAGCGCCTTCCGCCTCTCGATCAGCGGCAGGCTGGTCAGGTCGCCACCCTTGTGACAGAGAAGGTCAAAGACGAAATATCGAATGCGCCCGGCTTCGCTCACGAAGTTCTGAAGCAAGTTGAAGCGAGGTCTTCCAGAGTCATCAAGAGCAACGATCTCGCCGTCAAACGGTTGTGTCATCCGGCAGTTCGCCCAAGGCTTCGGCGATATAGAAGAACTTGTTGTCGAATGGCTTCTGATTGCGTGAGAAAAGGCGCACCTTCTCACCAGACTTGGCCGCAATGGCTCGATAGCCATCCAGCTTCAATTCCCACAGCCACTGCGAGCCTTCAGGCAGCTTTGCGACTACGAGGCATTCCATAGGTTCAACGAAAGATGCAGGTTTTCTCGGGGTTGGCATTGGCTCGGGCCGTCGGCGGATCAGAATAACAATGCGGCAGCCGCGCTATTTACGACCTTGGAGAGGGGGAAAAGGCATTGTCCAGTAATCCGGGCTAACCAGGACTAACCCTAGTGCTCACAAGGCTTAACTTTTAGCTTTCGCAGCATCTGCTCGTGTGGCTCTTTCAAGTTTGACTTCAAGGTCAGCCGCTTTTTCCATAGCATCGCGCAATGCTTTGCGCCACTCGTCCGGTGTGTATGCAGGGTCGCGGCGATTACGGCGTCCCACTTTCACACCAAACACAACTCCAGCCGTAAAGATTGCGACAATTTCCGGGTCGGCGACAGCCCACGCCTCGCTTGTGCGACCTTCCGCTTTCCAACTCTCGGTCATTCTGGCCTGCTCAGCCTTTATTTCTGCAAAACTGCTTCTTTGCACCATTCCCAGGCCTCCTGTGTATCAATCGCAGTTTGGAAGGAATCGCCCGGCGAGCCCATCGTACGAAGGGCAATGACATTTCGAAGATTAGGCCCGTCGAACCGCATGGTTGGCCCCCGCGAGGAGTCTGTACTGCGGGCAACTTACCGAACGATCTGTAATCGTGGCGAGACTGCGAAGGTAGGGATACTCGTTCATTCCTGAGCCTGTACGATCGGAACTTTTGACGACAACTGCAGATCGATCATCAGCGAAATGCGACGGTCCAATTGAAAAAATGTTGCTGTCTTTCTGCCGTTAAGCACTTGTGCCACTTCCGGAACGTACTTCTGACGCAATTGTGCTATGGCAATGTCTACGTCCAGCCACTGGCGCAGAAACGATGATGCCTGTTCGTCCGTCATCGTCCCCCAGTGATCGGCATACTCCTGAATCAGGCCGAACTTCTTGTCATTAATCTTGATCAAGTCCGCCGTATATCGGTCATATACCGGCCAGAACTTCGTGGCTTCTGCATCCGTTAGCTTAAGGTTCGCTGCCACCAACTGCTTCTTCTGTGAGCGGATATCCTTCCGCAATAGTTCCAAGTCCTGATCGCTGATCACGTGTGGATCGTTCGCCTGGGACGAAGCTGTCTGCGCGTTCGCGGTACCTCCGAGCGCCATCCCCACTCCCGCTAATACGAGGACCATCAAATAGTTTTTCACTCTTCTCCCCAATCCGACCGAGTAGGTCGAGAAAAACCGACCAAATGCACATCCTAGGAGTGAGGCTACGGTTGGTGATCGCTGGTCGGCTACTGACAAAACTTGCAGGTACTCGTAACTCTTGCCCGCACTATCGGCCTGGAAACCCCGGGTGGTGTTGAACTCCAGATCACAAATGAGGAGTTTGGCTATGGTTGTGATGTTGAACCATATAACGAAGATGTCGCAGAACCTATGTTCTTCGTGAAGTGTGCGTAGCATCTCCTTCCTGTCAATCTTCAGAACGGTTCACGGCGTAGTTGCTGTAGCGCAATCGCCAAGGTTGTGCAGCCGGGATGTCCGCGCTGCCGGAAAACCTTCTACACCGTCAGCCAGTTATCGACCACATTAGCGATGATGTTCTGCCGCCGCTGCTGAATCGGCTTTCAGGTGCGAAGACAAGGGACTAGTTTTGTAGTTCGGCCAACCGAGGCGCTCGAACCTGAGTGTGCTCATCGTTTGCCACGCCGCGTTTATTTCTTCCAGTTCGCTGCCTGCTACGTTCTGCTCTGCCAGTTCTTGCATACGGAGGAACATCAGTGCTTCGGTTTTGGCTAGGCTTGCCTCAAGTTTCTTGTTGTCGGTCTCAATAACAGCGGCCCGATACGTTTCCTGCCAACTGAGCATAGCGACCTCCAGAGACACAATCGCTCATTTCTGTTTCAATCGGATGAACGATGATGCGATTGGTCTATCAATTTTCAGCTCCTCCATCCGTACATACAAGGTGATTTTATTCTCGGCTAGAATCAGAAAATTTGTTCTTTGCCCCTGTCAGTTGTGACAGTTGGTGGCTGCCTTTTCACCGGTTTTAATTCAACAAACGTGGGCTCATTGACCCGAAGTGCTATTTCATCTGGAGCACTCTGATGTTGGAAGCACTTGTCACACTCTCGTTTCTTGGATTGGCGGGTTTGATGGCGTACATGCTCTACATCACGCCTGATCCTCGCCGTCACCGCTAGCGTCTTTCTTTCTTCCGGCACCTCTTTGGGCCAAATGCAGCCGATGCTGCCCTGGCACTTGGGCTTACCCTTGTCCGACCAAGTCTGAGATTTACCGACAGTCTAGGGGGAATGATCGGCACCGCAAGCGAGAGAATTGAATTCGGCGTGAGACTCGCCCGATCTGGCTAAACGTCTCAAGCGCGACGTTTTCAAAAGTTCCGCAAAAATCCGAATTTCACCTTCCGTGTCGGAGGACCCAACTCCGTCGCCATTACCCACCCCTAGTTGCAGTAAGCCTAAACGTCTACCCCTCGCGCGAGGCCCCTCGCCTGGTCCGCCAGAGGTGCAACATGGCAACGTCGATTGCAGTTCAGTCGTCCGGCGATTCGCCTGAAAATCACGCGAAAATCGCTGGAAAATCTCACTCATCCGTCTACGACATCGTGACGGAGCGCATTCTCATGGAGTTGGAAAGCGGAGTTGTTCCGTGGCGCAAGCCATGGCGCACTCTGCCGCCAGCCAACCTAGTCAGCAAGAAACACTATCGCAGTATCAACACGTTCCTCCTGAGACTCGCAGGGTACGGATCGCAATACTGGCTCACGTATCGCCAAGCGCAAGCCCTCGGCGGCAACGTCCGCAAGGGCGAGCACGGCACGAAGATTGTCTTCTGGAAATTCGACAGGTACGAAACGGAGACCGCAGACGGCCAAACGGAGAAACGTGCGTCGGCTTTCTTACGCTACTACGTGGTTTTCAATCTAGAGCAGACCGAGGGGCTCAAGGCGCTCCTCGCACTTCCGCCAGCGCGTCCTATCGAATCGGCAGAAGCGATTGTGACCGGGATGCCGAACCCTCCCGCGTTCGATCAAGACTTCCGCGCATCCTACGTCCCAACAACGGACACCGTAACGATGCCGTCTCGAACCGCGTTCGGCTCTCCTGCGGAATACCACTCAACGCTCTTCCATGAGCTAACCCATTCGACGGGCCATTCCAAGCGCCTAGGCCGCGAAGGATTCGACAAGCCACAGATGTTTGGCAGCGATTCGTACTCGCGGGAAGAGCTGATAGCCGAGATGGGTAGCGCGATGCTATGCGGCGTAGCTGGCATCGAGCAAGGCACCGTCGCCAATTCAGCGGCCTACCTCAAGACGTGGATTACCAGACTCAAGAGCGATTCCAAGCTGATCGTGTCCGCTGCGAGTGCCGCACAAAAGGCAGCCGACTACATCCGAGGGGAATCCGCGAAGGATTCCCTGTTGTCTCAGGTGAGAGCCGTGCAGACTGACTCAGGCTTCCCGCAATCGCTCGCGGATAAGTACCGCCCGACTCGCATCGCCGATTTCATCGGCCTAGAGCGGCCCAAGAAAATTCTATCGGCATTCTGCAAGCGGCCTGCCTCTGGCGCTTGGATATTTCTCGGCCCATCGGGCGTAGGAAAATCCACGATGGCGCTCGCCGTCGCTTCGGAGCTACAAGCCGAATTGCACAAGATTCCCAGCCAAAAGTGCAACGCTCAAAGCATCGAGGACACCGTTCGACGCTGCTGGTACGCACCACTCCCGGTGGATTCCACGTAGTGCTCGCCGACGAGGCCGACCAGATGACAAGTGCAGCGCAATTGGCGTTGCTATCCCAGCTGGACTCGACAGACCCCGCGCCAAACACAATCTGGATTTTTACCGCCAATGACACCGAGCGCCTAGAGCGTAGGTTCCTGTCGCGTTGCAAGGTGCTGGAGTTCTCCAGTTACGGTCTGGCCGCGGAGGTCGCCAGCTACCTACATCGCGTTTGGCACGCCGAGGGCGGCAATGGCAATGCACCAGACCTAGCGCGGCTGGCCAAGGATTCTCGGAACAACGTTCGCGATTGCCTCATGCGTCTGGAGACGGAACTACTCGCATTCTGAGTAACGGTTCCGCTGACCGATACCCACCTCTAAACAGTTCTGAGCGCAGGGCTTTTTCATCGCTTTGCACTCAATTTGCACACAAAAGGAGCGATTCACACCCGAATGGACGAAATACTTACCCCCACCCCAGTTGCCCAGCGACTGCAAGTCAAACCTTCCTGGGTCTATGAGCAAACCCGCGAGCGCGCTGAAGTTCGCAATCCCGACCCCTTCCGCACATCAAGATGGGCCGCTACCTAAGGTTTGACTGGCACGACGTACTCGACTGGCTTGAACGTCGAAAGGCCGATTTCCGGCCTTCCAGACTACGTACCGCAGAGAGTGGAGACTAACGGTGAGCAGACACCAGGCAGGTTACACCTGGAAGGTAGGCAGCGCTTGGCATGGCCGATGGCGCCAGGATGTGCTCGAAGATGGCAGGGTTGTACGGAAGGCAGCGCTCCGCCAAACTCGCCGAGGTTTGTGATCGCTACCGCACGAAGGCCGACGTCCGACCTTTGCTCGCTGAGAAGCTTCGGCCAATCAACGAAGGCAGAACGCGGCCAGAAAGCACGCTCCCTGTCCCGGAGTTTGTCGAGAACTGCTACCTGCCATTTGTCAGAGAAAACTACAAACCTTCTACCTCGATAGGCTACGACAAGGTTTGGAAGAAATACCTAGCGCCACGTCTTCGCAAAACCACCCTCAGAGACTTCCGTACGGTGGACGCCGCTGGCCTGTTAGCCGAGGTCTATCGCCAATCTGGTCTGGGACGCACGACACTCAAGCACATCAAGGCGTTCTTGAGTGGCGTCTTCACCTTCGCCAAGAATCAGGGTGTCCTTGACGGAGTCAATCCTGTAACGGACGCAATGATTCCCAAGAAGGCCGCTGCGCCTGAGGAAACCCATGCGGCAACACTTGAGGAGGTGTTGGCGATCATGGACGTCCTGGAGAGTCAGCGGGAGCAACGAGCCTGCACGGCAGTCGCGCTAATGTTCTTTGCTGGTCTCCGGCCCGGCGAAGCGCGCGGAGTCTGTTGGGAAGACTATGACGGCAAGCGCCTCTTTGTGCGCCGCAGCAGATGGCGTGTGTGGACTACGCCACCAAAAACCGAGAGCAGCGTCAAACCCGTGCCTGTCATTGAGCCTCTGCGAACTATCCTCGCTGAGCTACGAGAAGCCGACGGCAACCCCGACGCGGGGCCAATCTTGCGCGGGCGGTCTGGAAGCCCGCTACATCTGGACAACCTTGCTGAAAGGGTTGTCAAGCCAGCGCTGCTACGTTGTGCTTTGTGCAAGCAGCGCGAGTCCAGGCACGTCGGAACAGACCATGATTTTCAGGCGGATCAAACCCTCCCAAAATGGCATGGTTGGTATGCCCTTCGGCGCGGAGTAGCTACGGCGATTGCCGATCTGTCGGACTCAATGGCGGCCAAGGGTCTCCTCCGACATTCCAGCATCACCACAACCGAACGCCACTACATCAAAGATGTGCCGGAGAGCACTCTGGAAGCGATGAAACTCTTAGAAACGCTGTGCAATGAATGTGCAATCGAGAGGCAAGCTAAACCCAACTAAGTACTGAAAAATGTTGGAGGCGCGGGTGGGATTCGAACTCTCTATCCCCACTGAATCTATGCAAGTTATTGATTTCTCTAGCCGCTAGGATCGCAGCAACGGCTACGATCGCCCTAGTCGGGTACAGTTTCGGTACACATCGCACCCTAGCTCGATTTTCTTTCCTTCCAAAAGCCCACATCCGAGCATTTCAACTGGTCGGCGCGACCGCACCGTCTCTGGTGAATTCGCGCCGGGTGGCCGCATGAAAATCTTGCTGCGCTACGATCGGATGACCATTGACAGAGGCGAATTGAAGCTCATTCGAGTCGGCCATGCCCTCTGGGCCGTCATGAGCCGAGATCGTGCGAGAAATGGGGGGTACCTCTCACAAAGGGACCCTATCTGGCAGGCATTGGCGACGGTGTGGAGGCTGAAACGAGACTATCGGGCCGAACTGGTTGTCCGGCGCCAGGCAGAAAGCGCCGAGTTGCGGGTGAAGTTCGCCAAGGTTCAGGTGGGAACATGATTGAAAAACGAACCCTCGAGAAAAACCTTACAAATTAAATGCATAGCTTCCTGATGGGGCAGGCAACACGCGAGATCGCCTCTTCGGCCAGTTCGATTCGGGGGCCCGGTTCGCACGACGCGTGTATTCAAGTTCAGCCTCCCGCTGCCGGCGTAGCTCCGCTAATCCCGCGGACGATCAGACACCGAGGACGTGCAGAGGCGGGCGCAGGCCCGGTGCCTGGCAGACAACCGACCTGCCTCAAGATCATGAGAATCAAGCCGATCACAGCGGCGGAAATCCTGGCCCGCCATAATCCGCAGAGCGTCGCTCCCAACGCCCGCGGGGTCTGAAGCCCACGTTACCTGCGTTCTGGCTGGACCCAAGAGTGTCACACTCGAGTTGCGGTGAAGAAGAGCCAAGATCCCCAGCATTTCCCAAGCTTCGGACGTGGGTTCGATTCCCATCGCCCGCTCCATAAACCTCGCTGATGCAAACACTCTGCCGAATAAGTCGGGTTACCGGAAACGTGGAAATTGGTCGAATATCGCCCTGCGGCACTTTTCCGATTAGCGCGTTTACCAGGAGCTTTCCATTTCGCCGCGTGTCCGGCACGGGCAAGGGTTTGTTACCATTCATGTAACATGCCACCTGACAGCCTCAAGAGTGGACGATTTCGAGGACTCTCGTTCGCTGCACTCTCTATGGGCGCAGCAATTCTTCTATCGCTGGGCGTTTTCGCGACTTGGATAGCAACGTATCGAGACCCGTTTGATCCCAAGAACATCCACTACGTTTTTTGGAAACACGGCCTCAACAAGCGCATGGACCTAGACACAGCGTTGGTGGAGATGTCCCACGACAGCGCGGCCAGCAAGTTAGTCGAAGGATTGACGAGGGAAGAACTAAGAAGTCGCTTCGGCTACATACGAACTTTTTATGAAGTGACACCGTATCTTCGCGAGTGCTACACGACACCCGGCTCGGCCGGTGAGGCGGAAACTCACGGCAAGAAGGAAAATGTTGTGTTTTTGAGGGGCAGCCCCTGGATGATTGTCATGCAAGACGGACGAGCTGTTGACCTCATTCTATGCAAGGGCTACTGACCGCTGATTCTGCCTGGTGTCGCGTAACCGGACGTGCGGTTTTTGGCCGGATTTCCACATCTCCGGTAACGGCGTTTACCAGGAACTGGCCTTCAGCATCGGGCATAATACTGAGATTCAAAGCGAACGGGAGCCACGATGAACGTCGGTACCGATGCAGAGGTCGTGCAGATTCTTACGGATAGCAGGTGGAATTCCGGTATCAAAGTGGATAAGCACAACCTGTTTTACGACGGTCCCGAGGCGAACTGTATCGAGTTGAAGTTCCTGACTGGCCCGGAAGGGCCGCATATTTTTCGTCGAAGGCGTCAAGGTTAAGTCTTTCCGATGGTGAAGAGCATTTCCAAGGCGCAGTGCTTTGGATTACCTATTCAGAGATTGGTAGTCTCGCACCAATCGGGTGGAAGCAGGTGGAGAGAATGCGGCAAGGATTCGGTGAGAATCGACCGCTAGAAACCGCGAGGGGACATTTCTTTAGAAGTGACGAATTGCTTGATTTGAAAGCCTTCTTGCTGCCTTGTTTCGTGTTTGGATGGGACGCGTACTTGGTCCCGTTCGGAAGAAACGATTTCTTTGTTCACGTGAGTCATGATGAATATTGGGGCATTATTACGCGAACGCGAAAGGCATATGACGAGCTATTTGCTGAGTTGGAGGACCTGAAACCAGTGGAATCACCTGGCATGCGAAGGCGGTTCTGCATGCCCAGCTAACTCCCGGTAAGTCGGAAAACCGGTAAAGTTCGATCCAGTACGAGGTTGGGCGATGCTAACTTTGGAATCGCGGATAACGCGGGTTAGAATCGGTGCCATGAAAATCATCTTCCGTTTGCTCCTCGCGTTTGTTTCTATTGCCGTTGCGACAGCCTCTGGCGTTTTTCTGATTTCCTCGTTGCATGCGGCAAACGCTCATGCACCCACCTCCTCAGGGCTCGACCGCACGATTCCCTCCGGCGATAGCGCGGAGCAGCAGCAGGCGGTCCTGGCGCCTATAACGCAATTGTTTGGAGGCATGGAAAAACGCGACGCCTCGACGATTAAGAAACCGTTGCTGAGCGGCGGGACGATGGTGCTGATGAGGGACGGTAAGCCAAGTCAGATGACTTTTGAAGATTTCGCGGACCGGATAGGAAAACCTGGAACCACGCACATTGAGGAGCGAATTTATGATCCGCTAGTGCGGATCGACCACGATCTGGCGGTGGTATGGGCTCCGTTCGAGTTTCTGGTGGATGGCAAGGTTGACCACTGCGGGACGGACTTGTTCAATCTTGTTCGTACGGACGGTAAATGGGTTATTGCTAGCGTAGCAGATACAGGGCGGAAGGATTGCGTTCGCAAGTAGACCTGGCTGCCGCTCCTTCCCATTCTCATCAGCAATCTTCCTCCAGGTAGTTCGTCTTAGCCAACTCCTGGTTAGTCGGATAACCGGTAAAGTTCGCTGTGCCCAAATCAACTTCGGCGGTTTCTGCGTTTACCAGACCTTGAGACTGCGTTCCTATCGATCCACATTGTCTAGCACCCAAATACCACCCGACACTTTCGACATCGTCAGCAGCAACCGGTTCTTCGTAATCGACAACGCCACTGGCGATATCATATGCGGAACCATCAGTCTGGGGCGCTCAAAAGCCGAGACCCGAAATGGCTCCCCTGCCGGTCTCCCTTTCTCCGGATCAAAATGAATCCCCCAGACATTGAAGAAACCTCTGCGCCGGGAAAGGAAATAAATTGTCCGTCCATCCGGAGACCAACGCGGCTTATCGTCCCATTGTTTGCCGTCTGTGATGCGCGTCCACTGCCCGCCCGCGGACGGCATCACATAGAGTGTGGACTCCACGCCCTCAGTTACCGGCCTGGTGGCCTCAAAAACAATCCACCTTCCATTCGGCGAAAAATGCGGTTGCCAGATGTTGTATGCCGGGTCGGAAATAAGTTTTCGTGCCGACGTTTCTGCGTGCGGTGCAGAACCCAGGGACAATCGCCATACTTCCGACCGATGCCTTTGCCTGCTATTCCGCGAAACCAAGAGCTCT
>Ga0157378_10006282_pt1 | contig 10406 bp, 8 predicted proteins | sample M65metaG_FD_115309 | JGI IMG/M metagenome (GOLD analysis project Ga0157378, IMG submission 115309) | Miscanthus rhizosphere microbial communities from Kellogg Biological Station, Michigan, USA - M6-5 metaG | ecosystem: Host-associated > Plants > Roots > Rhizosphere > Soil | place: USA: Michigan...
GTTCAAAAGGCGGTGCCTTTTCTCGGGATCGCCGGTGTGATCCTCGGTTTCGCAAGTTTCTGGTCAACCTCACAAACGCCTGTTTCTCCTGTAACTAAAAGGGCTTTGGCTGCGGAAACAAACGCTCAGCCCTCGCAGAGGTCGCCCACTTTTAAGACAACCGACTCGGGGAATATTCAATCTCAAACTAGTTTGAGAGTTGAAAACCCGAATAATACGGCGGCGGCTCCCGCGTCGAAAAACGCAGTGGCCGAAAGGTCCGATCCGATCTATTTTTGCGGTGCGGAAACAAAAAAAGGAACACCCTGTACGCGGAAAGTAAAAGGAAAAATTAGATGCTGGCAGCACCAGGGGATGCCGGCTATGCTGCCGCCATCAAAGCTGGTTGTGTCAAACTGAATGGTTTTCGGCCTAAGCCTCTTATAATAATTGAAGTTTACTCACAATTGTTACAGAATTAGATTAGATAGGATAGTCTTGTCCGTTCACGAAAACACGAATGAAAGCTTTAGCCCCTAATACTCTCATACAGAATCGCTATTTGATCGTGCAGTTGATCGGCAAAGGCGGGATGGGTGAGGTCTATCTTGCTGTAGATCAACGGCTTGGAAGCGCCGTTGCGTTAAAACGTACGTATTTCGCCGACGACGAGATGCTCGGCGGAGCCTTTGAGCGGGAAGCTAAAACTCTTGCCAGGCTGCGTCACCCGGTATTGCCGAAAGTAAGCGACCATTTTTTGGACAACGGCGACCAATACCTGGTGATGGAACACATCTCGGGCGACGACCTTTCGAAGCGGCTGGAGGCCGCCCAAAAGCCGTTTCCTTCGAGCTGGGTCCTGTTCTGGGCTGACCAGCTGCTTGACGCTCTGTCTTATCTTCATTCGCACGAGCCGCCGATCATTCACCGCGATATAAAACCGCAAAACCTGAAGCTTACAGACGAGAACCACATTGTACTGTTGGACTTCGGTTTAGCGAAAAATTCTACGGGCCAGACGAATGTAACCAGCGGTTCGAAATCGTCGGGCAGCGTTGTCGGTTACACTCCTCACTATGCTCCGATGGAACAGATCCGGGGAACCGGTACGGGGCCGCGAAGTGATCTTTATTCGCTGTCGGCGACGCTATATCAGTTAATGACCAATGTTGTACCGGTCGATGCGCTGACGAGAGCGGACGCCATGCTAAGTGCCATGGCCGATCCGATCCGGAAGATCAGCGACCTTAGCCCTGAGATCTCACCGGCTGTATCGGACGTCATTCTTCAAGGAATGGAGGTGAGCCAGGACAAGCGTTTTGCAACCGCTCGGGATATGCAGAAAGCCCTTCGCAAGGCGTATACCTCCATGCAAGAGGCGATGGGCGCTCAGACGATGGTTTACAGCGGTGCTGATGCAGCCCAACAAGGTGTTTCAGAAAACATAGATACCTCCGCGAGTAATCTGAGTTCCGGTCAAACCGCGCCGTCGACACTGACACCTGATATGCAGGTTTATTCGTCGGGAGGTTCGACGGGCGGATTCGGCGAAGCAGAACCGAACGCGACCCCGAATTTTGCCGAGACTGTCAAATACGAGCCGCAGGCAGATGCTCCTGTTCGGCAGGCGGACGTCAAGACCGAGGTCTATCGAGCGGACGAGTCCCCTTTTATCTCCGCGGGCTTTGAATCACCCAGGCCGGCGACCCCGTTTGGCGGTAATACCTCGGCTCCGGTTGAGGACTTTAGTGCAACCGAGAACTTCAGCTCCGGAGCCCAAGGATTCTCGCCTGATGCGACCGTTCCGATCATTTCAATGGGAGGAGCCACCGACTCTCCGGCCGGAAATGAACCAACGCCTGAGTTTTTTACGACGCCGAACATTCCTGCACAAAGCGAGTCATTCGCGACCGTCTCTCAGGGACCCGAAGCACATGTGTCCAGGCCGTCGGGGCATGTGACGAATGAGCCCCTAAAGAAAGCAACTGTCCAGCCTGTGAAAAAGAAAGGTTCGTCAAAGAAACTTGCCATTGCCTTCGGCGTTCTTGCGTTTCTTTTTGTGGTCGGACTCGCAGCTGCGGGAGGCGGATGGTATGTTTACACGAACTATTACGCTGTGTCGCCTACACCAACGCCTTCGCCAGAGCCAAGTCTCGCGGAAGCTTCACCGTCGCCGTCCGCGACGGAGGAAACGGTGATACCCACGAGCCCGAGCCCGTCACCCAGTCCGACAGAAGATCTGACCGTGAGTCCAACGCCCTTCCCGACGCCCGTGGTTGAGACAACGCCCGGTCAGACGCGGCCGACTCCGCAAAGAGAAAATACGCCGCAGGTGAAGCCGACACGTACACCGGCTGTTAAGCCGCCTCCAACGCCAAAGGCGAAGCCGACACCTTTTCAATAGAAGGTTTCAAAAGGAGAGGTTTACTTAGGAGAACGATTGAAATGAGGACCGCGATATTTAAGCTATCTGTGCTGACAACTGCAATGCTCAGTGTGTTGCTCTTTTTGAGCACTGCTTTTGCCCAACCCGATCCTTCGAAGAAGGACCAGAAAAAAGCTAATCAGTTCATTGATCAAGCTGAGAAGGGATACAAGGAAAAGAACTATCGCAACGCTGTCGACAAGTATGCGCAGGCGATCGTGATCTGGCCGTCGAATGCAAAGGCACATTTCGGCAAAGGCGTTTCTCATTATTCGCTGCAGGAATACGATCAGGCGGTGTCCGAGCTGAACAGCGCTCAGAAGCTTGGTTATCCGGCTCGTGACGTCATTCGATATCGATGGCTATCATACTATTTGAAAAAGGATTATGACGGTGCTTATGCGGATCTGAAAGAGGGGCTGCGGATCGAACCGGACAATAACAATTATCTTAAAGGGTTTGGGGAGATCAGCTTTAACAAAGGTGCGATCGCCGATGCACTTCAGGCGTTTCAAAAGGCAGTTGCTCAAGAGCCGAACAATGCGGACCTTTATTACAACATCGCCCAGTGCCAGTATCGCCTGGGCAATGTCGCTGGGCAAGCATCGGCGGCTGAGGAGGCGATAAAGCGCAACACGCAGTACGTGGGTGAAGCAAACTTCCTGGTAGGTGATGCCGACAAAAAGCTGAAGAAAAATCAGGAGGCGATCGCGGCTTTTAACAAGAGCCTGGAGAAAAGGACCGATCTTCTGGACACCTATATTCAGCTGGCAGACGCTTATCGAGCGGAGGCGATGTACCCGGAAGCGATCGAGGCTACCAAGAAGGGCCTCCGGGCGTTTCCGAACAACGGGCTTCTTTATACGAACGTTGCGTGGTATTACAGCCTAGCCGGAAAAAAGGACGAGGCTGTGCAAGCCGCCCTTGCCGCTGTCAAGTTCCAAGGGGATCAGAGCCTTCCATTCACGAATCTTTGTCGGGCTTACAATGAAGTTGGAGACTATGCTAAGGCGATCGCCGCTTGTAACTCCGCATTAAAGATCAGCCCCGATGATGGAGAAACTCTGTATTATCTTGGGTATGCCTATAATTCCCAGAACAAAAAAAGTGAAGCGGCAAAATATTTTGATCGCGCGGTAACCGGGCTCGAAAGCTTTACTAAGAACAACCAGGATTATTCTGACGGTTTTTATCTTCTCGGGAATGCCTACTTGTCGGATAATCAGGAGGAAAAAGCTATAGCCGCCTACACAAAGTGTCTTCAGCTTAGTCCCAGATTTGCTCGGGCCAGGGCCAACCTGGGCATTATTCACGTGCTTCGGAAGAATAAGGCTGCGGCAATGGACCAGTATACGACGCTTCTTACGATCGACCCAGCATTGGCCGCAAAGCTTAAAGCTGAGATCGATAAATTGTAGAGCGTGAGCTCGCCTATGTATGACAAAAGGAGGCTATTAATGGCCTCCTTTTTAATTTGTTTTGCCGTTGGACAGTTTAGAGCGAGCGTCGTTTCTTCGACCGCTCTTTCGTGCTTACGTCCACACTCTGGATCTTCAAAACAACTCGGATATTATCTGAACGTTGATCGAACGTCGCTGGAACGAAGGGCGGGTTATCGCTTTCGTAGTCGAGAGCCCGAGCAAGTTCGGGAAGGACGCTTTGATTTCGCGACGGCTCAACGACCTCGGCGATCTGGGCGGATCCGTTTCCATAAATATCAGCGACAACGACGACCTCGCCATGCTTTCCATCGCTGTTTACAAGGGAGTTGGTCAACTCGATCAACGATCCCTGCGGATTGACGCTCGGCGATACCGAGGCTATATCGAGCCTCGTATTTGCGAAATCCTTTGGCGAAAGACCGACCCGCGACGAAGGATCCAATGCCGGAATCCCATAAACGGGCATAACAGACGAACGATCCATCGTATTGTGCGAACCACGCCCTGCATTCACATTTGCGAGAAAGATCAGCCAAAAAAATGCCATCCCAAAAAAAACCGACGCGCAGGCCGCTACACTGTAGGATGCCAGCCACAATCGATAGGAAGTGACGCTGAGGCGGGAACCAAAAAGCCCGAATGGCTGCATCGTCGGCTCTGCATTCGCAAGAACTGATTGGCGCACCGAAGCCAGAATAGCTTGCGGGATCTCAGGGCGAGGCAGCGACCGCAGGCTCAAGCGCAGTTTCTGCATGTCGTCCAGTGCCTGACGGCACAACGGACAAGCCGAAAGGTGGTCTCGGAGAACTGGTATATTCTCCTCAGGAATGACGTCATCTATGTATGACGCCAGATCGATCTGTAAATCCTCGCATCTCATATCGATGTAGGGCCTTGGGCCTTTGCCGGAGAAAGAGAACCTTAAAAACGTGAATGACTGACTGACCCCGGTGTTTTCCGCTCACGGAAAACAACGTATAGCTCTAATCGACCAATGAGCCACCTATTTCCAACGAACATGTCTGATTTGCTGGTCATTTCAATGATCGCGGCTTTCCTCGTGTCTCATCACTCCCCACAGAGCCTTCGTTTTCTTCGACCTCGTTTGGCACCGATTGCTTTAGTCTTCAAAGATAAAACCGGGGTGAGTCAATCATTCACAGGTTTTCAAAAATCATGCAACTTCTGTCTCAATTCTTCCCGGCCGCGTGCGATCCGGGATTTTACGGTTCCAATATTGATCTTCAACACATCGGCTATCTCCTGATAGCTCTGGCCTTCGATATCCCGTAGCACGATAACTTCGCGATATGCCTCGGGGATTGAAGCGAGAGCAATTTCGAGAGCCCGATGATTTTCTCGGCGAAGCATAACCGACTCCGGATCGGCTCCTCCGTCGGAAAGCGTCTCATGCACCCGTACGTCCGTATTACCCACTGGATCGTCGAGCGAAACTGTCTTTTCGCGAAATCGACGTTTCCACCAACGATGCCGATTGCGGGATTCGTTGATCGCGATGCGGAAAAGCCAGGTTTTCAATTCCGACTCGCCACGAAAATGGCGGATCGCCTTAAACGCCCGTAGGAACGTTTCCTGAGTCAAATCGCCGGCCTCGTCGGGATTCTGCGTGATCCGGACCAGCAGGGCATAAATGTCGCCCGAATAACGGCAAACCAGCGTATCAAAGGCATCGGCTTCTCCTGTCCGGAGCCGGTCGAGAAAGTCATTTTCGGCCGTGATAAAGGCAGAGTCAGGTCTAGCCGCGTGTGCAGCATCACTTAAGCCATTTTCATCAAACGTGATCGACTTGCCGAAGACCATTTCCTACCTTAGGTGCCTTTCGCCTGCCGAGAGATTTTCAAATCGCTGCATCGGCTATATCAGCCCGACTGGTGATTTAGACACCATTTTTCGAAAAAAGTTCCCAATAAAAATAGCCCATTTGAGGTTCTTTTCGAATTTGCACCTTATTGATTATTCTCGGCATTCGAACGGGTTATTTGCCCTGCGTCTCGATTTGAGTTAAATTAACTCTTTTGGAAAAAGCCCGCTAGACCAATTATATAACGTTTGGCTGGGCCTATATTGCAGTTTTTTTAGTTAAGATGGCACGAAAAAAGAGAAGATTTGAACAGCTTGAGGCAGCCGCTGCTACCGTCGAGCCAAAGGATAAGAAGCGCTACCAGGACGCGTTTCAGGAAAGGGTCGGCGCAACACTGGAAGACGCCGGTAAGAAGATCGAGGGCCAGGGAAGAAACGTGCTTTACGGACTCGCTGCCCTTGTGGTGCTTATTGTCTTGGTAAGCATTTTTTATGCATGGAACCGGCGGACGAATTCGGCTGCCCAGCTTGCGTTTGGAAAAGCTATCGAGACCTCGCAGGCATTGGTTTCGGCTTCACCACAGCCAGCCGGCTCGTCGATCAAGACGTTTAAAACCGACAAAGACCGCGCCCAGGCTGCGGTCAATGAATTTCAGGCGATAACAGACAAATTCGGCGGTGCGGTAGGTCAAAAAGCTAAATACCTGTCCGCGGTAAATAAGTTGACGCTCGACCGCCCGGCCGCAACAGGTGATCTCGAGGGCCTTGCCGCCTCCAACGATGAGGTTGGCAAACTTTCTAAATTTGCGTTGGCGCAGGTCAAAGCAGAGGACGGCAAAACTGACGAGGCTGTCGCCTTGTATCAGCAGCTAGTGACCCTGGACGATCCCGTAATTTCCAAAGACACGATCAACTTCAACTTGGCTGAATTGCTTGAGAAGCAGGATAAGAAGCAGGAAGCCGCGGACATCTATTTTAACATTGCGAAGGCGGCGAGCGAGGCGAAAGACTCTGAAGGCAAACCAGTTCCTCAGTCGCAAACAGCAAGGGAAGCAAAGGATAAACTGACGGCGATCGACCCGGAAAGGGCGAAAACGATCGAAGAACCAAAACCGGATAATCCTTTCGGGAATTGATCAGGATATGACAACAATAGTTAAGAACGGGCCTCGGCGGCCCGTTCTTTTTTGATATAGAAGTGCACAGCTATTGTTTGTTTCATATAATCAGAAGTGGTTGATGAGCCAAGAAGATCCAAAAATAACCGGCGACCAAAAAGGAAAAGGCGGTAAACGCGACCCCAATCGCAAATATATAGCAATTACCCGCGTTTCACCGGGCAGCTATATGTCTGTGTTGTTTGTTGTTTCGTTTGCGGCCGCCTTCCTGATTTATGTCGAACGGGATGATGCCGGAATACTTCTATTTGTCGTCTCGATTTTGCTGATCCCGTTATTAGCGTTTACAGATAGGATCGGATTTGACGGCAAACGGCTTTACCGGACCGGCCTGATTCCGGGGATCTGGGCAAGGCTGATGAAGACAAGGGACCGTCTTAGGATCGGCGATATCGAGCAGGTAGAAACCCAGGCAGTCCGCGCACTAAAGCGAGGTCGTAATGTTAAATACCGCTTTAGTACGAGCGTGCGTGGAAAAGGAACTCAATTTACTTTCACTTCGGGCGGTGAGTCTTATCGGCAGATGGTCAAGATCCTGCTTCCCTTACTGCGTGATGATGTGCTTGACTCCCGTTCAATGGAACTCCGGGACTATCTTACGGATCCTCGGGAAGCTCTTCAGAAAGCTGAGGCATCGAAGATCCCCTCGCCGGATGTTTTGGAAAGCTCATTCGCTCGATCGATGCGCGAAAAGCAGCGACCGCGTCCGTCCGGGGAGGAGATCGAAACGAGCGCGGCGAACCCCATTCACCTAAGACAACTGGCAAATCAGCTGCGACTATCTGGATTCTTGCTGCAGGCTATGGAAGCATTTCGCCGCGCGCTTGTCGTCGAGCCGCAGGACCCATGGCTCCTTCTGGAGTGCGGTCGGTGCCTGCATTCGCTAGCGGGGTCGGAGAAAGACGTGCGTCTTGAGCGCCGATCTCTTGCGTTGATGAGACTGGCAGAGCAGCGAGCCGGACTGGATGGCGACTTGCTCATTCGTGTTGGCGAAAGTTATTTTCAGGCTGGCGACTGGCGGCGGGCCGGGCGGGTTTTTCGAAAGGTCTCCGACACCCTCGGCGAGACGTTTCGTTCCGTTCGTGGGATGGCCGAGATGGCTCTCCGCGAGGGAAAGATCGCTCATGTTATCCATCAATTCTCAGCCGCAGACCGGTTGGCAGATTCAACAGCGTTAAGGCGCTGGGCCCGCGGCGAAGCGGATTATTTTTCGCGGCTGAATGATAATGAAGAATATCTTGAACTCGAGATCAGTCGAATGAATTTGATCGACCGGCTTGAACGATATCAAAAGATCAGTCTACGAGCGGTTTTATTTGGCTTTCCGCTGATCCTCGTCGGTGTTCTTGGCGACCAGTATACCGTGGCCGATATCGGTTGGGCGATTTCAGCAATAGCGATGTCACTTTCGTTCACCTGTGGATTGTTCGGAAAGTTTCTCGGCGCGAGAATTGAGTTCGACCATCTGGATTCTGCGAAATAAGACGGACTCAGAGAGATGTTGGATTTTCCCGCCGCTTCAGCCTCTATAGTTCTTTACGAAAACTCGATTGACGAGGTCTCCGGAGTTGTAGACGATTTTCTCACCCATACGCCGATTCAAAAGATTTTTCTGGTTGATAATTCGCGGAAAGACCGTTTGAGGGATCTTTATCCTGATAATCCACGGGTCGAATATATTTTTAACGGCGAGAATATTGGTTTTGGCCGTGGTCATAATATTGCGTTAGGCTTGGCTGGCGAGGCCGGCTTCGAATATCATTTCGTGAGCAATCCGGATATTTCATTTGACCTCGATGTTGTTACGCCGATGGTATCGCATATGTCGCTCGACGAGCGCGTAGGAATGATGATGCCTGAGGTCCTGCATCCGGGACGAAACATACAGCATACTCCCAGGCTTCTCCCGTCGCCATATCGGATGCTACGGCGAAAATTGCAATGGCCGACCGCTTCGTACAGTAGGTTTGTCAATATTTACGAGCTTCGGGACGTACCACCGGATCGGATCTATAGAGCGCCTTTTTTATCGGGCTGCTTTCTTGTATTTCGTATGAAGGCAATAGAAGAGATCGGTCGGTTTGATGAACGTTTCTTCATGTACTTTGAAGATGTCGACATTTCACGTAGAATGCACGAAAAGTACTTAACTCTGTATTTTCCGGGAGCTTCTGTTGTTCATAAATATAACAGCGGAGCAAACAGAAGTATTAAATTGTTCAGGATGTTCGTTTTGTCCGGCATTCGCTATTTTAATAAATGGGGTTGGTTTATCGATCGACGGCGGACGCGGGTCAACGCGGAAACTCTAGCTGAAATATATAGAAAACCGTGATTGCCGCAATTACCGGATCAACCGGCTTCGTCGGAAAGCATCTGTCGGTATACTTGTCCCTTCGTGGGATTAATGTATTGAATCTTACGAGGGATGATCTGAGCAAACCGGATATTGTTTTGCCCTCAGCCGACACTGTGATCCATTTGGCCGGACTTGCGCATGATCTGGGCGAGGTTGCGAGGGAGTGCCAATATTTTAAGGTAAACTATGAACTCACAAAGCGCATTTATGACGCCTTTCTTAATTCGGACGCAAAAACGTTCATATTCGTCAGTTCCATTAAAGCCGTTGCGGAAAGCTCGTCGGTCGTCCTGACGGAGGAGGCAGAGTCTCACCCGGTGACTCCCTATGGTTTATCCAAACGGGCCGCTGAGAAATATATTCAGTCGGCATTGAGCCATGAGCGAAAGCGTTTCTACATCCTGAGACCTTGCATGATACACGGTCCGGGGGCGAAAGGGAATTTGAATATTCTCTATAAGTTCATAGCTAGAGGTTATCCTTACCCGTTCGGGGCATTTGAAAACCCTAGATCTTTTTTGTCTATTGAGAATCTATGTTTTGTCGCGCATGAACTTCTTTCCGGCGAAGTTGCCGCAGGAGTCTATAATATTGCGGACGATGAAAGCCTCCTGACTTCCACTGTGGTTGAGATGATCGGGGAAGTCGCCGGAATATGCCCGAGGATTTGGCGGCTTCCGCTTTCCTTCGTTAAAATTGCCACTCGGCTCGGTGACGTATTTAACTTGCCGCTCGATTCCACAAGTGTTGGTAAGCTAACCGAGCGTAACGAAGTTTCAAATGCGAGAATAAAAGAGGCTTTGGGAAAGAACCTTCCGGTAGAGGCGAGAGCCGGGCTAAGAAGAACCCTAGAATGGTTTCGGACCGCCTCTCTTTGACGAATTCGCGAAAAAACCCATTTTGTTTGCAAACTATTTTGACAGTATTTGCGTAACAATCAGTTAGTCAGTACTTTACAAAAACAATTCTATATTGGATCACGCGGAAGCGGGAAGTAACCTAAGCCTTATGAAGATAATACTTTCTCTCATCGTTGCTTTGTCATTCTCAGTGTTCACGATTGGACAGGACTCGCCCTCGTGGCTGCGTTATCCGGCGATCTCGCCCGACGGGCAGACAGTCCTTTTTGAATACAAAGGTGATATCTGGTCGGTTTCATCGGCGGGTGGAACTGCCGTGCCGTTGACCCTGAGTGAATCCTA
>Ga0157378_10006285_pt1 | contig 10403 bp, 8 predicted proteins | sample M65metaG_FD_115309 | JGI IMG/M metagenome (GOLD analysis project Ga0157378, IMG submission 115309) | Miscanthus rhizosphere microbial communities from Kellogg Biological Station, Michigan, USA - M6-5 metaG | ecosystem: Host-associated > Plants > Roots > Rhizosphere > Soil | place: USA: Michigan...
CGCGAGAACGCGGCGCGCGGCAAGTACACGTTGCTGCGGATGGCGAGCCGCGTCGAGGCGCGGCCGCTGCCCGATGTCGAGGTCATCGATCTACGCACAGAGACAGGGGAGAAGGAAGACCGCGGCTTCGTGATATTCAGTTCGCAAATGCGCGAGCAGTTACGCGCGACGTTTGCGCAGGGCGAGCAGGCGATCATCCTGATCGATCGCCGCGGCTACGCGCCGTTTCTCCTTTGCCGCGAATGCGGCCATGAATATCGCTGCCGCGATTGCAGCGTGACGCTGACGGTACATCGCCGCGAAGGGCTGCTGATCTGCCACTACTGCGGGCTGCGCATGCGGATGCCGCAGCGCTGCTCACTCTGCAACGGCGAGGTGCTGCAGCCCGTTGGGTTTGGAACCGAGAAAGTCGAAGAGCGTTTTCGCCGCGATTTTCCGGAGGTTCCGGTCGAAGTGCTCGATCGCGATTCGACGCGGAAGAAGGGCGAGCTGGTGCGCATCCTCGATCGCTTCCGCACGCAGCAGACGCAGGCGCTGATCGGCACGCAGATGCTGAGCAAGGGACATCACTTTCCAAACGTCACGCTCACCTGTGTCCTCAACGCCGACTCCATCCTCGGCTATCCCGATTTCCGTTCGGCCGAGAAGACGTTCTATCTGCTGACGCAGGTTGCCGGCCGTTCGGGCCGTGGCGAGTTACGCGGCAAGGTGGCGATCCAGACTGCGTTCCCAACGCACTATGCGATTCAACACGCACTGCGCCATGACTACGAGGCGTTTTTTGAATCAGAGATCCAGTTCCGGAAAACGTTTCACTATCCGCCGCTGACGTCGATGATCGCGATTCTGTTTCGTGGCGAGAAGGTGACTGATGTGGAGCGTGCCGCACTCGAGAGCGGCAAGCGGATCGAAGAGAAGGTCGCGTCGATCGCCGGCGTGCGGATTCAGGGACCGGCGCCCGCGCCGCTCGCGAGAATCAAAGGTGTGTGGCGCTATCAGATTCTCGTGCGGGCCGCGCAACGAGTGGCGTTGCGCAAAGCAATCGAGTCGGCGATGGTGGGGAAGCGGTGGAAGGGTGTTGATGTGGCGATCGATGTGGATCCACTGAACATGCTTTGAGCGCCTGTCCCCCTACGTTTGAGGCGTCATTAACTTCTCGTAAATCCCCGGCTCCAGCTCAGCAACTCGTTCCGTCACTTTTTCCACGCACTGCAGCACGACGAGCAGTCCAGCGTAAATGGGCTCCGCCTTCGACCGCTCGTGCGTCTGTACGGGGAAACGGCGATTGAAGATCGCGCCATCGAGCGTCCGGAGACAGCTCGCGGCATGGTTCAGCGCCCAGGGGATGTGAATCGCGAGATCGCCTGGCACGTGCGTGTTTCGAATGTGCTTGGCGCTGTCGGCGAGATGATCGAGTGCGCGGCAAAGAGCCTGAAACTCCCGCTCGATCGCGGGGTAGCGCGGATCAGCGGTCGCGAGACTCGAAACGGGACTCCAGAGGGTCTCGACACGGTGTCGCACGTCGACGTCGAGTTTGCGAACGATCCACTCCAGGGAGGGAACGTGGCGCATGACCTCGTTCGTGCTCCAGGTCTCCAGATGGGCTGGTCGTTCGGGATGCTGCTCGGTCGTTGCTTCGATCGCGGTCATCTGTTACGGTCACGCTCCATGAACGGCGATCCGATGCAGTTCGAAGAGCCGATCGTCCGGTTGCGGCGGCAAATTGAAGAGCTTTCGGCGATGGACGCTGAGCCCGCAAGGCAAGCCGAGATCGCCGAGCTCCAACAGAAGCTTACCAAAGTCTCGTCCGAGATTTACGGCAACCTGACGCCCTGGCAGAAGACCCTGGTCGCTCGCCATCCGCAGCGGCCGTATACGCTCGACTTCATTTCGCTCCTTTTCGAAGAGTGGTGCGAGATCCACGGCGACCGGAAGTTCGCGGATGATCCCGCCGTCGTCACCGGTTTCGCGCGATTCCGCGGCACGCCCTGCTGCGTCGTCGGCCACCAGAAGGGACGAAACACCAAGGACAAGATCTATCGCAACTTTGGCCAGCCGCGCCCCGAAGGATTCCGCAAAGCGCTGCGCGTGATGAAGATGGCGGAGAAGTTCCACCTGCCGATCTTCAGCTTCGTCGACACGCAGGGTGCATATCCCGGCGTCGGCGCGGAAGAGCGCGGGCAGGCGGAGGCGATCGCGATGAACCTGCGCGAGATGGCGGCGCTGCAATCGCCGCTGATCGTGACCGTGATCGGCGAAGGCGGAAGCGGCGGCGCGCTTGCGCTCGGTGTCGGCGATCGCGTGTTCATGCTCGAGCATGCGGTGTACTCCGTGATCTCGCCCGAAGGTTGCGCCGCGATTCTCTGGAAGAGCTCCGCCGCCGCGCCCGAGGCGGCAGCGGCGATGCGCATCACGGCAACCGACTTGAAGAAGCACGGCATCATCGACGAGATCGTTCCCGAGCCCGCTGGCGGCGCCCACGCCGATCCCGCGAAAGCTTCTGAGAACCTCGCGCCCTATCTCGAAAAGGCGCTGAAGGAGCTGCAGAAGATCAAAGAACCTCAACTCCCTGAAGAGAGATACAAGAAGTTCAGGAAGATGGGGTACTTTGAAAAATGAGTACTGAGTTCTGAGTACTGAGTTCTGAGTTTTTCGTCTACTCAGAACTCAGTACTCAGAACTCAGTACTCTCTTCTCATGATCTTCGACCGCTGGTCTCTTGCTGAAGTCCCGCAGGATTTCCCCATTCCCATCGCGAACTCCGCGCTTCGGCGCATCGCCGTGCGCCGTGGTGTCATCGATGCCGACTCCTTTCGGCGCTTCATCTCGCCGACGATCGACGATCTCCACGATCCCTCGACGATCCACGGCATTGAAGACGCGTGCCTTCGCATCGAGCGCGCGGTGCGCGACAACGAGACGATCCTCATCTACGGTGATTACGACGTCGATGGCGTCACCTCCATCGTGCTCCTGCAGACCGTGCTCCGCTCGATCGGTGCGACCGTCGACTTCGTCGTACCGCATCGTCTCGTCGATGGCTACGGGCTGAAGATCGAAGTGATCGAGCGCGTCCTTGCAGAGCGGAACGTGAGGCTCGTCATCACCGTCGATTGCGGCATCACCTCCGTCGAGCCTGTGCGCCTCGCCATCGATCGAGGCATCGACGTGATCATCACCGACCATCACCTGCCTCCCGGTGAGTTGCCCGAAGCGGCGGCAGTGCTGAATCCGCGACAGCCGGGTTGCGAGTATCCGTTCAAAGATCTCGCCGGCGTCGGTGTCGCATTCAAACTCTGCTGCGAGTTGATCAAGAGGCATCAGAAGAAGATCTCCATCGACTCGTTGCTGAAGATCGCAGCGATCGGCACGATCGCCGACGTCGCACCTCTCATCGGTGAGAACCGCACCATCGCCCGCCTCGGTCTCCTCGGTCTCGCCGATCCACGGAATCCCGGACTGCGCGCATTGATCCGGCGCATCGGCTTGCTCGGGCGGCCTCTACGATCTGTAGATATCGGCTTCAAAATCGGCCCAAGGATCAACGCCGCCGGAAGGCTTGCGTCCGCGAACACGGCGATCGATCTCTTTCACACGCGCGACGAGGACTCTGCATGGGCGATCTGCGCCGAGCTCGATCGGATGAACTCCGAGCGGCAGCTGATCGAGCAGCAGGTGCGCGCCGCAGCCGAAGAACAGGTGACCGCAGATCCGATTCTGATTTTTGCCGGCGAAGGGTGGCACAAGGGCGTCCTTGGACTCACGGCCGGGCGCATCGCGCAGAAGTATCACCGTCCGACACTCGTGATGACGCTGGACGGCGATCGCTGCACCGGGTCCGGCCGCTCGATTCAAACGATCAACCTTCACGCGCAGTTGGAGCGCGTCGCGGATCTCTTCACGCACTTCGGCGGACACGAGTTCGCCTGCGGCTTCTCGCTCGAGCGCCGCAACCTCGACGCGTTACGCGAGCGCCTCGTCGCAAACTTCAAAGAACTCGACGCGGCGATCTTTGTTCGCGAGGCGAGTGTCGATGCGGTGCTTGCGTTCTCCGAGATCGATCGCGCGTTCATCGAGACGCACGAGACGTTGCAGCCGTTCGGCGCCGGCAACCCACAGCCGCTGTTTCAGGCGAATCGGGTGACCGTGATGTCTTCGCGGATGTTCGCCGAGGATTGTTGCGAGCTGATGCTGGATGACGGGAGCGGGAAGTTTCCGGCCGTCGTATGGTCGTCGGTGAAGCAGCTTGCGTCCGTCGTGGGACAACAGGTGTCGGATGTCCTGTTTCAGATCGAGCCCGACAGTTATGCGCCGATGGGCGCAAAGCTGACGCTGGTCGACGCACGCGCGTCGGTGTAGGACAAGCTCTCAGCTTGTCGCGTTCGGAGGGACAACCTGAGGTTGTCCTACGCGGAATGTCCAACCGTTCGAACTAGTTGCGAAGCGCGTGCAACGCATCATTCGCATTCTGAAGATCGCTCTTCCGATCGCGTTCTTCGGATTCATCGCCGTCATCATCGCGAGCTTCAACCGAGTGAAATCGGGGGACAAGCCCTCGACCGATCCGGTCAAGGTGACTCGGCCGGGCGAGAATCCACGCGCAGAGTCGAAGCAGTTCGACGATACGCAGACGATCGCCGGCCGCGTGGCGATGCACATTCACGCCAGCCGCGTCGTCGCATATCCCTCCGGATGGAACACGCTCGACAACGTGCAGCTCACGGTCTACCGCCCAACAGGACTGAAATACGACATCGTCTGCCCCAATGCGCAGTTCAACTCGCAGACGAAAGAAGCCGATCTCAAAGGCGGCGTGCAATTGAAATCGAGCGACGGCGTCGAGGTGCAGACCGCGGAAATGCACTACGACGGCAACCGGCTCACGAACAAGATCCCGGTGCAATTCAAGATCGACCGCTGGACCGGCAACGCCGGCTCGCTCGACATGGATGTCCCCGCCGAGACGCTCCGCCTCTTCGCGAAGATGCATGCGACGATGAAGCCGGAGACTCCACAGGAAGCTCCGATGACGATCTCCTCGGATGAAGGGACGTTCCGGCGCAAGGAGAACGACGTTACGTTCGATCGCGACGTCGTGGTTACACGCGCCGCGGACAAACTCACGTGCGATCACAGCGTCGGCCGCTTTACGATCGATCGCAAGCGTCTGATGGCACTCGAGGGCAACGGGCATGTCTTCATGTCCATGTCCACCCTTACCAACCCCGGCGAAGACCTCGGAGGCCGTAAGGAGGTGACGTGCGAACGTTTCACCAGCGAACTCGGCCCCGACGGCCAGATCAACGCGATCAACGCATTCGGTGATGCTGGCGTTGCGCATGCGGTCATCGACGGAGAGCCGAAGCGCGATCTGACGGCGAATCGTTTCCGCGTTGCACTCGTGAATCGCGCGGTCAACGAGTTGAAAGCCGAAGACCACGTCGTGATGCACGAGCTCGGGCCGGTGCCTAGGCAGGTGAACGGTGATCACCTCACTGTGCTGTTCGATCAGATCACGCACAAGGCGACGACGTCGATCATCGAAGGCAATTTCAAATACCACGATCCGAAGAACGACGCCGCAGCGATGCGTGCGAACTACGATGTGATCAATGATCGAGTGCTGCTCACCGCAGACCAGGGATTCGATCCGACGGTGATTACCGATGGCAACACGCTCAAGGCGAAGCAGCTCGAGTTCTCACCGAAGGGACAGACGGCGAAAGGGACTGGCGATGTGATCGCGCAGCTCGCTTCGAAGGCGGGGGAGAAAACGGACGGCGCTGGAGTCTTCACCGGCAACAAGCCTGTTTTCGTGAACTCCGACTCCGTCATGTTGCGGCAGGCGAACAAGGTCGCGGTCTTCACGGGCAATGTGCGCGCCTGGCAGGACGCGAATGTCGTGCTCTCGCAGGAGATGCAGGTGCAGAACGCGGGCGAGACGATCACCGCGCGTGGCAGCGTGCGGATGACGCTCTATCAGGACAGCGACACATCGCGACGCTCGCCGACGCTGACCGAAAGCGATCAACTGATCGCGCACAAGACTGAGCGCCGCGTGGAGCTCCTCGGCAATGTGAAGATGCGGGACGACCAGCACACCATGACGAGCGAGAAGTCGGCGTTCTTCTTCGACGCGAACAAGAAGATCGATCACGTCGATTCGGAAGGGAAGATCATCCTCGTCGAAAAGCAGTCGGGTCGCAAAGGAACTGGCGACAAGGCGCTCTACCAGGTGCAGAGGCACCTCGCATTCCTCACCGGCAAGCCGGCAACCGCGACGGATCCGAGTGGCACACTCACCGGCGAGCAGATCAAGTTCGATCTTGCGAAGAACAAGGTGGAAGTGGTGTCGCCAACGTCGCAGACGCAGGGGACGTACAAGCCGAAGTCGTGACGGGGCGCTGGGACTCTGGGACTCTCGGGCTCTGGGTGTTTTGACGGCGCGAGCGGACTCGTGAAGGAGCGAAGCACCCAGCATCCCAGAGGCCGAGAGCCTCAGTGCCCGATCATCTATACTCCGCGCAGTGACCACTGAACCACTCGCGAATCCGCAACGCCTTGCCGCTTCGCACCTCGTGAAGGTCTACAAAGGACGCCGCGTGGTGCGGGATGTTTCCGTTGAAATCAAGCAGGGCGAGATCGTCGGGCTCCTCGGCCCCAACGGTGCGGGGAAAACGACGACCTTCTACATGATCGTCGGACTCGTTCGTCCCGATGATGGCCGCGTGTCGTTCGGCGACGACGACATCACCGAGCTGCCGATGTATCTCCGCGCACAGAAGGGCATCAGCTATCTGCCGCAGGAAGCGTCGGTGTTCCGCAAGCTGACGGTTGAAGAGAATCTGCTCTCGGTATTCGAGACGATGAATCTGCCGCTGGCGGAGCGTCAGGCGCGAACGAATCAGCTGCTCGAGGAATTCGGCGTGACGCACATCGCGCGGAACCGCGCGTTCTCACTTTCAGGGGGAGAAAGGCGCCGGGTGGAGATCGCCAGGGCGCTCGCAATCAACCCGGCATTCATCTTGCTAGATGAGCCATTTGCAGGAATCGATCCAATCGCTGTTTTTGAGATTCAGCGAATCGTTTCCCAATTAAGGGCACGAGGCATTGGAATCTTGATCACGGACCACAACGTACGGGAAACATTGAAGATCACAGATCGCGCCTATATCATCAAAGAGGGCGAAATTTTCCGACAGGGCGTGCCAGAAAGTCTCTCGGCGGATGCGGAGGTCCGGCGAATTTACCTGGGCGAATCTTTCAATTTGAGCTGACCGAGAACGCCGTCAGCCCTGTCGAATCCGGACCATGGCACTAGAACAAAAACTTCACCTCAAACTCTCGCAGAAGCTGATCATGACGCCTTCGTTGCAGCAGGCGATCAAGCTGCTGCAACTCTCGAAACTCGAGCTCCAGGAAGTTCTCAATCAAGAGCTGCTCGAGAATCCTCTCCTCGACGAAACGCAGGAAGAGACAAAGCAGGAAGAAGCAGAGAACGACGCTCAGGAAACCAAGACGCAAACGGAAGAAGAGGCGAAGGCCGCCGAGCCGCAGAAGGAAAAAGAAAAAGACTCCTTCGACGAGATCGACTACGACGCCTACTTCCAGGACTACATCGAATACGGCTACAACCCGCGTGGGATGGGGGAGGAACATGAAGAGTTCCCCATCGAGAACACGCTGACGCGTCCGCCCAACCTCACCGATCACCTGACATGGCAGCTCGCGATGAGCGATGCGTCGCCGCGCGTGAAAGAGATCGGCCAGTTCATCATCGGCAACATCGACGAGGATGGGTATCTCCGCGCTTCGACCGAAGAGATCATGAACGCGGGGCCATACGAGGAGAAGGAAGTCGCGGATGCGATCGACGTGATTCAGGCGCTCGATCCGATCGGCGTCGGTGCGCGCGATCTTCGCGAGTGCCTGCTGCTGCAGCTCGACTTTCTCGAGATCGACAACCCGCTCGTCGAGGTCATCGTCCGCGATCACTGGGACGAGTTCATGCAGCGCCGCTTCGTGCAGCTTTCGAAGACGCTCGACATCGACATGAAGTCGCTGGAGAGCATCGTCGAGGTGATCAAGCATCTCGATCCCAAGCCCGGCCGCAAGTATTCGAACGAGCGTGCGATCTACGTCGAGCCGGACGTCTATGTGCACAAGGTCGGCGACGAATACATCATCGTGTTGAACGAAGATGGCATGCCGAAGCTGCGCATCAATGCGAGCTACCGTTCGATGCTCCATTCGATGGACACGAAGTCGGACGGCGAGACCGTCAACTACATCAAGGACAAGATCCGGTCCGCCGTGTGGCTGATCAAGTCACTCGATCAGCGGCAGCGGACGATCTACAAAGTCGCAGAGTCGATCGTCAAGCATCAGCGGGAGTTCCTCGAGCGCGGCATCGACTTCCTTCGCCCGCTCGTGCTGCGCGATGTCGCAGACGACATTCAGATGCACGAGTCGACGGTGTCGCGCGTGGTATCGAACAAGTACATGCACACGCCGCGCGGACTTTTCCTGATGAAGTATTTCTTCCACAGCGGCATCGACTCCGACACGGGCGAAGACATTTCTTCTCTGACGGTTAAGAAGAAAATCCAGAGTTATATTGACGCCGAGGATCCGAGAAAGCCCCTCTCGGATTCCAAGATCATGAAGATTTTGAACGATGAGGGGATTAACATAGCTCGCAGGACCGTGGCCAAATACCGTGACGAGCTGAACATCCCGTCGTCGACGGATCGCAAACAAATCTTCTGATGCGTATGTCTATGACCGAGCGAAGGACTCTCCTTCGCAATGCAAAGTGAGGTGTCTTCATGGCAACGGGCATCATTGGCCGTAATTTCGAAGTCACTCCTGACATCCGAGAGCTCATCAACAAGAAACTGGCGAAGGTAGGCGAGCGTCTCTTCGATGACGTGATCGAGTCGCGCGTCATGCTCCAGGTGGAGAAGTACCGAAACATCTGCGAGATCATGGTCGTCGGCAAAGATCACGATGTGAAGACGATCCAGGAGTCCGACGAGTCGATGCAGGATGCGATCAACCAGGCACTCGACCACCTCAAGCGTCAGGCGCAGAAGAACCGCAAGAAGATCCGCGATCACCATCGCAAGGACGGCAACGGCCGCAAGTCCGAAGTGAACGAGTGGGCGGTACAGGTTCTCGAGCCGGGCAACCTGCGCGAGACTAACGGCGAACACAATCGCCACCGCATCATCAAGACGAACAATCTCCCGATCCGCCCGATGTCGATCGAGGAAGCGGCACTCCGCCTCGACGACTCGAAGAACGAGTTCATCGTGTTCCGCGATCTCGATACCGACAAGATCTCGGTGATCTACAAACGCCGCGACAACAACATCGGCTTGATCGCACCGGAAATCTGAGTTTTGGGGTCGCGCGGGCTCGCGGATACGCGGGCCCGCGGAACCCGGCTGCGCCACCCGCGTTTGATGCTGTGCCAGCTCCTTGGGAACGTCTGCATAAGTGCGACCCTGTCATTCTGAGCTGCGAAGACAGCGAAGAACCCCCTGATTCAAGAAGCACAGGCGAGGGCGCCTGTGCCCCCAGGGAGTCCCAAGTGGAGGGACAGTCGCCTCGCCTGTCCACCGAGCCGACAGGCGAGGCGTCTGTCGCTCCACGAAGGCGAGCCCTTTCGATCTGGGGGTCCTTCGCTTCGCTCAGGATGACAGTTCTGCAGAGGTCCCGTGGCGCCATGATGAGCTGGCATTGCTAACTAATTAACAAATTAGTTAAACTATTCATCGTCATGACGCATGGACGCATTTTCCAGGCGCTTGCAGATCCGACTCGCCGCCAGATTCTGCAGGAGCTCAAGCCGCGCGAGTTGACCGCAGGCGAGATCGTCGAGCGGTTCGACATCTCCGCTCCGGCCATCTCTCGCCATCTCTCGATTCTCGAAGCCGCGGAGCTCGTCACTCGGCGCCGCGACGGGAATCGCATCTTCTATGCGCTCGAGGCCGAGACGCTTGCATCCGCTGTCGGCGATTTCCTGAGCGCTGTGTGTCCGACCCAGATGATTCACCGTGCGAAGAAGAAGCGAGGCAGGAAATGAAAGTCGCGATCACCGGAGGCACTGGATTCATTGGTCGTCATCTTGCCGAGCGTCTGCGCGCCGAGGGGCACGAGGTCGTCGCGATTGGTCGGGCGACGGCGCGAGTTGATGACGATGCAGCCCTCGAGCGTACGTTTGCCGGCTGCGAGGTCGTCGCGCATTGCGCAGGCATCAACCGCGAGCTCGGCGAACAGACCTATGCGCGCGTGCACATCGCCGGCACTCAGGCCGTCGTCGATGCCGCGCGTCGCGCCGGCGTGAAGAAGATCGTGATGATGAGCTTTCTCCGCGCACGTCCCGCCTGCGGCTCGCC
>Ga0157378_10006286_pt1 | contig 10403 bp, 8 predicted proteins | sample M65metaG_FD_115309 | JGI IMG/M metagenome (GOLD analysis project Ga0157378, IMG submission 115309) | Miscanthus rhizosphere microbial communities from Kellogg Biological Station, Michigan, USA - M6-5 metaG | ecosystem: Host-associated > Plants > Roots > Rhizosphere > Soil | place: USA: Michigan...
CGGGCTGAAATTTTACATGCCTGATCACGATGTTAATTTGTCAGCCTTGAATCAAAATCCGCCATTCCCAACCCCGGAAGAACTGCAGGCCAAACTTTCCGAGTTCATGAAGTCGAACTTTGGTGACCGGGTCTCGTTTGCCACCTTCGCTCAGCCAGAGCGCGCCGAAACCGGCGAAGAAGAGAAGCCCGCCAAACGCTCCGGTGACCATTTCGTTTTCGATTTCCTGCCGCGGGACATCAAAGCGCATCTCGATCGTTTCGTGATCAAACAGGACGAAGCGAAGAAGGTTTTGTCGATCGCGGTCTGTGATCACTACAATCACGTCAACTATGTTCGGCAGCTGGTCGATGAAGATGCCATTCGCGCCGAGCAAACGGAGTATGCAAAGCAAAACGTGATTTTGGTTGGACCGACCGGCGTTGGGAAAACCTACCTCATCAAGCATATTGCCGAGCTGATCAAGGTTCCGTTCGTCAAAGCCGACGCGACCAAGTTCAGCGAAACCGGCTACGTTGGTGGCGATGTCGAAGATCTCGTTAGGGAGCTGGTCCAAAAAGCTGATGGCGACGTTGAGCTGGCGCAATTCGGAATCATTTACATCGATGAAGTCGACAAAATCGCGGCTGCTTCAAATCTTGTCGGTCGCGATGTCAGTGGTCGGGGCGTGCAAACCACGCTGCTAAAGTTAATGGAAGAAACGGAAGTGCCGCTGCGGAGCGCCAATGACATTCAGGGACAGCTCCAGGCAGCTTTCGAATTCCAACGTCGTGGCAAGATCAGGCGTGAAACCATCAGCACGCGTCACATTCTGTTTGTCGTGAGCGGGGCCTTCGATCGCCTAAAGAACCAGATCTCGCGGCGTCTCGTTCAAGGCCAGATCGGGTTTAAAGCCGACCCGGTAACAGTTTTGGACAACGAACTCTTTCGCCACGTGACCACCGGAGATTTCGTCGAGTATGGATTCGAACCCGAGTTCGTCGGGCGCCTTCCGGTGCGAGTGGTCTGCGAAGACCTGAACGCGGATGATCTTTACAAGATCATGAAATACTCGGAGGGCAGCATCTTGCGCCAATATGAGCGCGCCTTCCGCGCCTACGGCATCGAAATCAGTTTTGATGATGCGGCTTTACTATTGATTGCGAACTCGGCGGCGCAGGAGAAGACCGGAGCCCGCGGTTTGCTCACGGTCTTCGAGAAGCTGTTTCGCGATTACAAATATTACCTCGCCGGTTCGGGGCTTAGCCAATTGCGTGTTACTGAAGAGCTGGTTCGCGAACCGCAGCGGGTTCTCGAGCGACTCATGGCCGAAGGGCAATTGCACGAGAAGGAAACGCTCAAACAAGACGCTATCCGGTTTGCCGATCATTTTTCGGGCGAGCACGGAATCAAATTGCAATTTGACGAGGCTGCGCTTGATCGCCTGGTCGAACGCGCGGAGAGGGAACGCATGAAGATGAGCGACCTGTGCGCTCATCTCTTCAAGGATTTCCAATTCGGTTTGAGCCTGATCCAGAAGAACACCGGCCGTAATCAGTTTGTTCTCGGGCATGAAGCAGTCGATAGGCCAGATAAGTTTCTGAGCGAACTGGTCCTCGAATCCTATGGGCCGGGCGGCGCGCGCCCGGGGGAATGAAGCGCGCTCTGTTGGGCACTGTTTGGATTGGCAGCGTCGCCGCGGCCATCGCGCTGGTTTTTTCGTTTAGCAAACTGCTGGTCCACCCCGCAACCTTGTTAGAGAAGATGTTGCGCCTGCCGCCTAGCGAGACAATCAGCTTTGGAAATTGCCTTCTGGTGGTTGCGCTCAGTTTTGCGCTCGCCTGGACCATGCTCGAGCTGAGTAATTTTTCACGTCGGGTAACGGTCCTGCTTCTCGTGCTTGCGGAATTGATTGGCGCGGCTTGGCTATTCGGGCGCGCCGGGCTCTCCTTTTCTCCCTGGCCAGCGATTGTCGCTGTGATTGGCGCGGCGGCTTTGGGAATCATTACCAGCATTGCCAGTCGACGTGGGCTGCATCGCCGCTTGGCCCTGCGGCTCTTTGGTGGTCGCCTCGGGCAGCCGGAGCAGGATCGCCTAACCGAAAGCAAAGCCATCGATTTCTCGCAACCCGTCGCGCGAACCGCGAGCTTTGTCTTTTGCGGGATCGCCAATGAATCGGAGTTGATCGACGACCTGTCCCCGACCGACTGCGCGCAACTGACTCGCGACTTCATTGCGTTGGCGAGGAAACATTTTTTGCGGGCCGGCGGTTACCTTCATGCTGCCGACGGGGAGGGGATTCGGATTCTGTTTGGTTTCCCTAACGAGAGTGCCAGTCACGCAGTGGAAGCGTCGCGCGCCGCGCTCGGTTTTCGGGATCAATTTCGCGTCCTCGCCAGTGAGCGGCCCGATTCGTTAGGTAAAATTGACCTTCGAATGGGCATTAGTTCCGGGACAGTCGTTGCCACCTTGTGCGACGGGCGGGCGGAAAGAGAACTGATGATTGCCGGAGAACCACTTGAGCTCGCGCGTCGCCTCGCTCGCGCGAACCAAATTTATGGATCGGAGATTTTGATCGCCCCGCGCACGTTTAACGATGCAGGAAAACAAATCCTCGCCCGGCCAATGGATTTTCTGCGCAGTGTCGAAGTACATGAGCGATTGGAAGTTTACGAGCTGCTTGCCCTTGCAGAAGGGGCGACGCCTGAAGAAGTGGCTCGGCGGGACCGATTCTGGACTGCGGTCGTTTATTTCCGGGAGCGGCGCTGGAATGAAGCTCTCGCCGAGTTCAACCGCGCTCAGGGGGATACGGCGGGAACCGATCGACCTTTGCAATGGTATTTGCGCCGGCTCGAACCGATTTGTTTGAAAATGGCGAGCGATCCTACCCCGGCGGTAGAGCCTTTCGCGCCGCTGCTGTGAAACGGGTTGAATATCCGGCCGCGATCCGCGAGCTGATCGCGCAGCTTCGACAAATGCCGGGGATTGGCCCGCGCTCGGCCGAACGTATCGCGCTTTGGATGGTGCAGGCGCGCAAGCAGGAGCCCGAAGAAATAGCGGCTGCGATTAGCAACACCCGCAGCGCCGTTCGGCCTTGTACGTTGTGCGGCTTCTTCGCGATTGGCGAGCTATGCGAAATCTGTGCCGACGATGCCCGGGCCAGGGACTTACTCTGTGTGGTGGAACAGCCGACGGATATTTTGCCTCTCGAAAAAACCAGCGCCTTCCGCGGCCGTTACCACTCGTTAGGCGGACGAATCTCTCCGCTCGATCGCGTGGCCCCGGAGGATCTCCGGATCGCCGCTCTTGTCGAGCGGGTGGAAAAGGAAGCGCCTAACGAAATCATCTTCGCGCTTTCCGCCGATGTCGAAGGGGAAGCGACCACCAGTTATCTCGTCGATCTGTTAAAGAAATTTCCTGTCACCCTAAGTCGAATTGCGCATGGCTTGCCGGCAGGTGGAGGGTTGGAATCAGCGGATGAGTTAACCCTGTATCGCGCACTTTCCGGGCGAACGAAGCTGTAGGACCATTTGGCTGGACGAGCAGGCGTTGAAGGTTGCGTCACTTCGCTTCCAAACTTAAATCTTAAGCTGAATCTTCTGACCATGTCCTGCGCTCGCATCGATCCTGCCCTTCATCAGGCGCAGAAACCGTCTTGGATCAAAGTCCGCCTGCCTTCGAATCCGATCTTCTTTTCCACCAAGGCACTGATCTCCGACTTGCGACTCCATACCGTCTGCGAGAGCGCGCAATGTCCGAATCGTTGGGAATGCTGGAGCCAGGGCACTGCGACGATGATGATTGCCGGTGATCGTTGCACGCGTGCCTGCGGATTTTGTGCGGTCACGACCGCAAAGCCTTTTGCTCTTGAGCAAGACGAGCCGCAACGCGTGGCCGAGGCGGTCAGACGACTGAAACTGAAACACGTCGTCATCACGGCGGTCGCGCGAGACGACCTCAAGGATGGCGGCGCAGCGCACTTCGCGCGAACGATCCTCGCCATTCGCGAGGTTGATCCATCGATCATCATCGAAGTGTTAGTACCAGACTTTCATGCCCAGGAGTGGTGCATCCAAATTGTCGTCGACGCACGACCAGAAATCTTCAATCACAATCTGGAGACGGTTGAGCGCCTGACTCCGCTGGTCAGATCACGAGCAAAGTATCGGACGTCGCTCCAAGTTTTGCGCCGGGCGAAGGAGCTTTCGTCCGAAGTGGTAACCAAGAGCGGCATCATGCTCGGACTTGGCGAGAGTGAGCCGGAGATCTTTCAAACAATGGACGATCTCCGAGCTGTCGGGTGTCAGGTCTTAACGATGGGCCAGTATCTTCGGCCGACGCCGAATCACCTTCCGGTCGTGAGTTATGTTACGCCTGAGCAGTTCGAACTTTACGGAGATATCGCGCGTCGAAAAGGTTTTGCGCACGTCGCTTCCGGCCCGCTCGTCCGCAGCTCTTATCACGCGGCGGATTTTCACCCAATTGTTCGCCGCTGATGGAGGGCGAAGCGCCCCAGCCCAAGCGGCAGCTCGATCGTCGCAGCATCGCTGCAGTTATCCCCGCCTATCACGAGCAGACACACGTCGGCAAAGTAGTCGAACGTTCGCGGACGCAGCTCGATCACGTGCTCGTCATCGATGATGGTTCGACCGACGCGACCGCTGAACGGGCGCGTGAAAGCGGCGCGCAAGTCATTGTCCATCCGCAGAATCGTGGGAAGGGCGAGGCGATCAAGACCGGCCTGCGTCATTGGCTTGGCCAGCCCGAAATAGAATTCATTGTTCTCCTCGATGCTGATGGCCAGCACGCGCCGGAGGAAATTAGTCGCTTTCTTTCCGCCGCGGTGGCGAGCGAGCAGGCGGGCCTTCTCGTCGGGACACGGATGAGCGATCTACGCTCGATGCCCTTGGTTAGGCGAAAGGTTAATCGTTATATGAGTCGCAGGATCAGCCGGATTTGCGGACAAGAGGTGCCGGACACACAATGCGGTTACCGGATGGTGCAGCGTGCTCTCGCGCCTCATCTTCTCGCCGGCACCAGCCGCTTTGATTACGAAACCGAGATGCTCTTCATCGCCAGTCGTGAAGGTTTTCGGATCGTATCAGTTCCGATTAGCACCATCTACTCAGACGAAGTCAGCAGTATCCATCCGGTGAGGGATACCATCCGATTCTTTCAACTCATTCGACGCTACGAGAAAGAGGCCAAGGCATAACCCACACTTGTTGGGGCCTGGACGTTGGATTCAAGCGTCTTCCTACGATCGGCTCTCGTTAGGTTGATTCCGACAATCCCAGGGCTTCAACGGTTGGTTCGTCAACCGCAGAGGTAATTTCGAGACTATGATCCGCTTGGTAGGCGCCAAGGGCGTCTCGCGTTTGTGGCCCCAGCTGGCCATCGATTTCCCCGATGTAGTACCCCTGGTCTTGTAACTCGGTTTGAACGTTCACGATGACCTGGTCTGGAGGAAGGTTATCATAGCTGTAAATCGGACCATCGTAGACGTAGACGGACAAGGCTGGGTCATAACCCCAGGCCGGATACCAGTAGCCCGCATCCCAGTAGTAATAACCGCCGCCAACGATCACCACCCGATCGTAGTGATTCGTATACCAGAAGCGGTCGTGGTGAATGGGGTGATAAGAGTGAAAAACCTCGCGATAGGGGCGCACATGATAGTTAGCGCGTGAGCCATGGACTACAGCTCGGTTTACCGCGCGATTCGCGGGGTTATGCACATTTCTTGCGGCCATCGAATTCACGTGGCCGGGATTGTGTCCCAGTTGGGTGGCGCCTTTTTGTCCTGCCAGATTCGCGGATTGCCCTCCCTTCTGCATTGGGTTCTTAGTTCCGGCAGCGGATTGATTGCCTTTTTGGGTCAGTGGGTTTGCCTTACCGGTCGTCTTCGCCTGACCGCCGTGTCTCATCAATGGATTCGATCTACCAGTTCCCGATGAAGTCGTTCCGGCCGTAGCGTGGCCCGCCGACGTCCCGGCGCCGGAATGCGAACCAACATGGCTGGCCGAGGTCGAACCGGCATGATTTCCGGGAGAGAGGCCAGATTGCTTGGGATGAACTGGTGCGCCTGTATGAGGCACGCCCGGCATATGACTGCCACCTCCGCCGAGAGCTCCAGCGGCAGGTTTCTTGCCCGAGGAGTGCGACTGTTGTTGCTTCTTCTTCTTGTCGTTATCGGCGTAGACGTTCGGAAGCAAAGTAAGCAGGATTAGAAAGCAGAGACATTTCTTCATAGGTATTCCCGAGACGGGTCTAGTGCATCAGACGTCGGCTTCGATGACAAGCATATTATTCAGCACTTCAAGTTACTCCTGTGTTCGTTAGGGAGATTTTGAGATTGACAGGGCTTGAACAAAAAGGCGCAATGTCGCCATGAACCGGCGTTGGCTTGCTGCGGCAGTGGTTGGTCTCGGAGTCATCGGGATCGCAAATGTTCTTGTCCTACTTGGTTTCGTTCCACATCGAAAGGCATCGAATACTGCCGTTCCCACGGTAGCGTCGGTCGCCGCGGCTGCCGCCGTTCCAAGTGCAGCTCCGCAAGCTGCGTCGAACGTGACAGCTCAAAGTCCTTCGAATGCCGTTCCGGCTCAGGCCAGCGCCGCAGATAATTCAGCGGCAGGATCCGCTCGGCACCATCCAACGCCCCCGCCGGTACAGGCGGGAATGCGTCTGGAGCGCCAGGTCCTCACCGCAAGCGGCAATCTACGCGTGCGTTACCTCCGAGACCGCGAGCATGATCTCCGCCAGATTTCGATTCAAGACGCACACGATCCGGCTAATCAAACCCTCCTTGCCCAATACAAGCACACTGCCTGGGTGGTCGTTTCGCCTAACGACGATTGGATTGTTCTGCAAAGGCGCGACAAGGAAGAGCGTGCGCTGCAACTCTTTCATCGGGCCAGTTCTGCGCCTTTGAAGTATGAGATTCCGGCGGAGTTGGGGACGAATGGCAATGGTCTGCGCGAGATGATCTGGCAAAGTTACCTGCAGGCAACGCACGAGGATTCATCGATAGATCCGCAGCGAGTGACCATCGATGCGACCTCATGGGAACCCGATTCCCAAAAAGTCACTCTCTCCGTGACTCCGATTCCGACCAAGGGTGACTCCACTTTCCCGATGGCCTGGACTTGCCTCTACAACGTGACTACGAAACAGGTTGAGCCGACCGCAGATGAAGGTGCGGAGGGCCTGCCGAATCAACCAGAGAATGGTGCGCCTAACGAAATAACGGCAGACAATTCGAATGCTCCGGCGGCCGAGAATGCGGGAGCAGATGAGGATAACCAAGCAACCGCAGCCACTGACGAGACACAAGAGCTCGAAGGTGAAAAGTTCCCTGCTACGCGAGAAGAGGAGATCACCGTCCAGGACGCAAATGAGCTTGAGTTAACCGACATCAAGTACGCCATCTTTGAAATGTTTGCCCGTCACGGGGCGGAGATGCACGACTCCCAAATGAAGAAAGCGTTTTCCGAGTTTCCCTGGTATCAGCCGCGAGAAGGTTTCACTTTCGACGACGCGGAAAAAGAGTTCTCTGATATCGAAAAACACAATGTCGCCGTCCTCCGCCGTGTCCGAGACGCGAAGATCGCCGCCAACCATCGACCACAACACAGGGCAATTCGCGGGCAGCAAGTCGAGGAACCACCCGACGCCGGAGAAGTAATTCGCGGGGTCTTACAGGGTGTGTCCGACGCTTTGGGTAACCCCTAGCAAGTTGATTGGGCGGGCTAGTTAGTGCTCTCGCAGTTTTATCCCTCACCTTTGGCGGGGAGGCTGATGACCAACGGCACGGTATTTCCCCGGTCTGATCCGGGGCCTTTTTGCCTAACGAATAAAGTAAACCGATCAATCCCACATTAGATCGGACTCACGATCTCCGATTCCTGAGGCAATTGGTCCGCGGCGCGCAACCTAGATTGCGAGCTTTTGAATCTACTTCGGGGACAGTTATGTTGGTGGCGGTTCGATCCGCTGAGAACGAGGAGCCGGCAATGGGCTTCGCTGGTTGGGAGATTGCCGTTTTCGTCGTTAGGGTTGGTTGCCATGAAATGCTCAAACCAATACGGATTTCGCGAGCGATTCCGATGCAGCCAGGTGTTTGTCGCGTCACCACCGTACCTCTCGGTCATCGTGCCCGTCCTAGATGAGGAGTCACTCATTGCCGAGTTCCTTTGCCACGTTCGGTCGATCGCACCAAAGGCCGAGATTATCGTGGTCGATGGCGGAAGCCATGATGCAACGGTGATAATAGCCACCGCATATGCTGATCGCGTCCTTTCCGCACCTACCGGTCGAGGGTTGCAGATGAATGCCGGCGCGAGAGTCGCGCGCGGGGAGGTTTTTTGGTTTCTGCACGCAGACTTACGTTTGCCCCTGGCAGCGCCGAGAATGATTGAGGCGGCGTTGTTGGATACCGAGTGCGCTGGTGGATGTTTTCGATTGCGCTTTCCGAACCGGGAAACCATCTATCGAGTTAGCGATTCACTGGGAAACGTCGGGGTAGAGATCTTTGGGTTCGCGCTCGGCGACCACGGAATCTTCTGCCGACGAGAAAGCTTTTGGAAAATGGGTGGTTATCCGGCGGTGCCGATTCTTGAGGATGCTGAGATTTATCGAAGGCTCCATCGCATCGGCAAAATGATGCAGTTACCGTCCGAAATTGTATGCAGTCCCAGGACTTACGAGAAATACGGCCCATATCGAACCACTGCAGTATACTTCCTGATCCTCGTTCTCTACTTCTTGCGGGTTCCGATCGAGCACTTGAACCGCATCTATTGTCGGTTCCGCGCGGCAAGAATTACGAACTCAGCTACTATTGAATGGCGACCGTATCTACCGCGCAGCAAGCGCATGGCGCAGCTAAGATGAGTTATCGGCTCCTATCGGCCTAACGACTAACTTCGAGCATCCGGCGAATCGGCCGTTCCGCCCGCTGGCGTAGCTCTTCGGGAAGAATGATTTCGGGCGCCAGATTGAGGAGAGCGGCATGCGCTTTTTCGAGAGTGTTCATTTTCATAAACCGACACTCAGCGCAGGCACAACGATCAGTCGGTCCGGGAATGAAGAGTTTATCCGGGATCTCTTTTCTTAATCGATGCAGCATCCCGGCTTCGGTGACGATAATGATCTCCTGGGCGGGCGATTCACGGCAATAACTTAGCATTTTTTCAGTCGAGCAGACCTCATCGGCTAATAGCCTAACGGCAAAAGGGCACTCGGGATGAGCCACCACAGGTGCGCCAGGATGTTGGGCGTGAATGGCGGCGATACTGCGCGCGGTGAATTCTACGTGGACGTAACAGTTCCCTTGCCATAAATCCATCTTACGGCCCGTGCGCTCGATCACCCAGGCGCCCAGGTTTTGGTCGGGAACAAAGAGCAGGTTGCGATCAACCGGCGCGGCCCGGACAGTTTTCTCCGCGTTACCACTGGTGCAGATGACGTCGGCCAGGGCTTTGACGCCGGCGCTGCAATTGATGTAGGCGATCACATAATAGTTCTTCTCCGCATGCTGGGTCAGAAATTGCGCCAGCTTTTCCGGGGGGCAGGATTCGGAAAGCGAACAGCCGGCTTCGAGATCCGGAAGGACGACCTTTTTCGTCGGGTTAAGAATCTTGGCCGTCTCGGCCATGAAATGAACGCCGCAGAAGAGGATAACGTCGGCATCCGTTTTCGCCGCTTGGAAGCTCAAGCCTAACGAATCGCCGACGAAATCAGCAATGTCCTGGAGTTCAGGAACCTGATAGTTATGGGCGAGGATAATCGCGTTTCGTTCCCGCTTGAGGGCGATAATTTCCTCGGCGAGATCGAGACCGAAATTTACACCTGCGGCAACCATCAGGTAATATCCGTTCTTCCAATGAGTTTACAAACCAACGAGAGGGAATATCGGCTCGGTTTTGTTGGCGGTGGCAAGCTCGCGGGCGCGGTCGTGCGCGGCCTGGTCCGGGCGAAATTTTGCGCGCCATCTGAGATTCTGGTGAGCGAGCCTAACGAATCAATACGCGCCGTTCTCCAAACTGAGACCAGCGTTGCAGTGACCGCGGCCAATCACGAAGTGGCGGTAAAAGCGAAAACGATTTTCCTTGGGGTAAAACCAGGAGTCGTGCTCCCGGTGGTCAACGAGCTATCCGAAGCGATTCACGATCAACTGGTGATATCGCTCGCAGCTGGCATTCGGGTCGCGAGCATGGAACGAATCGCGAAAGCGCGCTTTATGCGAGCAATGACCAACACCCCCGCAACCGTTTGCCAAGCGGCGACGGCCCTGGCCCGCGGAACCCGAACAAGCAACGATGATTTGGAATCCGCGCGCAGCATTTTCTCATCGATCGGCTTTGTCGCTGAGGTGAGAGAGGACCAGATCGACGCTGTCACTGCCTTGGGCGGGAGTGGGC
>Ga0157378_10006287_pt1 | contig 10402 bp, 4 predicted proteins | sample M65metaG_FD_115309 | JGI IMG/M metagenome (GOLD analysis project Ga0157378, IMG submission 115309) | Miscanthus rhizosphere microbial communities from Kellogg Biological Station, Michigan, USA - M6-5 metaG | ecosystem: Host-associated > Plants > Roots > Rhizosphere > Soil | place: USA: Michigan...
ACCGGTTTCGCTCGATGAAAAACAATTGATCAGCAGACACTCTTTGGAAAACTGCTCCTTGAATTTTTGCACATCCCGGCGATGGACCGATTGACTGGCGAATTGGAGCGCGCGCAGCGAAAACTTCTCCTTCTTCACATCATCCGACAGATGGCGGAACAGTGGCACGCTCATGGACACGAACGTGACTTTCTCGCCTACGAGCCAGGCCGGGATCCGCGTGGTTCCCTCGCTCGCCGCATCGAAGGGAAAAAGGCCGGCGCCGTTTAACAAAGCCAGAAGATAGTTCATGAGAGCGCCTGAACTGACCGAGCGTGGCACGCCGATACGGTCATGCTTGCAGATGCGAAACAGGTTGGTCCGCAACATGACATTGTGAAGAACGTTGCGATGACTCTGCATGACCTGTTTGGGTTTTCCGCTCGTGCCCGATGTCGACGACAACAAAGCCAGCGCGGAGGGCGCTATTGCCAAAGCGCGATCCTCAAAGTCTGCGCTGTGCCGCGTCGACTCAAAGGGCAGGATCGCGCGTCCATTTGTGGACAAGGGCGCGCAGATAGCACTTAGTCCTTCGTCGGCCAATACGAGATCGATCTGACAATCGTCGAGTATCTCAAGAGCGCGTGCGAGGGGCCCGAAGGGGATCAAGCAGAGTAGCGCTTTCGCCGCCTTAAGGGCGCCAAGCATAGCCGCCAGAAGTGGAATGCCGGGCCTGAACATCAGAGCGACGGGTTCAGATCGTGTGCCTTTTTGCGCCGCAATGGCAAATGCAACTTTATTTGCCGTCGCATTGAGCTGGCCGTAGGTTGCGGTCTGATTGGCCAACTTGACCGCGAGCCGGTCGGGATATAGCCGCGCGATCTGCTCGAAGCGCGCCGGAATCGAGGTCTCCACATCTTCGATGGGAAATTCGATGAACGTACCCGACGGATGAACGCACTTCTCCCTCCGCGCTCGCTGCTCGGGCGGAAGCTCCGATTTATTGTCCGGCAGCTCGTTCATTGCTTTGGGTTAGCTCGATCGTCCATCAACCCTTCGGCCTCGGCCTCTGACATGCTTTCGATCTCGACGAGCAGGCGATTCATTTCCTCGTTGTCGATCTGCTTTTCTTTGTGCTGGTCAATCACCTCGGCCATCTGCGCGATAGTCGGCGAATCGAAAAGCGCTCGCAACGGCAGATCCAATTTGAAGTCGCGGATGACGCGTGAGATGAGCCGCGAGGCGCCTAACGAGTGACCTCCCAACTCAAAGAAATTATCGCGGGTCCCTATTTGATCGAGAGAGAGCACTTCGCCCCAGATCGAAGTCAATCGACTCTCACTTTCAGTGCGGGGCGCCGCATAAGGAATATCCAGGTCGGGGCGTAGACGTCCCGGTTCAGGCAGCGCCGAACGATCAATCCTTCCGTTTGACGTCAACGGTAATGCATCCAGCATGATGATCGTCGAAGGGATCATGTAGTCAGGCAACTTGTTCTTGAGCCAATTGCGGATTCGGCTGATGCTGGGCCGCAGGCGCGCCTGAGAAGCAAGATATGCGACTAATTGAGTTCCGTCCGATGTAGTCTTGGTTACCACCACAGCGTCTTGAACTTCGTGAAGATCACGCAGCGCGCTCTCGACTTCGCCGATTTCTACACCAAAACCGCGAATTTTTACGCGGAAATCCTTGCGGCCCCTGTGCACAAGGCAGCCATCGGCAAGCCGCAAACCGAAATCGCCGGTGTAATAGTAACGGATGGCCGGCGATCCTGGATCGGCTTTGAATTTGGCTGCCGTCAATTCCGGATTGTGCCAATAGCCCGGCGAAAGATACTTACTGCGAACGACAATCTCGCCGATCTCGTGAACCCCTGCCAACTCGCCTCGATCGTCTATCAATAGGATCTCTTTATCCTGGACCGTGTAACCTATGGGAACGTCGTCTCCCGATAGTTGCGTATCGCGATCGATATAATAAGTGGACAACATATCGGCTTCTGTCGAAGACAAACCGTTGGCCAACACGGCGTGGTCCGCGAAATATCGTTTGTAAAGACCGACGTCGGATTGGCAGACGGTGTCACTCCGCAGTCTGAGCAACCTTAGATGAGGAAAACGATCGTCTTCGGCGAGATCGTCGCACAGCGTGCGAAAAACCGGCGCGGCGATCATACAAACCGAAACGCGTTCTACATCAAGCCAACGGCCAAGGCGACGCGTTCCATCCTTATTAATATCAAATAGCAACAGGGCTGCTCCGTTCAGCAGCGCGTATAACGTGGTCGTGATGGCGTTGGATGTACCGGAGGTAAAATGAGCGATTCTATCATACGGACACAAGCCATCGGCATTCGTCCGGAGCATCGTGTTGTGCAACAGCGTGGCGTGTGTGCAGATCGTACCCTTGGGCTCGCCGGTCGAACCGGAGGTGTGGACAAGGCACGCAAAGGCGTCCGGTTCAATTCGCGATGAAAGGTTGTTACCGGGCTTCTTGCCCTCGGTCGATTTTAAATCGATTACGGGTAATTTTCCGCATCGTAGAGCATCGGTGGAAGCAGCAGTGTGTGAATCAGTGATCACCAGATTGGTTCTGGAATGATCCAGCAACCATTCGATTCGAGCTGTTGGAAGCGACGGCTCTACAGTCAAGAAAAATCGCCCCGCCTTTAGCACTGCGATCATCGCGGCGATTTGCTCGATACCTCTGGGCAGTAGGATGGCAACCGGTTCGGTATCGCTGGGGTGGTGAGCCTGGACTTCCCGAGCAACGCGGTTGGCTTTGCTGTTCAGCTGAGCGTAACTGATACGCTGGCTATCCTCTTTGATTGCCAACCGTTCGGGATAAAGCGCGACAATCTTTTCGAACCGCGCTGGGATCGAGCTCTCAACGTCCTCCATCGGGAACTCGACAAACGTGCCGGACGGGTGAAGGCATTTTGCGCGAATTTTCCACTGTTCGGAAGGGAATTGCGCGGATTCTGTGGACGCGTCACTCATTCGGTTTGCCCGTCGTATTCATCTTTATCCGATGCGCGAGGAGCTGTCGCGCTTTTTCCTCGGGCATGGATTCGAGTTCTGCGAGAATTCGCGCCAACTCCGGTTCAGCGAGATCTTTTGTTTGGTGCGCAGCAACGACAACGGCCGTGGCCGCAACCGTCGGGGATTCGAACAAAGAGTTGAGTGGAATTTCCAATCGGAATTGCTTGTATAATTGAGAAACAATTTGTGTCGCCGAAAGGGAATGGCCGCCGAGATCGAAGAAGCTGTCATAGATTCCCACGCGATCGATAGACAGCACCTGAGACCAAATTTTCGCAACCTCTTCTTCCACCTGCGTTCGGGCCGCGACGTATCGCGTGTTCAATTCCGGGCGCGCGCTGCCTGGAGCGGGAAGCGCGCGGCGGTCGACTTTTCCCGTGGCTGTAAGGGGAATGTTAGCCAAGGTGACGAACGCCGACGGAATCATGTAGTCGGGAAGTTTCGCTGCAAGCTGGCTGCGCAACGCACTGGCCGTAGTGGGTGCCGCACTGCGGGGAACGATATAAGCTACAAGACGTTTAAATCCCGGACTTTCTTTATGCGCTACCACGGCAGCTTCCTTGATCGCGTCAAGTTGCAGCAGCGCCATTTCAACTTCTGCGATCTCGACTCTGTGACCGCGGATTTTGACCTGTGAATCTCTGCGGCCCAAGTGGATCAGACGGCCGTCTGGCTGCATAGAACCCAGGTCGCCGGTGCGATAAAGACGTTCAGCACTCTGTGATGAACTGAAGAATGCCGCGCGAGTGAGATCAGGCCGGCGCCAATAGCCGGGAGACAGATAATGACTCCACACCGCGATTTCGCCTACCGTGTCAAAACCAAGCTCTTGCCCATCTTCATCGAGGATAACTATCCGCTTGTCCTCGACGGCGTAACCCACAGGTACCATGCTGTCGGCGATTTGCGTGTTCTTATCAATCAAATAGTGAGACAGACCGCCGGTTTCGTTTGGCCCGTAAGAATTGACGAGAACGCAACGAGCGGAGAAATGCTTATGGTAGCGCTCTACGTCGCTACGGTACACCGACTCGCCGATCAATTTGATCACGCGAAGATCGGGAAACTGCTCTGCGCCCGTCAATGCATCGACGATATGGCGATAGAGTGATACTACCGCAGTAACAAACGTGATTTTCTCGAGCAGCAGCCAGTTCGTAAGCTCAGTGACGCTCTGGCGTTTAACGTCTATGGGATAAAGGGCTGCGCCGTTTAGCAACGCGCGAAAGATATCTCTCCCGGCGTGCGATAAAAGAGCAATTCGGTCCTCTGCACAAATGTGAAAATTGTTGGTGTCGCACATGATGTGATGCAGCAGGTTGCGATGATTCTCGACAATGCCCTTGGGTGTGCCGGTCGAACCCGACGTATAAAAGATATGGGCGTAATCATCGGGCGCCAAAGTGAGATCGGGGTTCTCTGATGAGGTATCGGGAGCCAGCTCATCAATATCGATACACGGCCTGTGCCGGACCAGGTCGTCAGCGATCGCGCGATACTCATGACTCGTCACGAGGACGCCGGCCTGCGCATCTTCCACCATGTACGAAAGCCTGGCATGGGGAAGCGTAGGATCGAGCGGCATGCAGATTTTGCCTGCTTTCAAGCTGCCTACTATCGCGACAATCAACGACGCTTCGTTGGAAAATAGCAGTGCGATGGGCCCGCGAGCGGGGCCGCGCCGCGCCAAGATCGCCTGCGCAAGTCTATTAGCGGCGTGATTCAGTTCACTATAAGTTAAAGTCCGTTCCCGTGTCCTGACGGCTACTCGCTCAGGGTACATGCGGACGATTTTTTCTATGCGTTGCGGGAGGGACTGCTCAATTTCCTGCCTGGCAAACTCGACGAACCGGCCCGTTGGATGAAAACACTTATCGCGCAGAGCACGTTGGTGCGGCGAGAGTTCGCGAGCTGGATTGACCGTGGCGCTCATGTGTTCAAATTGGAACGTTAATCGGACGTGCTACTCAGTTGGCCGGTTGCTTCCTCTTCACTTAGCGCCTCGATTTCGCTTAACAGCTGTTTCAATTGATGGGGCTCGATATCAGCATACTGCGGCGCGGAGTTTAGCACTACCGGCGTCGCGTGACTCGAAGCCCTCGATAAGTTTTCACCCAACGCGATCACGCGAGCCATCTGCCCAACCGTCGGCGCTTCAAAAAGCGATCGCAGAGGCATATCGAAGCGAAAGCGCTTGACGACGCGAGCAAGGATACGGGCGGCGGCGAGCGAATGACCGCCAAGGTCTAAAAAGTTATCGTCGATTCCGACAGGCCGGATATCGAGGACCTCCTCCCAAATCGACGCCAATTGCCGTTCGATTTCGGAATCGGGCGGGACGTAAGTTTGGCTTAAAAAACGGCGCGTGCGCGCCGGTAGAGGCAGCGCGGCACGATCGAGTCGGCCATTCGGAACAAGCGGTAAGGCATCGAGGAGCACAAGCGCTGAAGGAATCATGTATTCCGGCAGCGACGGCGCTAAGGCGCTGCGAATCTCCGGCAGGGTTAGAGTTCTGCCCGGTGCGGGCACGATGTACGCGATCAAGCGCTGACCTCCGGCGTGATCGTCTTGCGGATGGACGGCTGCGGTTTGTACAGACTCGAGTTTCAGAAGCGCCGATTCCACGGCCGTGACCTCGACACGATTGCCGCGGATTTTCACCTGAAAGTCTTTGCGCCCCATGTGGATCAGGCATCCGTCCAGCCGCATTATCGCGAGATCGCCCGTTAGATAAACTCTCTCGGCGCTGCCCGACGGCTCGGTGAGAAACGCGGCGCGCGTGAGATCGGCCCGTTGCCAGTAGCCTGAGGCGATGTATTTACTGCGCACGGCGATTTCGCCGACTTGGCCGAGCGCGACTTCGGCGCCGCTCTCGTCGAGCAGCAAGATCTCCTTATCGGCAACAGCGTAGCCGAGCGGCACTTTGGTATCACCCGAATATTTTTCGTCGCTCACGAAATAGCGCCGGATCGTGAATGTTTCGGTCAGCCCGATCACATTCATCAACACGCATTGCGGTGCAAAATGGCTTTGAAAGTAGCGCACCTCGGCGCCGCTGCTCGGTTCGCCGCCGAAACGCAACAGACGCAGTTCCGGAAAACTCATCGATTCCGGCATCGTCTCGCGCAGGCGGCGCACGATCGATTCGAGCGTGTGAAATATCGTGATTCGATGAACGCGCAGCCATTCGGGAACGCGCGCCAGTCCGTCGTTGGCGAGATCATAGGGGAACAGTGCGGCTCCGTTCAGCAGCGCTCCGTAGATATTGCGGATCGAGTTGGCGAAGCTGGCCGATTGACACAGAGAGATGCGGTCCTCGCGGCAAATCTGAATGTCATTCGTGTAGCCCGTGGCCTCGACCATGATATTGCGTTGTGTATGTAACACCCCTTTTGGGCGTCCGGTGGAACCGGATGTGTAGAGAATAAGCGCTGGCGCGTCCGGCGCTATGTCGAGCGCCGGGTTTGCACTTGGAATTTCCACCGGGATCCGGTCACAGTCGATTATCTGCTGACCGGCACGCGCGATATTTTGCGCGAGCGAGTAATGTTTCGTCTCGGTTAGCAGCAGTTGCGCGCGCGAATCCGCCAGCATGTCCGACAATCGGGCGAGTGGAAGGGGTGCGTCGAGTGGCACATAGATGCGACCGAGTTTTAGGACAGCGAGAATGGCAGGAAAAATAGCGGCGCCTTGATTAAAAAGCAGCGCTACCGGCGCTTCGCGGTCTACCGATTGCTGGATGAGAAATTGCGCGATGCGATTGGCGGCTTTGTTCAATTGTTCGTAGGTGAGTGAACCGCTGTCGAGTCCGACGGCCAAACGATCGGGATAACGGCGCACGACCTCCTCGAAGCGCTGCGCAATCGATTGCTCCGAGTCGGGAAACTCAACAAAGGTTCCCGTGGGGTGAAAACATCTCGCTCGAATGGATTCCTGATCAGGCGGGAGCTGCATATCCTCGGTGTTAACTCTCTTTCTCGCGCGCTTGAAGCTTGTACATGTCAAGGCTGAGCGACTACTGTTCGCACGCGATGACTTTCAAGGGACACATTCAACTTGCGTATCACCAAGGGAAGAAGTTCGCGAAAAATCAGTTCGTGCCCCAAATTACTCGGATGAAACCGGTATGGTAACGATCGATCAAAAGGAGAATAGAGAGCTGAATCGGATTTCGCTAGGAACAGTTTTTTTATATCGAAAACAGAAACGTCAAATTGACTATTATCGCGATTGCGGATCCAATCATTGATACGATCAAGCTCTGGATACGCTTCCAGAACGGGAATGGTCACTTGAATAACCGGAACGTCTCTCTCTTTCATATGATTCAGAATGGCTGTCACGTTGGTCTTGTATTGTTGAAATCCTGCTGATTCTAGAAATGGTTTGTTCCAAAAAAATTTGTGAATAAATTTGGAAACGTCATTAAAGCCTGCCCATAAAATCAACATATCAGGCTTTGAAGAATTCCTTTGCTCCAGTATTTCCAGGTATTTTTTCATTTGGGACGAATCGTATCCGATGACTGAGAAGTTTCGAACGCTTACTCTGCTCGGAGCAAGGGTTCTTGCCAAACGGCTGGCAAAGGTTTTTTCAGCATTCGCGCCTAGACCAAACGGGCTCGAATCGCCAATGATCCAAAGTGTCTTTGCAAAGGCGATGCCTGAGGGCTCGCTGATTAAGATTTGGCTCTCATCAGAATTCATTCGAAAAGGCGGACTTTCTTTGAGTGGAAATGTCTCGCCCGAGAGCATTTCGCTGTTGGGTCTATTTTTCCAGCCTCTTTCGGCATCAGCCATCAAGATAGGAAAAGTCCTGAGTGCAGTTGCGGTAACTTCCTGGACTTTCGTCAACTGATGCTGCCGCCACCAAAACCAGACACTACTTCCCAATCCTCCGCAAAACAAAAAAACCGAGACAAGAAGTAAGATTTCCTTTTGTTTTGCGTTCACCGAAATTCTCATCATCGCCCGCCTTTGTTTCGGCGGAGCCGATTGTGCTTCCATCAAGATAGGCGGCATCGACTGATATCTAAGTAGTTGCGTTCGGCGCCGGGTATCGACTCGTCGCATTAAACAAGCATTGCCTCAACTGCCTGGCCGTGTCTGAAACGTTCTCGCGAATGTACGCTTCATGATCACCGCGCGCCTTGTACGCATGTACTTTTGTTGAAATGAATGGAGACCAGCCGAGCGTCGGATCGCGGCTGTAGAGGTTTTCGCTTACGATCATAGTGACTGGGCCCGCATAAATCTTGGGACGATAGCTTGCTAGTGTTCGCATGTAGGTCGCTTTATTGCGTCGAGCGCGCTCTACCCGAGGCAGATCTTTCGCCAATGCCCAGAAGTAGCTGAGTTTTTCGCCATTGGACAGCCGTGATGCTTGCTCGGCATGTAATGCCGCCCGTTCGACATAGTAGTGATTGGCCAGTTCGTAGATTTTTCGCTTCGCCTTTTGAATGAGACTGGCGCTGCCGCGTGCGGTGGGGCAGACCGTGTCCATCATTATGCATTGAGCAACCGGTCTTCCCTCAGCGGAAAGTTGGCGCGCCAATTCAAAAGCAACGATTCCGCCGATGCAGTTCCCGACCAGGAGATAGGGTCCGTTCGGATCGACGGCCGTGATTTCTTTCAAGTATTCTGCCGCCATATCTTCAACGCGCTCGGGTGCGGGCGTCTCGCCGTTGGCACTGCGGGGGCGCAAGCCATAGAAGGTGAATTCTTCGCCGACGAGCTGGAGTAGTTTGGCATAGACCAAAAATTCTCCATCGCCGCCATATCCGCCGGGAAGAAAAAACACAGGCATCTTTCCTGTGCCGGGCTTAAGCTCAAAGAGACTTGCCGAGCGGCACGTTAACGCGCCGGTTGGTTTTGCGGTATCAAGTGTGGCGAGCTGAATTTTCTCAGCGAGCCCCGCGATCGTCGGCGATTCGAACAGCCAGCGCACCGGAGCATCGACATGACATTGCTCACGTACTCGCGCAATCACCTTCATGCCGTTCAGAGAATGACCGCCGAATTCGAAAAAGTTGGCATGAATCCCGACCTGCTTCACGCCCAAAACCTCTTCCCAAATCGCGGCCAGCTGCCGCTCGAGTACGGTACGCGGCGCAACATACTCCTGCTCCATTGCTCCGGCGGTGCAATCAGGGAGCGGCAATGCGCGTCGGTCGAGCTTGCCGCTGGGAGTGAGCGGCAGCGCATCCACGAAGAGAAAGCGGCGCGGTACCATGTACTCGGGTAATTGGTTAGTCAAGTGTTTCTGCAGAGCGGGCGAACTGATTTCCGTGTTCGGGCGCGGGACGACGTAGGCGATTAGTGATTTTGGATTTTCGACTTTGGATTTTCGATTGTCAGAGTCCGGCGCCGGTTCTTCAATTGCCTTGACGACGCATTCTTGCACGGCTGCATGGCTTCTTAGCGCCACTTCAATTTCACCGGGCTCGACGCGATAACCTCTCACTTTTACCTGATCGTCGATCCTGCCAAGAAACTCGATCGTTCCGTCGCTGCGATAACGAGCGAGGTCGCCCGTCTGGTATAAACGCTGCGCAGGCCCGCCGTTGAACGAATGCTTGATAAACCGCTCTGCAGTGAGTTCGGGACGATTTAAATAGCCGCGCGCCAAGCCGGCGCCGCCGATGTAAATCTCACCAGCAGCACCTATCGGCACGAGCTGGCGCTGCCCGTCGAGAATGTAGACCGCCATGTTGTCGATCGCCGTTCCAATGGGCGGCAGCGCTGGCCAGTGTTCTTTGCGTGAAGCCAGGGAATAGGCGGTCGCTACGTGTGTTTCCGTTGGGCCGTACTGATTGACCAGTCTGCATTCCGGTAATCGTTCGAAGAAGGCGGCAATCTCAGGTGTGACGCGGAGCTGCTCGCCGGCCGTAATAATCTCGCGCAGCTCGGCTGGATAGGATCCGGCGAGATGCGCGGCTTCGGCCAACTGCTCCAGAGCAACAAACGGTAGAAACATTCGTTCGACTCGTTTGGACACGATGTAGCTAAGCAGTGCCAACGGATCGCGTCTTACTTCACCCGCTATCAAGACTACGGCTCCGCCGGCCAACCAGGTGCTGAACATTTCTTGGAATGAAACGTCGAAACTCAAAGGCGCAAATTGTGCTGTACGGGCGTGTGCGGGCGCGAACGAATGGCGCATTTGCCACTGGATCAGGTTGACAAGCGCGCGATGCTCCATGACGACGCCTTTGGGCTTTCCAGTAGAGCCGGAAGTGTAGATCATATAGGCGGCCGCTTCCGGTGGCACATCACCTGTGGGGTTATCGCCGTTCGCGTCGGCGATCTCGCGATCGACGCACATTACGGTCAATGACGAGTTCCGGTCAGGTTTTGCTATGCCGATGAATCTGTCGGCTAGGG
>Ga0157378_10006289_pt1 | contig 10400 bp, 9 predicted proteins | sample M65metaG_FD_115309 | JGI IMG/M metagenome (GOLD analysis project Ga0157378, IMG submission 115309) | Miscanthus rhizosphere microbial communities from Kellogg Biological Station, Michigan, USA - M6-5 metaG | ecosystem: Host-associated > Plants > Roots > Rhizosphere > Soil | place: USA: Michigan...
AAAGCCGGTGGCGGTGCGGCGGAGGATTGAGGTGTTGCTGCGCGCCTATCGTGAGCGGCTGGCGCCGTTCATGCCCGGCAAGACCCAGGAGAAACGGGTTGAGAATTGCGGTTTGTTGTTCTCGAGCATGGCCGGGGTATTGATGATGACGCGTGTTATGACGGACCCCCAACGGCGTGAGGAAACGCTAGTGGAAGCGAGGAAAATGTTTTTGAAGTGCTTTGCGGACGAGTAACTTTTTTTGGATCGTAAGAGTATGTTCGTACTCTATAGAATTATGCAAGCCCAATCAACCATTGAGAGGAGAAGCGAATGAAATACCTGATGCCTTTTGTACTCGCGGCGATTCCTGCGTCGATGGCGCAGTCACCGGGTGGCGCCACGGGCGTTCCGAGCGCAGCGATTCCAAAAACTACCGCGGTGCTGGTCATCGAGACTGCACGGCAGGGAGTAAATCCACAACAGATCATGGCATTGATCCCGGAAGAGATTCAGGCAACCGCGAGGTTGTATCTCGATGGGAAGATTCGTGAGTGGTATTCGCGCGGCGACGGCAGAGGCGTTGTGTTTCTGCTTGACGTCAAGACGGAAAGCGAGGCGCATGAGTTGATGGAGACGCTGCCGCTGGCGAAGGCGCAGCTGATGGATCACCAGTACGTACCTGTTGGGCCGCTGATGCCACTGCGCGCCCTGAATCCTGCAGCCTTTCAGTGAGGCTGCAGGGCAAGGAATCGCAAACTGCCACGTGAGAGGAGAATTTCTTTGTGCCGCAACAGATGATCTTGTTTTTCGTAAGCATCGCATTCAGCCTGATTGTGTGGAGTGTGGTCGCGGTTCGATATATTGGGCCGGCGCTTCGCGACCGAACGCCGGTAGAGGCTTTGAGGCCGCTGCTCATGCTGCACAGCTTCCGGTTTATCGGGCTGGCATTTATGGTTCCGGGCGTAGTGTCGCCTGATCTGCCGAGCGCCTTTGCGCATGCGGCGGCCTATGGAGACATCATTGCTGCCGGGCTTGCGTTGGTTTCGCTGCTTCTGCTTCCCGGTACGGCCGGCATTGCAGCCGCATGGATCTTCAATGTCTGGGGGACAGCCGACCTGCTCAACGCGTTTTACCAGGCCAATCGGGCCGGGCTGCTGGCCGGGCAACTGGGAGCGGCATTCTTCCTGCCGACTCTGATTGTGCCGCTGCTGCTGATTACGCATGTGGTTGTTTTCAGAATTCTTGTGAAGCATCAGCGCGAAGTGTGGGTGGGACAAGGGTCGGCCCGGGTTGGCAGGTTGGCGAATTGATGGGCAAAGCACGCGTGGGCCGGAAGCCACCCAGATTCCACGGTCGCGGATGTATTTATCGGCACAGGGGAATGTGATGGCGGTTTCCGGAACTTCTCGTGGTTCTCCATTTTCGTCGCGCGGTTGAGTGCTTTAGACTCACTCAATTCCAGCGTAGGTCTCCAACGCTCTGCGATCGGAAATGATCAACGTCGATCCTCGTGACTCCAGCAGTTCCCGGCATTTGAAGTCACTGAAGAGGCGAGTGACTGTCTCGCGGGCGACGCCGATGCACTCACCGATCTCTGTATGGGTGAGCGCGCAGAATAAACGTGTACCGCGCCCCGTTTGCTGGGCCACTACACACTGCTCCAGCAGAAACCGGACGAGTTTCTCCGACGCCGTTACCGTCAGGCCGAGTCTTCGCACCTGCTCGCAGGCTCTGGCACATTCCAGGCAGAGCTCGCGTGCCACGTCTACGTAGGCGGAAGGGTGGCGTCCGAGGAAATTGAGAAAGCCTTCGCGCTCAATCGATGCGACCATGCATGGAGATACAGTCTCCGCGGTGATATCGTACGGGCTTCCGGAAAATGCAGAAGCCAGCCCCAGTGTCTCCCCGGGAAAGGCGACGCCGAGGATCGTGCGCTTGCCCGCGCTCGAATTCAGGGAGAGCTTCACCTGTCCGGTCAACAAAAAGAGGACGTTGTCCGGCGCTTGCCGTTCAACAAACAGGGTGGTTGCGGGAGGGTAGTCAGAAACGGTTCTAAGAGCATCAAATTCGAGGCGCTCTCCCCAGGACAATCGCTCACTGAAATCGCCCGTTCTCGCTACACGGGCAAGGTGGCCCCAGCCTGATCCATGGGTATTTCTCATCGGATTCTTCTGCCTGGTTTTGAAGGTTTCCGCGGCCACAGCATCTGCAACGTACGCATGTCTCCCAGCAGAGAGAACTGCGGCTTCTCATCGGCTTTGCATATTGCACTGCTGCAGCCGTTCCTGTTTCGTGCGGGCAATAGCTCCTGAACGACCAGCGGGAGATCGTCCCCCTCATTCCGGATGGTCGCGTCTGCAAAGCTGTCGTGGCCGACGGTGGAGTCCGCAACACAAACCACCGGTATCCGCGTGTCGGAGGTTCGAATTAAGAACGTCAGCCGTTCGCGGCTTTCGATGGGAATGGAATGGCCCAAGAGAACAAGATCGTATTCTCCATCCCTGAATTGAACGATTGCCTCTCGAACAGACCCCGCGGAAGTTACATAGCATCCGGCAGATTCCCAGAATGACCTTTGACTTGCCAGAAGTGACGAATCCACCCCGACGGCGAGGATGATCGTTAGCGGCAGAGAAGACCTCCGAATCTGGCAGACCGGTCCCGCGCGTCTCGGGAAGGAGCGGGAGCTATCTTCTTCTACGCTGATTCGTCGGCGGCGGCTGTTCAATATTGCTCACTTCCTCGGTGTCTTTTACGGTCACTCAGGACGTGAACCGCCGACTCTGATTGTGCCGCCGCTGCTGATTACGCATGTGCTCGCTTTCAGAATTCTTGCGAAGCATCAGCGCCAAGTGTGGGTGGGACAATGGTCGGCCCAGGTTGATGGGTTGGCGGGTTGAGGTCGAAGCGAAGCAAGCATTGGCTTCAACTCAGACGCTTTCTCTCTAGCGCGCGAGAGAGATTGAGGTGGGGAGCCTATTCATTCAGGCAGCGTAACTTTGCTGAATGGTATTTCACACGTCTGCCAATCAAAGCAAATGGAGACGGTCGATCTCGTGTGGAAGCACCCATGGTCTGTGATAATCTCTGGGGCATCCCCTATCGCAACCCACTAGCGGATATAACCATTAGCTGACCTAATGCTCGGAGGGTGATGTCCCATGACCAAGCAACATTCAGGCGAAGTTCTACCTACAACCATGAGGTTGCTCATATTCCTGGTTCTCTTGTTGGGCGCGTGGACCTCTACACTTGCCCAGAACGACCACAGCGGGCGAGCGGAAAAAGTTCTCTACATCTGGGCGCAGGATCAAGCGCAGGTTGCGCCAGATTTTCTTGCCGTGGTCGACTTTGACGAACAATCTCCGAAATACGGACAGGTAATCAACGTCGTACCGGTACCGCCTCCCGGTAACACAGGCAACGAGCCCCATCATTGCCATTTGAATTCGAACAAGACGATTCTGGGGTGCGGTGGACTGCTGAGCCTGTTGAAAGGGCAGAACGGAATCTTCTTCTTCGATGTAAGGGATGCGAGAAAACCGCGTTTTCTTCTATCGACGAAAGCCGTGGAATCGGCGATGACTGACGACTTCCTGCCGCTTGACAACGGCGGATTCCTGATCACGCAGATGGGTTCGGCGACGGGGATGGCACCCGGTCGCGTCGCAGAATTTGACGGACGACTGCATTTCGTCAAAGACCATTTCGGCACCATGTCACTGTTCAATGAGTGGCCCTCTACACCGCCGCTCGAGGGGTTCAATCCCCACGGCATTTCCGCGCGTCCGGACCTGAATCTAATGATGACCTCGGACTTCATCTTGCCCAGCAGCACGTTGATGGGTTCGATGGGCCCGGTCCTGCGGAGTTCCGTGCGCGTCTGGAACTTTCGTGACCGCCTGATTACGAAAACGATCGATTTGTTTTCGCCTGACGGCAGCCCGGCGCTGGGCACCATGGACGTCAAGATGCTTCCCAAAGATCCGCATGGGTATGGATACACGTCAGGAATGTTCGACGGCCACATCTATTTGATTGACCCCGAACGGGGCACCGGGACACCCGTTTTCGATCTCTCTACAGTCACGCCTCACGTAGAAACGCCTGTTCCAGGGGGAATGGGCCAGATTTTGGCAACGCCGCAGACAGGAGACCGGCTGATCGTGGGCACGTTCATGGCTGGGCAAGTCGTCATGCTGGACACCACAAACCGCTTTGATCCGAAGCAGATCTCCGTTGTCAGTTTCGGTGCGAACGCCGGTCCCCATAACATCGTGTTGAGCGATGATGATAGCCGCCTCGTGGTGACCGATTACTTCCTGAATGAAGATGCAGCCGGCATTATCCACTTTGAAGGCGATCACAAAGTCCACGTCCTGAGAGTGACCCACGATGGCCTCGCTGAGGACACGCGGTTCAAACTGGACTTCAACACGGCATTCAAGACAGGCCCGGCACGCCCTCACGGAATCGCCATGAAGTAGCACTCGTGGCGGGTTTGTGGTGCACGGTCTAGATTTTGTAGACACCATTCACAGCGATAGGGAACGGAGTGTCGCCGATCGTGACCTTGCAAAATTGTTTGCAGCTTCCGGTGTGGCGGCAAGTCGCGTCGTTTTCCGACTCGAGCGGAGCAGCTACACGCTGGCTGGACTTGCGTCGGGCATGCGGTCGAATGGTATTGATTCCCTTATCCGCTCCAGAACGACGAGAGGGTGAATCGGCTTCCTGAGAATCTCAAAGTCGGGCTTGCCTGGATAATCCTGAGCCAGGGAGCGGGCTGTTTCGGCATGACCCGAGATTAGAATTACGCGGCAATCAGGATGGAACTTCAGAATCTCCGTGGCCGTTTCGATGCCGCTGATTCCGGGCATCAGTACGTCACTGAGAAGCACGTCGGGACGCCTTTGCCTGGCGTTCCTGATCGCTGCCTCTCCGCTGGTGGCCAGATCTGTCTCGAAACCGCTCATGCGGAGAATTTGTGCCCATGTCGAAGCAATGATGAACTCATCATCGACTACCAATACGCGCAGTTTTGACACCGAATCTAACATCGCTCTCCCGGTGATTTGCACGCTGCGGCGCGCTCGGTTTCTTGCCTGACCTTACTGCAGATCCTCTGATGAAGATGACGGTACTCGCGTTCCGGCGTCGATTTGTCACAGCGATGTAAGCAGAAGTTCATCGGGCAAGAAAATGGTTAATCTTGAGGAATGCGACCACTTCGGTATTCCATCAATGTCACATTGGACGGGTGCTGCGATCATCGCGCCATCGTCCCGGACGATGGCCTGCATCGACACGCGACCGAGAACCTGGCCAAGGCCGATGCGCTCCTGTTTGGGCGGGTGATCTACGAAATCATGGAGGCAGCGTGGCGGGTACCGACGCCCCAGGGAGTGAGGCCCGATTGGAGGGAGCCCTTTGCGCGGACTATAACGCGGCGAAGAAGTACGTGGTGTCCAGCACGCTGGAGCGTGTGGATTGGAACGCGGAATTGCTGCGCGGAGACCTGGGGACGGCTGTTCAACGCCTGAAGGAGGAGCCGGGCCACGGGCTCTACGTGGCAGGCGTGCAGCTGCCGCTGGCGCTGGCAGAGCAGGGATTGATTGATGAGTACGAGTTCGTGGTGCAGCCGCGGATCGCCGGGCATGGGCCGACGTTGTTTGCGGGGTTATCCAAGTATGTGGATTTGAGGCTCGTTGATCGGAAGGAGTTCGGTTCGGGGGCGGTGGCGATGCGGTATGAGGCAAGAGGTAGGGGAATTTGGTGGTATGGCAATCGGACACATCGCTCCATTGCGTAATCCTAACTTCAAGTGCCGAGAGATTGAGTAGAAAGCACAGCGATAGGTGCAAATTTTCGGCAATAAGTTGTGAGTAAGTGCAGGAGATTTGACTTAATAAGTAGGGAAACGGTGAGGGGGCGCACATTTCGAATATGAATGCACTATGAATGGTGAAATCCACAGAATCCAATAGGGTTTTGCACTTGCATCCACAGATCGATCGGGCCTAATGTCTCTAACTAGCTGGTGACTCTGTAGCTGATTGGAACAGCAACTCCGGCCTGGTGGAAAGCGCAAGCAGCGGTTTTGGTTTAAGTTCGTGGTCGGCCGATTGCGAACGACAGATTGAGATTAAGATTGCGCTGGAAGTCAGATCAGGAATGCTGGTACCTGATTGGTACCGAAGATTCATCCACGGCGCAAGCCGGGGATGCAAAGTTCGATTCAGCCAGGGAGTAATCATCGACCCAGCCGTAGAGGCGGAAACAGGCGCAACCTGTGGAAGCAGATGCGGATCAGCCGAGGAAGGAAGTTTCGGGGCGACTCGAGACAGACGGAATCGGCGACGTTGAGCAAGCGGGAACCAGGGCGACTTGGGGAAGGTTTGAGCGACGAAGCCCAACGCGAATAGACGGAGCAATCCGGGTATTCGACAAGGGCAGCCGGATGGCACGGAACTCCGAGGTGACTCGGAACCGAAGTCAGCCGGGACCGGAGGATGAGCATCTGGGGCGACCCGGGTACTGATCGTCGGCGATACCGGGTATGCAAAGCGAAGGGGCAACCTGGAGTTTTCAGAACCGGCACCGCCGAAGGAGAGAGAATCGAGGCGACTCGACGATCGATCACCGGTGAAGCCGGAGATGCGGAACGAGGGGCAACCCGAGGACCGTATCAGAGGCGAGGCAGGAGGAAGCAGGAGCCACCGGGGCAACTCGGAACCCTGCTGAAACCAGCAGCGCCGAAGGCATCAGAAGCGAGGGGAAACCCAAGCGGAGATCGCCGGCACAGCCGAAGGGACGAGGAAGATGGCGCAAACCATCGGAATCGGACGCCGGCTCAGCAAAACGGGAGCGGGGAAGGGGCAACCCGGAACCGAAACCCAGGTTGAGCGGGAAGATCATGAATGCGGCCAACCCGCAACTTGATCGGCAGGCACGAGAGGTCGATGCATGATCCGAAGTGCTACAGGATTACCGTTAGAGAACGCCAGAGGCCGCAAGGTTTCTGGCGTTTTCGTTTGTGGGTGGACTGCCGCTTAGACGGAGCTAGAGGCGGTTAGACCCTTTGCAGTTCCAATATCTCTACCTGGCCGGGAAACGCGATGGCTACGCCTTTCTTCCACTCTGCGCGATCAAATGTGCCGAGGTCTTTTCCCGTCATCGCGGATCGGGTGCGGTAGCGGCCTTCCGGAATCAACGACAACTGGATGCGGGCTTCAGCCTCGCCTGATTCGTTTTGAAAGAGCGCTACCAATCCTTCTCCGCTCTTTGCCAGGCGCGCAAACCCGTCCCAGGCGGTGGGCGATGTTTGTCGCCAGCTTCCGAGCGGGAAGAAGCTCTCGCTTAGCTTCACGCGCCGTCTCAGCTGCTTGAACCAGTCAATCTTCTTGCGATACCACGCGCGGTCTGCCGCAGTGAACTTGCGCAAATCTCCGAGGAGCAGGGGCGCGGAGCCGATGGTTGTGGCGAAGCTTTCCTGGATTGTCGGCAAGTCAGCATGAAGGTTCCCAATGAGCATTGCCTCCACCGGCATGGATCCAGCGCGGGCGTAAAGCAATTGCCGCACCTGCCGAGGCCCCGCAGAATTTGGCTTGGTGTCGTCGACGTTGCTCATCCAGTCGAGATCGCCGGCCGCGAGCAGTCCCGCGTCGATGATGTGCTTCTGCCCCCAAAGCTCGAAGGTGAGATCGAGCAGTACCTCGGGATGCTTCGCATAGATTTCTGCAGTCATCTCCTTGATGCCTTCGTAAATCCTGATGAGCGACTCTGCCCAGTCCGCATGGTCATGACCTTTGGCCCAGCATCCCGGAGCCTCGCCGTACGCATTGAAGATTGTGGTCAGGTCCAGCTTGGCGTAGGCCAGCCGGAAGCGCGCGATGGCATCGTTGATGCGTGTGGCCGCGGAGTGACTGAAGGGGGATGCCATGCACATCACGACTTTCTCTCCGGCCATGGTGCCGGTGGTCTTTGTGTTGCCCTCCGAGTCCAACGATGACCAGCCGGAGTGCGCTTTGTAGACGGCGGTCGACCTGCCGATCGCCGCGACAGGGATCCAGAGGCCAAGGCGCATGCCCTTCGCTTCTACTGCATTCAAGATCGGATCAAGGCCGCCTGGGAATGCTGTGAGGTTGACCGCGTTGTCTCCGTACTCTTTTTGCCACCCGTCGTCGATGGTGAAGATATCCATTCCCATCGAGCCGGCGGTGTCGATCAGCTCCATGGAGATTTCGTGGTTGATGCTGCGTTCGAACGGTTCCCAGGTGTTGTAGATCCAAGGTGGTCCATTCTTGTCGATGCGGCGCTCCAGCACATCTGCTGAATAGCTGGGTACGCGCCATCGGGGATCGTTGAAGCCATCGTCGCGCCTGAACGGCAGCAGGGATACGCTGGCCGTGGTGAGCTCCTCGCCGGGTGCAAGGCCGCGCTCGAAGGGCATGATGTCGGTGTCATACATGGCGGTGACGCGAATGCTGTTGTCTCGATCCCAGCCCGCGACTTCGGTGCGTTTCATGTAGCCCGGAACTTCGTTGAGGATGGCTACGCCGTCGCCGGTTCGCGCGTTCACCGCCATGAGACAAGCGTCTTCCGAGCGGCCTGTGTAGAAGATCTCGCGCGGGACCGCGCCATACTGCGCCCACAGCGTCATCTCGTTTTCAGGGCCGAGGGCAAACTCGAGCGCCTCGACGGACAAATGTGTGATCTTGAGCGGGGCACTTCCGGTGTTCTTGAGCAGCAGAGATTTCCGGCTCGCGGCGTGTCCTGTGTAGATCGAGTAGAGCGCTGTCACCTCGAGCGGAATGTTTTTGTGCTTCATCCGCACGGAGAGGGAGGATCTGGTACCGGTGCTGGTCGGGCTTGCTGCCAGGAGGTCAAAGCTTCCGTCATTGCTGGCGCAGGACTTTCCGTCACAGTTGAACGAAAACTCCGGACGGGCCTTGGCGACATCTCTGGCGGGAAGCGAGAGTTCGATCTTTGCGGATTTGTCCGAGAGCTGCGTCGTATACAAGCCGACACCGGGACGGAACCCAACGTCGCGGCGGATCAGGTCGTTCTCGACGGCCCAGGATTCGTCCTTCGGCTCCGCGAAGTCAGCGTGCGCCTCGCCGTGCAGCGAGCGTTCGCACGCGATGCCTGCAACCAGAGCGGCTCCTGACCTGAGAATGTCTCTTCTGCTGACCCCCATTGCGTTCTCCCGTCTTGCTGGAAGGAATTCGCGCAATGCTATCACGGGGGATCATACGGTGCAGGGTGAGAAAGACCTGTGGATCAGCTTTGTCGTATCCCACCCAAGCCGCGTCGACTTCCTTGCAGGTATGAGCGGGTTTTGGAGCGGCTTGGATGGGGCACCCAATGAGGATGGAGCGATCTCATTCCGAATCGCTGGTTAGTGCACGGCGCCGGCGCCGGGGCTCTGGCCGGGGCGGTTTTTGCTGAGCATGAAGGCCATGAAGACGAGGCCGAAGGACAGCCACGAGAGCTCCATGTAGACGTCCTGATAACCCTGCATCTGGGCCTGGGCGTTGAGCTGGTTGTAGATGTTCGCCAAGGCCAGTGCGCCGCTATTGACCGAGCCAAATGCTCCGCCGAGGAAGCCGGTCAGGGCCTGCTGATGCTGGTTGAAGGCGTTGGAGCCGGACTGCATGGCACTCTGCAGGTGCTGCTGGTGCCACATGGCCCGGCTGGTGACTTGGGCATTGGTGATCGCGATCATGATGCTGCCACCGAGATTGCGGACGAAATTGATGAGGCCGGAGACCTGGTTGCTCTCTTCTTTGGGCATGCCGACGTAGGCCGCGTTGGTAATGGAAATGAAACAGAAGGGAAGCGGAAGCATCTGAACGACGCGCAGCCATGAGGCTTGCGCGAAACTCATCTGCAAGTTCGTCACGTATGCCGCGTAGCGGAAGGTGACGATGAACATGATGAATCCGGCGACGGCCAACGTGCGCGCGGAAATCTTGCCGGTAGCGAAACCTGCCAAGGGCATGACGATGACGAGCGCTATGCCTCCGGCCGTGAGAGCGAGACCGGCTGTGGTGGCGTTGTAGCCGAGCAGTTGCTGCATGAATTGCGGCTGCAAGACGGTGTTGGCATTGAGCACACCGCCGACGAGCATCATGAGGAAACAACATATTGCGAAGTTTTTGAAGCGGAAGAGCTTCAAGTTGATCAGGGGGTCTTTTTGTCGCCACTCCCAGACGACGAGACCAACCATGCCTGCGACGAAGAGCGCTGCGAAGAAGCGGATGAAGTTGGAAGCGAACCAGTCTTGCTCTTCGCCCTTGTCGAGCATGATCTGCATGCCGCCCATGGCAAGGGTAAGGAAGGCTAAGCCCATGTAGTCCATGTTGCGAAGTTTGGACTTGTCGGGTTTGATCCAAGGCGGATCTTCAACGAGGCGTGTG
>Ga0157378_10006290_pt1 | contig 10400 bp, 8 predicted proteins | sample M65metaG_FD_115309 | JGI IMG/M metagenome (GOLD analysis project Ga0157378, IMG submission 115309) | Miscanthus rhizosphere microbial communities from Kellogg Biological Station, Michigan, USA - M6-5 metaG | ecosystem: Host-associated > Plants > Roots > Rhizosphere > Soil | place: USA: Michigan...
CCGAATTTCAGACGATGGCTCGCCGATGACAGCGGGTACGCCGGGCTTGAAGATGCCGGCTTTCTCGATCGCAATCGCCTCCAGCGTGTCTCCGAGGAGATCGGTATGATCCAGGCCGATCGAGGTAACGGTCGCCACTCGCGGGAGGAGCACATTGGTCGAATCGAGACGCCCGCCCAGGCCGGTTTCGATGACGCAGTAGTCCAATTCCTGTTTGGCGAGCCAATCGAACGCGAGTGCGGTCGTCACTTCAAAAAAAGTGGCGCCGAGCTCCTCTGCCACCGGCATCCATCGGCGAAGCCACTCCAGCACCTCGCGCTCGGGGATCGGCTTGCCGTTTACGGTGATCCGCTCGCGGAAGTCGATGAGGTGGGGCGACGTGTATTTCCCGACCCGAAATTTCCTGGCGCGAAGCAGTGCCTCGCAGGTCGCGACCACACTTCCCTTGCCGTTCGTTCCGGCGACATGGACAGCCGACAGCTTGCGGTGCGGCGATCCCATGTTCGCGAGCAGCGCCTCGGTTCGCTCGAGGCCTGGTTTTATGCCGCCGGTGGTGCGCGCGAAGAGATCGTCGATCGCCTCGCGGTAGGACTTCAGGAAGTCGTCCACCCTGCCGACGCCGGCTTGCCGCTCATGTGGCGGAGGAGCTGACCCACAGTGCGCTTCAACTCGGAGCGCGGCACGACGGAATCAACGATGCCGTGCTCGAGGAGAAATTCCGCCGTTTGAAAGCCTTCCGGCAGCTCCTGCCCGATGGTCTGCTTGATCACGCGCGGACCGGCAAATCCGATTACCGCGCCGGGCTCGGCGAGAATAGCATCGCCCAGCATGGAGAAGCTGGCGCTGACGCCACCCGTCGTCGGGTTGGTCAGAATCGAGACGTAGGGAACGCGGCGCTCCGACAGCTGCGACAGAATGGCCGCCGCTTTGGCCATCTGCATCAGCGACAGCACGCCTTCCTGCATTCGCGCGCCACCCGACGCCGAGATGATGATCAGCGGGTACTTGCGCTCGATGGCGAGTTGGCCGAGGCGTGCGATCTTCTCACCGACCACGGAGCCCATCGAGCCGCCCATGAACGCGAAGTCCATGACGGCGAGGCAGACCGGCATTCCGCCAAGCTGGCCGGTGAAAGTGAGAATCGCATCACCCTCGCCCGCATTGGCGGTCGCTTTCTTGAGCCGGCCTTCGTAGTCCGGAAAGCCGAGCGGATCCGTCGAGCGAATCTCGATCTCCGTTTCCTCGGCGGTCCCTTCGTCGAGCAGGATCGCGGCGTACTCGCTGGCCCGAATGCGCCGGTGGAAGCCGCAATTCGGGCAGACGTTGAGGTTGCGCACGAATTTCTCGCGCAAATCCGTGTGCCCGCACTGGTCACACTTTTCCCAGGCATCAGGCGGAATCTCGTGCTTTTCGTGCCGAGGAAGGCGGGGCTTCTTTTCCTTGCGGAACCAGGCCATTAGGCAATTTACTGCAGACGAGCTTCAAACGACAAACTGAAGACTACCAGCTAGTAGCTGCGGGCGGAGCGGCCGTTAGCGCCGAGCGTTTGTTTGGAAGAATCAAAACCAGGCTCGGCGCTGCACGCTGATCCGCCGGCAGCTGTCGGCTGGTAGTCTTCAGTGATCTATCGATACAAGGAAAGTGCGCTGCCCCTTCCTTCTCCCGAGATTCGCAGCAGCACGCCGACGGCAAGCCAGCTCGCGAGCATGAACGAGCCGCCGTAGCTGAAGAACGGAAGTGGGATTCCGGTGATCGGCATCAGATTGAGGGTCATGCCGACGTTCACGAGGACGTGGACGAACCAGCCGGCCATCAGCCCAAACGCTACGAGGCTGCTGTAGGAATCGTTGGCGCGCTCGGCAACCTGCGTTATGCGGAGAAAGAGCCAGAGGAAGAGCGCCAGTGCTACAGTAACGCCGATGAACCCGAGCTCTTCTCCGACGACGGAGAAGATGAAGTCGGTGTGCTGCTCGGGGAGGAACGCGAGACGCTTCTGGGTACCGAGCGTGAATCCCTGGCCGAAGAACCCGCCGGATCCGATTGCAACCTTGGACTGAATGACGTGGTAGCCCGAGCCGCGGACGTCGGCGGTTGGGTCGAGGAACGTCTTCAGTCGATTCTGCTGATACGGTGCCAGCTTCTCCCACATGATCGGGGCAATGACACCGGTGGCGACGTTGAGCACCATCAGTACGATGCCTTCGATCAAATACGGGCGGTACCACAGCACCAGCGCCAGCAGGATGAAGAACCACGCTCCCCACAGCCCGACACTGAAGGACAGTATCAGACTGATCGCCGGGCTGGCGATGAGAATGAGCAGCGGCCACGACACGCCCGCCCAATACAGCATCGCGAAGAAAATTCCGATGAACACGATGCCGGTGCCGAGGTCGGGCTGCAGCATGATGATCATCCACGGGATGCCGACGACCAGGGCCGGCTTCCACAGATCGAGCAGCGATTTGGGCGTCTCGCGCTGGTTGGCAAGCACCTTCGCCAGCATCAGCACCACCGTGACTTTGGCGATCTCCGAAGGCTGGCCGATGCGGTGACTGCCGATGGCGAGCCAGCTCTTGGTGCTGGCGGCGGTGCCCGCGCCCTTGCCGATCACCAGCGTCAGCGCCAGCAGGAAGACCGACAGCGCGTAAAGCGGAGTCGTCATCCACTCGATGAAACGCACCGAGGAATGACTGACGCCGTAGGCGAACCCCATGCCGATCAACAGCCAGAGGATCTGCGATTTGTAAACCGTGGCGACGGCGGTCGGTGTATCTGTTTGACCAGCCGAGTAGACCATGGCAATGCCAAACAGCGACAGGATGCCGGCGGCCGCCAGCAGCTTGTAGTCAGCGACGATCGGGCGACTCATCATCCTTCGTCCATCGTCGCCTGAATCGGCGCGACCTTCAGATAGTGTGAGATGATGGCGGATGCGATGTGCGCGGCGCGCGAGCCGTGAAGACCGAACTCGAGCAACACGGCCACGACGATCTTGGGATTGTCGGCAGGCGCGAACCCAACGAACCAGCCGTGATCCTCTCCGCCTGGATTCTGCGCGGTTCCGGTTTTCCCCGCGAGCACAGCCTTCTCGCCAGTGGATGTCGTACCCGTCAGCGCTGATGCGGCCGCGGTACCACCGCCCTCTGTCACCGCCTTGAGCCCATCGAGCAGAGCCGTCTGCAGTGCGGGAGAAATGTTGTAAATCGGCTTGGTTTGCGGAACGAGATGCGCGATCTCCGGTCTCGACGCCGTGCCACCCTTCGCCAGTCCTGTATAGAGCTTGGCCATGTTGACGACAGTCTGCGAATTCGCACCCTGTCCGATGGCCAGGTTGAGCGTCTCGGCGTTGCTCCAGTTGCGCGGCCCGAACTTCTTGTCGTAGTACTCGGTCGCGTACGGCCAGTACGGCTGATTTTCTTCGGGCAGATCGATTCCCGACTTGTCCCGCATGGTAAGCCGGATTCCGCCCGCGATCAGGTTCTTCAGACCGATCTTCAATCCGAGCTGGTAGAAGTAGACGTCGCAGGAGTGCTTGATCGCGCCCGTGAGATCCTGCGATCCGTGGCCTCGCTTGTCCCAGCAGCGGAAGTAGCGATTTCCGAACTGGTAGCCGCCCGTGCACGGCACCGGCATGCGATCCTTCGGCGTGACGACTCCGTTCTGCAGACCGATCAGCGCCGTCGCCAGCTTAAAGGTCGATCCCGGCGGATAGCGGCCCTGGATCACCTTGTTCACCAGCGGGCGCCGTTTGTCTTCGAGTAGCTGTTTGTAGTAATCGACCGGAATGCCGCCGGTGAATTTGTTTGGATCCCAGCTGGGCGCGCTGTAAAGCGCGAGCACCGCGCCCGTGCTTGGATCGATCGCGATCGCCCCACCCTGCAGCGAGTCAGCAAAAATGCCGGACGTAAACTTCTGCAGGTCGAGATCGATGTTGGTGTAGAGCGGCGGTGCGCCCTCGGGATCGAGATCGGGCCTCGGCCCTTCACCGCGCACCGGTCGTCCGCGCGCATCGACTTCGTCGAACCGCACGCCCTCGCGGCCGTGCAGAATGTTCTCGTACTGCTTCTCGAGTCCCGCCTTGCCGATCTGCTGCCCCGGCTTGTACGACGCGTACTTGGGATCGTTCAGCTCGGTCTCGGTGATCTCGCCGGTGTATCCGACGAACGACGCAACGTCAGGTCCGTCCGGGTAGTACCGTTTGGGAACCGACTGGATGAGGAGCCGCGGATAATCGAGGCGATGCTCCTCGAGCACCGACACGATGTCGATGGAGGCATCAGGGATGATCACCGTCGGCCGCGTCGGGGCACGGCGATAGCGTCTCACCGCGAGATTGATGTCGTTCTGAGTGAGCTGGAGCGTTGGCGCAAGCTGGGCCAGCGCGGCGCGCAGGCTGTCCACCGTCGGCGCGGTGATCGAAACCGAGTACGCCGGCAGATTCTCGGCGATCACCTTTCCGTGCACGTCGTAGATGATCCCGCGCGGCGCCGGCAGCGGAATCGGGCGCAGCCGGTTTTCTTCCGACTGCATCACGTACTGGTTGTGCTTGACTACCTGCGTATTGAAGAAAGCGCCCACCAGTACCACGAAGCCCACTGCCAGGAACAGCGAGGCCATCCTCGCCCGGCGTGCGACGTCGTTCGGGTGAAAGCTCATGCGGGAGCAGGCTCCAATAGGGGACGCATTAGGAACAATAACAGGACGCCCACCGCCGCGGTGACAGCCGCCGACAGGGGCGACCACAGCAGCAGCTGCTGCAGCAGCTCGACGCCTTTCACACGCTGCTCACCGACGAAGTAGATGATGTCGAACACCCACTTGCCGAGGAAAAAGAAGAAGGCGTTGAGCACCAGGTTGTCTGCAAAGAACACGGCCTTGAGATACGAAGCTCCGAAGCCCACCACTGTCATGGCGATGGCGCCGGCACCGAGGGCGTCAGGCGCCAGAGAGTCGGAGATCAGTCCCAGCACGAATCCGATCACCGCTGCCGTTGCCGGCCGCACACGTACCGACGCTAGCAGCAATGCGAGAACCAGGAAGTCCATCGGCGCACGCCACCCGAGCAACGGGCGGAGCGTGTAGTGAAGGACGACGAAGATGAGGAAGCTGATTATCGCGCGAATCGCTCCGCCCAGATTCATCGTCTTGCTCCCGGTCGTTGCGGAACAGTATCAGTTCTAGCCGAGTCGCGCCTGATGGAATCGGGACGAGTCGGATTGGCTTCTCCCTGCCTGGCGATGCTGTCGGCAGCCGCGCGGGCCGCAGCGGCTCGCCGGGCAGCGGCTCGCTGAGCGGCACGGGCAGCGACCGCCGCGGCACTCGTGTCGTCGAGCGCCGGCGTTGGCGCGGTGACGCCCAGAAGTGGAGAACCGTTCGCCCGCGCAATGCTGTCGATCACAGCTCTGCGCGCGGCAGCTTCCGCGAGTGCGGCAGCTTTGGCGGCGGAGTCTCCAGAGACCACGATCCGCTGCGCTGCCGCGTCTGCCTGGGCGACACTCTCCCACACGCCGTCCATCCCCTTCGCGAGCCGCTCGCGACGGAGGATCATCACCGAGTACACATCGGCAGGGTTCACCGCCGGCTGGAGCAGATAGGTCCGAGCCCAGCCTTCGCTGGTTTTGATTTCCTGGAGCACTGTGCCGACCGGTATGCCACGCGGCCAGACTCCGCCCCATCCGGAGCTCACGATCTGCGCGCCCGGCTTGAGGGTGGCTCTGAAGGGCACGCCGCGCAGCTCCATCAGGTATCCGCCCGTGGCGCTGGTGAGGTGCGCCTGCGCGATCCCGAACGCTGTTCCATCGGGTGACATCGCGCTGACCCGGAAGTCCGGATGCGTCCAGAGCAGCGCGTGACTCATGGTGGGATCCACCTGATCGACGAAGCCGACCAGCCCTTCGGGCGCGATCACCGGACTCATGCGCGACACACCAGCCCGAGAGCCGGCGCTCAGGATGACCGTCGTCTCGTCGCGAACCCCGCGACCGTGCAGTGCTTCAGTCGGGACGAAGCCCCAGCGAAGACGCGAGCCGAGGCCGATAATTTTTCTTAGCCGGTCGTTTTCCGTCTCCAGAGCGCCGGCTTTCATGGTGCCGAGCGAAAGACTGTCGAGCCGCGACTGCTTGGCGTCGGCCGAGAGCAGCGATTGGCGTCCCCGTTCGGCGTTTTCCTGGAGCATCACCAGCGGCGCCAGGAAAGTTCGTCGCATCCCGGTGGCAACCGGATCGCGCAGAGTATTGGGAAGTGCCCGCGCCGCGAAAGCCAGAACGACGCAGGTCCCAAGAATTATCAGATCGAACCGGTTGTTGCTGCGGATGGCGCGAGCCACGTGTTACCTCAAGTCGCTAGGACAGACCAGTATTTCGCCTCGTCATCAAGAATACGGCCTGTACCTCTAACAACACAGGTCAGCGGGTCTTCGTCGACGTGAATCGGAAGTCCCGTCTCCTGCGAGAGCAGAACGTCCAGGCCGCGTATGAGAGCCCCGCCGCCAGTCATGACGATCCCGCGGTCGACGATGTCGGCAGCGAGCTCGGGCGGGGTGATCTCCAGTGCCCGCCGTACCGCGTCGACGATCTGCTGAATGGGCTCCTGCACCGCATCCCGGATCTCCGACGAGTGAACGCGCACCGTCTTGGGGATACCAGATACAAGATCCCTGCCTTTGACGTCCATTTCCTTCTCATCGCCGACCGGAGCAGCAGATCCGATCTGAATTTTCACCTGCTCGGCAGTGGATTCACCGACGAGGAGGTTGTAGTTCTTGCGCATGAACTGCACGATCGCCATGTCGAGCTCGTCGCCGCCGGTCCGGATCGAGGTATCGCTGACGATGCCCGACAGTGCGATGACCGCGATCTCGGTGGTCCCGCCGCCGATGTCGATCACCATGTTGCCGGTCGGGGTTTCCACCGGAAGACCGACGCCGATCGCCGCCGCCATTGGCTCGGCGACCATGAAGACCTCCTTTGCGCCCGCTCCCAAGGCAGAATCGCGTACCGCGCGTTTTTCCACCTCAGTGATCCCGGAAGGCACGCAGACGATAACGCGCGGTTTCACCTTGAAGACGTGGTTCTCGATGATGAGCGCGAGGAAGTAGCGCAGCATCTTCTCGGTGACGTCGAAGTCCGCGATGACGCCGTCCTTCATCGGACGAACTGCGATGACACCCTCGGGCGTACGCCCGAGCATGCGCTTCGCTTCGAGGCCGACACCCTTGATTTTTTTCGTCTCGCGATCGAGGGCGACGACCGATGGCTCGTTCAGCACGATGCCTTCGCCCTTCACGTAGATCAGTGTATTAGCGGTGCCAAGATCGACGGCAATCGCATTCGCCGGAAAGAGAGCGCCCGGTTTAAAGAATGGCCAGCGCATTAGTTCAAATATGAATCGGGTGGAGTATACGGCAAGGCAAACGCCTCAGCGACAGCGGGATATGTCACTTTACCGTCTACTATGTTGAGTCCCTTTCTCAGTGCAGCGTTGTCCTTCAGTGCCTGCTTCCATCCCTTGTTCGCGAGCTGCATCGCGTACGGGAACGTTGCATTCGTCAGCGCGAGCGTAGAAGTGCGCGGCACGCCGCCAGGCATGTTCGCGACGCCGTAATGAATGATGCCATCCACCACGTAGGTCGGATTCTCGTGGGTGGTGGCGTGGATTGTCTCGACGCAGCCACCCTGATCGATGGCGACATCGACGATCACTGCTCCCGGCTGCATTGTCTTCAGGTCTTCGCGGCGAATGAGTCGTGGAGCGACGGCGCCCGGAATGAGCACCGCACCCACCACCAGATCCGCGGTGGAGATCTGCTCCAGGATGTTATGACGATTGGAATAGATGAGTGTGACGTTAGCGGGCATCACGTCCGACAGGTAACGGAGCCGTTCCAGCGACAGGTCCAGAACCGTGACCTTGGCGCCCAACCCCGCCGCCATCTTGGCGGCGTTGATCCCGACGATGCCCCCGCCGAGGATGACAACCTTGCCCGGGGCCACGCCCGGCACGCCACCGAGCAGCACGCCGCGACCACCGTAAATCTTTTCGAGGTACTTGGCTCCTTCCTGGACCGCCATCCGACCGGCTACCTCCGACATAGGGGTCAACAACGGCAGCTCACGGGACGGAAGCTCGACCGTCTCGTATGCGACGCAGGTCGCCCCGCTCTTGATATGGGCGAGCGTCAGCTCCTTGTCGGCGGCGAAGTGGAAATAGGTGAAGATGACCTGGCCCTTCCGCATCCGCGGCCATTCCGGTTTGATCGGCTCCTTGACCTTCATGATCATCTCGGCCTCGCGCCACACCGTGTCGGCGTCGGCGCCGATTTTGGCACCCACCGAGGTGTAAGCCGAATCCGGGAAGCCACTCCCTTCACCGGCGCCCTTCTCCATCATGACGCTATGGCCAGCGGCGACCAACGCTTCCGCCCCCGCGGGAACGAGCGCGACGCGATTTTCGTTGGTTTTGATCTCCTTCGGAACGCCGATCTTCATTTGAATTTTAGATTGCTTTGATTGAGTGTTGAAAGGCGCGACGGATCTTCGTCGCGTTCAGGCTGCAGACTTTGGTCCGAGAGTTACCAGTGTTTGCAGCGATGGCGAAAAGTACGTTTTGCAAAGCGCCGAGACGGTCTCGACGTCGATTGCATCGACGAGAGCGAGGACTTCATCGAGCGTTCTGTACGGTTCGTCGTACAGCTCGACTCCCGCCGCCCGGTACATTCTTGAAGTCGGGCTCTCCAGCGAGAGTGTAATCTGTCCTTTCAGCTGGCTTTTTCCAGCCGTCAGCTCCTCTTCGCTCAGTCCGTTCGCCGCCAGATTTTCCAGCTCTTCGTTTATCGCCTCGACCGCCGCGCGCGCCGTCTCCGGAGCGGTACCCACATAAACACCATGCATGCCGGCGTCGACGTGGAACGACTGGAAGGAATAAACAGAATAAGCGAGCCCGAGCTCCTCCCGAACGCGCTGGAAAAGGCGCGAGCTCATACCGCCTCCGAAAAGCATGCCGATCATGCTCATCCCGTAGCGCCGCGCATCGCTGTGCGCGAAGGTGGCACTTCCGATGACAATGTGCGTTTGGGCAGTATCCCGCTCGACGTGGAGGGCACCAGGCACCTGCATGATTGGAGCCGGAGATGTGAGCGGAGGCAGACCGCCTCGCGGCACATCCGCCCACCCTGTCGACTCGAGGGTGTCCACCAGCGCGTCGTGCTCGACGTTGCCGGCAGCGGCGAAGACGATCTGGTCGGGATGATAGGCCCGCGAATGGAGCGCGCGCAGATCGGACGCGTCCAGCGCGCTCACCGTCTCACGACTCCCCAGGATCGAGTATCCGTATGGGTGTGCTCCCCACAACTGCGAGTTGTGAATCTCGAACACGAGATCGTCGGGTGTGTCGTCGACGGTGTTGATCTCCTCGAGGACGACCTTCTTCTCGAGGGCGAGATCGCCCGGTCGAAGGACCGGATTGAATATCAGATCCGCCAGGACGTCCGCCGCCTGCGGCAGATGTTCGTCGAGAACTTTCGCCTGATACGCGGTGTGCTCGCGCGCCGTGTAGGCGTCGAGCGATCCACCGAGCACTTCCAGCGCCAGCGCCAAGTCCTTCGCGCTGCGGTTCGAGGTTCCCTTGAACACCATGTGCTCGAGCATGTGGGACACGCCCATTTTTTCAGCGCTCTCGTGGAGAGATGCCGCGCGAATCCACGCCCCCAAAGCGACCGACCGTACCCCCGGCATGTATTCCGAGAGTACGGTCAGTCCATTGGCTAAAACGGTACGCCGCAGTTCAGACCCAGCGGCCTGCGCAGCGAGGGTCACTCGCGGGAACGTCCTCCGCCACCGCGTCCGCCACGACCGCGACGCGGTCTGTCACCGCGGTCACCACGCTCGGAGCGCTCGCTGCCCTCTCCGCTGTCGCCTTCGCACTCGGCGCCACCTGCCGCGAGCGCGGGCGACTCACTGCTTCCCTCTTCCCGCCGTCCGCCGCCCGCCTCGCCCTCAGGCTTCGGCGTCAGCGCCTTCATCGAGAGACGAAGCCGTCCACGCTCGTCGCGATCGAGAAGCTTGACCTTCACGCGGTCGCCCTTCTTCACCACGTCTTCGGTCTTCTCGGTGCGACCGTGCTTCAGCTCGGAGATGTGCACCAGTCCCTCTGTGCCCGGCATGATCTCGACGAACGCGCCGAATGCCGTCGTGCTCTTGACGGTTCCTTCGTACGTCTCGCCGATAACCGGCTCCGCGGTGAGCGCCTGGATCATCTGACGCGCTCTCTCCATCGCTTCGCCACCGACGGCCGCGATCGTAACCAGACCGGTATCGTCAACCGTGATCTCGGCGCCAGTCTCTTCCTGGATGCCGCGGATCGTCTTGCCCTTCGGTCCGATGAGATCGCCGATCTTCTCC